>Ga0055464_10000058_pt1 | contig 13756 bp, 15 predicted proteins | sample Joice_ThreeSqC_D_FD_57690 | JGI IMG/M metagenome (GOLD analysis project Ga0055464, IMG submission 57690) | Wetland microbial communities from San Francisco Bay, California, USA, that impact long-term carbon sequestration - Joice_ThreeSqC_D2 | ecosystem: Environmental > Aquatic > Marine >...
CGACACCGTGCTCATCACCGACGAGGGCAACGTCAGTCTGACCCGAGGCCCCGAGACACTGGAGGCGCTGACGTTCGGCCAATGAGACCGGGGATGCCTGCCTGTTGGATGGATCGATGGAGAGGCTTCCGTCACGTGGGGAATGCGGGGTATCACGTATCGAGGCGCGGTGCGGGAGCCGCGTCCGCGGAGCGCCGGCGGCGATGTGGCCGGCGCTACACCACGCTCGACCGTTGAATGCGCTGAGGAGAATCCATGCAGTTTCTGGCTATCGGCCTGAGTGCCGGCATCTTGGCCGGCATGTTCGGTATCGGCGGCGGGGTCGTCATCGTTCCCGCGCTCATCTTCGTGGCGAAGATGCTGCCGGAGAAGGCCACCGGCACCTCGCTGGCCGCGCTGCTGCTCCCGGTCGGCGCTCTGGGCGCCTGGCACTACTACCGCAGCGATTTCGTCGATCTCCGCGCCGCGGCCTGGATCGCCCTGGGCCTGTTCCTCGGCGCCTGGCTCGGAGCCGACATTGCGCTGCGGCTCCCCGCCCGCGATCTCCAGCGTGCGTTCGCCGTGTTCCTCGTCGGGATCGCCGTGCACCTCTGGTGGACCGCGTAGCGGCCGGACACGCGCGCCGCACCCGATGCGACGAGATCAGGGCCGGAGTTGCCGTTCCAGAAATTCGGCCGTCGCGCGGTCCACCCTCAACGCGTTCGCGTGCCGCAGCATGTGATGGGTGTCCCCCACGATCACGAGGGTCTTGTGCGGCACGCCGTGGTCGATCAGGCGGCGCACGAGGTCGGTGCTCTGGTTGAAGCGCACATTGCGGTCGTCGTCGCCGTGGATCACGAGCACCGGTGAGCGCCACGTCGCCATCGACGACACCGGAGACGACTGCCACGCCACGTCCAGCGCCAGCGCCGCATCGGGCACCTGCTCGTAGCGGTCCCGCGTGAGCAGGCCGCGAGCGCGTTCGGCCGTCCAGTCGTGCACGCCATGGATGTCGACGCCGGCCGCGAACAGATCGGAGTCCCGCGCCAGCGCCAGCGCCGTCAGGAACCCGCCGTACGAGCCCCCGTAGATCCCGACCCTCGCGGCGTCGACCTGCGGCAGCGTCTGCAGATACTCCGCCGCGGCCTTGACGTCCTGGTACTCCGCGGCCCCCCGAGCTCCGGCATTCGGCGGCTGGTGGAACTCGAACCCGTAGCCGATGCCCAGGCGGTAGTTCACCGACAGCACGACGAAGCCCCGGCTCGCAAGGTACTGGTTGACCGCGTAGGCGTTCGAGTAATAGTCGGAGTAGTGCCAGCCGAGCAACATCTGCCGCGGCGGTCCGCCGTGCACGAAGATCACCGCCGGTTTCGTTGCCGCCCCACCGTCCCGCGCGAACAGCTGTGCGTGCACCGCGACGCCGTCCGGTGCGTGGATCACGACCTGCCGCGGCGTGACCAACTGCGCGGCCGGAAAGTCGGCCGGGATGCGGTCGGCACCGAGCAGCCGGGACGCTCCACCGGCGAAGGGCATCACCGCCGGCACCGGCGGTCGCTGTGCGGCAGCGCCGATGAACGCCACGGTGGCACCGTCCCCGGTCACCACCGGCGTCCACTCCAGGCCGGCGCCTGGCGTCAGCACCTCGGGTGCCGCCCGGCCGACGGGCACACGCACCACGTGCCGCCGGTCGACATCGAGCGGATCGGACCCGGCGTTCGCGGCGAAGAGGAGCCAGTGGCCGTCCGGACTGAGCGAGATGTACTCCGCCATGTAGTCGCCCGGCGTGAGCAGCAGCGCGTCGCCCCCGTCATCCGGGATCGAATACAGATGCGGCCAGCCGTCCTGGTACGACAGGAAGACGATGCGCTCCTCTGCCGCCCAGTGGAGATTCGTCCCTCCCTCCGTCGAGGGCACCGAGCCCCGCAGCGTTTCCGGCGCCTTCCAGATCCGTCGGCCCTCGCCGGTTTCCGCATCGGCGGTCCAGATCTCCCACGCCCGGTACCGCAGGGCAAGCGCGGAGTCCGGTGCGCCGCCGGATCCGGGCATCCGCACGAAGGCGAGACGCGTCCCGTCGGGCGACCAGCGGGGTGAGCGGTCGCGGTCGAACGACGGCGCCAGCCACACGATCGGCGTCGAGTCATTCGCGTACACACCGATGAACGAGTGGTCCCCGCGATTGGACACGAACGCGAGACGCGTCCCATCCGGCGACCAGACAGGATCGCCGTTGGATCCGTTGGCCTTGAACAGCGGCCCGGCCGGCACCGCGCCGTCGATCGGCACGGTCCAGATCTGGCCCCCCTTCGTGAACGCCACCGTCTCGCTCGTCGGTGAGATCACAGGGCCCGCGCCGTCACCCAGGACCGCCGGATCGCCGCCATCGAACGGGCTGCTCAGGATCTGCACCACGGGAGGCACCGGGCTCTGAGTCACGTTGACCGGCAGCTCGTCGTCCCAGTTGGAGCCGTGATCTCCGCCCCGCACGTAGACCACGCGACGCCCGTCCGGCGCGATCCCGACACTCGTCAGCTCCTGGCCGTCGTCCTCGAGATAGTCCGTGAGCCGACGCGGCGCGAAGTCGGGTCCTTCGGCCACGTAGACGTTGCGCAGCCCCTGCTCGTTCAGCGTCCACGCGAGCCGCGCCCCCGTGGCGGCGGCGGTGAGCCCCGCCGGGAACGGGTACGAGCGGACCTGCTGGGTCGAGAAGCTGGCAGCGGCCGGATGTTGCGCGGCAGCGGGAGCCGAAGCGGCTGCGAGGGCGAGCAGACAGAAAGTGATGCGGCGATCCATGGTCGACGAGTCCTGTGAGAGGGGCGACGCCACCGAAGGTACGTGTGGCGACGACCGGCGGCCAGCGGATCGTACGCACCGGGCGGACACTTCGCGCTGGCGCTCGGGCGCCCGACGCGTCAGCATTCAACCTGACCCACAGGCGGGCGCGACCCGTCGGCACCGGAGGCAGATCATGATCGCCCGTACCTGGCACGGTGTCGTGCCGATCGAGAAGGCCGACGCATATCACGCCTATCTCTTTCGGACCGGCGTTTCGGACCTCAGGGCCACGCCCGGCAACCTCGGGGTGCATGTCCTCCGCCGCGGCGAGGCGACGCATGCGCACTTCTTCATGATCTCCTGGTGGGCATCCCGCGAGGCGATTCGCGCGTTCGCGGGCCAGGACGTGGAGCGTGCACGCTACTACCCGGAGGACGCGGCATACCTCGTCGAGCTGGAGCCGAACGTCACGCACTACGACGTTCTCGAAGATCCCGATCGCAGCATCGAGGAGGCACCGTGAATGGCGCGGCACGCCCCGATGCCCGCTGGCCGTCCCGTGCTCTGCTGCTCGTCGCCTCGCTGATGCTCGTGCCCGCCTGCGGAACCCGACGCGAAGGAGCCGTCCCGGACCTCGAAACGCGCATCGCCACCCTGCTGGCCGACTACCAGGGCACCGACCGGCCCGGCGCGTGCGTGCTGGCACGGTCCCGGGGTGACGTGGTGTACGAGCGGTGCTTCGGGATGGCCGACCTGGAGGCCGGCCAGGCCGCCGCTCCGGTCACCAACTTCCGCCTGGCGTCCCTCACCAAACAGTTCACGGCCACCGCCATCCTCTCCCTCGTGCAGGCCGGGAGACTCGAGACATCCACGACGCTGCGGCAGGTGTTCCCCGACTTTCCGCCATACGGCGAGGCGATCACGATCCACCACCTCTTGACGCACACCTCCGGGCTGATCGACTACGAAGACCTCATGCCCGAGAACGACACGACGCAAATCACGGACGCGGGAGTCCTCGCCCTCATGATGGCGCAGGACTCGACCTACTTCCCGCCCGGATCCGAGTTCCGCTACAGCAACTCCGCGTACGCCGTGCTCGCCATGGCCGTCGAGCGGCTGAGCGGAAGGTCCTTTGGCACCTATCTGAAGGAGACCATCTTCGATCCACTCGGCATGATGGGCACCGTCGCACACGAGGAAGGGCTCACGGTCGTGCCCAACCGCGCCTACGGCTACTCCGAGCAGGACGACGGCTCCTGGCGGCGCACCGACCAAAGCACCACGAGCGCCGTGCTCGGCGACGGGGGGATCTACACCTCGCTCACCGACATGAACCGATGGCTCGCGGCGGTCGAGGGAAGAGACACGCTGCTGGCGCCGGAGATCTTCGCCCGCGCGTTCGAGGAGGCGACACTCACCGACGGCCGGGGCACGGGCTACGGCTACGGCTGGTATCTCGATGCGTACCGGGGCCGGCGGCGCTGGCGCCACAGCGGCAGCACGGTCGGGTTCCGCAACGAGGTGCAGCGCTTCCCGGACGAAGACCTCACCGTGCTATTCCTCTCGAACCGCAACGAGATCGCCACCGGACTCGCGGATGCGATCGCCGATGTGTTCCTCGGAACCCCCGATGCCAGCTGAGCGCAACGCGAGAACGGGGGCGCGCGGGAAGACCGTCGGCTACTGGGAGGCCACGTCGATCGGCGTCGGCGGGATGGTGGGCGGCGGGATCTTCGCCGTGCTCGGCCTCGCGGTCCAGCTCACCCGCGGGGGGGCGCCGCTGGCGTTCCTCGTCGCCGGGGTTGTCGCGCTCGTGACCTCGTACTCCTACGCGCGCCTCTCGGTGGCCTTTCCCAGCGAGGGAGGCACCGTCGCCTACTTGGACCGCGCCTTCGGTCCCGGCCTCTTCACCGGAAGCGCGAACATCCTGCTGTGGATCAGCTACATCGTCATGCTCTCGCTGTACGCCTTCGCCTTCGGCAGCTACGGGGCCTCGCTCTTCCCCGAGGGTTCGCAGCTGATGTGGAAGCACGTGCTCATCACCGGGAGCGTGGTCGGCATCACCGGGCTGAACCTTCTCAGCGCGCGCCTCATCGGCGAGGCGGAGGACACCATCGTCCTTGTGAAGCTGGCGATCCTGCTCCTTTTCGTTGGGGTTGGCATCCGGGGCGTGGACGGCGCCCGACTCGTACCGGCCGCCTGGTCACAGCCGGTCGAGCTGGTCGCGGGCGGGATGATCATCTTCCTGGCGTACGAGGGGTTCGAGCTGATCGCCAACACCGCGAGCGACGTCCGGACCCCAGAGCGCACGCTGCCGCGGGCGTACTTCTCGGCCGTCGGGTTCGTAATCGTCCTGTACGTTCTGGTCGCGGTGGTCACCGTCGGGAGCCTGCCGGTGTCGCAGATCGTCGATGCCAAGGATTACGCGCTGGCGGAGGCCGCACGGCCGGCACTCGGCCAGACGGGGTTCCTCCTGATCGCGATCGCGGCCATGCTCTCGACCGCCTCGGCGATCAACGCCACCGTATACGGTGCCGCTCGTCTGAGCTACGTGATCGCCAAGGACGGGGAGCTGCCGCGCAGCATGGCCCGGAAGGTCTGGAACGAGCCGCTCGAGGGGCTGCTGATCACCGCGGGCGCGACGCTGGTGGTCGCCAACCTGGTCGATCTCTCCAGCCTCGCGACGATGGGCAGCGCCGGCTTTCTGCTGATCTTTGCCGCCGTCAACGTCGCCAACGTGAAGCTCGCCGCCGAGACCGGCAGCCGACGCTGGCTGTCCCTGCTCGGAGCCGTGCTCTGCCTCACAGCGCTCGCCAGCCTCCTGTGGCAGACTCTGCGTACCGTGCCGGCCCACATCCTCGTACTGGTCGCCATGGCGGGAGCCGCGTTCGCCATCGAGGCGGCGTTCCGGTTCGTGGCTGGCCGGACGCTCCACGTGCGGCGGACTTCCACGGGCACCGCCGACGGCGATGGATGACCAGCCTGGGAGTGCGGCACCGGTGTGGGCACGTCGGACCGAGAACACATCTGCTTCCACCCTCGCGGAAGGACGTTCGATGCCGCGTTTCGTTTTTGGACTCTTGCTCACCGGACTGTTCGCCTGCGGCAGCGGTCCGCCTGCCGAGCGACCGCAGACCCCGGAGGCGCAGCGCGCCCGGGACAGCGTGCTTGGCGCATCCGATTTGCCCGGCGCGCAGGGCGTGAAGCGCGCCATGGACGTCGCCGACTCCGCAGCGGCGCGCCGCGCGCGCGAGGACTCGATCGCCGCCGCCCAATGATCGGGCTGCACCCGGGGACTTGGTGGGCACGCTGAAGGTATGCCCACTTGACGATAGTCGTGATCACAGATATATTTCGGCATGCCAAGGAAGCTCAGCGAGGAGATCAGGCAGGGGCGTCCGTTCCGGTCGCGGGAAGAGGAGGCTCTGCTCAACGTCCTTCGGACCGCAGACGCGCTCACCCAGCGACTGGCGGCGGCGCTGAAGCCGTTCGACCTCACGCCGAGCCAGTACAACGTGCTGCGAATCCTGCGCGGTGCAGGTGCGGAGGGCAGCCGGTGCGGGGAGATCGCCGAGCGGCTGGTCGCCCATGATCCCGACGTCACCCGCCTGCTCGACCGTCTCGAGCGGGCCGGGCTGGTTGCCAGGACGCGGGACGCCACCGACCGGCGGGTCGTGCGAACCAAGATCACGCCGGAGGGTCGCGACGCGCTCGAGCGTGCCGACGGTCCGGTGGCTGCCGTTTCCGCCATGCACTTCGGTGTGCTCGGGACACCGGCACTGGGACAGCTCATCACGGCCCTGGAGGCGGTTCGGACACAGCAGGAAGCGGAGTAGGCGCGGCCGGAAATGGCCGCTGAACTTTGGCCAAATAGTCGTGCTGACGACAATCGTTTGACTGTTCAAGGAGGATACTATGGAGTGGACCATCGATCAGGCCCACAGCAGCATCGAGTTCGCGGTGCGGCACATGGGCATTGCCACCGTCCGTGGCACCTTCGGCACCTTTGAGGCGACGCCGGCGCTGAACGAGGACGGAGTGCTGACCGGCGTCACCGCGACGATCGACGTCGCGAGCCTGGACACCGGCGTGCAGCAACGGGACGATCACCTGCGCTCGCCCGACTTCTTCGACGTCGCGCAGTTCCCGAAGATGGAGTACCGCTCGATGAAGGTGCAGAGCCTCGGTGCCAGGCGTTACCGCGTGAACGGCGATCTCACCATGAAGGGGGTGACGCACCCTGTCACACTCGACGTCGAGGTGAGCGAGCCCGTGCAGGATCCGTGGGGGAATCAGCGGATCGGCGCGGAGATCAGCGGCAAGCTCAACCGCACCACGTGGGGCCTCAAGTGGAACCAGGTGCTCGAGGCCGGCTCGCTCCTCGTCGGGGAGGACGTCAAGATCTCGATGGAGATGCAGGTCGTCGCGCAGGCCCCGGCCGGCGTCTGACGTTCTCGAATCCTGCCTGAAACGGCGCCGGGTGACATCGACGTTCGATGTCACCCGGCGTGGTCACGCGGGGCTGAGCGGCCTGCCCCGCCAAGCAGTCAAGGATGCATGACCTCGACCGGCACCAACCGGTCGGTCCGGGTGTTGTCTCCCAGCTGCCCTTGGTCGTTCGCCCCCCAGCAATACCCCACGCCAGCGGCGGTGATGATTCCGCAGGTGTGCAGGCCGCCCGCCGACAGTTCCGCGAAGGTGAGCCCCCCGACTACCGCCGTCGGGGTCAGTCGATTCGCGTGCGTACCGTCGCCGAGCTGCCCCCGCGCGTTGTCTCCCCAGCAGTAGGCGGCGCCGGCCGCGTCGAGCGCGCAGCTGTGCGTGCCGCCGACGTCTGCGGCCAAGTGCGTGAAAGTCAGTCCGCCCGAGACCGCCGTGGGCAGCAGGCGGTTCGCCACCGTGCCGTCACCGAGTTGGCCGGCGTCGTTGTGGCCCCAGCAGAAGACCTCCCCGGCAGCCGTGCGGCCGCACGTGTGCGCGCTGCCTGCCGCGAGTTCGCCAAAGACGCGCCCACCGGCTACCGCCGTCGGCGTCAGTCGCCTCCCGGTGGTGCCGTCACCTAGCTGACCGTACTCGTTTTCTCCCCAGCAGTAGGCCTCGCCCGTCGCCGTGAGCCCGCAGGTGTGCGCGGTGCCCGCCGTCAGCATCGCGAACGTCACTCCACCCGTCACCGCCGTCGGGAACAAGCGGTTCCCGGTGGTGCCGTCCCCGAGTTGGCCGGAGGCGTTCCTCCCCCAACAGGAGGCGTCGCCCGCCGCGGTGACCGCGCACGTATGTCCGTCCCCTGCCGTCACGCTGGTGAAGAGGCCCGGGCCCACCGCTGCCACCGGCAGTCGCCGGCTCGCCGTCGACCCATCACCCAGCTGTCCCGACTCGTTCGCTCCCCAGCAATAGACCGCCCCCGTCGGAGTCGCCGCACACGTGTGCTTCTGTCCCACCGTCAGAGCCGCGAAGGTCAGCCCACCCGATACCGGAGTCGGGACGAGGCGAGTGCTGGTCAAGCCTTCCCCGATCTGACCGGCGTCGCTCGCTCCCCAGCAGAACGCCGCGCCCACAGGCATGAGACCACAGGTGCCCTCGGATCGCACGCGCAGGCTCGACCAGGTCTGCGTGGGGTCGCTCACGATGAATACGACGTCGGTGTTCTGCGGGCTGTTGCTCACGCCGGCCGACGTCACCGCCACCGACGCCATGTACTGGGCCATCGCCAACGCGCCCGTCGTCGCCGTGAGGGTGATGGTCGCGGGCGCGGCGGTCGTATCGAGACTTGCCGACAGCCATCCGGAGGGCTGCCCGGCCTCGTACGTCACGGTCACCTCGAGCGCCGTCAAGCTGCCGGTCCCGTCGTTCGAGACGGAGATCGTCGTCGAGACCGGTGCCGCGCCTCCCTCGACGCCGACGAGGACCACGGCCTGCGTGGACAACCCGATGATCGGAGCGCCCGGCTCGGTCGTGTCCTCACCACACGCGGCCACCGCGCTGCACGCGACGAGTGCCAGGACACCGCGAGAGAATCGTGCCATATGCTGCCCCCCTCCGTGGAAGCCGCGGTCCGACGCCCGGACCGTGCGGCGCGTCGAGCGCCGGATTCGCCGACGCCCTCGCTTGTAAGCTAACGCGACGAGGCACAGGAGTCCCGGCGGGCGCGCCCGTATGCCGCGCCGGTCTTCCCGACCGATGGCGCCAGCCCCTCGGGCTGCATTGTACGTATATCGAATGTACGCTTCACCATGACACGATCACTCCCGGCGACAGCGTCTCGATGACGAAGCGACCGGCTTCCGCTCCGCCCGCCGATCCCGGGTCTGCCCGCCAGAGCAATCAACTCGTCACGATCCGGATCGACGCCGCCACCATGGAGTACGTTCGAGCACTGTCGACGGAGACGGGAATTCGCAATCAAGTCCTGATCAATCTCTACCTGCACAACCGTGCCGTGCGCCTGCGGAAACTGTCGATGACGTGGGACCCCGGCTCGGAGGCGAGCCGGCCCGGAGAGAGGGGCACCGTCCACACCGTCTGCGCGGGTTCGGTCCCCGTGAGGAGCGCGCAGCCGCTGCGCACGCTCTCGCGGGCAGGCGAGACCTCGGAGGTTCCGTCATGAGTACCACATCGGGCTCCCCGGCCCCCCACAGCTCCCGTCGGAAGATGGGGCTGTGGGGCGCGACGTCGATCGCGGTCGGCACCATGATCGGCGCGAGCATCTTCTCGGTCTTCGGCCTTGGCGCGCGCATCGCCGGCCACAATCTCCCACTGGTATTCGTGCTCTCGGGTGTTCTGGCGCTGCTCGTCGCCTACTCCTACGCGACGCTGGGTGCAAAGATCGTCTCCAACGCCGGCCCGATGGAGTTCGTGCTGCGCGGGATCGGTGACGGCCTCCTGACCGGGACGCTGAGCATCCTGACCTGGTTCACCTACGTCGTCTCCATCGCGCTCTTCGCCAAGGGCTTCGCCGGCTACTTCCTCCCCCTGGTCGGACTCGCCACCACGAGCCTGCACCACGCCCTCGTCGAGGCGGGGGTGATCGCGCTGTTCACCGCGGTTGGCATTCTCGGCTCGGGTGCAGTCGGCCGCGCCGAGTTCGCCATCGTGCTGGTCAAGCTCGCGGTCCTCGGCGTGTTCATCGTCCTTGGCGTCTGGACGATCCATCCCACGTGGATCGAGCCCACGCTGGGTGGCGGGCACACGCGCTGTACCCTCGACGCGATGGCGGTGTTCTTCCTGTCATACATGGGATTTGGGTTGGTGACGAATGCGTCGGAGGATATGGAACACCCCGAGCGGAACGTGCCCCGTGCGATCTACTTGAGCATCGGCATCGTCACGGCGGTCTACGTGCTGGTGGCGGTGGTGGCGGTCGGCAACCTGCAGTTGGATGCGCTCGACAAGGCCGCCGAGTACGCGCTCGCCGAGGCGGCGAAACCGTTCCTCGGGAATGCTGGTTATCTCCTGGTGTCGCTGGGCGCGCTGTTCTCGATCTCGTCGGCGCTCAACGCGACCCTGTTCGGCGGCGCGAACATCGCCTATGCGCTGGCCAGAGAGGGACAGCTCCCCAAGGGCTTCGAGCGCAAGCTCTGGTTCGGCGCCTCGGAAGGACTCTACCTGACGGCCGGGATCGGCGTCGCGCTCGCGCTGCTGCTCGACCTCAGCGGGATCGCCTCGATCACGAGCGCGGTATTCATGGCGATCTACGTGTTCGTCCTCATCGCCCACCTGCGGCTTGCCGACCAGTACGGCGGCAGTCGCATGATCGTCTGGATCGCGCTGATCACCGTAATTGCGGTCTTTGCGCTGCTGCTGGTCTACCAGTGGCGCACCAACCGGGGTGCGTTCTACGGCACCTGGATCGCGTTCGGCACTGCGTTCCTGGTGGAGGTGGTGTACCGCCGCGCGACGAACCGCACCTTGCGGCTGCGCCGGCACGGGCCGGCTGCGACGCACCACCGCTGACCGGCTGTCACCGCGTTGCCGACCCCGACCGGCACCGGCGTGCGGATCCGCTTCCTCACCGCCCCGGATCGGACCCGGGGACCAGATGGAACGTCAGCTCGAGCTGGATCTCGTCTTCGACACTCAGCACCACCGCGACCCTCGGCTTGGTCAGGCCGAAATCGTCGAAGGTGAACTTCGTCGTGGCCGTGCCGAGAAAGCCGTTGTCGACCGGCTCGGCGTTCACCTTCCACGTCGTGGACCGCGTGAGCCCGTGCACCGTCAGATCGCCCACGAGCTCGAAACTCGCGGCACCGGAGGACGGCAGCGGCCACGGGAGGTCGCGCAGCTCCGTCGGGATCAGCTCGGCTGTCGGATACTGCTCCGTTTCGAGCAGCCGGTGCTGGACGTAACCGTCACGCCGCTCCTTGTCACTCTTGAGCGTGGTGAGATCGACGACGAACCAGGATTCCTCGGACACCACCTTGCCTTCGTCGTCGATCACGATGACGCCTCGGACCCCCTTCGTGATCCCGACCGCGTCATTGGGGAAGTCCACACCCGCCAGCTGCTCGCGCACCCGATAGCGCGCTTCGTTACCTTCGTCAGCCGTCACGAGATGGGTCGGCCCACCGATGGCAGCGTGCCCCTCGTCCTGCCAGCCTCCCTGCGCCGGCGCGGGGACTCTGCCCGCCGTGGCCGCCGTGCTCGCAAGAGCAGCGACACCCGCCAGTCCTATCGTCATTACCGTCGAGAACGTCTTCATCGTCATTGCCTCAATGTGAATCACAGACACCGTGCCCGCGCCGACAAGGATCGTACCCCGCGACCGGCGTGGCGGTACCCACGCCCGCTGCTTAGGGTTGAGATAGACTGTCGGAATATCGTGGGAGCCCCGCCCTAGAGGGAATGGGCGGTGGTGAGCGCAGGCAATCGGATGGCCGCAGGCTCGATCCAAGACGAAGCCCACCCCCGAGATTGCGCAGGAAACAACCTATGGCGCGTTGCACGACATCTCCCGCACGCATCCTGACCGCATTCCTGGCCGCGAGTGCCGTCACTGGCTGTGCTCGGCCAGCCGACGAGCCCCCGGTCTCGGAAGGCCTCCGCCCGATCAACGGCACCGAGCTGTACGTGAAGCAGATGGGGGCCGGCAATCCCATCGTCGTCGTCCACGGGGGACCGGTGCTCGAACACGGGTATCTGCTCCCTCACCTGCGGCCGCTCGCGCAGTCGCACGAGCTGATCTTCTACGATCAGCGTCTCAGCGGCCGGTCGGCGGGACATGTCGACAGCAGCACTGTCCACCTCGCCACCTTCGTGGAGGACATCGAGGCGCTGCGCGTCTCGCTCGGGCTCGACCGGATCGTTCTCATGGGACACTCCTGGGGCGGCCTCCTGGCCATGGAGTACGCGATCCGTCACGGGGATCACCTGACATCGCTCGTCCTCCTCGACCCGATGCCGCCGAGTGCGGCACTCTGGCAGCGGGAGGAGTCCATCCTCGCCACTCGCGTCACCGCCGAGGACAGTCTCGACCTGGCGGCGCTCCGGGCAACCGAGGCGTTCGCAAACCGCGATCCCCATGCCGTCGAGCAGGCGCTGCTGATCTCATTCCGGCCGCAATTTCACGACCGGGCCCGGATCCGCGACCTGCACCTCTACGTTCCGCAGGACTACGGGGAGCGAAGCCGTCAGTTCGCGCACATGATGGGTGATCTCATGAGCTTCGACCTGCTCGACAGCCTCGCCGCGGTACGCGTGCCGACGTTGATCGTTTACGGATCGGACGAGCCCGCCGCCGAGGTGAGTGGAGCCGCGCTCGCCGCCCGGCTGCTTCGCGCGCGGCTCGTCACCATCGATGCCGCCGGTCACTTCCCCTTCATCGAACAGCCGGAGGCGTTTCTCGCGGCGGTGCGGGCGTTCCTCGACGAGTCGGATGCGGACCACTGACCGAATCGGCCGCTCCCGCTTGCGCCGCCGGCCGATCCGAGCGCAAGCTTATCCGTTGACCGTGGTCTTGGACATCGACTCTCCGGGGCGGATGGGTTCGCCGGGTGGCTTCGCATGCCTTCGCTTGTTCGCGCTGCGCTCCTGCTCATGCTCGCGGCACTCACGTTCTACTCGATCGGGGTGTGGAGCGAGCGGATCGCCGGGTTCCTGCGACCGTGGCACACCGTCATGTTCTGGATCGGCTTTGTCTGCGATACGAGCGGCACCGAGGTGATGCGCCGGATGGTAGGAGGGTTCCAGCTGAGCTTCCACATGGCCACCGGCATCACCGCGCTGGTGCTGATGCTGGCCCATGCCGCCTGGGCGACGATCGTCCTCGCGCGACGCGACGAGCGCTCGATCCGCACGTTTCACCGGATCAGCGTGGTGGTCTGGGCGATCTGGCTCGTTCCCTTTGTGACCGGGATCTACCTTGGCGGGCGGGCGCACCTGTGAGCGCGGGCGGCACGCCACTCGACGAGCCGTGGTGAACCGTCCGGAGGAGCGGCGTCCCATCGATCCGCGGGTCGACATCGGGCACGTCCATCTCAAGGTGGCCGACCTCGAGCGGTCGCTGGCGTTCTACTGCGGGGTCCTCGGCTTCGAGCTCGTGCAACGCTACGGGACGGAAGCCGCCTTCGTCAGTGCCGGCGGCTACCATCACCACATCGGCCTCAACACCTGGGAGAGCCAAGGCGGGCTGCCACCCCCTCCCGGCTCCACCGGTCTGTATCACCTGGCCATCCGTTACCCCGATCGCCGCACACTCGGCGACGCACTCCGCCGCCTGCGCACGGCTGGCATTGATCTCGACGGCGCCGCCGACCACGGCGTGAGCGAGGCTCTCTACCTGCGGGACCCCGACGGCAACGGCGTCGAACTGTACCGCGATCGGCCGCGTGGGCAGTGGCCTCGCGCGGAGGACGGCTCGCTCGCCATGCATACCGCACGTCTCGACTTGCGATCGTTGCTCGCGGCCGCCGAAGAGCAGCAACCACAGGATCCCTGACGGTTCGGTGGCGCATCGGTGCGTCGTCGACCATCGACCCCGAGGAGCATGCTATGAAGGCAGTTCGCTATC
>Ga0055464_10000059_pt1 | contig 13683 bp, 13 predicted proteins | sample Joice_ThreeSqC_D_FD_57690 | JGI IMG/M metagenome (GOLD analysis project Ga0055464, IMG submission 57690) | Wetland microbial communities from San Francisco Bay, California, USA, that impact long-term carbon sequestration - Joice_ThreeSqC_D2 | ecosystem: Environmental > Aquatic > Marine >...
CCCGCCGATCCAGGAGCTGCAGCTCAGCAACGGGCTCCACGTGATGCTGTTGGAGAAGCACCAGGTGCCCGTCGTGCAGATCAACGTGATCGTGGACGTCGGCACTGCGAACGATCCGGCCGACCGGATCGGGCTCGCCTCGATGATGGCCGACATGCTGGACGAGGGCGCGGGGAGCCGGGACGCGCTGGAGCTGGCCGACGCCGTGGACTTCCTTGGCGCCCGCCTCTCCACCCGGGCCGGCACGAGCACCACGTCCGCGTCGCTCTACGTGGCCGTGGACAAGCTCGGCGACGCCCTGCCGCTGCTGGCCGACGTAGTGCTGCGGCCGACGTTCCCCGACGACGAGCTGGTGCGCAAGCGCACGAGCCGGCTCACGTCCCTGCTGCAGGCGTTCGACGAGCCCAACATGGTGGCGTCGGTGCTGTTCGACCACGCGCTGTACGGCGATCACCCATATGGCAACTCTCCGCTGGGCACCGACGCTTCGATCCGCGCCCTGAGCGTGGCCGATCTGCAGCGGTTCCACGACGCATACTTCAAGGCCAACAACGCCACGGTGATCGTCGTGGGCGACGTGACCCGGGATGCAATCATGCCGCAGCTCGAGAAGGCGTTCGGGGAGTGGCGGTCCGGTGACGTGCCCTCCACCACGCTGCCCGCCGTCCCCGCGGTGGGCCGACGGGAGATCCTGCTGGTCGACAAGCCGGGCGCCGCCCAGAGCGTGATCCTGATCGGCCGGATCGCCGCCCCGCGGCTGACCGACGACTACTACGCGCTGCAGGTGCTGAACACGATCCTCGGCGGATCGTTCACCTCGCGGCTCAATCAGAATCTCCGGGAGGAGAAGGGCTGGACCTACGGCGCCCGCTCGTCGTTCGGGTTCGAATCGCTGGCCGGCCCGTTCATGGCCTCGTCCGCGGTCCAGACCGACGTCACGGACAAGGCGCTCGCGGAGTTCTTCAAGGAGTTCGATGCCATCCGGCAGCCGGTGCCCGCCGTGGAGCTGGACCGGGCAAAGAATTACGAGGCGCTCGGCTTCCCGTCGGCGTTCCAGTCGGTGCGCGGCATTGCCTCGAATCTCGGGGAGATCGCGGAGTACGATCTCCCGCGGGACTACTTCGACTCGTACGTGAACCGGATCCTGGCCGTCACCCAGCGCGACGTGCAGCAGGCGGCCCGGAAGTACGTCACGCCCGAGAGGTTCACGGTCGTGGTGGTGGGCGATCGGGCAAAGATCGAGGCCGGCATCCGGGCGTTGAAGCTCGGGACGGTGCGCGTGCTCTCGGCCGAAGACGTGTTGGGCCCGAAGCCTGCGATGTAGGGCAACCGGCACCGTCGTCGGTGGCCACGAAGGCTGAAGTGCGCTTTGGCGTGCTTCAGCCTTCTGTCATTGGCGATCGGCCGGGGGCCGGCCGGGAGTCACCTCACCGTCGATACGACCACCCCACCGTGATCGATGTGACGAAGTCGTTCTTCGAGGCCGTCGCCTCCGGAGGCTTGCTGTCGAACGTGTCGGTGAGGTTGGCGCCGAGGTAGAAATTCCTGAAGACTTCGTACTTGATCCGGAGGTTCAGCTCGCCGCGCACCCGGCCGAGGGTGCTGATGCTGGGGAACGCATTGAGCTGTGTGGAGAAATCCAGCCTGGGGGGGTCAAAGCGGAATGCGCTCCAGGTCACCGAGACCAGGCCCTCGAGGTTGGACTTGAGGGTGTCGGGGCTGGCGCCCAGTGCCGTGTCGGACAACGCGAAATGCTCGCGCGTCACCACCGCGCCGGCACCCAGTTGGAGCGTGGCGTTGTTGGTCTGCTTGACGACGTACCCCGCACCGCCGCCGACCGTGCCGCGCAGGAGCAGGCCGAGTTGGTCGTTCTGCTCGGCCCCGAAGAGCGCGACCGCCTCCCAGCGTCGGGGGAAGAAGCGCTGCGCCGTTAGCGTCCCGCTGTTGCGCGTAGACCGATCGGTATTCTCCTGCTTCTGGAAGTACGAGTTCGCGGCGAGCTTGAGGCCCCATACCGCGGCGCGGTACTCGAACTCGGTGTTGACGTTGAGCGTCGTCGCCTTGTTGGCCTTGGCGAGTGTGAAGCCCGCGTGCAGGTAGGCCTTGACGCGGTCGATGAAGCGGTTGTTGAGCGGGACGACGCGCACGATCCGGCCGATGGCCAGTGTGTCGGTGCGATCCAGTTCGACCACGACGCGCCCGTCCTCGCCCGCACTCTTCAGCTGGCCGAAGTACCTGAGCCCCGACGACATCTCGACCTCGAAGTAGTGCACGCTGGTGACGCGCAACACCTTGGTCCACTTGATGCGATGCCAAAGTTGAAGGTAACCGACTGCTGCGTCGGGCTACCCATCCTCCTTACCCTGTTGGCCCTCCGTAGCCAGCCGGCACTCGCCGGCGTAATCCGCAAGTGTAGTTGGTGCAGCGGGAACCTGGGATGCCGTCGGCGGCGTACCGCCATCCCGCGGACATTGAAGGCTGGTCGGGATACGGAGGGTCTTCGATCGACTGGATCGGCTTCCCCTACAGTCCGACCACCAGCCCGCCCGACACCTGGCCCTGCACGACGGCCGTGCCGGCGCTCGACCCGCAGCCGTAAGGACCGCAGTACACGCTCCCCCACTGGATCGGGATCAGCAGATGGAATTGGCCGCGCACGCCAATGCGTTCGGCGATGAACGCCCGCACGCCGACACCAGCGGCCATCGAGAACCGCACCTCGCCGGGCACGCCGCTCTGCTTGGGATTGAAATAGGTTATTCCGGCCGACAGCGAGCCGAAGGGGCGGACGCGACCACTCGGTATCTCGTACATGCCGCCAAGCTGGTAGTAGGCCACCTGGACGGGAAACAGTTCCGTCTTGGTGCCAACCGCAGGCTGGAAGTCCAGCGTCGTCGGTTGGCGGATGTAGAGAAACTCGGCGAGAACGCCCGGATGAGCCCGCACCGCGAAGGACATGCCGTAGTTGACGTCGTCCTTGATGTCGAGTTTGCCCGGCGCCGTCCCCACGACGGCGTTCCAGTTGCCGCCGAACTGCCAGCCGCCGAAGACCGAGATCTCGAACCGGGGCTCGGCGGCGGCGTGCCGGACGGGCCGGGCCGAGCGGTACTGGGCGGCGAGGGCCGACGGCAGACCGATAGCGACGGCAGCAGCGGCTGCCAGGGTGCAGGTGAGACGCAGCACGAGACGCATCCTCTATCCAGCCTCGACTCAGAGGATCGGCACGAGGAAGCCAGCCGAGAACAGCAGGTTCCGGTTGTACACGGAGGCGTCCTGCCCGCTCGACGTGACGTCGCCGAACCCCCAGTCGTACGAGACATCCAACAGGAAGCCCCCCAGGCCGCGGCCGATCTTGATGCCGGCGCCAACCACGGCACTGAAATCGAATGTCCTGCTCAAGTCGCCACCGCAGTCCGTGAACCCGGTCTGGTCGCCCGGCGTCTTGAGATTGCAGGAGGCCCTGAGACCGACGGACGGTCCCGCGAACACCCGCGCGGCCAGCAGCGACGGGTCCCGCGGAAAGGTGAAGGTCGCAAGGATGGGAATCTCGACATAGTCCATCGTGAGGCTGCCGGAGACCCCGGAGCCTGAATCGCCCGGCTCGAATCCCTTGCCTACAAACCGCACCTGGCCCTCGACGGCGAATCCCGTGCCGACCTGCATGCCGATGACCGCCGCACCGTGGTACGCCGTCCGCGTGCCCGGGGTGAGATCGGTCCCGGACGCGGCGATCGACGCCGTCGCGAGGTTGAGCCCGCCCTTCGCCCCGATCGTCATCTGGGCCGCGGCGGAACCGGCACCGAGGCTCGCCGCCAGGCCGAGGGTGACGACGGCCGCGATCAGACGACTAGAACGAGCCCTCAGCCCCGTGAAGTGTGCCGTGCGGCTCCGCATCGTGTTCCTGCACCTGGGCATTTGTGCTCTCCACATCTTCTTCTTCCTCCTCCCAGTATACCGGCGGACGGCCGATCATGGCTCGCCGTAGAACCGCTCGACGGCCATCAGATCGTGCGCGAGCAGGTCGTGCCAGACGAAGGCTCCCGGACGGTAGGCACCGGTCGGAGACGGGGTGAGCGGGGGGACCGCCGCCGGGTGCACGCAGCCGGCGAGGGCCAGGAGCATGGCGGTTCCGGCCGCGAGGGCCGCTCGTTTCAGCATCTGTCGTCCATTCTGCCCGGCGCGCCCCGCAAGGTACCATCCGCCCGGCGGGCTCGGAACCCGCGGGCCGAGCCACGGGTCGGTTCACTCAATACGGGCGTGGCTGGAGTACGTTTCGCGTCCCTTTGGCGACATGGGCCGGGGTCAGCACTGACGATCCCTGCTGCGCAACTCGACGCAACTCGACGGGGCAGCCGTGGCGTCCCCCGGCGATCAGATCGCCGTCAGCGTGTCCACCAGCACACGCGCCAACTCGGCCCGTCGCGGACCCGCGAGGTAAGCCTGGTTCGCCTCGAGCTCGACACCAAGGTACGCCTTGGCCGGGAATCGGCGTCTCAGCCAGGTCGGCAGTCCGTCCGCCACCCCCCGGTACGGGTAGTTGCGGCGCACGCGAAGCCCGGAGTCCCGCTCGCGAAGCAGGGCCGCCCACCGCGTGCATGCGCTCCGCTCCGCCGGCCGGGCCGAGTCGTAGAGCAGGCCGACGTCGGCACTCCGCGTCTCGCCAGCGAGCACCGGGGTGAACGAGTGTACCGCGACGTGCAGCACCCGGGCCCCGTCCTCCACCGCCGCGCGAACGCCCGCCTCGACGCGCCGGCGGTGCGGCCACCAGTAGCGCTCGAGGATGCGGGTCTTATCCCGTTTCGGCAGCGATGTGGTCCACGCCGACCAGATGCGCCGGTTGGTCGGTGAGCGGTTCGACTCGACGAGGAGGCGGCTCCACGTCACGGCGAAGATCGGCAGCCCGAGCCGCCGGCCCATCGCGCGCGCGAGCGGCAGCGCACCGGGATCCCAGCCGCGGTGGGAGGCGAGGGCCGCATCGGCGCCGCGAAACAGGTGGCGGTACGCGGGGGGAATGCGGTTGCCGCCGTGCTCGCACGTCAGGAGCAGGCGGACGCCGGATCGAGCGACGGCGGTCATGCCGCAGCCTCTACGCGCGCGCCGCGGCAGTTTCAGCCACGGATTCGGCCGCGCCTCACCCGCAGCAGAATGAACTCGCTGTCATCGGGCTCACCCGTATCGACGTGCCGGCCCACACTGAAGGGGTAGTTGTTGTCGTTGATGATCCCGATCGTGCTGTCGTCCACCACCACCAACGCCTCCGTCGTCTCGAATGGAAAGGTGAACGCACCCGTTCCCCCACCGCCGAGATCGTGCAAATCGGGGATACCGAGCAGGTCGACGATCACGGTCTTGCGCAGGAGGCCTTCGACGTCGATCTGGGAGGGATTGACGCGAAACACCCGCTTGAACCGCGCGGTCGTGCCCTGGCCGTCGTCCCGCTCGATCGTGAGGAAGTCATCGCCCGACCAGTGCGTGAACTCGGCCACGGACACAGCGGCGGAGTCCAGCGGATACCGGAAGACCGCGCCGTCGAACTTGCCGTGGACGTACCGGCCGGCGGCCAGGTCGAACCGATAGACGTTGAGCATCCTCGACTCGCCGGCGAGCGGCTTCTCGAGCATGGGAAGCAGCGTCGCGCCGTCGGCGCTCAAGGCCATGCCCTCGAACCCTCCGCTCCGCGGCAGGTTGGGTATTTCGTCACCCAGCCCGAGGTTCTGGGGCGAGCGAACTCCCGGCAATGGGATCGGCGGTGCCAGCAGGCGCCCGGTCGAATCGGTGTGCAGCAGGAACGGGCCGAACTCGTCGCCGAAGTAGAAGGTGCCGTCGGATACACGCCGGAACGACTCGACGTCGAAGTCTGCGCCTGTGAGCAGTCGTCCCTCGCGGATGGAGGCGTCGACCGGTATGTCGCTGGCCGGGTACCGGGCGAGGTCCGCGACGATCGGGAACGGGACCTGCCGATCGGGATCGCGGAGCACGAACAGCGATCGCGCCACGATCGTTCCGGACCCACCCGCCCGTGTGACGAAGTCCGGCCGCAGCTCGTACACCCGCAAGAGGAAGTCCGGCGAGTTCTCCTTCGTCCCGAACCCGTTGTCCGCCAGCGCCAGGAAGGCGCCGTCATCGCCGCCGATGAGCGCGGAGAATCCTTGCACCGGCTGCCGGCTCTCGAAGGGCGGCGTTCGCCCGTTGGCTGGCTCGATGAACTGTCCCGATGTCGGGCCTTCCACGAAGCGATCGGCCGGTAGCACGGCAATGCCGATCACCTCCACGGTCGGTTCGGGCGCGCCGCAAGCCGGCCACAGGATCACACCCAACGCGGCGAGCGAGCGCAGCCGTTGCAGCGTTCGACGGATGTCGAGCATGGAACCCACCCTTTCAGCCCTGCGCTTCAGCATGCTCGAAGATGCACGGGCGCCGGAGGCGCCGACAGGATGCAGGCGGCGTTCTCGGGCGGCGTGCCGCCGATCCGGCCAGCGCTCGGCAGTGGGAACACGAACGACAACCCGAGATCCCCGTCCGCTCGTACCGAGATGGCAAACGACTTGAGCGCGAGTCCGGCGTCCGCCCACTGATACGCCTGCTTCACCGACCGCACTTCGTCCAGCTCCGGCCACCCGATCTTCTCCTTCTCGGCCATCTTGTGCTGCAGCAGCTCGTCGCCGGCGGCCTCCGAGGCCGGCGGGAACGGCCGTAGCTCGTAAACGGCGTTGTGCGGCGCATACCCACCGGCTGCGCTGAGTGCCCGCCGGAGCGGGCTGTCTTGAGGCGGCGGCGGGAACACCCGGTGCTCCGGGCGTCGCACCTTTGCCATCCACGCCTCGTATCCACCAGTGAACAGTGCGCCCTGGCGGATGCTGTCTCGCACCCCAAGGCATCATTCACGCGTTCGTTCACGTCGAACCCCGGCGTGAAGTAGCCGTCCCCGTTCTTGTCCGTGCACATCGCGTGCTTGCCCTCTTCGACGATGAGGGTGAACGGGAACACGGTGTAATCGTCCACATTGAGCACGTTGAAGTACCAGGGGAATCCATGGGCCTCGCCCGTCACCCGCTGCACGGCAATCAGGTACAGGTCCTGGTCGCACGCGACGCCGTACGCCTGTACGGCTGGCGCGGTGTTCGGCACGACCCAAATGCGGAACTCGGACGGCTCCACGTTGTGCCGGTCGCCTCCCAACCCCTCCTCGCGGGGGAAATACGCGATGTACTTGAGATTGATGGCAATGACGTTGTGTAGATCGATCACCGCATTCCCCTGGTAAGTCGAGTCGGCGATGTACCCCGGGCCGTCGGCGTCGAAGCGCACCCCGATCATGTTGTACTGGTAGTACACGACAGGCGAATCCGGCTGGTTTTCGAACGGCAGCGCCGCCGGGACCCGTATGTCCAGGCAATGTCGATCGTCCATCGTCGGCTCGTCCGGCGAGAGCCAGTAGATCGGCGCCGCGTAAGCCGCGAACCGGGAAAGCGTCATCCGGCGCTCGGTTCCCCACCACACGACACCCGGGAGGCGACTGTAGTCGCAGGCGGCCTGCGACGATGCCGGCATCCGGTCCATCCCGACCTGGGCGGCCTGGCCGTTCAGCGGCGCCAGCGGAAGCGCGGTCCCGATCGCCGCGGCGGCGATCACTATGGGAAAAGTGTTCTGCACGGATCGTCTCCTTGAGACGTTGGCAGGCTCGCCGCTCTCAGTGGCTTCGTCCGCACCGACAGGCGCGGTGAGTGCGTGGCAGCCGTGGGCCGATCACTATCGTAGCGCTCCGAATTTGCCCATACATGAATCGCGCGACGGGAGCGTGTGAAGACCGCGGGATGGGATCACGGGAAGAGTGGTCCACCGCAGGAGGCGCTCCGAGTTCGGCACTCGGCGCCCGGAGTGGGACGCCCGCCAGATCCGGCCTGCCGTCGATCGCCGCTCCGAGTGCTCGGACCCTCTGGCGTTCCGGGAAATCGCCCCATCATCTCTGGCGCTTCGCCGACTCGAGCGCGGTGTGCAGTCCCACGAGCCGCGCCACCAAGATCACGAGGTACAATTGCCCGACGACCGCCTCCACGACGCTCACCATGCGGGCGAGCGGTGTCACCGGCTGAATGTCGCCGTAGCCGAGGGTCGTGATCGTCACGAAGCTGAAGTACTGCAGTGCATTCCGTGTGGTCCCGCCGTCCACAGACGGGACAGCGAACGCACCCGGATGGAGCCGCTCCATCAGCGCGAACCCGGTACCCCACACCAACGCGGCCAGCAGGTACACGCAGACGGAGCCGAGCACGATGCCGAGATCCACCTGCCGCGCCCGCAGGACGAAGGCAAGGATCAGGATCGTGGCATAGCCGAGGAATACGATGGCGACGACGTCGGCCGCCGACCGGAGCACATCAGAACCTCCTGCCGATGACACGATGATCAGTACACACCCGGGAATCGCCAGCGCCGCGCCGATCGTCACGTGCAGCCGGGTGTCCGCCACGGCGGAGAGCGACGAGAGGAGCACGACCGTGAGCAGCACGGGCGTGAGTACGCTCTCGACGCGTACCGGAAGGATGAACGGCAGGAACAGCATCAGGGCGAGCGACGTGAGCAGCACACCGAAGCGGCTGCCGGGCGTGAGGAGGGTCTTGATCAATGACGACATGGCACGACGAGGTGAGAGTTCGGCGCTGATCGTACCCGTCGGGCCGCCGACCGGCAAGGCGGACGCACGGCCCTCGCGCACCGCACGATGACGTGTGTACCTTGGAGGCATGGCGGAAACACGGGAACCGAAGGGTTCGGTGCTCGTCCTCTACAACTTCGTGGGAGAGGACGAGTACGAACGGCTCAAGGACGTCGATCCGGCGTCCCTCGACTTCGAGCCCGAGTACGATATCGACGTCACGACCGTGATGCAGGAGTACCGTGCCGTCGGCCGGGCGCTGCGGCGGCAGGGGTACCATGTCCGGTCGGTGAACGTCAAGGACAATCTGACCAAGCTCGAGAACCTCATCCGCCGCAACAAGTCGGATGTCGTGTTCAACCTCGTCGAGTTCTTCCACGACGACACGGAGTTCGAACCGAACGTCGCCGCCCTCTTCGAGCTGCATCAGGTGGCCTACACCGGTTCGGGACCGCTGGCGCTCGCGATGTGCCGCAACAAGGTCCTCACCAAGCGGCAGCTCCTGGCGTATGATGTGCCGACCCCGCGCTTCGTGGTCGTCGACGAGCCGCGGATGCCGAAGCGGCCGAAGCTGCGCTTCCCGCTCATCGTGAAACCCGCGCTCGAGGACGCCTCCTCCGGCGTCGAGCAGGGCTCGGTGGTGCACGATTCGAACGCGCTCGAGCAGCGGCTCGCCTACATCCACCAAGAGTTCGGGGCACCGATCCTCGTCGAAGAGTTCGTCGATGGGCCGGAGCTCCACGTCGGCATCCTCGGCAACGACCCGCCGGAGATGCTGCCTCCGATCCAGTGGGACTTCTCGGAGATGCCGGACGACCATCCGCACATCATCAGCTTCGCGGCCAAGTGGAACCCGCTGGCGGAGGTGTTCCACCGTGTGCATTCCATCTGCCCCCCGAAGTTGCCACGGCGGATCCTGCGAAGCGTCGAGCAGGTGGCGATCGACGCCTACGACGTGCTCGGCTGCCGCGACTACGCGCGCCTCGACATCCGGCTCGACCGGCAAGGTCATCCGTTTGTCCTCGAGGCCAACCCCAACCCCGATCTCACCGAAGGCGTCTCGTACATGGAGTCCACCGAAGCGGCCGGGCTGACCTTCGGCGAGACGCTCGAGCGGATCGTCGAGTTCGCCCTGCGGCGCAAGCGGGATCTCGATGCGCAGCGGGCCGAGCGACGAAGGAAACCGACGCAGCGTGCACCGGCAAGTCCGGAGGCGGTCGCCGCTACCCTCGACGGCTACCCCGAGCCCCCACCGGACACCACCGAGCAAGAACCGTCCTGAAACGACGATGGGGCCGCCCGAAGGCGGCCCCATCACTGGCACACGATCGAAGTCGGCGCCTACTCGAGGATCGTCACGCCCTGTGCGGCCGGTCCCTTGTCGCCGCCCACAATCTCGAACTCGACGCGCTGGCCCTCCTTCAACGACTTGAAGCCGTCCGCCTGAATCGCGGAGAAATGGACGAAGCAGTCCTTTTCCCCGTTCTCGGGCGTGATGAACCCGTACCCCTTCTTGTCGTTGAACCACTTCACCGTGCCGGTCGTACGCATTGCCCTGCTCCTCCTGCTGAAACTGTGGAGCGCGCCCCGCCGGGATCCGGCCGCACCGTCCTCCCGACGAACACACGCTGCGCGGTCGCTCCCCCGCGCCGGGCCGCCGAATCACACGAGGCAATCCGGCCCGAACACACTCGTGCCGCTAAGCTAACCCGCGGCTCGGCCGCCCGGAAGTCGGCCGGAGTACCTCATTCTCGCTCGGCCGGAGGGGTCGGTGCCGGGTGCTCGGCGAGGTCGTCGAACACGCGCCGCGCGTCGCGCAGAAAGAGCACGAACACCACCGGCGGCACAACGATCGAGCGGTCGCACGCCGCGGCGAAGATCCGCGCTCACTCCCAGGAGACTGCGGCGCCGGCCTCCGGCCCGCCCCCGCCACGATACACCGCCTCATCGTCGGGATCTGCTCACCCGCTGGGGTGGCGCGTACGGGGCTTCGTGGATGCGCGGTGGCAGTTCGCGGGGAATGGCGGTGGCGCCCCGAGCCAGCAACACGTAATGTTCAGCATAGACATCGCGTCGAACCGACCACGGCCCGAGGTGACCATGCACATTCTCCGTAACGCCGCAGCCGCGGCCGTAGCCGTGTCGATGGTCTCGTGCTCCGGCATGACGATCCGCTCAGATTTCAATCCGCAGGCGGACTTCTCCAAGTACACCACCTACGCGTGGCTGCCGGCGCCGCAGACGGGCAACCCACGCACCGACAACGCCATCGTCGAGGGCCGGATCAAGAACGCCGTCGACGCGGCCCTACAGGACAAGGGTTACACGAAGGGGACGGAAGCCAACGCCAACTTCTGGGTCGGCTACCACCTCAACATCGAAGGTCAGATGGACGTCACGACGATCAACAACTACTATGGATACGGCTGGGGCCGGGGATACTTCGGCATGTACGGCCCGGGGTATCAGAGCACGCAGGTGCGATACTACGACCAGGGCACGCTGCTCATCGATGTCGTGGACGCGCAGGCGAAGGAGTTGGTCTGGCGCGGCACGGGAGAGGCCGAGATCAGGCCTGAGCTGAAGCCCGAGGTGCGGGAGAAGCGGCTCAACGAGGCGGTCGCCAAGATCCTCGAACGCTTCCCGCCAAAGTAGTCGTCCACGGCTCCGGATGCGAGGCATCGCTGCGCCGCATGCCCTCCGAGGCGTGCGGCGCAGTCGCTTCCGGACCCGCCACGGGCTGCTGCGAATCGTGCAAATCTTCCGTCCACGCCATCCAACCGCCGACGTGACGCGATGACGAAGCCGAAGACTCACCGCCCGATCACCGAAGACGCCTTCGACTTCGGCCTCGTGTCGACCGGCCGCAGAGGTCCGCAGCTGCCGCACGACCTGCTGCGGGATGTCGCACGCCGGCTGCAGTTCGTGGCCGTCCTGATCGTCGTCGCCACCGGACTGGGCACGCTCGTGCAGGAGCTGACCGGCGGTGGCGCCTGGCGGGATCACCGCCCCGTCGGGTACGGCGCGCTGGTCGCTGCATGGCTCACCTCGGGGGCGATCGTGGCGGTGGCTCGGTGGGGGAAGCTCTCGCCCGCACGACTGCTCGACGTTGGCATCGCCTACGAGATCGTCGTCGCCGCCATCCTCTCGTTCTCGGGATCCGCCATCCGCTGGTTCGTGCAGGACGCCACGTTCATCACGTGGTCGCCGATCGCCGTCTGGGTGCTGATCTACCCGATCATCGTGCCCAACACGAGCACCCGCACCGCCCTCGCCTCGCTGGCCGCCGCCGCCACCGAGCCCCTCGCCGTCATCGCCTTCGTCGTGCTCGGCCGGGACGTCATGCCGGGCTTGGATGTCTTCATCCGAAAGGTCTGGCCCAACGTAGCCGCCGCCGGGATCGCCATCGGTGTGTCACGGGTCGTGTACCGCCTCGGGGAGCAACTGTCCGAGGCGCGGCAGATGGGCAGCTACCATCTGGAGACCCTGCTCGGCAAGGGGGGGATGGGAGAGGTGTGGCGGGCCACGCACCGGATGCTCGCGCGGCCGGCTGCCGTGAAGCTGATCCGTCGGGATGCCCTCGGGGAGCGCGACACCTCGTCGGCCGAGCGCGCACTACGCCGGTTCGAGCGCGAGGCCAGGGTGACCGCCTCGCTGCGCTCCCCCTACACCATCGAGCTGTACGACTTCGGCATTTCGCAGAACGGCACGTTCTATTACGTCATGGAGCTGCTGGACGGGATCGATCTGCAGTCGCTCGTCGACCGATTCGGGCCGCAGCCGAGCGGGCGCGTCGCGCGGATCCTGCGGCAGGCGTGTCATTCGCTCTACGAGGCGCACCAGGCCGGGCTCGTCCATCGTGACATCAAGCCGGCCAACATCTTTCTCTGCCGCTACGGCGCCGACCTGGACTGGTCCAAGGTCCTCGACTTCGGGATCGTGAAGCACCGGTCGTTCGGCGACAAGGACGACGCCAAGCTCACCGAGGTCGGGGCGTTCACCGGCACGCCGGCCTACATGCCCCCGGAGATGGTGTTGGGCGACGGCACCGTCGACGGCCGCGCGGATCTGTATTCGCTCGGCTGCGTCGGCTACTGGCTCCTCACCGGGAAGCTCGTCTTCGAGGGCATGAACCCGATGGCGGTCATGGCAGCCCACGCGCACCAGCAGCCGAAGCCGATCGCCGATCGCGTGGACACGACGGAGCACCCGGGCCTCGCCGCGCTCATCATGACGTGTCTCGCCAAGGATCCCGCGGGGCGTCCCTCGACCGCCCTCGAGCTGGGTCGCGCCATCGCCGCGCTCGGCATCGAGAGCGAGTGGAGCGAGGAGGACATCGCCTGGTGGTGGCACGAATACTTCCCGGAGCCTGCCGCGCAGGCCGTCGCCGAGCCCGCCCTGCGCGAGTAGCGGCCGAGGCGCTGGCAGCTTCCGCGATCCCGCGATACGCTAGCCCCCGGCGAATTTTCCGGAGACGTATCGCATGCCGTCGTCCTCTGCCGTTACGCAGGCATTGGACCGAGTGCTCGCGCAATCGAGCGCCGGCGCGCTCCGTGAACGGAGACGGACCCTCGCCGCCACCCTCCCCGGAATCACGTGATCATGGCCCGGTGCCGGCGCCGGAGGCAGCGCGAGACGTTCGGCATCCTGCGGGTGCGCGGTGGGATTCGCAGGTCCCTCCCGCGGCACGGATTCCGAGCGAAGCGGGTGGAATGGTCCGGATCGACCATGGTCGATGTGGCGCCTCCGCCTCACCATCCAGCCTGATTGACCGCAGAGTCCGTTCGGTGAACATGTATTGGCGGCGTGAACGGCGGGTCCGTGTGGATCCGCCTCGTTTTCCTCGGGAGGGAACCATGAGACGTCTGCTGATGTGCGGCGTGCTGGCGCTGGCGGCGTGCAGCGATCGTTCGGTCACCGGTGTCGTGGACGATGCCGCGATGCTCAATGGAGGGGACCCGTCGTTCGGGATTCCCTTCGCCAGCAACCTGACCGTTGCGACGGCGAACATGTACTTCGGGGCCTCG
>Ga0055464_10000060_pt1 | contig 13663 bp, 13 predicted proteins | sample Joice_ThreeSqC_D_FD_57690 | JGI IMG/M metagenome (GOLD analysis project Ga0055464, IMG submission 57690) | Wetland microbial communities from San Francisco Bay, California, USA, that impact long-term carbon sequestration - Joice_ThreeSqC_D2 | ecosystem: Environmental > Aquatic > Marine >...
GCCTGCTGAGCGAGTACACGTCGTACCTCGTGCAGGAGCCCATGGACGTTGCGCTCGGACGCAGTGGCGTCGTCCCCCAGACCGTCGCTGGCGTGGCCGCGTCACCGAGCGCGGCGACCGGCGAAGGGGCGGTGCGGCAGGCCAAGCGCGACCAGGCCCGTCGGCAGGCTGTCTCGGCGGACGAGCTGGAAGCGGCCAACGAGGCCATGCTCCAGATCGGGCACATGGGGCAGACGCGTCACGTGGCGGGGCGGCTGTTCAAGGAGATCGAGGGGACCTGGACCGACCTGATGCACGCCGACTCCGTACAGACCATTCGGGTCGAGCTGTTCAGCGCGGCGTACTTCGCGGTGCTGAAGGCGCTGCCGGAGCTCGAGCCGTACGTGACGGAGTTCGGCACCGTCGTCGTCGCCGGCGATCGCGTCAGCATCGCGTTCGGCGATGCGGGTACCGCCACGGTCAGTGAAAGCGGCCTGCGGCGACTGGTGCGGGAGTTCCGCGGCCAGTAGACTGGAACCCGTGAGCGTCGACTGGTCGGCCGTGTACCGCGAGACCTATCAGGACCTGGTCCGCTTCCTCCACCGAAAGGTGTGGGATGCGGACCGGGCGCAGGACCTCGCCCAGGAGGCGTTCGTGCGCGCACTCGATCACGACCCGGAGAGCCCGAGGAGCTTTCTCTTCACGGTGGCCTCCAACTTGGCACGGGACGAGGCGCGGGCGGCCATCCGCCGGCGCCGCCACCTGACGCTCATCAAGGCGGAGGTGGAGGATCGATCGACCCCGGATCCCGTCGAGGTACTCGAGCAGGAGCGGCGCGCGGCCGCGGTGCGCCGCGCGCTCGATCAGCTGAGCGAGCGCGATAGGGAGGTCCTCCTGCTGTGGGACGCCGGACTGAATTACGAGGAGATCGCCGAGCAGACCGGACTCGCTCTCAAGGCGATCGGCACCACGCTCTCGCGGGCGCGGCGCCGGCTGGTCGAGGCGCATGAGGCATTGGAGGGTCGCGATGTCGCACGTGGATGAAGGGCGACTGAGTGAATACCTGGATCGCCTGATCGAGGGATCGGAGGATCGGGCGATCGGGGAATCGAGGGATCGCGCGAAGATCGAGGCGCATCTCGCCGAGTGCGCCGAGTGCCGCGAGCGGCTCGAGGACGTACGCACCGTGCGGGAGCGGGCGGCAGCGCTGCTGCAGGTGGCGGCGCCCGCGTCGGTCGCGATGCTGCAGTTCGCGGAGATTCAGGCGCGGGCTCGCGCACGCAAGGCTCCGCGACGTGTGTTCACCATGCGCCGTCTCACGGCGCTGGGCTGGGCCGCCACGATCGTGATGGCCGCGGGGATCGGGTGGATCGCGCGGGGGTCGATCAGGTTCGGTACGCCGCGGGCCGATCGCCTCTCCGGTCCAGCTGCCACCGCCGCCGCGGCACCCGCCGAGGCCGCGGTTCACGATTCCCTCGCGACCGGGGTACCGGGCGGTCGGGAAGCACAAGGCGGGGCGGCACTCTCCCAGGCGGCACCTCCTCCACCGGCGGCGGACGCCGTCACGCCGAAGGCGGCTCCGCGCGCTGCTACCGAGGAGGTACAGGCGCCGGCGGCCGCACCGGTGCAGGCACCCGCTCGAGCCGAGGCCCGGACCGCGGCGGTCGGGAACCTCGCCGAGCGCGAGCAGCCGGCCGCGGCCAAGGCCGCAGCGCCCGAGGGGATCCCTACGCGGCAGGCCGTTGCCGGCATCATCGTCATTGCCGACGAACCGCGCGATGCCCTCGGCAGAAGCGAGGTCGCGGTCGACTCCGCCGCGAACGAATTCGTTCAGCGGGTGGACCACGCCCTCAGGGAAAACTCGTGGGCTGGCACGACCGCGCAGGATGCGGAGCGGCACCTGGGGGAATCCCTGCACACGGTGGACGGCCTTCCGGTGGAGAGCATCCGGATCGGTGCGGTGGAGGGCACGCCCGCCGTAGCCGTCGTGCAGATCCTTCCGGGCGGCGAGCAGATGGAGATCGTGCAGTGGCGCACGGCGGACGCCGAGGGGCAGGCTATGCAGCTGCAGATGGCCGAGGAGGCCCCGCAAGCACAGGCCGCGGTCGCTCCGGCCGACGCCGTGCGGCGAGCGGAGGTGGTGGCGATGCGGAACGACGTCGTCGTGGTGATGCGCGCTCCGATTGCGGCAGATTCCCTGGCCGTGCTGGCGGCGAAGGTGCGGTAGCACGGCTGACCGGTCCGCGATTCAGCCCGGGACTCAATTCTCATCGTCCGACTCGCCGCGCCGCGGCTCAGGTATCCCCCACCCTCCTGATGCGGATCAGCTCGGCCACGACGCTCACGGCGATCTCCGCCGGCGTGTCGGCCCCGATCGGCTCCCCGATCGGCACGCGCACGCGGTCGAGCGCAGCCTGGGGCACGCCGGCTTCCCGCAGCGCCTTCCAGAGCACCTCCTTCTTGCGCCGGCTGCCGAGCATGCCCACGAACCGCGCCGGGCTCGCGGCGGTCCGCTCGATCACGTGGGCATCGAAGCCGTGCCCTCGCGTGGCGGCGATCACGAAGTCGTCGCCGTCGAGCGCCAGCCCATCCAGCACTGCGCGAAAGTCGCGCGCGACGACCTCGTCGGCTTCCGGGAGACGCTGCCGGTTCGCGAACTCCTCCCGGTCGTCCACGGCGACGACGTAGAATCCCGACCGGGCGGCGAGCCGCGCGATCTCCATGCCGACGTGGCCCGCACCGAACACGATCACGCGGGGAACCCGGCCGAGCGGTTCCACGAACAGATCGCCGTCGATGCGGGGAAGCCCCTCCGCCCCGGGGACCCCGGCCGGAACCGGGACGTCCCCTTCCTCTCCGAGCGTTAGCAGCGAGCCGTCGATCCGCGCCGCCTTTCGCGGCCCGCCGTCCCACTCCAGCGCGGTGAACACGGTGCCGGCAACGCGCCGGCGCAGCGCATCGGCCACCGCCCCGTAGAGCGCAGCCGCGGCCGTCGTGGCCACCACCGGTTCGAGGAAGAACTCGGCGGTGCCGCCGCACGAGAGCCCGAGGTCCCCCGCGAGATCGGCGTTGAGGGTGTGCCGGACGATCCGCGGCGCACCCGCGCGCGCCGCCTCGAGCGCCTGCGCGACGACGTCGGCCTCGGTGCACCCGCCGCCGACCGTGCCCCAATGCTGCCCGTCGGTGGCCACCGCGAGCTTGGCGTCCCGCGCCATCGGCAGCGACCCGCTCCGCCGGCAGACGGTCGCGAGCGCTCCGCCCCGTCCCTCAACCGCGAGCGCCGCCGCGGCCGCCCACACGTCGGCGCGCTCGTTCATGAGGCCGGCAGCTCCTCGAGAGTCGCGACCGCGCGCCTGAGGTGCGGGATCACGATCGAGCCGCCGACGACGAGCGCGACGGAGAAAGCCTCGAACATCTCCGCGTCGCTGACGCCCTCCTCCCGTGCACGAATCAGGTGGTACGTGATGCAGTCGTCGCATCGCAGGACCATCGAGGCGGTGAGGCCCATCAGCTCCTTGGTCTTGGCGTCGAGTGCGCCGCGGTCGTAGGCCCTGGCGTCGAGCGCGAAAAAGCGATTGATGGTGAGATTCCCCGCGGCCTGGATCGCCGCGTTCATCTTCTCACGGAAGTGGCGGAAGGACTCGAGGCTGGCCTGCGGCTCGGGCATCGGATGCTCCGGGAGGGCGACCAAGGGAATCTAACGGTTGAGCGGTGGCCGGACCCGCGCAACGTGCAAAGCGCAAGGTCGCTCCCGGCCGCGCGGAAGTTCCCTTGCGCCTTGCACCGTGTGCCTTGCACCGCCCCCGACCGTCAGTGGTGCCCGGTCGCCTCCGCGCGCACCACGAGCCGCGGGCTCACCATCGGGAAGAGGCGGGCGAAGAGACCGTACGCCACGAGGAACAGCCCCAGGAACCCGATCGAGATGCCGATCTCCGGCAACCCGAAGGCCGGACCATGCTCGGTGAGCGAGGGCTGGACCAGCAGATATCGCTCGAGCCAGACGCCGACGAAGCTGATCGTGACGAACAGCGTGAAGGTGATCGGGGTGACCTTCGACTTCACCCAGATCAACCCCCAGAAGGGGATCAGAAACACCATCAGCCCCACGAGGATCGCGATCGGCCGCCAGTCACCCCACAGGCGGTAGAAGATGAACGACGTTTCCTCGCGCAGGTTGCCGTACCAGATGACGAGCAGCTGGCTGTACATCAGGTACGCCCAGAAGATCGAGAAGCCGAAGACGAGCTTGCCCAGATCGTGGAACTGCTCCCGGCCGATCACGCCCTGCATCCCCAGGCGTCCCCGCCAGAACACCGACATGATGCCGAGCATCGTCAGGCCAGTCAGAAACGCGCCCATGAAGAAGAACGCCCCGAACAGGTTGCTCATCCAGTACGGCGCGAGCGACATGACCAGGTCGAACCCGAGGAGCGAGAACAGGTAGGCGAAGGCCAGGCAGAGGATCGGGGCCAGCACCGAGAGCCGCCGCTCGATCGCGGCCAATTCCTGCGGCGAGCCGGTATACGTCCCGGCAATCCGATCGTACAGGCGGCGGCGCCAGCCGGTCACGTGGTCCCGCAGCTCGGCGACGTCGGGCTTCAGATCGTAGTACACGAACGCGAGGCTCACCCCCAGCATCACGAGGAGCGCCACGAGATCGCGCCAGAACACCCAGGACACCGTGAGCCAGTGGCCGCGGACGGGCGTCGGGTGCGCGATCCACGGAAACAGTTCGTGCTTGCCGAGGAAGAGCACGAGGTAGCACACCACCGCCATCGGCAGGAACAGCGCGGCCGCCTCGGCGAACCGGATGACCGGCCCGGACCAGGCACCCTTGGTGATCTTCTGCGTTGCCGCGAAGACGATCGCGCCCTGCGCCGCTCCGGTGAAGAACAGGAAGTTGATGTGGAACATCCGCCAGGCGCGGCCGGGATCGTCACCGAGCGCGAGCACGACGAACGTGCCAAGCCCCAGGACGGCGAGCGCGGCGCCCGCGGCGAGGAACCCGCCCGCCGGCGCGTTGGCGCCACGGCGGTAGAGATCGGTGTAGGAGGACTGCGCGCTCACTGGGCGTTCCCTTGTAGCGTGCGCACGTAATTGATGATGTGCCACCGGTCCTCGGGGGCAATTCGGGACCCGTAGGCGGGCATCAGCGCGCCAAAGCCGTGCGTAATGACACCGTAGATCCACCCGTCCGTCTGATCGACAACCCGCTGGTCGGTGAGGTTCCGCACCGCGTTGGCAAGCTTCGCAGCCACGGGCCCGTCGCCGAGCCCCTTCGGCCCGTGGCACACCTGGCAGTAGATCTCGAACCGCGCCTTGCCGCGCTCGAGGGACGCGGCGGTGCGCTGGACCGGGTTCTGGAGCTGGTCGAGGAGCGGCTGGTTCTGCGGCACGGCCGCCGGGATGTTTTCGGTGCCCGACACGGGCACGGTACCTTCGACCGGCTGCAGCGGCATCTTGTACGGCTGGATCGCGATCCCCTTGTACATCGTGGCGAACCAGGGAACGAGGGCGACGGCGTCATCGGGACTGGGAAACCGGTGCCACTGTTCCTTCGTGCACCCGGTGAGCGCGAGCGCGGCTCCGAGGGCCGCGAGGGCTGCCTTACGCCTCAACGCGCACCTCCTCCGCTCCCGCTGTCCGGAGCAGTGTCTCCACGGCCTGGCGCCGGTCGCTCGGGCACGGCACGAAGATCCCGATGCGGTCGTCGGTGAACCGCCCGTCGTACGCGCCCGGCTGCCGGGTCCGCCGGATGTGAAACACCAGCCCGATGAGCGTGGCGAGCGCGCCGAACAGGATGGTCAGCTCGAACGCGATGACGATGTAGGGAACGATCGACCCGATCGGCTTGCCGCCCACCACGATCGGCCAGTCGAACGACATCCAGAGGGTCATCGCGAACCCGGTCGCGCATCCGGTGAGCCCCCCGAGCAGCGTCCACAGGCGGACCGGGCTCACGCGATGCCCGATCGCGTGCTGGATCTCGACGTTCGGCACCGGCGTGTACACGGTGAAGTTGCGGTAGCCCTCCGCCTTGAGCGTGCGGATCGCGTCCGCGGCGGCGTCTACGAAGCGGTAGGATGCCAGGATGCCTTCGGGCTGCGCGCTCATGAGTGCTGCCTCTCCTTGCGCGGCATCGGCATGATCTCCTTCACCTCGGTGATCGACACCGTGGGGAAGTTCTTCGCGAAGAGCAGGAACCACATGAAGAACCACGCGAAGCTCCCCGCCAGGATCGACCACTCCACCCAGGTCGGCGTATAGTGTCCCATCGCGTACGGCTCGTACTCGTGCGACAGCGACGAGACGATGATCACGAACCGCTCGAACCACATGCCGAGGTTCACGAACAACGAAAGGACGAACATGGCCGGGATGCTGCGGCGGATCTTCCGGAAGAACAGGAAAAACGGCAGGACGCCGTTGCACAGAATCATCGTCCAGCTGCCCCACCAGTAACTGCCGAACGCCCGGTTCCAGAACGAGGCACGCTCGTAGGGGCTCCCCCCGTACCACGCCATGAAGTACTCGACGCCGTACGAGTAGGTGACGATCATCCCGGTGAGCAACAGGAGCTTGGCCAGGTTCTCGAAGTGCTCCACCGTGATGTACTGCTCGACCCGAAACACCTTACGCAGGGGAACGAGCAGGGTGACGACCATGGCGACGCCGGAATAGATCGCGCCGGCCACGAAGTACGGGGCAAAGATCGTGGCGTGCCATCCGGGGACGATCGACATCGCGAAGTCCCACGACACGACGCTGTGCACCGAGAGCACCAGCGGCGTCGCGAGCGCGGCGAGATAGAGATACGCCCGGGTATAGTGGCGCCACTGCTGGTCGGTCCCACGCCAGCCGAGCGACGTGATCTCGTACAGCTTCCGGCGCCAGCCGACGGCTTGCTCGCGCAGAGCGGCGACGTCGGGCACGAGCCCGGTGATGAGGAACAGGGTGCTCACCGTGAAGTACGTCGAGACCGCGAACACGTCCCACAGCAGCGGCGACTTGAAGTTCACCCAGAGCTGCCGCTGGTTGGGGTACGGGAAGAGCCAGTAGGCGTACCAGAGGCGTCCCAGGTGGACGATGGGGAACAGCCCCGCCGTCATGACCGCGAACACCGTCATCGCCTCCGCCGTGCGGTACACCGCCGTGCGCCACGCGGAGCGGAAGAGATAGAGGATGGCCGAGATCAGCGTGCCCGAGTGCGCGATGCCCACCCAGAACACGAAGTTCGTGATGTACACCGCCCACATGACGGGTGGGTGGTAGCCCGCCACCCCCAAGCCGTACCGGACCTGGTACAGTAGGGCCCCGACGCCGACGGCGAGCACCAGGAGCACGAAGCCGAGCAGGACGTAGTACGAGCGCGACGGGTTCCCGATGCTCGCGGCGATGTCCCGCGTGACCTCGTGATAGGTCGGGCGGGTGAGCTGATCTTCTCGTGCGATCGTCGCCATCTCGCCCTACGCCTCCACCAGGTTGCGCACCTTCTTCAGGTAGGTCACCGCCGGTCGCGTGTTCAGGTCGCCGAGGACGTGGTAGCCCCGCTGGTCCCGCGCGAGGCGGGAGACGCGGGACTCCGGGTCGCGCAGGTCCCCGAACACGATCGCGTCCGCCGGGCAGGTCTGCTGGCACGCGGTCAGGATCTCCCCGTCCTCGAGCTTCTCCCGCTTCTGGAGCCTGGCCTGGTGCTGGCGGTCGCGGATCCGCTGCACGCAGAACGTGCACTTCTCCATCACACCCTTCGACCGCACGACCACGTCGGGGTTCAGCAGCCACTGCAGCGGGTCGGGCCACGCGAACGCCGGATCCGCCTTCGCCTGATAGTCGAAGTAGTTGAAATACCGCACCTTGTACGGGCAGTTGTTGGAGCAGTAGCGGGTGCCGACGCACCGGTTGTAGACTTGCCCGTTGAGGCCGTCGGGCGTGTGGTACGCGGCGAACACCGGGCAGACCGGCTCGCACGGCGCGCTCGAGCACTGCTGACACATCATCGGCAGGACCCGGGCCTCGAACGGCTCCCCCGCCGCGCCGCCCTGGTAGTACCGCTCGACGCGCATCCACGACATCTCACGGCCGTGGCGCACCTGCTCCGGCCCCACCGTGGCGAGGTTGTTCTCGGCGTAGCAGGCCGTCACGCAGGCGCTGCAGCCGGTGCACCGCGAGAGATCGACCGCCAGCCCCCACCGCTGCAGGTTCTCCTTGTCGTAGTTGCCGTACTCGGTCTCCTCGTCTTGGCGCTCCTGCCACTGGTCGAGCACCCCCTCGATGCGCTCGGGCACCGGGACCGCGTGCTCGCCGTGTTCCGTCTCGTGCCCGACCTCCGCGAGTGGCACGGCCTGCGCGATGCCGCGGCCGAGCTGGCGGGGCACGCCCTCGGTCTTCGGCAGCACCTCGTGCACGCCGCTCTGGGTCAGCGTGACCGACGCGTAAGTGCCGAGCCCGCCGAACCCGGTGGGATCGCCGTTCAGCAGGCCGAGCACGTTCGCGCCCCGCCCGGCGGCATACCGCCCGAATGCCACGTGACCCTGCCCCATTGGCACGGCCACCACGTCACGACGCATCCCGGGGTAGAGATAGGCGGGAACGCGCACGACGCCGGCGCCCGATGCGATCTCGAGGACGTCGCCCTCCGAGATGCCGCGCTCGGCCGCAGTTTCGGGGTGCAGCTCGACCCAAGTCGACCACGTGACTTTCGTGACCGGGTCGGGCAGCTCCTGCAGCCACGGCCGGTTGGCACCGCGGCCGTCGTACAGCACCGACGATGGGTAGGCGATCAGGGCGATCTTGCCGTCCTCGACCGTCCACAGGTCGGCCGCCGGCGCCTCGCCGGCACCGCGTGCGAGCGACACCGTCCGTGACGGCGCCTGGCCCCAGACCCCACCCCGCTGCAGTGCCTCCATCCAAAACGTGTCGAACGGACGCCGGTCACCGAGATCGCGCTGCACGCCCTGCCACACCTGCTGCAGGTACTCCTTGTAGGAGCCCGCGGTCAGGCGCTGGGGCACGGGGGTCCGCTTCTGCGCGAGCGCGAGCAGGACGTCTCCGGTCTGGCGCGTATCGAAGACGGGGCGCATCACCGGCTGCTGCAACGAGCGGACGCCGGCACGCGGGATGGAGTCGTTCCACTGCTCCAGCGGGTCGTGATCGGGCAGGATGAAGTCGCACTGGGCGGCGGTGTCGTCCATGAACCGCGCGAAGCTCACCTTGAACGGGACCTGGCCCAGGGCCTCGGAGAAGGCCAGCGCGGCGGGCGTGGCATAGACCGGGTCAGCCCCGTGCACGAACAACGCCCCGACCGCACCACTCCGCATCTCCTGGACGAGCGCGGCCGTCTCCGCGTAGGTGGCGGGCGGGGCCGGCGGATCGCGGTCGAACAGTACGGTCCGGCCCACGTTGCCGGTCACATAGTTCAGCACGCACACTGCCCGGGCGGTGGCGTTCGCCGCGTCGTGCTGCGCTCCGATTCCCCCCGCGAGCGCCACGCTGGGGACCGCGGCGAACTCACGCGCGAGCCGCTCCAGCGTCGCCGCGGGCACCCCGGCCCGCTCGGTGACGGTGTCCGGCGCGTAGGCATCGAGCATGCCGCGCACCCGACCCACGTCGGCGGGAAGGCTGGCCAGGCGGTCGCGCACGATCACGTGCGCCAGCGCGAGGGCCACGAGCGCATCGGCACCCGGCCGCGGTGCCACCCACTCGTCCGCGCTCATCCCGGTCATGCTCATGCGCGGCTCCACATGGACGTAACGGCTCATGCCGCCGTCGTGGAATCCGTGCGAGGCCGCGAAGTCCCGCATCTGGCCGACCGGGCTCCCGAAGGTCTCGAGGAAGTCGGCGCCGAAGGAGAGGACGTACCGGGCGACGGTGAGGTCGTACCGCGGGAGTTGGTCGAGACCGAACACGGTGCGGCAAGCGTGCCGCAGCGCGTCGCACGCGAGCGGCTCGAAGGCGACTGGGCCACCTGCGCCGTAGGCGCGCAGCCATTCGGTGACCAGGCGCCCGAAGGTCCCGGGCTCGTGCCCCGTCACGAACCGGAGCCGGCCGCCGTTCACCGCACCCAGCCGCGCCGTGATCTGCGCAATCGCGTCGTCCCAGGAAATCGGGGAGAACTCGCCCGTCGACGCCGACCGCGCCATCGGCTGGCGCACGCGGTCGGGATTGTACAGGCCCTGCGTCGACGCCTGCCCGCGCGCGCAGAGACGGCCGGAGTTGACGGGGTGCGCAGGATTGCCCTCGACCTTCACCGCCCTCCCCTCCCGCACGCGGGCGTGGATCCCGCACCCCGCGGGGCATTCGCGGCACGTGGTGGCGTACCAGGTGGCGATCCCCGGCACCTGGTTGTCGGGGGGAACGAGGTAGGGAATGAGCTTCTCGACGCCGTCCTTCGAGCAGCCAGAGAGCACCGCCGCGCCGCCCCCGGTGACGCCGAGGACGGTCAGGAATCGCCTGCGGTCCATTCCATTCGAGCCTTCAGCCATGCACCCTCAGCTCCACGCGTGCGTGTCGCGGCGGGCCTAGTAGTGGCACGCCGTGCAGTCGGTCGTCACCTTCTCCTTCTCGTGGCACGTGATGCACCACCCCATCTTCAGCGACGCGTACTTGTAGACCCGCGGCATCTTTCGGATCGGCCCATGGCAGGTCTCGCACTTCTCCACCACGGTGAGCTCCTTGAAGCTCCCTTGCTCGGACGTGACGTGGAGGTTGTGGGGGAAGTGCACGAACGGAGCGAGGTAGTGGACCTCGTTCCACTCGATCGGCTTGCGGTCGTTCCAGTAGTCGCGGAGCTTCTGCACCTCGGGATTGCCAGCCCCGGCGATGATGTGACATCCCATGCAGGTCGAGACCGTGGGCAGGCCCGGACTGATGCTGATCTCGGCGGCGAAGTGGCAGTACCGGCAGTCCATCTTGTACTCGCCGGCGTGCACGTCGTGCCGGTAGAAGACCGGCTGCACGGGCCCCGGCAGCGCCGTCGTGTCGACGTCGACCGGGGCTTTGTACTCCGCCGTGTCCGACGGGACGTCGGCCTGCGCCTCGAGCCGGTCGCCGGGTCGGGTCGCCGTGAACAGGACGGCGGCCGCCGCCACCGTGAGCGCTCCGGCGAGAATCAGACCACGCGTTGTCATGTCCGAGGTGTCCGTGGCATGCGACGCTCCGACCGGACCTGAAATCCGTGCGGCGAGAGGTTGCGTCCTACCGAAAGTGAGGCCGCGTCCGTCGGGCAGCCCGTCGTGTCGAGGAAACACCCTCCGGGACCGAGCGCGACCGGGTGTAAGATAGTCGATGGACCATCGAGGGCAACCAGCCCCAACACCGCCCGACATACGGGGTTGAACCCCTCCCGAACCCGTCCCTGCTTCCCCGCCGCCCCCCCCTGTCAGCGGACACCGTGGCGCTCCAGGAACCGCACGACCTCCAGACACATGGCCTGCACGAGCTTCGCCTCACGCGCGTCGAGTGACGCGCGGTGAACCGCGTCGCGCACCGTGCGCATGATCGGCTCGGGATTCCGGCTCTTGAAGAACTCGACGGCGTCCAGCGCCTCCTGCGCGGCCGCGAAGAGGCTCTCGAGGTGCTCCGCGGTCGCCGGCGCGGCCGTCCGGCGTGGCGCCTTGAATGGCTGCTCGCCCCGCGTCAGGAACAGCTCGTACGCCATCACCGTGAACGCCTGCGCGAGGTTGAGCGAGCGGTGCTCCGGGTTGGTGGGGATCACGACACTGTGGTGACACCGGTCGAGCTGCTCGTTCGTGAGACCTCGGTCCTCGCGGCCGAGCACCAGCGCCACCGTCCCGGTCTCTGCGGCGTCCGCCAGCTCCGCCGCAGCGTCCCGCGGTCGCGCGACGGTGCGCTTGGCCGTGCGCTCGCGGGCCGTAAGGCCCGCCACGAGCGTGCAGTCCGCCACTGCGGCCTCGAAATCATCGAACACCACGACGCGGCGCAGCAGGTCGCCCGTCTTGTGCGCGATGCCCTCGACGCGGCGTGGCTCGTACTCGAGCGGCCGCACGAGGCGGAGGTCCCGCAGGCCGAAGTTCTTCATGGACCGGACGACACCCGCGATGTTCACCAAATCCTGCGTCTCCACCAGCACCACGACCAGACTCAAAGCACCGCCTCGGCAGCGTGGACCTCGACCCCGCGCTCCGAAAAGCCTGCCTCGAGCACCTGCCCCCCCGCCGCCGCGACCGCCTCGATCACTGCCGGTCGCCGGTCTGGCGCGCAGATCGCGGCGAGACAGCCTCCCGCTCCGGCGCCCGTGGCCTTCATCCCCCACACGCCGGCCCGCCACGCCGCGTCCTCCACCGCCGCCATCCGGGCAGTGGCTATGGTGCCGTCGAGCTGACGGTGCGCGCGCCAGTGCTCGTCCATGACGTCGGCGAGCCGCCGCCAGTCGGCCGCGCGCAGCGCGTCCCCGGCGGGCTCCACCAGCTCGCGCATGCGGGAGAGGGCGCCGACGACCGACGGGTCGTCCGCCTCGACGGCGCTCCACACGCGACGCGCGGTCGCCTCCGTGAAGTGCGATCGGCCGGTGTAGACCACCACCAGATGGCGGTGCAGCTCCGCCATGGCCTCCGGCGCGAGCGCAACGTCCCGAGCTTCCACCCCCGCACGGCCGAACACGAGGTGCCGCACCCCGCCCAACGCGGCGGTATATGCATCGTTCGCGCTCGACAGCGGTCCGATGTCCTGCTCCGCAGCCATGCAGGCGAGCTCGGCCAGCTCCTCGGGCGAATACGCCTCCTCGCGGGCCCGCGCCAGGCCGGCGAGGAGTGCCACCGCCAGCCCGCCTTCACAGCCGAGTCCGGCGCCAAGCGGCGCGTCACAGCGGGTCAGGATCTCGATCCCACCGGTCACCGGGAGCATCGTGAGGGCCCACTTGTGCAGGTCGAGCCGGCCGTCGAACGCTATGCGATCGGACGAGGCGACGGTGAGGTGGTCGTCCCGATCCTGGTCGTGGAGGCGGATCCGCCGGTCGCCGAGCAACAGGTCGGCATGCACGCAGAGATCGACCGCAGCCGCGACGACAGCCCCGCCGAACCGCTCGGCGAACGGCCGCCCGTCGGTCACCCCCCCGGCGAAGTCGATGCGCAGCGGTGCCCGAACACGGATCCTCATCGGAGCCGCCTTCACTCCTCTTCGCCGAGCGGCGGGCGGTCCAATCCCGACCGGAGGAGCGGATGGACCCGCAGTAGATACCAGCCCATCACCACTGCGGCCACGGCGCTCGCCACCGCGATCTGCCACCACGCCGACCCGCGGAGCAGCGGCTCGGCAAAGATCAGGAGCGCCGCGTAGAGGTGCGCCGCCACGAAGAGGAGCACGAACAGGGCGACGAACCGGGCAACCGGATACCGCTCCGCGAGCGAGAACAGCCACGCCGCCAGCAGGCCGAGCGCCAGGAAGGCGAGCACGTGCACCATGTTGTACGCCAGCACCGGTCCAGGGCTCACGACGAGCGCGCTCGGGTCACGCAGTCCGTAGAACAGCACCGAGCCGAACATAGCGGGGGTGTAGAACGGCGAGCGCCCCCCCGCGACGTTGAACGCCGCGAAGAGCACGACCACCGTCCCGTACCCGAGCAGACCGGCGAACAGCCCGCTCCGCAGGATGAGCTGTGTGTCGCGACGCATAGGCTCCTCCCCGCTCTCTCGCTCGGCGCCGGGTCACTCCCAACTCAGCACGACGG
>Ga0055464_10000061_pt1 | contig 13612 bp, 14 predicted proteins | sample Joice_ThreeSqC_D_FD_57690 | JGI IMG/M metagenome (GOLD analysis project Ga0055464, IMG submission 57690) | Wetland microbial communities from San Francisco Bay, California, USA, that impact long-term carbon sequestration - Joice_ThreeSqC_D2 | ecosystem: Environmental > Aquatic > Marine >...
CCGCCGATCCGGTAGGTGGTGCAGCGGGCGAGGGGAGCATCGGGCTCCACCCTGCCGCGCACCGCTGCCGCGAGATCCCGCGGCGCCGAGGCCCGCATCCGGTGCCGTTCAGCTCATGCCGGACGGATCGAGAGCGGCGCGCGCCACCTCGTACCACTCCTGCAGGCAGCGCACCATCCCGGCCCGGCTCCGCAGCGCCAGGATCGCGTCACAGGCCGCACTGGCGGCGGACATCGTGGTCATGTACGGCACCTTGTGCGTGAGCGCGGAGCGGCGGATCACGTAGTCGTCCCGCTGGGTGAGCTTGCCCAGCGGCGTGTTGATGAGGAGCTGCACCCCGCCGGACACGAGGAGGTCCACCACGTTGGGCCGTCCCTCGTACACCTTGAGCACCCGCTGCGCCGGAACGCCGCGCTGCCGCAGATAGAGCACCGTGCCCTCGGTCGCCACGATGCGGAAGCCCATCTCGTGGAACCGGCGCACGATCGGGAGCACCGTCCGCTTGTCGCTGTCGTTCACGGTGACGAAGATCGTCCCTTCGAGCGGGAGCGCGTCCCCCGCCGCGATCTGCGCCTTGGCAAACGCCATCCCGAAGCTGTCGGCCACCCCCATCACCTCGCCGGTCGAGCGCATCTCGGGCCCAAGGATGACGTCCACGTTGGGGAGCTTGGAGAAGGGGAAGACCGCCTCCTTCACCGCCACGTAGGGCATCGGCGGCTCCTCGGTGAGCCCCAGCTCGGCGAGCGTCTTCCCGGTCATCACGCCGGCGGCGAGCTTGGCGAGCGGAACGCCGGTGGCCTTGCTCACGAACGGCAGGGTGCGGGACGCCCGCGGGTTCACCTCGAGCACGTAGACGATCCCGTCCTTCACGGCGTACTGCACGTTGAGCACGCCGACCACGCCGAGCGCCAGGGCGAAGGCCTTCGTGTGCTCGCGCATCGCGTCCACGTTGCGCTCGGTGAGCAGGTAGGGCGGGAGTACGCAGGCCGAGTCGCCGGAGTGCACGCCCGCGTCCTCGATGTGCTGCATCACTCCGCCGATGACGCAGGTTTCGCCGTCGGCAATCGCGTCGACATCGGCCTCGAAGGCGTCCTCCAGGAACCGGTCGATCAGCACCGGGTGCTTGGGCGACACGCGGGCCGCACGCTCGAAGTAGCCGCGCAGGGACGGCTCGTCGTACACGATCTCCATCGCGCGCCCGCCGAGCACGTATGACGGGCGCACCAGCACCGGGTAGCCGATGCGCGCGGCGATCTCGACCGACTGGTCCACCGTGACCGCCGTGCCGTTCGGGGGTTGGGTGACGCCGAGATCGCGGGTGAGCGCGTCGAACCGCCGGCGGTCCTCGGCGAGGTCGATCGCCTCGGGGCTGGTGCCGAGAATCGGCACGCCCGCGGCCTCGAGCCCCTTGGCCAGCTTCAGCGGCGTCTGCCCTCCCAACTGCACCACCACCCCGCGCGGGCGCTCCAGCTCGACGATCCCCAGCACGTCCTCGAGCGTGAGCGGCTCGAAGTACAGCTTGTCGGAGATGTCGAAGTCGGTGGAGACCGTCTCGGGGTTCGAGTTGATCATGATCGTCCGGAAGCCCAGCTCCCGGAACGCCAGCCCGGCGCGCACGCAGCAGTAGTCGAACTCGACCCCCTGCCCGATGCGGTTCGGGCCGCTCCCCAGGATCACGATCCCGTCCGCGCCGAGCGGCTCCGACTCGTTCTCCTCCTCGTAGCACGAGTAGTAGTAGGGCGTGGCCGAGGGGAACTCGCCGGCGCAGGTGTCCACCACCTTGTAGCTCGGCCGGACACCAAGCGAGCGGCGCAGGGAGCGGAGCTCCTCCTCGGGCATCCCGCGCAGATCGGCGAGCTGGCGGTCCGAGAACCCGAGCCGCTTCATGTCGCGCACGAGGGGCGCGTCGAGCGACGGCGCGCCGCGGAACGCCTCCTCGGCGGCGAGCAGATCCTCGAGCTGGGAGAGGAACCAGCGGTCGATCCGCGTGGCGCGGGCGATCTCATCCTTGCTCATCCCCGCTAGCAGCGCCCGCTTGATCTGGAAGATGCGCTCCGGCGTGGGCGTCATCAGCGCCGCGAGCAGGTCCTCGTGGCTCTCCGTCTCCAGCCGGTCGTCGGCCAGGGTCTCGCCCACCTCCCAGCCGGTGCGGTCGGTCTCGAGCGACCGCAGCCCTTTCTGGAACGCTTCCTTGAAGGTCCGGCCGATCGCCATCGACTCCCCGACCGACTTCATCTGCGTGGTGAGGCGGAAATCGGCCGTCGGGAACTTCTCGAAGGCGAAGCGGGGGAACTTGGCCACCACGTAGTCGAGCACCGGCTCGAAGGAGGCTGGGGTGGTCTTGGTGATGTCGTTGGGCAGCTCGTCGAGTGTGTAGCCCACGGCGAGCTTGGTGCCGATCCGGGCGATGGGGAATCCGGTGGCCTTCGACGCGAGCGCCGAGGAGCGGGAGACCCGCGGGTTCATCTCGATCGTGAGCATCTCACCGGTGGCGGGATCGAGCGCGAACTGGATGTTGCACCCGCCGGCGTCCACACCCACCTCGCGGATGATCGCGATGGCGGCGTCGCGCATGACCTGGTACTCGCGGTCGGTCAGCGTCATCGCCGGCGCGACGGTGATCGAGTCGCCGGTGTGCACGCCCATCGGATCCATGTTCTCGATCGAGCAGACGATCACCACGTTGTCGCGGCGGTCGCGCATGACCTCGAGCTCGAACTCCTTCCACCCGATCACCGAGCGCTCGATCAGCGCCGAGCCCACGGGCGAGAGGTCGAGCGCGCGCCGCACCTGCTCCTCGTACTCCTCGATGTTGTACGAGACGCCGCCGCCGGTGCCGCCGAGCGTAAACGAGGGGCGGATGATCGCCGGATAGCCGACCTCCTCGACCAGCGCCACGGCCTCCTCGCGCGAGGTGACCACCGCTCCCTTGGGGACGGCGAGCCCGATCCGCGCCATCGCCGCGCCGAACTCCCGGCGGTCCTCGGCGATCCGGATGGCTCGCTCGTCGGCGCCGATCAGCTCGACCCCGAACCGCTCCAGCGTCCCGTCCTTCGTGAGCGCCATCGCCACGTTGAGCGCGGTCTGGCCGCCCATCGTCGGCAGGAGCGCGTCCGGCCGTTCCCGCTCGATCACCTTTGCCACCCACTCGGGCGTGACCGGCTCGATGTAGGTCCGGTCCGCCAGCTCGGGGTCGGTCATGATCGTGGCGGGATTGGAGTTCACCAGGATCACGCGGTAGCCCTCTTCCTTGAGGGCCTTCACCGCCTGCGTGCCCGAGTAGTCGAACTCCGCCGCCTGCCCGATCACGATCGGGCCCGAGCCGACGAGCAGGATGCTCTCGAGGTCAGTGCGCCTGGGCATCCACGACCTCGACCAGGGTGTCGTGCAGGCTCATCTTGGGGCGCCACTCGCTCAGCGCGCGCAGCTTCGTACCGTCCCCCACCAGATGCGGGATGTCGGCGGGTCGGACCAACTCGGGATCGGGCACCGGTTCGGCCTCGTGCCCCACGATCCTCGCCACCCGCTCGAACAGCCCGCGCAGCGAGACCGGCTCGCCGCCCGCGACGTTGTAGATCCCGCCGGCGGCGCCGAACCGCAGGAGGTCCATGTACGCCTCGACCACGTCGGAGACGTGGAGGAACTCGCGCACCGGGTCGAGGTTGCCAACCGGGATCGCCGTGCGGCCGGCCCGCTTGGCCTCGAGCAGGCGGCGGGCGAACGCGGGCACCACGAACCGCGTGTCCTGGCCCTTTCCCGTGTGCGGGAAGGCCCGCGCCACGACTACGCGCAGGCCCGTGCGGCGGTGTACCTCGAGCGCCGCGTGCTCAGCCGCGAGCTTGGACGCCGCGTAGGGTGAGCACGGGGCGGTCGGGTCGGCCTCCGTGCGGAGGCGCTCGCCGTCACCCGCGCCGTAGACCTCCCCAGTGGACGCGACCACCATCACGGGGTTTGCCCCCCCGGCGTGCCGGCTGCGCCCCAGCTCCTCCGCCAGCCGCGCCGTGCCGACCGCGTTGATCTGCCAGGCGTCGGCCGGATCCCGGCGCGCGTCCTCACCCGAGGCCATCGCCGCCAGGTGCACGACGGCATCGAACCCGATCGAGACGATGCCGCGCACCGACGTGCCGTCGAGCAGATCGAACGAGACCGTGTTCACGCCAATCCCCCACGGAGCGGGCGCGCCCGCGGCCAGAAGGGGGCGGTCCTGCTGGACCGCCGCGATCACCTCGTGGCCGTCACGCCGCAGGCGTCGCACGAGCCAGATCCCGACGAACCCGTCCGCGCCGGTCACCAGCACTCTCATCGGCGGGCTCCGAGACGGGTGAGATCGTGTTCGACCATCATGCGCACCAGCTCCTCGAAGGAGACCGTGGGCTCCCACTCGAGCAGTTGCCGCGCCTTGCGGGCGTCGGCCTGGAGGTGATCGACCTCCGCGGGGCGGACCTGCGCCTGGTCGAGCGTGACGTACTGCTCCCAGTCGAGCCCCACGTGCTGGAAGGCCACCAGGACGAGGTCACGCACCGAGTGCATCACGCCCGTCCCCACAACGAAGTCCTCGGGCGTGGGGCGCTGCAGCATGCGCCACATGGCGTCCACGTAGTCGAGCGCAAAGCCCCAGTCGCGCTTCGCCTCGAGGTTGCCGAGGGGGAGCTGCTTCGCCATCCCGAGCTTGATCCGCGCCACGCCGTCGGAGACCTTGCGCGTCACGAACTCGAGCCCGCGGCGCGGCGACTCGTGGTTGAAGAGGATCCCGCTCACCGCGAACAGATCGTACGACTCGCGGTAGTTCACGGTGATCCAGTGGCCGTAGACCTTGGCGACGCCGTACGGCGAGCGGGGGTAGAACGGCGTCTGCTCGTTCTGCGGCGTCTCCTGAACCTTGCCGAACATCTCCGAGGAGCTGGCCTGGTAGAACCGGGCCGCGGGGTGCGCGAGCCGCACCGCCTCGAGGATCCGGGTCACGCCGAGCGCCGTGAACTCCCCGGTGAGCACCGGCTGGCTCCAGCTGGTGGGCACGAAGCTCTGCGCCGCGAGATTGTAGATCTCGTCGGGCCTCACGTCCCCGATCACCGAGGTGAGCGAGTGCTGATCGAGGAGGTCGGCCGGCACGATGCGGACACGGTCGAGGAGGTGCCCGATCCGCTCGTAGGAGTCGTGCGAGGTGCGCCGGACGATTCCCGCGACCTCGTAGCCCTTGCCGAGCAGGAAGTCGGCGAGGTAGGAGCCGTCCTGCCCGGTGATCCCGGTGATCAGCGCCGTGGGCATCGTCTACCCCTTCATGGTGGGCGCGGCGGTTCCCGACGGGGGTTGAATGCCGGGGTCGGCGCCCTTAAGTTTCATAGCTTATCAGGATTCCGTCACTCGACATCGAGCATCCAGCGGACGTACGAATATGTCACGCATCTGCGATATCTGCGGTAAGGGCCCGGCGTTCGGCCACAACGTCAGCCACGCCAACAACAAGACGAACCGCCGGTGGTATCCCAACCTCCAGTCGGTCCGCGCGCTCGTCAACGGCGAGGTGAAGCGGCTGCGCGTCTGCACCCAGTGCATCAAGTCGAACCGGGTGGTGAAGGCGCCCCGGCGCCCGGCCGCGACTGCGCAGGGCTGACCGCACCGCGGCTCCGTCCGGAACGCTAAGAAAACGGGGACCCTGAGGTCCCCGTTCTGCTTCCATCGAGTCCGGCCTTCCGTCACTCACTCAGCAGCTCGATCCGGGCCATCTCGGCGCCGTCGCCCCGGCGGTGTCCGATCCGCAGGATCCGGGTGTAGCCACCCGGCCGGGCGGCGAAGCGGGGGCCGATCACACCGAACAGGCGGCCCTGGACGTCCCGATCGCGGATGTGCCGCTCGACGAGGCGCCGCGCGTGGAGGTCGCCCCGGCGCGCGAGCGTGATCAGACGCTCGGCGAACGGCCTGAGCTCCTTGGCCTTCGCGTTCGTGGTGACGACCCGCTCGTTCTGGAAGAGCGACGACGCCATGTTGCGGAGCAGCGCCCGCCGGTGCGCCATCGTGCGCCCGAGCTGGCGGCCCTTCCGAAGGTGACGCATCCTGCTATCCCTCCACCTGATCGCCCGAAGGCTCGCCGACGTCGCCGCCGACGGCCACCGGCGCGGATCCTTCATCCGTGACGACGATCTCGCCGTCCCGCTCCTCGTAGACCATCCCGAAATTGAGGCCTTCGCGGCGGAGCATCTCGGCGATCTCCCCGAGCGCCTTGTCGCCGACGTTCTTGACCTTGAGGAGGTCATCCTCGGTGAACGTCACGAGGTCGCCAAGGGTCGAGATGCTCGAGTTCTTGAGCGAGTTGATCGACCGGACGGAGAGCCCGCAGTCGTCGATCGGCTTGGCCAGCAGCTCGCGGAGCGGCGTGACCGTGTGCGCCCCACCGCCCTCGGACTCGATGGTCACGATCGGGCTGGTGCCGAACTCGATGAAGTAGCGGAAGTGCTCCTGCACCAGCGCCGCCGCGTACGCCACCGCATCCTCGGGTGCGACCGCACCGTTGGTCTCCACGACGAGCGTGAGGCTGTCGAAGTCGGTGCGCTGTCCCACCCGGGTCTCCTGCACCGTGAAGTTGGCGCGGCGCACCGGGTTGTAGAGCGCGTCGATCCGCACCAGGTCCACCGGCAGGGAGCGGTCGGCCTCGTGCTGCGCGGCCTCGACATACCCACGCCCCTTCCGCACGTACAGCTCGCCGGTGATCTCCCGGTCTTCCTGCAGCGTGAACAGCAGGTGGTCGGGGGAAATGACCTGCACCGCCGGATGCGGCTGGAGGTTGGCTGCCGTGACCGGCCCGGCCTTGTCGGCCTTGAGCTGCAGCACGGCCTCGGTGTGGTCGCCCTGCATGACCAGCGTGAGGCTCTTGAGGCGCTGGATGATCTGGTGGATGTCCTCCACCACGTCCGACAGCGTCTGGTGCTCGTGCACCACGCCTTCGAGCCGGAAGGCCCAGACGGCCGTTCCCGGCAGCGACGACAGCAGCATACGGCGCAGCGCGTTGCCGAGGGTATGGCCGTAGCCACGTTCCAGGGGCTGAAGGCGGAATTCCGCCGCGAACGGCGCGTCCTCCCGCTTCGTCATTTCAACGACGTGCGGGCGAACGAGGCCGGAGAGATCGATCGTCATCGTCACTTGGAATACAGCTCCACGATCATCTGTTCCTGCGCGGCGACCGGGATCTGGTCGCGGGTCGGCAGCTCGACGAGCCGGCCAACCGCCTTGTCGGCGTCAACGGTAATCCAGGAGACCGGCGCCGCGCGCGAGAGCGCGGCCAGCGAAGCGCGGATGCTCACCACTTCCCGGCTCCCCGGCGCCACCCGGATCTCCTGACCCGGACGCACCTGATAGGACGGGACATCCACGACCCGCGTGTCGACCTCGATGTGCCGATGGCGCACGAGCTGCCGCGCGGCACGCCGGCTGGGGGCAAACCCCATCCGGTGCACCAAATTGTCCAGCCGCGTCTCCAGCCGCACCAGCAGGTTCTCGCCGGTGACGCCGGCCAGCGGCCGCACCCTCTCGAACGCGCTCCGGAACTGGTGCTCCGTGAGCCCGTAGATTCGCTTGACCTTCTGTTTCTCCCGCAGCTGCCGCTGGTACTCCGACGCCTTGCGCCGGCGTCCGGACGCCTGGCCGTGCTGGCCCGGCGGGTAGGCGCGCCGCTCGATGGCGCACTTCTCGGTGAGGCAGCGGCTGCCTTTCAGGAAGAGCTTCGTGCCCTCCCGGCGGCAGAGCCTGCAGGCGGGACCGGTATAGCGTGACATGGCTCAGACCCGCCGCTTCTTGGGTGGCCGGCACCCGTTGTGGGGAATGGGGGTCACGTCCCGGATCGACTTGACCTCGAGCCCCGCGGAGGCGAGCGCCTGGATGGCAGACTCGCGCCCGGAGCCGGGACCCTGGACCCGCACGTGGACCCGTCGGACGCCCATGTTCGCGGCCTCCCGGGCGCACTGCTCGGCCGCCACGGTGGCCGCAAAGGACGTGGACTTCTTCGAGCCCTTGAAGCCCGACTTGCCCGCCGATCCCCATGTCACGGCATTGCCGTGCATGTCGGTGATCATGATCAGCGTGTTGTTGAACGTCGCCGTGATGTGGGCGATGCCCTCCGACTCGACGACCTTCTTGGACCGCTTGGAACCTGAAGCCTGAGCCATACGCTACTTCTTCGTCGCTTTCTTCTTGCCCGCGATTGCTCGCCGCGGCCCCTTCTTGGTGCGGGCGTTCGTGTGCGTGCGCTGGCCGCGTACCGGCAGGCCCCGGCGGTGCCGGGCGCCCCGGTAACTCCCGATGTCCATCAGGCGCTTGATGTTCATGGCGACCTCCGTGCGGAGGGCGCCCTCCACCTTCACATCCCGCTCGATCGCCTGGCGCAGCCGGGCCACCTCGGCGTCCGTGAGGTCCCGCACCCGGGTGTCCGGATTGACGGCGGTGACGTCGAGGACCCGTGCCGCGGTCGTGTTGCCGACGCCGTAGATGTATGTGAGCGCGATCTCGACGCGCTTTTCGCGCGGCAGATCCACACCAGCAATGCGTGCCATACCCTAGCCCTGCCGCTGTTTGTGCTTGGGATTGCGTTTGCAGATGACCCGCGTCACGCCACGGCGGCGGACCACCTTGCAGTACTCGCAGATCGGTTTGACGCTTGAACGGACTTTCAAGGCCTGCCCCCAGCAAATGTCCAGGAAACGAGCCTTGGAATATAGACGGGCCTTAATGTCGATGCAAGCTGGAGTTAGGGAGTTACGCGGACCTCCCGCAGGCGCCACACCCCATCGAGCTGGCGGAACCCGAAAAAGACCCGCTCGCGCCGCTCCTCCTCCGTCCCCTTGACCACATAGACGCGGGCCAGCTCGGCGTAGGCGTGGTCCTGCTCCAGCCGCCGGACCCTGACCAGGTCGAACCCCCGCTCGTCGGCCCCCCGGAGGTACTTGTCGAGGACCCGGCCAGCCTGGCCCGGCTTCATCGCCGCCGAGGCGACGGTCCCCGGGATGTCCAGCCGGACGGTGTCGCTCGAGTTCAACAGGGCTGCCACGTCATGCCCCATCCACGCCGCGCGGGCGTGGCTGACGACCCGATCCAGGCCGTCCTGGGCCCGAAGCGCGCCCGTGGACACGAATCCCAGCGCACAGACCAGCGCTGCCATCACTCTCACCGTTCGCTTCCCCCCCGGGTCGATTCAGGCATCGGTGCCGACGGCTGCTCGGCACATGGATTCATACACCGCTCCCGGATCATCGGCCCGCGTGATCGGCCGCCCGACGACGAGGTGGGTGGCGCCGGCCGCCACAGCCGCGGCCGGACCGGCCGTCCGCCGCTGATCATCAAGCCGCTCGCCCGCCGGCCGGATCCCCGGGGTCACGATCCAGCGCCCCGGCCCGGCCACCTCCCGCACCGCGGCCACCTCCTGCGGGGAGGCGACCACGGCGTGGACCCCGGCCGCCGCGGCGATCCCGGCGAGCCGGCGAACCTCCGCCAGAATTGGACCGCCGTCCGCCCTCCCAAGGGTCTCCCAGTAGTCCTGCTCGCCGTGGGAGGTGAGCACGGATACGGCGGCGAGCCGCATCGGCCCCGCCACCGCCACCGCCGAGCGGAGCATCGCATCACCGCCGAGCGCGTGCACGGTGGCGAGGTCGACCCCCAGCTCTGCAGCCGCCCGCACCGCCTCCGCCACGGAATTGGGGATGTCGTGCCACTTGAGGTCCAGGAAGACCTGGAGGCCCCGGTCCTTGAGGTTCCCGATCAACTCCTTCCCCGAGCGTAGGAACAGCATCGGCCCGACCTTCACCCAGCGCAGGCCGGGCAGGCGCGCCACGAGCGCCAGGGCGTCCCGGGGGTGCGGCACGTCGAGCGCGACGATGACTTCAGCCACGGAGCCCCCACCGGCGGGCTAGCCGCTCCGGCAGGCGCGGATCGACCATCGCGGCGGTGCCGATGGCAACCAGCGACGCGCCGGCGTGCAGGTACTGGTCGACGTCCTCGAGCGTGCGGATCCCGCCGCTGCCGATCACCGGCAGTCCGGTCCGCTGCGCCACGAGCCGGGTGGCCAGCACGCCGACCGGGAGCAGCGCCGGCCCGCTCAGCCCGCCCTTGCCGTAGCCGAGCCGTGCCCGGGGCTCGCCGCCGTGCCGGTCCCAGCGGAACAAGGTGCCGGGGATCGTGTTCACGAGAGTGAACCCGTCCGCGCCGGCCGCCGCTGCCGCCGCCGCGACCTCCGGCATGTTGGGCACCGTCGGGGCGAGCTTCACGATGAGCGGCCGGTCGGTCGCGTCGCGGCAGCGCCGCACGAGATCGGTCAGCACGGCCGGATCCGCACCGAACTCCTCCCCGCCACGGTCGGTGTTCGGGCAGGAGACGTTCAGCTCGAACGCCGCGATTGGCGGCGCGCCGGTGAGCCGCCGGACCACCGTGGGGTAGTCGTCGGGCACGAAGCCGACGACGTTCACAATCACCCGCGCGCGTTTGAGATGCGCGGCGAGCCATGGCAACTCGTCCTCGGCCGCGTGCTCGAGCCCGGGGTTGGCGAGCCCGACAGCGTTGAGCATGCCGCCGCCGAACTCCGCCACGCGGGGCGCCGGATTACCGGCTCTGGGCTCGGGGCTCACCGCCTTGGTGACGATCCCTCCAAGTGCCTCGAGATCGACCACCCGGGCTAGCTCCCGGCCGAAGCCGGCCGTGCCGGCGGCGAGGAGGATCGGGTTCTGGAAGGTCGTGCCGAACGCGCGGATCGCGCGGTCCGTGCCGGTCGCCGTCACCGCTTGACCCCCCTCTCTTCCTCCGCCGTCCGGTCGGTGAACCGTCCGCCGCGGATGGACTGCCGCTCCCGCTTGAGCATCGCACCGAGGGAGTCCTCGAGCTGCGTGAACTGCTCGCCGGCCCTGCCCTCGAGCGCGAGCGCGTAGGGAGACGCCGCGTAGCGCGTGGCGATCACCTGCGCCGCGGAGTCCGCGCGGGCGGGATCGAGCATCGCCGACGCGAGCAGCGCCTTGGGCGCGAACGCCGACTCCGGCTGATCCCGGGCGAGCCGCAGAAAGATCTCGCTGGCGAGGCGCGGGGCCCTCAGCGAGTCCCGGAACATCTCGCCCAGCAGGAAGAGCCGGACATCCCGGGCGGTCGAGTCCTGCGCCGTCAGCACCGCGTGGAGCAGGTTCGCGAGGTTCGCCGCGGGCTCGACGAGCTGACCCGCCGGACCGCCCGCGGCATACAGCGCGTCCAGCTCCTCGCGCACGGCGTCGAGGCTGTCGAGCTCGGTCACGCCGCGAAGGCGGGCAATGGCGAGGTGCGCCTCCGCCGTCCGGCCCGCCGCCGAGTCCGGTGCGATGCTCGTCGCCAAGCGGAACTGCTCGGCCGAGCGGTCGGGCTCGCCGGCCGCCGCCCAGCGCATTCCGTCGGCGAGCAGGAGCCGGGCTCGCTGGCCCGTGGTGAGGTCGCCGCGCGCGGTCAGGGTGTCGACGAGCCGCTGGGTGCCCTCGGGCATCGCGGTCCCGAGCGAATCGAGCAGCGCCATCCAGCGCGTCTCGTCGTACGGCGCGTGCAGCTGCGTCCCGAGGGCACGCTCCGCCTCGGCCGGCTCACCCAACGCCAGGTACGCCCGCGCCAGATCGAACGCGCCGAGCTCGGGCGGGACGGCCTGCAGGTCCTCGACGGCGGCCTCGGCGTTGCCCTGACGCAGCCGCGCGAGCCCGCGTCGGTAGCGGGCCTCCACGACCACGGCGGAGTCCCGCTCGCTGAGGAGCGGCTCGAGCGCCAGCACCGCTTCCTCGGCTTCCCGCATCCCGAGGAGGCAGTCGGCGAGTGCCAGCCGCGCGTCGCGTTGGATCGCCGGGTCGGGGGACGAGTCCACCGCGAGGCCCAGGGGCCCGATGGCGCGGTCGCATCCGCCGGCCTTCGCGAGCCCCTGCCCCCAAAGGAGGAGCGCGTCGTCGCGATACTTGCTCGTGGGATGGCGGATCGCCACCGACTCGGCCTTCACCGCCGCCTGCGCCCAGAAAGAGCGCGCCTCACCGGCGCGTCCCTCCCGCTCGGCACGGCGCGCGTCCCCCGCCAGGCGGTTGGCGTTGTAGAGACCGTTGTAGTAGGCGCAGGCTCCGGACAGCGTCGCGGCGAGGAGCAGGCCCCGCCATCGTGCTCTCATGGCTGGGCGCTCCCCGCGAGCACTTTCTTTTCGTAGCGCTTGAGGTACTCCACCACGCCGTCCGCGATCGCGCGGGCGATCGCCCGCTGGCCGCGCTCCGAGGCGAGGAACTGCCCGTCCTGCTGATTCGTAGCGAAGCCGGTCTCGACGAGGATGGCCGGGCGCGTCGCCGTCTTCAGCACGACAAAGCGGGACTGGGCGATGCCCCGGTCGCTCCCCGGATGCGCGGCCGCCGCCTTGGCCTGCACGACCTCGGCGAGCAATGCCGACTCGCGCAGGAACTCGTTCGTCTGCAGGTCGCGGAAGATAAAGCCCAGCTCGCTGCCGACATCACCCGTCTCGTACCGCAGCGCATCGTCCTCCATCTCGGCCACGCGGCGGGCTTCGGCCGTGAGCGCGTCGCCGAGAAAGTACGTCTCCACGCCGTTCACCTGCTCCGAGCCGCGGCGCTGGGCCAGACTGTTGACGTGGATCGAGACGAAGAGGTCGCAGTCCGCCTTGCACATCGGCGCGCGGTCGGCCAGGCCGATGAGCGTGTCCGTGGTGCGGGTCATGGCAACCTCGATCCCGCGGCCACGCAGCTCGTCCCGCAGATGGCGGCCGATCCCGAGCGTCACGTGCTTCTCCTTGACGCCTTTGGGCAGATACCGGCCGGGATTGCCGGGGTCGGTCCCGCCGTGCCCGGGATCCACCACCACGCGATGCGCCATGCGCAGGCCGAGGGCGCGCGCGGCTTCCGGCGCGGGCCGGTAGTGGAGGACCGCGACCGGCGCAGCGCGCGCGGCCGCGAGGCGGGCCTCCTCGAACCGGCCGGCGCCGGGATCGTACCGGTAGCCCTCGCTGAAGGTGCGCGGGACGTATTCGGCGAGCCACTGGAGGGGAACGAACAGCGTGTCGCTGAAAAGGTACGCCTCACCGGCGAGCGGATAGACGCGATCGCGGTGCACCATGACGGGCGTGCCGAGCAGGAATCGGAAGGGCTCGCCGGCGAACGCGACCAACGCCCAGTCGCCGACGATGGTCGTGGTGACGGGGAGGAGCTCGCTCAGGACCGGGGTGGGGAGCGAGGCGAAGCCTCCATCCATGCGCACCGGCACCGAGATCTCGCCGCGCGACGTGGCGACCACGATCGAGGCGGGGGCCGCAGCGGGCTCCCGGGCGGCGCCAAGCGCGAGCGCGACGCCGGCGAGCAGCACTGCCTTCATCCGCGCCGCCCTCTGTCCCGCTGGGCGTCCCGCTCCACCGCCCGGCGCTTGAGGTCCTCGCGCTTGTCGAACAGCTTCTTGCCGCGCCCGAGCGCCAGCGTGAGCTTGGCCCAGCCGTCGTCGAGATGCAGATCGAGTGGCACGAGTGTCAGCCCCTTCTGCTCCACCGCTCCGATGAGACGCCGCAGCTCCTGCCGATGGATGAGCAGCTTGCGCGGACGCGTGGGCTCGTGATTCGCATAGCCGCCCGACTCATACGGAGTGATGTTCATCC
>Ga0055464_10000064_pt1 | contig 13304 bp, 4 predicted proteins | sample Joice_ThreeSqC_D_FD_57690 | JGI IMG/M metagenome (GOLD analysis project Ga0055464, IMG submission 57690) | Wetland microbial communities from San Francisco Bay, California, USA, that impact long-term carbon sequestration - Joice_ThreeSqC_D2 | ecosystem: Environmental > Aquatic > Marine >...
TCCTCGCGACGGACGGGCGCCACCCTGAGCCCTTCGAGCTGAAGGCACAGGTGACCGTTTTCATCCATCAGCATGATATCGGCCGCCATCGGGTCGGCCGCGTCCTGGATGAGATAGGCGAAAAGCCTGGTGGGACAGGACCGCACCAGGGTCAGCTCCCGAACCCCGACCGGAAGGGCAGGGCCCATCGTCTCGAGGTTCGCCAGGGCCGCGAAAGACTGGAAGCTCGCATCCAGGAGCGCGGGGTGGATGAGAAACCCGTCGGCCTCCGCGACCGTCAGCTCGGCAAAGACATGACGGTCGTCGGCCCAGAGGGTGCGGATGGCGCGAAACACGGGGCCGTAGTGATACCCGTACTGTTCCAGCTTGGCGTAGAAGCCATCCACATCGATGCGCTGCAGCCCTTGTCTGAACGCCGGGAGATGCAAGGCCGGCCGCTCGTCCCCGGTGGACTGCGTGGGGCGAATGCGGCCGCGGGCATGGGGGCTGAAGGGGGCACGGATCTCCTCCCCTTGGCTGCCGACCATCCATTCCTTATCGGCACGCAGGGCAACCTGCATCCGCCGTTGCCCCGCGAGCACCAGGGGGCGCTCGAAACGGACCTCACTGAGCTCGACGGGACCATCGGATGCCTCTCCTTGCGCGAACCGGGCCGCCTCCAGAGCACTCTCCAACCAGGCAGCCCCGGGGACAATGGTGGCGTCCTCGACCCGGTGGTCCGCGAGAAAGCGCAACCCCGGTGCCTGGATGCCCTGCTCGAAGCAAAACTCGTCCCGGTAGGGAAGCAGGGCGATCGGCATCCCCAGCATACGCCCCGCTTCGCCCTTTGAGGACAAATCGGCCAGGGCAGCGGCCTCGTCCTTGACGACCTCATGCCAGTATCTTTCACGCTCGAAGGGATAGGCGGGCACGATGGCCTTGGGAGCACCGAGATCCCTAAAGAAACCACCCAAAGCGAGCTTGGCTCCGCGTACATAGTGCGCCGCCAGCTGCGCCAGCTGCTTCCGAAAGCCTTGCTCGTCCTCGGGGTCGAGATCGGCGATGAGCGCGTCGGCGTCGGCGTCCTGGCCCTGCTCCGCCTTGCCGCGGTAGACGCCTTCCCCGGTCTCACCCCGCCCGAGTGCCTGCAGTGCCTCAATGGCCTCCCAATGATCCTTGGCCACGACCGCCGCCCGTTCGGCAAAATGCGATCGGCCCTCGGCCAGGGTCCGGGCGACTGCTGCAAGTCCCGCTCGGGGGTGGATCTGAAGACTCCGGGCAAGGTTTTCCGCCTGCGCTCGCAAGGCCCTGTCGCTACGCGCGCTGAGGAGCAACAAATAGGCCGGCAACGCCGGAGAGGCGCTTTCGTCGGCGTCCGGACTTTCCAGGATCACATGGGCATTGGTCCCACTGAATCCGAACGAGCTGACACCGGCAATCGGCCGTTGCTCGGCTGGTAGCGGCATGTTGGCCGCTGCCACCTGAACCGGCAGCCGGTCCCAGCTCACCCGAGGATTGAGGGACTCCGTGTACAGGCTCTTGGGTACCAATCGGTGTTGCAGGGCGAGGACACACTTGATCACGCCGGCGATCCCTGCCGCCGCCTCGCAATGGCCGATATTGGACTTGACGGCGCTGAGGATCAGCGGGGTGCGGCGGGTCTCTGCGAAAACCTGCCCGAGGGCCTCGACCTCGATGGGATCACCCAGTGCCGTACCCGTGCCGTGGCATTCCACATAGGCGATGTCCTTCGGCTCGAGGCCGGCGTTCGCCAGGGCGTCCAGGATGACCTGCTGCTGAGCCGGACCGCTGGGGGCCGCCAGACCCTGGCTGCGGCCGTCGTGATTGACCGCACTGCCCCGGACGACGGCGAGGATGTTGTCGCCATTGGCCTTGGCGTCGTCGAGACGCTTGAGAACGACTACACCACAGGCTTCCGAGCGCACGTATCCGTCGGCATCCGCGCCGAAGGTTGCGCACCGCCCATTCGGGGAGAGCACCTGAAGCTTTGACAGGGAGACCGTCTCTTCCGGTGACAGCAGGAGGTTGGCGCCGGCGGCCAGGGCATGGTCGCAATCGCCGCTACGCAAGGACTCGCAAGCCTGATGAAAGGCCACCAAGGACGACGAGCAAGCGGTATCGATGGCAAGGCTCGGGCCATGTACACCGAGGAAATACGAGAGCCGACCGGCCGCAACGCTCAATGCCGCCCCAGTTGCGGTGTAGGTCCCTATGGCATCCGTCCGGGTATGGTCCTTGTAGCCTTGCGAGTGGACGCCCACGAAGACACCGCAGCGGCTTCCGGCCAACGCCTCGGGGGCGATACCGGCATGCTCCAACGCGCGCCAGCCGACCTCGAGGAGCAAGCGCTGCTGGGGATCCATCGCGTTGGCTTCTTTCGGGCTGACGCCGAAGAAATCCGCATCGAAGGTCTCGATATCTTCGATGAAGCCTCCCTGGTTGGTGTAGGTGCGGCCTGCCGCTTGTGGGTCGGGGTCGTACCAGCACTCGTTGGACCAGCGCGACGCCGGTACGCTGGTAATGGTAGTGCGACCCTGCTCCAGCACTTGCCAGAAACTCTCCAGGTCGACAATGGGACCGGACAAACGGCAATCCATGCCGACGATGGCCAGCGGAACGTCGCCGGGTCGTGAGCGCGGGCCCGCGGCGATTCGGGACGCGTTCTCGATGTGGCGAGCGAGCGCCGTGACAGTCGGCTGGTCGAACACCACCGCGGTCTCCAGCGAACGGCCGCACAGATCGACGAGGCGATCGCGGATATCGACCGCCAAGAGGGAATCGAGACCAAGCTCCGCGAGGGGGCGGTCCAAGGGTACGTCGTCGACCCGCAATCCCAGGACCTCTGCAACGATGCGTCGAATCGCCCGCTCGAGGTCTGGCCCTGAGGGGCGGTTGATCTCTTGCGACGAGCCGGTGACGGAGCGCCACGGCGATGAGGGACGCACCACTTCCTGGCGCATGCGCCTGCGATCCAAGGCTAGACCGAGCACCGGAGCAAGCTGCTTTTCCGTCAGGGTGCGGCGCAAAATCGACACGGCATCGCTTGCGTCCATCAATCCGATGCCAATTCGGAACAGGCGGGCCTTTTGGCCTTCATCCAAAGCCTGACCGATCCCCGCACCCCTTATCGGCCCGAAACCTACGGCAACGGCGTGTCGCCCCGCCGCCTGGCGCTTCTGCACCAGGGCCTCGACCGCCGCATTGGCGGCAGCGTAGGCCCCATCCGCGGATCCCAGATAGGTGGCCAGGGATGAGATGATGACGAAGGGCTCAGCGTTCGGGAACAGCTCGTCGAGGTATCGGCCCCCGTCGATCTTGGCGGCGACGATTCGCCGGTAATCGTCCGCCCCAAGCTTCAACAAGGGTTTTTCTTCGACGACGCCAGCCGCGTGTACGACGCCCCGAATAGGGATCGCCGCCACGGCCTCGGCAAGTGCCGACCGCCGCGTGATATCGACACTGAGGACATCGATGACGGCCCTTTCCCGCCACTTTCGCAGACGTTGCTCCACTACCTGCGTCGGCGCTCGGCGGCCGACCAACACGAGGTGCTCGACCCCTTCCTCGACCAGGGTCTCGGCGATCTCAAGGCCCAAGGCACCCAAGCCACCACTGATCAAGATCGCCCCGCCGTCCCTCGGTATGGAAACAGGAGCGGGCAAAGGCGCGGGAGCCAGGCGCGGAACCTGCCATGAACCGGAATCGAAGCGAAACTCGTCTTCGTCGGGGCTGGCGAGCACGGGATCGAGCGCCGGGATGCCGTCTTCGACGTCGACCAATAACGTACGTCCGCCAGGCCGCAGCGCCCGCCACGAGCGAGCCAATCCCCAAACGGCAGCCGCCTCCAGATCCGGGCTCGTGGCAAAGGCCCCTCGGGTCACGACCACGACCTTGCCGGGAACCGCAGTGTGGGCCTGCAGCTCGGTTAACAGGTCGACGGCAGATTGCGCTTCGAGAATCAGACTGTCCTCGTCGCGGGCCGGTGTCCGCGACCCGGACGATCCGGCGAAGTCCTGCCATTGCAGCGCGAAGGTCTCCACCGGCAGCTCGGGCGCTGCGCCCGCCTTGCTCGGCGTGCCGACTTGCCGCCGGTCGATCCAGACACGACGGCGCTCGTAGGGATAGACGGGCAAATCGGCCCACTCGCTGTCCCGGCGCATCCGAACCGGGCAGCCGAGCTCGAAGGCCCGGGCGAGACCCCGGGTGAAGGTCTCCGTCGCTGCCTGACCGGTACGCATCGAGGCGATGCTCTGGAATCGAGATCCGAGGTTTTCGCGCAGCAGTCCCAAAAGGACGGGTTGGGGACCGCACTCGACAAACACCTGTGCACCTTCCGCGGCCAGGGTATGGAGCCCATCGGCAAAACGGACCCCGTCTTCGATCTGGCGAGCGAAATAGTCGGCGGAAAACGTCCGTTCGACGCGGCCCGTCAGATTGGCTGCAATCGGAATGCGGGCCGGCTTGAGCCGAATCCCCGCTGCCAGTTTCGCCATCTCGGCGGCGGCGGGTGCCATCTCGGGGGAATGAAACGCGTGAGAGACCTTGAGCTCAATAGCCGCGATACCGCGACCTTTGAGCTCTGCAGCCAGGGCCTGCAAGGCCCCTTTCTCACCGGAGACAACGGTCTGGGTCGGGCTGTTGATGGCGGCCAAGGTCAGTGTCACGCCGGCGTGCGCGATCGCATCGAGTGTCGCGGTTTCGTTGGCCCGCACCGAGAGCATGCCGCCCCGGCGTGGTAGCGAGCCCATCAAGCGGGCGCGATTGGCCACCAGAAAGGCGGCATCGTCCAGAGTCAGCACGCCGCCGACGCAGAGGGCGACCAATTCCCCGATGGAGTGTCCCAGCAGGACGTCCGGCGCGATGCCATGCGACTGCCACAGGCGAAAGAGGGCATACTCCAGGGCGAAGAGGGCCGGCTGGGCATAGGTGGTGTTCTGCAAGCGTAGCGCATCCGCCTCTTCGGCCACGAGCTCGTGCACCGAGCAGTCGCAGTGGTCCTCGAAGGCGACATCACACTCTTCCAACGCGGTCCGAAAAACCGGGAAGCGGGCAAAGAGGTCAACCCCCATACGGGAATAGGTCGATCCCTGGCCGGTGAAGAGAAAGGCGATCTTGGGCTTCTGTAAGGCCTCGCGCGGATCCTTGGATTCTTGTAGCGTCTCGAGCAGCCCGGCGGGGTCGCTCACCACCTCGGCCAGCCGCCAGCGGTGCCGGCTCTGGTGCATCAGGGTGTTCTCTAGGGTGGCGATACCCAGGTCTGGATGCGACTGCACATGGGCCGCCAGCGCCTCCCGTCGCCACTGCAGGGCATTCTTGCTATGGGCGGATAGTCCGATCACGTAGGCCGGCCTTTCCGGTTGGCTCAGATCGGCTTGATCCGTTGTCTCGGCACCGCCGAAGACCAGGTGCACATTGGTGCCGGAGAATCCGAAGGAAGAGACGCCGCCGATGATCGGCTTATCGGTTGCAAAGGGTTGCGGATCCTGCGGGGGCAGGATGGGCAGCCGCGACCAGTCGCAGAGCGGATTGGGTAACTGGCAATGACGCACCGGCGGTAGGCGGCGATGTCTTACCGTCAACAACCCCGAGATCAGACCGGCGATACCCGCGGCCGATTCGCAATGGCCCAGATGGCTCTTGACCGCGCTGACCTGCAGCGGTGCGGAACGCCCCTGCATCACCTCCCCCAAGGCATGGGCCTCGATGGGATCACCCAATTTGGTGCCCGTGCCATGGGTCTCGACGAAATCGATATCCTCGGCCGACATGCCTGCATCCGCGAGAGCGGCACGGATAACCGCCGCCTGGGCATCGCCGTTGGGTGCCGTGATGCCGTTGCTGTGACCGTCCTGATTCACCGCCGAGCCGAGCAACAGGCCGAGGATACGGTGCCCCGCCCGCCGTGCATCGTCGAGCCGTTCGAGAAGGAGCAGGCCGCATCCTTCGGATCGGACATAGCCGTCGGCGGCGGCGTCGAAGGGCCGACAATGGCCGGAGGCGGAAAGGGCGCCCAGCCGACAGAGATAGAGGCTGGCCGTCGGGCCAACAATGCAGTTTACCCCGCCGGCCAGGGCCCGGTCGCATTGCCCCGAGCGCAGGGCCCCGACGGCCTCGTGCACGGCAACTAGCGACGCGGAGCAGGCAGTGGCGATCGAAACGGCCGGACCTCTCAGATCATACAGATAAGCGAGCCGGCCGGCGGCCGAGGAGATAAGGTTGCCGGTCAAGGCATAACCGTCGGGACCATCGGGGTCCTGACTTGCGATGAGCTGCTGCCAATAGTCGGAATGCGAGATGCCGATATAGATCCCGGTGTTGTGCGCGGCCTGGGCGTGGATGTCGAGACCGGCATTCTCGTAGGCCTCGAAACCGACCTCCAGGATCAACCGCTGCTGGGGATCGAGTCGTTCTGCTTCGGCGGCCGGGATACCGAAGAATCCATAGTCGAGCTCCTCGATATGGTCCAGAAATCCACCGCGTGTGCTGTAGATGCGCCCAGGAGTCTTTGGATCCGGATGGTAGTAGGCATCCGCATCGAAGCGGCTCTTGGGAACCGGACCAATGACATCCTGCTCAGAATGCAGGGCCGACCAGAAGGAGGCGGCATCTTCGATGCCCCCTGGAAAGCGGCAACCTAGGCCGATGACCGCGATCTTACTCATAGTGCCTCCAGCGGATCCGGGTTGCAGCGGCCCGCATCGCCCAGCCATGCCTCGGGGATCATAGCCACCAATTCATCGTCGGTTGGGCGGGACTGCTCCGGCTTTTGCCCCAATTCCATGAGATAGGGGCAGGCAATACGGGTGCGCCGAAAACTCTTCTTCTGCATCAGCTCCTGCAGGAACAGGGAGCGGCTGAAGCCCTTGGTGTGAAGATGGGGCTCGAGCTCGGGGAACTTCCGCGCCACGAGACGGCGAGCGCCGCCGAAGGCGAAAAAGGTTTCATAATGTTGCGCCAACCATGTGACTCCGACTCCCGACCAGCGGTATTTTTCTTCCTCGGTAATCTCCATCGCGCGCAGATAGGCGTGGTCGGTGACCACATGCTGGGTTTCCTCCCGGCGATGGGCGCGATGTGCCCCTTCCCAGGCCGGCTGAATACCGTCGGCGGCGATGAGCTCATCGGCGATATAGATGCTGTGCTCTTCGAAGGCGGTAAAAAAGAGCCAGATCAGGTAGTGAAAGGCCCGCTCGTTCGGGAAAAGCTCGGGATTGCGAAACAGCGTCCAAAAACCGATCCCCCAGCTGGGATCCCATTTCATTTCGGCATCGATCTGTGGATACATCGCCCGAAGCCGATCCGCGTAGCGACGGAACAAGCGAATGTGCTTCTCCTCCTCCTCGCGGAAGGTCAGAATGCTCTTGGTTCCACGAAGCGCGGACCAACGCGTATCGATAAAGAGGGTGATCGTGATCTCAGTAATCTCGAAGGCGACACAGGTCAACAGGGCCGACGCCGCCTGTAAGAGCTCCCATGCCTCCCGATTTGCGACGATGGCCTCGACGTCGAGCCCAAAGACTCGATAAAGGCGTTCGGGGATGTAAAGCCCCGGCTCGTCGCAGCGCTGCCAGGGGATGTCTTTGTCGAAGTCGAACCGGTACGAGTCCGGTTTTCGCTGCTCCAGACGATGCAACGACTCGTCGAGCTCCGGGTAGGCGACTCCCTCGTAATCCTGTGCCAGGGCGCCCGCGGTGCTGCCCTCGACGAGCCAGGCGGCAAGGCGTTTGACAGTCGGCACGTTGTACAGCACCGTGGCATGCAGGGGGCGCTGCAAGAGGCTATCGAGACGGTAGGCGAGCTCGACAGCCAGCACGGAATCCAGCCCCAAGCTGTCGAAATTGGCGTCGGTGGAGATTGTATGGGCCGGCCGTCGTAGAAGGATGGCGAGCTGCTCGACGAGCCAGGCCTCCATATCCGCCACTGACGTCGGGACAGGCAGGGAGCCGGCTTGGTCCAACTCGGCATCGGCGCTCCCTGTCGGGCCACCGCCGATCAACGCAATATAGTCGATGCGACCTTGCTCGAAAGCTTGTCGCGTCCGCTGGCGTTGTTTCTTGCCGGAGGACGTCTTGGAGATGGTTCCGCCCTTGACCAACATCAGGGTGTCGAGAGCCACCTCGGTTTCCCGGATCATGATCTCCTGGGCTTGGGCTGCAACGGCGGCAAGCTTGTCCTTGGCCTTCGAGGTGCACTCGGCGACCAAGGCGATTCTTTCACAATCGTCGTCGGCGCTGTCCTGATAAGCGACCTGATACGAGAACAGAACCGCTCCACCCGGACGAACGGCCTCGATCTCCTGTTCGAATTGCGCTTCCACATCGTCTGGGTAGATATTTCGGCCTCGAACGATGATCAGGTCCTTCAGACGTCCCGTAACGATCAGATCGCCGTTTTCGTCCAGCGCGCCGAGATCACCGGTCCGCAGGAACGGACCCTCGCCGTTTGCGGTCAAGGCACCGAACACCCGCTCCGTCTCCTCGGGATTGCGGTAATACCCCGAGGCTACGCTCTCACCCCGCAACCAGATCTCGCCGATGGTGCCCGTGTTTTTTGTCTCATGTGTCTGCGGATCGACAATTCTAAGCCTTTGCCCCAGCAAGGGTTTACCGAGGGTGACCATGAGTCGGCCCCGGTCCTTTCCCTCTGCCTGGATACGATCCTGTGCCAGGGCTTCGGTGTCGGCCTCGAATACGGAAACGCCGCCTTCGAGCGGCGCGCAGGTGGCGATCAAGGTCGCCTCGGCCAGACCGTAACAGGGAAGCAAAGCGTTGCCGCGAAAACCGGCCACCTCGGCCTTTCTTGCAAAGGCACGCATGGTTTGAGCCTGCACCATTTCGGCGCCGCAATAGGCGACCCGCCAACGCGACAGATCGAGGTCGGCGAAGACCTGGTCGCTCACACGACGCACGACATGTGCGTAACCGAAATTGGGGCCACCGCTGGTTTGGGCATCGAATCGGTCGATAGCACGTAGCCATTCCTCGGGACGCCTGATGAGCGCCTGGGGTGACAGAAGGGTACTGGTTGCGCCGATGTACAGGGTCTGCACGACATGGCCGATCAGGCCCATATCGTGAAAGAACGGAAGCCAGCCCACCACAGACTTGCAGTCCTGATGTCCGAAGGCCGCAACGATCTGCTCTTGGTTGTGGATCAAGTTGGCATGACTCACCATGACCCCTTTGGGATCCGCGGTGGAGCCGGAGGTATATTGCAGGAATGCCGGCGCATCGCCGCGAGGCCTTTTTGCTCCCGAGGATCGAGTCGGGAGGAGATCGGTAGCGATCCAGGGCAACCGCGCCAGATTCCCGGTAAGGATCCCGGAGCTTTTTACCTGTTCGGCAATGGCGGCGGACGTGAGAACTGCCTTCGCATCCGCATCGGCAGCAATTCGCTCGAGGTGAGAAAGCGTGGTTTTGAGGCGTGCCGGCTCCGGTGGCACGGCTGGAACGGCGACGACTCCGGCGAATAGGGAGCCCCAGAACCCGCCGATGAAATCGATCCCCGACGGATAGAGGAGCAGCGCTCGCTCACCCTCGAGCCGGCTCTCAACAAGCTCGGCTGCCACCGAGGCGGCAAGCTCGGCCACTTCGGCAAAGGTCAGGCATTGCTGGCGGCCATCCGCTGTACCGTCGGCCAAATAGCGATACGCCATCCCATGCGGTTTACGCTCCGCCCAATTAAGGATGATGCCGTTGAGATCTTTTTGCGCAGCCATAGCACTCTGTCCGTAGTAGCTAGGGGGTAGGATCTGCCGAACGCGCCACTAACACCTTAGGCACGGACGGTCCGCATAGCGAGCCCGACAGGACCGCACCCGCATTGCGGGAAATAGGATCATGCCAACTGGCCCGCTTCTTGCCGCCGGGCTCTCTCGATCACCTCGCAGGCGATGGGAAACCCTGCGGCCGGACAGGCACCGCAGGCTATCCGGCGGGTGTTGTCGGGCAGGTGGAAGTAAACGCTCTGAACAGGGCAGCCTCGCCGGTGGGGGTGGATCGCGTTCTCTCAGCAGAAAGCCTGTTCCAGCTTCGCCACCGTTCGGTAGTACCATCACTTGCTGTTGGATGGCGACGACGTGCAAGCGTGCTCGACAGGTCGCACCCATAGACAAGCCTTGCAGCAGTGGCAATGAGGGTCAATAGCCGATTCTTATCTCCGGACAGAGTGACGCAGAAACAGCAATTTTTCAACCTTATGCGGTATGTGTCATCTCGAAGCTGAAGTTTTGTACTTCTTTATGAAGCAGCACGGATATATGGATTTTTCGAATGCGCAATCGTCAATGCGTTTGGGGTTGTGGAACGGAACAAAGCTGTTCGCGCTAGGTGCATCAGAATATAAGCAGGCACGAATTAACCGCGCTATATTAGCGTTCCATGAATAACCATTACTCACTTGCATCCATTGCTCGCGAGCGGCGGTACATTCAATTCGAGAACAATCAGTTAATAGTGAATAGAGGCTCGATCCGTCGTATAATAAAGGTTGTGTAAGCCGATGATTATCAGACAAAAAGAGCCCCCATTCGATGTCCATCTTACCCGCACTTGCACGCGATTTCCAAGTCCTTTTTCCACCCACCGAAAATGGTCGGGAGCGCTTTCATTGGCTCGTGCTGACACTCAAGGCGATCCTGGTACCGATTACCGTCTCGCGCACGTCGAATCTATTGCGAGCCATCGAGACCTTATTCGGGGTAAGCATCGACCAATGGCGCTACTACACCTTCATGGCCTCGGTGAAGCTGCCCTGGGACGGGGTGTGGGAAGCGCTGTGGCGGGCGATCCCAAGCCCCTTGGTCGCCGGGCGGCTGCTGCTGGGTCTGGACGATTCGATCAATCCGAAGACCGGCAAGAAGATCTTCGGCTGTCAACGCACCTTCGATCATGCCGCCAAAAGCAACCAGACACGCTGGCCCTGGGCGCAGACCATCGTCACGGTGGGGCTGCTCAAGCCGATCCACGGGCGCTGGTGCTGTATCCCCCTTGGCCTTCGGGTTCTACCTGCGCCGCCAGACGTTGCGTGCCGGTTGCATCCGCCTGCGCCGCAAGGCGCTGGTGTTCACCGACAAGTTTGCGCAGGCGGTGGCGTTGATCGCACGGCTGGGCGCATTTTTCCGCCAGGTCCCGGTGCTGGTGGTGACCGACAGCTGGTTCGGCAACAACGGACTGTTCAAGCCCTTGCGTACCCGCTTGGGCGCGCGTGTCCACCTGCTCTCGCGCTTGCGGGTAAATGCCGTGCTCTATGCACGGCCCGAGCCGGCACCGGGCAAAGCCGGGCGGCCGCGCAAGTACGGCAAGCGCCTCGGCAAAGCCGCCGAGCTGGCCGCGGCGATGCGCGAGCAGGCACAGACCTACACGCTGCACGTCTACGGCGCGATGCGCGAGGTGGCGGCCGCCGAACGGGTGGTCATGCTCAAGACCTTGCGTTGTCCGGTGCGCGTCGTGTGGGTTTATCGCAAAACGCAGTGGGTCGCGCTCATGACAACCGACCTCGAACTGAGCATCGAGCAGATCGTCGAATATTATTCGGCGAGGTGGAAAATCGAGGCCGGTTTCCGCGAGATCAAGCAGGAGATCGGCAGCGCCCATACGCAGACCCGCAATCCCGACGCGGTCACCAATCATCTGCATTTCTGCATGGCCGCAACCACCATCGCCTGGATCTACGCCGAGCATTTGAAACAGGCTCCAATCAGGCGCTACGCTTCGCAAAACACCAACGAATATACCTTCGCGGATGTGCGAAGATCCCTCGCCAAGCATCTCGCAAACGAGGGTTTCGGTATCGATTGCCAGGACTGCCGCAAACCAGATCGAAATCCTCTGATCTCAACGGTCATGCGGCTTGTGGCGTGACCAAATTAAGAAACTTCAGACCTCGAAGGAAACGTTGAGTAATTTGGCGATTGTTTAACCGCTTTCTGCAGTATACGACTGCATCACTATTTGGGGTGATTGGCCGATTGAAAACGCACGTTTGCGTGTTTTTGATCATGCAACACAACAAAAAACGGGGTACTTGGATCCGGACATCCGGGTCTGGTCAAACGCCATCACACATGGCTGTCAGGCCATTTCGACACGGATCCCCATTCTTTTTCTATCAGCGCCTTTGTCTGCGAGTCCATGTGGAAGATGTTCTTTTGATAGTCCTTTTGACTCGCGAGATAGGCCTCAACCGACGCCTTGACGGGTGCGAAATCACCGAGATCAAGGGAGGTATAAAGGCGCTCTAAAATTTCTTTCGGGTATTGTTGCAGGTCGGAAAAATCTATTTCATAAAGCCGATTGGGAAGAATGAGAGACCGATCGCGGAGATAGCGTTGCATCATTTGGCGATAGATATCCACGACCAAAGCGGAGATAGCTTCATCGGCTATGCGGTGAAAGCCGAAGGCCGCGATCATACGCCGCCACAGATGCACTGTGGACTGATAGACGCGATAGGGATCGCGGTATATATGGATGAACTTGGCTTGGGGAAAAAGCTCGAGAAGTAGCGGAATACGCGCCGTGTTGGCGGGATTCTTCAAAATCAAGGGCTTCGCGTCATTGGCTAGGCTCAACCGCTTGATAAGTCTTGTATAGGTCGCCTTGAAGACTCGTCTGTCCGCCGCATCGTTCAACCAGAGCGCCCGATCTGCGATAGCCCGGGCCTGTAGCGGAAAGTACCACGCGTGATAAAAGGACAACTCGCTCAGACAGCCCAGTGGCCATTCCTCCTCTTGGGGGGCGGTTAGGCCGATCTCGATGTTATCCATCGGACGTCTATTTGGGATGCGTCGCTCGAAAAACTTTCTCACCAAAGGTGACGGAGTCAAGAAGCTGCCGGCGAATATGGCATGGGAAAGACTGACATACCCGAACCGGTTATCTTGACACAGGAGGTTCTGCAGAAATGTGGTGCCGCTGCGCCAATGGCCGAGAATGATAATCGGATTCTCCGGCAGTGGCGCAGCCCGGATCCTTCGGTCAAACCGAAGCCTTTCCTGCATGCGCGGCAGGGTACCAAAGGTACCCCACGCTAAACACTTGAGCATTCGCAGGCGAGAAGCCGGTGTTGTCCCGAATTCGCGAAACAAACGCAGCTGCAGGGAAAGCTCGCCTGCATAGAGCGGATGCGGAGTACGATTAGTATATTCGGTAGACATCGAATTAATCAATGAGTTGAATGCTGCGTAATTCCAACATGGCCTGCGCGCCATCGAGCACCCAGCATGTGCCAGAGCTGCGAGAATGATTCCGGCTCTCTGGTAATTTCCGTTACGCGCAACTCATTGTTGGGAAAGCAAAATTCTT
>Ga0055464_10000065_pt1 | contig 13273 bp, 9 predicted proteins | sample Joice_ThreeSqC_D_FD_57690 | JGI IMG/M metagenome (GOLD analysis project Ga0055464, IMG submission 57690) | Wetland microbial communities from San Francisco Bay, California, USA, that impact long-term carbon sequestration - Joice_ThreeSqC_D2 | ecosystem: Environmental > Aquatic > Marine >...
TCAGTCGGCCCTGACGGGCGAGTCGCTCCCGGTCGAAAAGGCGGTGAACGACACGGCCTACTCCGGCTCGATCGTGCGGCAGGGCGAAATGCGCGCCGTCGTGACCGCGACGGGTGGCGAGACCTACTTCGGCCGGACCGCGCGCCTGGTAGAGCAGGCGCAGAGCGTGTCCCACTTCCAGCGCGCGGTGCTGCGAATCGGGGACTTCCTGATCGTGGTCACGCTCGGCCTGGTGGCGGTGATTCTGGCGGTGGCCGTCATGCGGGCCGACCCGCTGATCGACACCGTGCAGTTCGCCTTGATCCTCACCGTGGCCGCCATCCCCGTCGCGCTGCCCGCGGTGCTGTCGGTGACCATGGCGGTCGGCGCCGAGCGCCTCGCGGGCCTCAAGGCCATCGTGACCCGGCTGGTCTCCATCGAGGAGATGGCCGGGATCGACGTGCTCTGCTCGGACAAGACCGGCACCCTCACCAAGAACGAGCTGACGCTCGGCACGCCGGTCGTGCTCTCCGGCGAGAGCGAGCGCGACGTGGTGCTCGCCGGGGCGCTCGCGTCGGACGAGGCCGGAGACGACGCGATCGATGCCGCGGTCCGCAATGGCCTGGCGGACCGGGCACAGCTCGATGGCTACACGGTGCGCAGCTTCGAGCCGTTCGATCCGGTCACCAAGCGTACCGAGGCGACGGTCGAGCACGCGGGCCGGCAGCTGCAGGTGGCGAAGGGGGCTCCGCAGGTGATGCTGGATCTGGTCGCCGCGGAGGACGAGGAGCGGCAGACGGTGCTGCGGCAGGTGGACGACCTCGCCGAGCATGGCTACCGCGCCATCGGGGTCGCACGCCGTGACGGGGACGGGCCGTGGCGGCTCCTGGGCCTGCTCCCGCTGTTCGACCCGCCGCGCGACGACTCGGCCGAGACCGTCGAAGCGCTGCGGGGGATCGGGGTGACGGTCAAGATGGTGACCGGAGACCACCTCTCGATCGCGCGGCAGATCGCCGGGAAGCTCCACCTCGGCGAGGAGCTGGTGCTGGCGGATCGCGCTTTCGACCGGGATGGCAAGGCGCGCGACGAGGAGGCGATCGTCAAGGCGGACGGGTTCGCGCAGGTCTTCCCCGAGCACAAGTACGCCATCGTGCAGGCGTTCCAGCGCGCGGACCATATCGTGGGGATGACGGGCGACGGCGTCAACGACGCGCCGGCACTCAAGCAGGCGGACGTCGGCATCGCGGTGAGTGGCTCGACCGACGCGGCCCGCGCCGCCGCCGCGCTCGTCCTCACGGCGCCGGGGCTGTCGGTAATCGCACGGGCGATCGAGGAGGCCCGGCGCATCTTCGCGCGCATGAGCGCGTACGCGACCTACCGGATCGCCGAGACGATCCGCGTGCTGCTGTTCATGACGCTGTCGATCGTGGTGTTCAACTTCTACCCGGTCACTGCGGTCATGATCATCCTGTTGGCGCTGCTGAACGACTTCCCGATCATGATGATTGCGTACGACAACGCGGAGATGGAGCCGAAACCGGTACGGTGGCGCATGGGGGAGGTGCTGGGCATCGCCTCTCTCCTCGGCGCGCTCGGCGTCGTTGCGTCCTTCGGACTCTTCTGGATCGCCAAGACGCAGTATCGGCTGCCGGAGAGCGAGATCCAGACGCTCATCTTCCTCAAGCTGCTCGTGGCCGGCCACCTGACCATCTTCCTGACCAGGAACCGCGGCCCGATCTGGGGCCGTCCGTGGCCGAGCTGGAAGCTCTTCGTGACCACCGAGGTGACCCACGTGGTGGGCACGTTCGCGGCCGTCTACGGGTGGTTCATCCCCGCGATCGGGTGGTCGAAGTCGCTCCTGGTCTGGGCGTACTCCCTGGCCTGGTTCCTGATCAACTCCGGGGCGAAGATCGCCGCCTACCGCGTTCTCGCGCGCGGGAAGCGCCCGGCCGCCGCCGTCCTGCCGAGCGCGGCCTAGCCAGGCCTCAGCCTTCCCGTCGCGGACGGACCGGCCCGCTGCCGCTCCCGGTGGATGCCACCGCCGCCGCGATCTCGTCCAGATCGGCCTCGTCGAGCTCGAGGCCGGCCCCGGCGATCCAGCCATCCACCTGCTCCGGCGAGCGGGCGCCCACGATCGCCGCCGTCAACCCGGGCCACGCCAGCACCCAGCCGACCGCCACCGCGGCGACCGTCACCCCATGCCGCTCCGCCACCGGACGGAGCGCGTTCCGCAGGGCGAGGTTCCGCGCAAGCGACGGCGGGTGGAACTCCGCGGATCGATGCCGCCAGTCGTCCTTGGGGAGCTTCGCGACGCGCTCGGCGGTGAACGAGTCGGTGAGCAGGCCCGCCTCCATCGGGCTGTAGCAGATCACGCCGGTGCCGTGGGCGGAGCACCAGGGAAGGAGGTCCGCGGCGGTATCGCGCCGGATGAGGGAGAACGGCGGCTGCAGGGACTGCACGTGCGCTACCGCTTCGCACCGCTCGAGCAGCGGGATGTCGAAGTTCGAGACACCGCCCCAGCGCACCTTCCCCTCGTCAACAAGGCCTTGCACGGCACCCCACGACTCCTCGATCGGAACCCCCGAGTCGTCGATCCAGTTGACGCCGAGGTCGATGGCCCGGCGCATCGCGGCGATCGACGCCGCGTCGTCCTGGGCGCCCCACCCGAACGCCCAGCCGCCCCCGCCCGCCGCCCAGGCGCCGAAGCCAACCGTCGAGATCGTGGGTCCTTCCTCCCCCAGCGTTCGCACCCTCAGCATGCTCGCCCCTCGCAGAATGAAACCATCGTGTCCGAAATTGAAACTACCACGATGGCGTTGCACCGGGAGCGGATTTCACGTGCGCGAAACCCCCGTGATCGCGGTGCGTAGGGAGTGGTACGGAGCATCCCCGTGGCATCAGCAAGGAAGGCGTTATGAACACAGCGGTGGCGAAGCGCGGCGTCGGACCGGCGATGGGGTGGATGATCGGCCTGTCGATCGTGCTGTCTTGGTTCCCGCTCGTCGGCGGACTGATCGCCGGGTTCGTCGGTGGCCGCAAAGCGGGGAGTCTCGGCGCGGCAATGGTGGCCGTGTTCCTGCCGGGGGTGATCCTGTTCCTGCTCACGGCGGTCATCGGCGCGCTGATCGGCTGGGTCCCGCTCCTCGGCCATCTGTGGCAAGCGCTTGCAGGCGTGGGCCGGTGGGCCCTGTCGTTCATGAGCATTATCCCGCTCGTGATCGGCGCCGTGCTCGGCGGCGCGACCGCGCGCGACTGATCCGGCGGCTTCGGCGGCAGGTCCCGACGGCGGGCACATCTCGGCGGTCCGCGATGCCTGCCCCGGGTCATTCCCAATACGTGACGGGAGCCAGTGGCCCCGGGTCGGAGGCGGATTCCCCGACCCGAGACCGCTGACTCCCGATCTTGCGTTCCTACAGCAGTCCCGACTTCGCGGCCGCCCACAGGTTGTACAGCCGGTCGAATCCTGCGTGCAGGATATCGACCTGCTGTGGGCTCGGACTCGCCTTGAGTGCCGTCAGGAGCTCGTCACAGATCGACGGCATCTCCCGCCGGCCCTTCCTGGCCGACCGGTCCCGAATCAGCTCGAGTGCTTCTCGCAGCTGTTCCCGGGTGGGTTCGTCGTCAGGTACCTGCCACAGGAAATTCGTGGCGTCCCGTGCCGATACAATGGCCTTCCCGACGTCGTCCAGTAGCGGTTCGTGGCGGCGTTGGCGTGGTGGCAGTCCGTCGGTCACTTGTGTTCGAAGACCTCGTCGATTCCCATGATGGTGATGTTCTCCGGCTTCACGGGCAGCGGGAAAGCCGCGATCAGCGAGTCCTCCGCCAACTGCTCCGGGGGCTTCGACCCCGCGTAGGTGATCGGGGTCGGCGCCCCGCTCAACAACTTTTGCCTCATGGCCTCGGCGTCCGCCGTGACGAAGATCACCCACATGTTGTCATACTGCAGGTAGCGGCGGATCGCGGCGTTCACGTTGGTCGTGTCGAGCGCCTCGAGGCCCGGCCGGATCGACGCGAGGAATCCGTCCCCGGGCATGCCGTAGAAGGCGTCATCGATGGCGTAGCCGAGGCGCCGGCTGATGGTGGACGCCCAGTTGACGGTGTAGTTGTACAGGAACTGCTTGGTCGCGTCGACGGTTGCCGGGCTCATCCCGTCGTCCACCAGGAACTTCAGTTCCCGCAGCGCCGCCTTGGTGGCGAACAGCGTCCGGTCGTGGAGGGTGCCGGGTGCCGTCAGCGCAATGGGCCGGATCCAGATCTCGAACAGCTGGCTGCGGCGTGCGACGTTGATCGGCGGCACCTGCGTGGCGAACCCGGCCGGATAGGCTTCGATGTAGCTGTAATCGCCGTAGTTCATCCCCCGCGCCTCGCGGATCACCTGGTAGAGGTGACTGAACGAGTTGCGGTGCTCCCCGAACCACGAGTTTGCCGCCATCAGCGCGTAGAAGTCGGAGTCGCTGCGCACGAGCGTGATCGGGAAGCCGATCGAGATGGCCGATGCGTCGGTCTGCTTCTCGACGATGAGTACGTGGATCCCGTCGGGCATCGTGGGTTCCGGCTTCGGCACCGGCGCGACACTGCCCTGGGGGAGTGCGTCGACGTCCGCCCGGACCCGCTCGGCGAAGCCCGCCGGATACCCGCCGCCAACGCCCACCACGATGTTGTTGGCGACGTAGTACTGATCGTAGAAAGCGCGCACGTCGTCGAGCGTGATCGACCGGACCGATTCGACGTAGCCTTCCTCGGGGTGCGCGTACGGGGTACCGTGGAAGGCCTCCCAATAAAGCAGCTCCTTGGACAGCTCCTCATCCCGGCCGTAGCGCCGCGTGCGCTCGAGATGATTGAGCGTCTGCGACTTGATCCGCTCGAAATCGGCTTCGGTGAACGCGGGGCTGAGGAGGGCGTTTTTGAATAGGGTGTAGTACGCCTCGAGGTTGTCATGGTGCACGCGGCCGACGAAGACGGTCATCTCCTTGTCCACCGACGAGCCGTACCCGGCGGCCATCGGATACAGCTTGGCGAGGATCTCGTCGTACGAGTCGGCGGCGGTGGAGCCGTCGGCGATCAGCGAGGCAGTCAGTGCCGCGAGCCCCTCCTTGCCGACCGGGTCGTTTTGCGAGCCCGCCTTCACCCAGATGTTGAACGCGATGAAGGGAGAGCCTTCTTCGCTAACCGTGAGCGTGTCCTTCGGGCCTCCCGCGCAGGCGCCCAGCAGGATCAGGCCCGCGGCGAGTGTCGTGCGTTTCGTCGTCGTCATCGTGCACCCCCAGCCTGCACCATCGTCACCACGGTCTTGCCGGTGTCGACGAGGAACTTCCGCGCAGCCGCGCGGAGATCCTCGGGTGTGATCGACTCCATCGTGCGGTAGTACTCGTCCACAGCCTCGATCCCTCCCGTGTCGACCACGTAGGGGATGAGCGCGAACGCGACGTTCTGTGCCGTTTCCAGGCCCATGAGGAACCCGTACTTCAGGTTGCTCTTGGTATCGTCGAGATGCTTGGTATCCACCAGTTCCCGCTTGAACCGGTCGATCGTCTCCTGGATCTCCCCCTCCACCGCGTCGACGTCCTCCGGGCTGACCACCATGGTGTTCACCGACACGAGGCTCGGGTCGCGGGCCAGTCCGAAGTCACCGCGGAGATACTGCACGCGGCGCTGCTCGATCACCAGCTGTTTGTAGATGTCCGAATTGGTGCCGAAGGCCACCTCGCCCAGCACCTCCAGGGCGACGGCGTCCCGGTCCGTGGCACTCCACGCGGGGGATTTGTAGTTGATGCTGAGGATCGGGAGGGTGCGCCCCGGATAGCGCACGATCCGCCGCCGCGGGGCCCGCTGGACAGGCTCCACGGGGATGGCTGGGGCCTGGTAGCCGGGTTTCCACCCGGCGTAGTGCTCCCGGATCAGCGCCTCGGCTTCGTTCTCGTCGAAGTCACCGGCCAGGATCAGCACGACGTTCTCCGGACGGTAGAACCGGCGGAAGAAGTCCAGCGAGTACTGGTAGGCTTCGGGCATCGCGCGCACGTCCGCCTCGAAGCCGATCGTGGTGTGGCGGTAGGTGTGACGGTCGAAGGCCGTCTCCCGCACCTTCTCGTCCAGGAAGCGGCCCGGCGAGAGCGCGCCCTGCTGGTACTCGCCCAGCACCGCCCCGGCCTCGGTCCGGAAGTCGGCCTCGGGGTACTTGAGGTTCATGAACCGATCGGACTCGAGGTCGACGATCTGCCCGAGGTACTCGCTCGCCGCCACGATGTAGTAGGCCGTCCGGTCGTTGCTCGTGTTGGCGTTCCGGGCCGCCCCCATCGCCGCCGTCACCGAGTCGTAGTCGGGGTACTTCTCGGTCCCCCGGAACATCATGTGCTCGAAGAAGTGCGCGAACCCGCTCTTGCCGGGCTCGACTTCGTCGCGGCTGCCCGTGCGCACCACGGACAGATAGGTAATCTGGCCCGGGGCCCCCGCCCTGATGAGATAGGCCTTGAAGCCGTTGTCCAACTCCACGAGGCGGTAGCCGAACGGGAAGATGCCGCCGCCCTGCTGCGCGCCGGCACTCCCGGCCACGGTCAGCAGGAGCAGGGCGCCGATCAAAGGTTTCATCGAGATCGCTCCTCCATCGAGATTCAGGACGCGCGGGGCGGGGAGGGCGCGGTGGGAGGAGGCCGGCGATGCACGACGCCCCGCAAGCCCATGAAACTTAACGTCGTACACCACCGCCGTAAGGATGGTGGGTGTCTGACCGGGTGGGGCTCCCGGGCCGGGCCGGAGGCGGTGGTCGAAACCGCCGTCGCCCGATCACGTAGTATCTTGCAGGAGTCACACATCGAGGATGTCCATGTTGCGACCAGTCTTGATTATCGGTGCGGTTGGGGTCGGTGGGTACGTGATCTGGCAGCTCCTGTGGGCCTTCATCCTGCCGCTGCTCGGCGCCGTCCTAGGGTTCCTCTGGATGGCGGTGAAAATCGGGCTGCTCGTGGGTCTCGCCTACTGGATCTACCGCATGCTGATGAAGAGCGTGTCCAAGAAGGCCGAGCCGGAAGCGTAGGCTTCAGGCCGCTCCGCGCGCCGCCCGAACCACCCCGCAGTTCCGACCATGCCCTCGCGGCCGCGAGGGCATGGTCGGCGGGTTTCGTTCCCCAACACCCGCGGTCTGGTGAGGCTCCCGCCCGCCGGTATATTCACGACGTTTGCCGCAACCCACAGCGATCCCCGGTGTATCCGCCCCTTCCGGAGGAGTCTCGGCTCGGGGGGCGTCAGCCAGCGGAGCTGATCACCACGTGAACGGGTGGACATGAGCGAAATCCAGGACCGTTTGACCGCGGCACTCGCAAGCCGGTACGCCATCGAGGGCCCTCTCGGCGAGGGGGGGATGGCGCTCGTGTTCCTGGCGACGGACGTCAAGCACGATCGTCAAGTAGCCGTGAAGGTGCTGCGCCCCGAGTTGGCCGCGTCCCTCGGCGCCGAGCGCTTCCTGCGCGAGATCAGCGTCACCGCGAAGCTCCAGCATCCGCACATCCTCCCGCTGTACGACTCCGGCGACGCCGATGGTCTCCTCTACTACGTCATGCCGTTCGTGGAAGGGGAGTCGCTCGCCGACATGATCGAGCGGGAGAAGCAGCTCTCGATCGACGAGGCGATCCGGATCACCAAGGAGGTGGCCGGCGCCCTTGGCCACGCGCACTCGTACGGCCTGATCCACCGGGACATCAAGCCCGAAAACATCATGATGTCGGGCGGCCATGCGATCGTCGCGGACTTCGGGATCGCCAAGGCGGTGAGTGCGGCGGGCGGGGAGAGCATGACCCAGACCGGGATGGCGATCGGCACGCCCGCGTACATGAGCCCGGAGCAGGCGGCCGGCGACCCCAACCTCGACGGGCGCACCGACATCTACGCCCTCGGCTGCGTGCTGTACGAGATGCTGATCGGCCAGGTGCCGTTCACCGGGCCGACGGCGGTGGCGATCATCGCGCGGCACACCATGGATCAGGTGCCGCCGCCCAGCATCATGCGTCAGTCGATCCCCTCGACGCTCGAGGACGTGATTTTCTGCGCGATGGCCAAGAGTCCGGCCGACCGGTTCCGCACTGCGCAGGAGATGATCGACGCCCTGACCAGCGTCGAGCTGGGCGGGCGGCCCAAGGTGCGCAGCACCCGCACCGACCTGCGCCAGGTCATGGTGGCGCAGCAGCCTGCCTGGAAGCGGGCCCTGCTGCCGGGGATCTCGGTGGTGGCGCTGGTCGGCATCGCGTTCGCCGTGTGGCAGATCTTCCTGTCCGGCGGAGCGTCCCGCGCGCCGACACTGGCCGGAGGGCTCCCTCCGAGCACGGTGGCGGTCCGCTACTTCGAGGATGCCTCGCCCGGCGGGGAGCTGCAGGACGTGGCCGACGGTATCACCGAGGGGCTCATCGCGCGCCTGCAGACCGTACCGGCGCTCAACGTCATCTCGCGGAACGGCGTCGCGCCATTCCGCGATCCGCAGATCCTGCCGGACAGTGTGGCGCGCGCGCTCACCGCGGGGAGCGTCGTGAGCGGCACGGTGGACAAGGTCGGCAGCGAAATCCGCGTCACCGCCAGGCTGATCGACGGCGAGTCCGGCAGTGATCTGGGAGCACGAGCTTCGATAACGATGCCCGCGGACGACCCGCTTGCGGCGCTGGACGCCGTCGTGGACACCGTCTCGCGGTTCCTTCGCACGCGGCTCGGGGACGAGGTGCGGACCAGGGAGCTGGCGTCGGAAACGCGGAGCTCCGCAGCGTGGACGCTCGTCCAGCGGGCCGAGCGGGTCCGCAAGGAGGCGGAGGATCTGGCCGGCACTGACACCGTCGCGGCGGCGGGACAATTCGCTCGGGCCGACTCGCTGCTCTCGCTAGCCGAGGCGGCGGACCCCCGGTGGGTGCAGCCCGTTGTCGACCGCGGCTGGATCGCCTATCAACGCGCGCGGCGGCTGGAGGACGGGCTGCCGGGAGTGCCACGGCTCGACTCGGCGCTGGCGTATGCCGATGAGGCGCTGGCGCTGAGCCCTGACGCGCCAAGCCTGCGCGCGCTCGCGCTCAGGGGCACCGTGCGGTACCGCAAGTGGCAGCTCCGGGTCCTGACCGACCCGGCCGCGCAGGCGAGCCTCCTCCAGCAGGCTCGTGAGGATCTCGAGCAGGCCGTGCAGGGTGTCGGTTCCGATCCAGGGCTGGCCGGGGCGCTCGTCACGCTGAGCGACCTGTATTACGACCTGCCCACGCCCGACGTCCCCGGGGCGCAGATGCTGGCGGCGCAGGCGCTTGATGCGGACGCCTATCTCGAGAACGCGCAAGAGGTCCTGGCCACGCTGTTCTGGACCCACATTGACCGGCAGTCGCTCCCCGAGGCGCGCAAGCGGTGTCTCGAAGGCTATCGCCGGTTCCCCAAGGTCCCCGAGTTCACACGGTGCCAGCTCTGGCTCATGGTGACCCCGCTCGAAGCGCCGAGCCCCGATACGGCGTGGGCGCTCGCCACGCGGATCGACTCGCTGACGCGAAGTCGCTTTCTGCGCGTGGAAGCCCGGCTGTTGGTCGGTGGCGTGCTGGGGCGAGCAGGCCTTGTGGACAGCGCCCGGAGGGTGCTCGACCGCGCGCACGCGGCAGTGAGTCCGGAGTTCGACGACGGGCTGGAACTCTACGCCCGTGAGGCGTACGTTCGCACGCTCGCGGGCGACGACGACGCGGCGATCAGATTGCTCAAGGAGTACAAGGTCGCGAACCCGACCCACGACTTCAGCCAGATGCTGGGGAACTGGTGGTGGCAGAAGCTGCGCGCCAGCCCGCGGTGGAGAGAACTGGGCATCGGGTAGCCGGGTCGTTCCCCTTTCTCCCAATTGGCGCCGTGTTTCGGGCGCGCCAGCCGTCGCGCTCCCGCAACGGGAGCGGCCGCTCAAGAACACCGAGTGATTTAGTAGCCTATTGCGCTAAGTCCTTATGAGTGTGACATTAATCACACTCAAAGCAACCAGGGCCGGCCGGTTCGCATCTTGCGATTCCCATTCCAACTCCCGTCCGACATCGATCTGCGGCACGCCGCGGTTTGTATAAGCTGTTGTTGTAATTGAACCTAGTGATTGAGTGCGTATCGCGGGGGGGCCGAGTGCCGGCGATCGGGCCGGTCGAAGCGCCTCGCCGCCCTTATGCATCCCCCGAGGGGGAAAGCGGGAGAGGATTCATGAAACGACTCACTACCGTGGCGCTGGGACTCCTGGTGCTCGCCGCGTGTCAGGACTCGACGATGCCGGTGCCCGACGGGCCGGACATCGGCCAGCCGAATATCTCCATCACCGACGCGGGTGCCTCGTACGGCTTCGTGGACGGGTTCTTCTCGTTTCTCAGCCCACTCGTCGACAATCCATCTGTCCTGGGCACCAGGCTCAACACGAACCTGATGCCGAAGATCGAGCTGTGGCAGCGGGACCAGCTCGACTTCGAGAATCTCGGGACCGACCACGCCTGCGAGGCGAAGCAGGGCGGGACGGGGCCTATGGCCACGTTCATCCCCACCGTGAACTCGGACTCGACGTACTACGTGTACGGCTGGAAGACGAGCGACCAGGGCCTGACGACCGGCACCGACTACCGCCTGTGCGTGAAGGTCTGGCTCGCCAACGGCCCCAAGGTCGTCGGCTGGCGCGACGTCCGTCCGGACAAGACCAACGACCCGAACAATCCGTCTGGTACACCGTATCTGTTCCAGAACGGCAGCAACGTCCCGATCAAGTTCTGGATCAGCGGCAAGAGCCTGTGTTACGACGCGGGCGGCAACGTGATCGACTGCACCATCGCCACCTTCGATTTCAACGGCGGGACCGCCTACTGCGACGCCGCGCAGTGCGGCATCTACGTGCCGCAGGGCGTGATCCCGAGCGGCGGCGAGCTGGCCACGTTCATCGTGAAGTACGTGACGTGCGGTGACGAATCGGCCGCTGGCACCGTGGATTACCTCGAGAAGCTCGATATCCCGCAGTACCCGGGATGTCTCGAGGTGACGACCTACGCCAGCTACGACGTCAGTGGCGGGTTCGGCGCGGGTGACTTCGCAGGGATCACGACGGCAGCGTGCCGCGACAAGTCGATGCTCGGCCCGCAGGACGAGCGGCTATTGCTGCACCTGGAGTCGCCGGATGACCCGAACACGATCTACGCGCTGCCGACCCGCCCGTTCGACCTCGACTGCGGCCCGATCACGGTGGCGAAGGCCCCGGGGGCCGACGGCTCCATCGGGGACTGGGCGCGATACTACGCCGCGCGTGGGGCGCAGGCGCTCGAGCGGACCATCCTGCCGCTCCTGAACCCGCCCGAACTGAACGCCGCCCACGCCGGGTTCGGCGGCGGCACCTCGCTCACCTGCAGCGGTGCCTCCGTGTCGACAGCCGACGGCAACAGCCCGGTGACCAGCTGCAGCACGCCGAGTTTGGTGACGGGAAACAGCCCCTCCGCGGCACCGGCAATCGAGCCGGGAACGCCGGTCACGTTCAGGATGGTGTGGGCGCTGCCGTCCAAGATCGTCGCGCGGTATCAGGTGACGTCCCTGGGCCCGCCGATCACGGCCACGAACTGGATCGATCCGGTTTCCGCGCCGCCGAACGGCTTGCTGCGCCCGGCGGTGAAGGTGACCGACGAGTGCAAGCCGGACGCCGACCCGTACACGCTGCCCGATGGCACGGTGCAATACGAGACGTGTGGGGATCCGAGCGATGTGCCGCGACCGGTCGAGGGCGCGCGCGTGACGTTCGAGTTCCCGAACGGCGCCACACACCAGGTCCCGACGAATACGGACGGGATCGCCTATGCGCCGTGGACGGTCCCGACAACCGCCGGGCTCTACACCGCCACGGCTTCGGGGCTTGGCATCGGGGTGGATCCGACACTGGCGTCGGTGACCATGTCGCCCCCGCCCGCCGCGGGCACCTACCAGGACCATGTGGGCAACAACGCGGTGCTGCTGCAGGCGCCGAAGGTCAAGTTCGATGTCTCGGTGTGCAGCAACAAGAGCGGCGTGCTCAGCGAGCCCGGCGTGGAGAGTGACTACGGCGATCCGTACAAGATCCCGATCAACATCTCCAGTTCCGCCGCCGACACTGCGTACTTCTACGTAACGAGCGATTGCCACAACGCCTACTTCGCGCTGAAGATCCCGAACGCGGCGGATCTGCAGAACTCACTGCGCATTGTGTTCGTCGACTCCGACTCGGCAAACGGGACACTGCCGGCCGCCTGGGATCCCAGCGATCCCGATGCGTGGTTCGCGAGCATCCCTGAAGTCGGCGACGATATGTGGAAGATCTACCAGAACCTCGACAAGAAGGCCGGCGCGGACTACCTCAAGTGGCATATCGAGGACTGGCACGTTTCCGACGACTGCACGGGAAGCTCGAAGCAGTCCGAATGTGGTGCACTCGACGATCCCATGCATCCGATGGGCGATCTCATCCCCGCCACGAACGGAGTGGTGTGGGTGGATCCGTCTGACGGCACGTTCTACTTCGAGTTTGCGCGCTCGTTCGATCACAACGATCCCCTCGACTTCTACGTCCCGTCTACGGGCGGGCAGACGCGCATCGCGTTCTACTTCGTGCTGCAGCAGAAAGGCGCCAAGGGGACACAGGGAGACACTGAGTACCCGGACTTCCGCGTGTTCCAGCCAGTCCTGATCAAGGTCCAGTAGCCCCGCTCAGAGGGTCTGTGGCCACCTCGCCGGCCCCGGGAAACCGGGGCCGGCGTGTTTTCCGGGATCCGCCTTTCCTGTGTAGCTTCCGAACATGACGAGCGATCCCACTCCGGTCCCCGAGCGGGGCCCCCTGCCCAAGCCGCGCGGCCCCGCCGAGGCCCGCGAGTACCTCAAGGCTTCGGCCTTCCACGCGCCGGACGTGCAGACGGTCTCGATGACGGGCACCGAGTTCACCTCCGTCTGCCCCAGGACCGGCCAGCCCGACTTCGGGACGGTCACGATCGAGTACGTGCCCGACGCCCTCTGCATCGAGTCCCGGGCGCTCAAGTACTACCTCTGGTCGTTCCGCGACGAGCCGGCGTTCGTCGAGACCGTGGCGGCCCACATCGCCGACGACGTCGTGTACGCGATCCAGCCCAGGACCGTGACCGTCCAGGTCACGCAGAACGTGCGGGGCGGGATCGCGATCGTCGTCGCCGCCACGCGCGGAACATGAGCAGCCGCCCACACGCTCATCCGCCCGACCGCTCATCCAGTCCGTGGCCGTGACCGCTCAAACGCCCAGCCGCTCACCCGCTTCGCGGAAGGCGGTCGTCCTGCTGAGCGGGGGCGTCGACTCCAC
>Ga0055464_10000067_pt1 | contig 13062 bp, 7 predicted proteins | sample Joice_ThreeSqC_D_FD_57690 | JGI IMG/M metagenome (GOLD analysis project Ga0055464, IMG submission 57690) | Wetland microbial communities from San Francisco Bay, California, USA, that impact long-term carbon sequestration - Joice_ThreeSqC_D2 | ecosystem: Environmental > Aquatic > Marine >...
CTGCTCCACCCCGATCTTCTCGTTCGGGGCGTGCAGCCGGTCGTCGGGCAGGCCCATGCCAACCAGCAGCACCGCGGCACCCTTCTTGGCCAGCGCCGGCACGATCGGGATGGAGCCGCCCGAGCGGGTGAGCACGATCCCGCGGCCCTCGACCTCCCGAAACGCCCGGTCGGCGATCCCGAACGCCGGGTGGTCGATGTTCACCAGGACCGGATCGGCGCCGTGCACGAACGTGACCGACACGTCGGCGTACGGCGGGGCGAGGTCCTTCACCGCCTTCTTCAGCTGGCGCTCGACGGTCTTGAGGCGCTGGTTGGGCACCATCCGGATACTCACCTTCGCCGTGGCCACGGCGGGGATCACCGTCTTCGCACCCGCGGCCGTGAACCCTCCCGCGATCCCGTGGATCTCGAACGTGGGAAGGCCCCAGAGGCGCTCGAACACGGAGTACCGCGTGAGCCCGGTCAACTGCTTCGCCCCCACCTCCTCCCGCATGAACTTGCGCTCGCTGAACGGGAGTTTCGCCCACGCGTCGCGCTCGGCCTTCGCCGGTCGCTGCACCGCGTCGTAGAGGCCGGGGATATTGATCCGCCCGCTCGGAGATTTCAACTTCGCCAGCAGGTGGACGAGCGTCTCGTGCGCGTTGGGGGCCGCGCCGCCGTAGAGACCCGAGTGCAGGTCGCCCTTGAGCGTGCGCACGGTGATCTCCGCATAGCAGAGACCCCGCAGCCCGACCTCGATGGCCGGCCAGCCGGGGGCGTAGTACTGCGTATCCGCCACGAGGGCCGCGTCCGCCTCGACCAGCTCCGGATGCTCGTCGAGGAGCTTGAACAGCACCTCGCTCCCCGATTCCTCCTGGCCCTCGATCAGGAACCGCACGTTGACCGGCGGCGGTCCGTCCTTCGCAACGGCCTCGAATGCCTTGACGATCGAGAAGAACTGCCCCTTGTCGTCGGTGGCGCCGCGTGCGAACAGGCTGCCGTCCCGGATCGTCGGCTCGTACGGCGGCGAATCCCAGAGGTCGAGCGGCTCGGCCGGCTGCACGTCGTAGTGCCCGTACACGACCACCGTAGGCCTCCCCGGCACGTGGGGTCCCTCGGCATGCACGACGGGGTGGGTATCGCTTCCCAGCATCTGGATGTTGCGGCAGCCGAGGGACCGCAAGTGATCCGCGACCCAATCGGCGGCCCGGCGGCACTCCTTGGCGTGGTCGGGTGAGGTGGACACACTGGGGATGCGGAGCAGCTCCATCAGCTCCGCCATCATGCGGTCGCGGTTGTCCGCGACGTATGTGTCGAGATTGTTCATGACCGGAATTCTCCCGCGAGAGAACGTAAATGAGCGGTCAGGGACGACCGGCCTCCGGTGACCGCGCAGGATGGTGAATGGGATGTGACGGCTGGCCCCTCCCCCCCGTGCCTCGTCACGGAATATACGCCGCGTGCACGCCGCGCACATTCCGTTTCCGCTCGTGCGGGGCCGCGTGCGCTACGGGGTCGCGATCCCCGCCACGGCCGCGTACGGGTCCCGATTGCCTCGATGCCGCACCGCCTCCTCGATCGCCGCCACCGCCTCCCGCAGATCGCCCGCGCACTGCCGCAGGACCGCGTCGAAGGCGCTGATGTCGGTGAGGTAGATCCGGGCCGCGAGCAGGCTGGCGTTGTTGAGCGGACGCTCCGCCAGCCGCGGTCCGTCGAACACCTCGAGCTGCCCGTCCAGGGAGCCACGGAGCCGCTCCCTTGCCCGCTCGAACGCCTCGGCACGTCGGTGTGCGATGGAGTCGGCCGGCGCGCCGGATCGGTAGATCGCCGTGAGTTCCTGCACCAGGCCCTCGTAGAAGTCGCTCAGGCGCTGCTGATCGCGCCACAGCGCCATCACGCGCTCGGCCTCCACCGAATCGCCCCGGCTCCGGAAAAACGCCTCCGCCCCCCGGTAGCCCACGAAGAGCGCGAAGCTCTCGTTGAATGGCGTGGCGCTCGGCACGTAGAGGGTCTTGTGCGCGGTCTCGTGCAGGACGGTCTCGACGAGCAGCGCCGGGTCCCGGTACAGCGCGGTCGACAGCAGCGGATCGTTGAACCACCCGAGTGTGGAAAAAGCCCCGGCGGGCCGGACGTAGGTGTCATACCCCGCCCGCTCCAGCTTCGCGGCGGTGGCGAGGGCGGCGCCGAAATCGAAGAAGCCCTTGTACGGGACGGTACCGACGATCGGGAAGTGCCACGTGTACGGCACGAGGGTGTCGCGCGGACTCGCCGTGACGACCAGCAGGAGCGTATCCCGTCCGACGTCCGAGAAGGTCGTGTACGTGTCCCCGGCGTCCAGCCCGAGCGAGTCCTGCGCGTACGCGCGCGCCTCCATCACGAGAGTGAACGCCCGCCGCCGAGCCTCGGGCAGGTTCGGGTCCTCGAGCAGCCGGTCGATGCGTTGGCGCTTCAGCAGGATCCCGGCTTCCTCGTACCCCGCCCGGAGCAGGAACCGCACGTCGCTCGAGACCGCGGCGGCGGCCAGGATCAGCGTGACGAGACCTACCACCAGCCACGCGCTCACGCGGAGCACCCGCGCCGGCCACGGGCGGGAAGCAGCACCGCCGCTCACAGCGTCAGCCTGATCCCGAAATGGTGGGCCGGCGCGTCGAACAGGTCCCGGTCACGGTACGCATAGTCGACCTTGAAGGACCCGATGTTCACCGTGCCGCCCCAACTGAACTTCGCGTTCGGCAGCCCGGGCGATTCCCCACCGTAGCCGGCCCGGCCGACGAGCCCCACGCCCTCGATCACGATCCCGGCCTCCACACCGGCCACGAACCGCGCGCTGCGCCCCTCCGGCCACTGCACCTCGACCGTCGACAGCAGGCGGAACGACTCCTGCGGATCCACGTAGTTCATCGTGAAACCCAGGCGCGTGAGGCGCGGCATCTCGAGGGCAGAGCTCTGCCGCCAGTTGCCGCCAATGTTCTGCACGCTGAACGTCAGCGCCATGATGTCGAAGAACGCGAGGGCCAGCCCCGCGTCGCCGGAGTAGCCGCGCACGTGGACCGAGTCGATGCTCCGCCTCGCGTACCGCCCGCTTACCCCGAACGCGAGGAGCCCGTACCGATACACCAACGACGCCACCCCCAGCGCCTCACGTGCGTTGCTTCCCGCAGGCGCCTCCGGGCCGACGTACTGCGACGGATCCGTCCCGAGATCGAAGTAGCGCCCGCCGATCCCCAGGTCGAACTGCGAGAGGCGCCAGCCGAGGGCGCCGGACGCGAGGCGGGCGCCACCCGGCGCGGACCGGTACCCACCCTCGAGCGCGACGTGGCGGATCGTCGCCAGGCCTGCCGGGTTGCTGAATACCGCGCCGGCATCTCCGACCAGCGCAACACCCGCTCCGCTCATCCCCACGCTGCGCACCGAGGCCGGGAGGGTGAGTACGTACGGCGGTGGCGGGAGCGAATCCTGGGCGCGCAGCCCCACCGGAAGCACGGAGAGGACGAGCGCGAGGCTGGCGGCGACCCGCCGCCGGTCGCTCGTGGCCGGGCGGGCCGGACCGTGCCGGCGCTGCGTCCTTCCCCGGCGCGGCACCGGCGCTACCGCAGCCGGATCACGTTCAGCCGTGGCCGGGCGAGGCCGGTCAACGGTGAGCTGTCCCGGCGCAGGAACTGGAGCGCGAACCCGAGATCGCCCGGTCCCTGTGTGATCAGCACGTACTCGCCCGAGCCGGCCTTGAGCGTGTCGGCGACGGCAAACGTGCCTCCGGGAAACGACTGGGGGATCAGCGGGAACACCCGCGGGAAGCGGTTCGGGAGCTGGTCGTGCAGCGACTCGTACGTCTGCCGGAAGTTCCAGGTCTTGTACCGCAGCCGAGCGAGCTTCGCGTCGTCCGACGGCGACAGCGAGATCGCGGGGTTGTCCGAGACCCAGTTCGCGAGGATCCACTCCGACACCAACCGCCCGAACGGCTCCCCCGTCGCGGCGGCAATGTTGGCGGCGCCGGTGCTGTCGGTCTCGGCCAGCCGCCGGACGAGATCCGGCCCGAACTGGTCGGCGAGCCACCGGAGCAGCAGCCACGCGCCACCCCGCTCCGCCAGCGTACCCGTCCCCTCCTGGAACAGCACCCAGTACTTCACCGGGGAGGAGAGATAGAGGTAGCCGTTGTACAGGTTCCCGATGGCGAACTGCGAGAAGAGATCCTGGTTGCCGATCGCTTCAAAGTGCAGCGCCGCGAGTTCCTCGGACAGATGCGACATCGCCTCGTTCATCCAAAGTACCTCGGACCCGCCACCACGCAGCAGCACGTGCTGGTTGTAACTGATCATGTGCTGCAGCTCGTGCGAGAAGGTGACGGGCACCAGCCGCCGCACCCGGTCTACCGGCTGCGCGCAGCCGTCCGTCCCACCAGGGTCGGGCGTCAGCGCGTAGAACACCTCCCCCTGGTTGGATCGGGAGTCGTTCTTGAACGCAGGGTCGATGTCGATCGCGAAGAAGAAGCCGGTGACGATCGACGTCTCGCAGTCCGACGACGGGGTGAGGCCGTTGACGACCGGCGTCATCAGGATGAGCACGTGGCCGTTGGCGTCGATGTCGGACTCCGCCCCGAACGCGCGCGAGACGACGTCGTAGATCTCCTCGTCGAATAGCCGGCCGATGCTCTCCAGATCGGCCGTCGTCATGGTGTCGGGCGACGCGCGGTCCATGTACAGCGCGGCATGCTCGCCCACGTAGCGCGCCACCGCCGTCACCTTCTCGAAGTCTTCCGGCTGGCTGCAGGTCACGATCGCACAGACGCTGAAGTCCCGCTCGTCACCGGGCTGGATGGCCCCGGCCGCTGCCTCCGCGAGCGCGTGGGCCTGTACCAGCGGCTTCGGGATCCGGGCGAATTCCTCCTCGCGCCGGCGCAAGAAATCGTGGAACCGCTCGGCCGCGGTCGGCTCGAACGCCGGCGGCGCGGTGGCCGGCGACGCCGGCATCACCGGGTCGCCACCGAGGCGGTAGTCGACCGACACGCCAGGAATCCCCGCGGTCGCCTGTGGGACCACGAGGTACTGCGCACCCGAGGATCCCGCCGCAGGAAAGCTGGCGCAGCCGGCAACGACCGAAGGGTCCAGCAACACGTGGTCGCCCGGATCGAGCGCGAGCGAGCCCGTCAATTCCTGGTAGGTCCCGGTGATCGGCGCCGACTCTCCGTACGGGAAGATCAGCTTGATCTCCACGCTTCCCGGCACGAGGCAGGGCGGAACCCTCACGGATATCCGGGTCCCGGTGATCGACGCGCTCAGCACGGCCGCCTGGGAGCCCCCGATCTCGACGTGCAGGAAGGTCGACAGCAGCGTGCCGTCGAGCGCCACCTCGTCGCCTCCCGTGAAGGTCGCCGGGCTTACGCTGGTGAGCGTGGGTGCCGGCAGCACCTGGAACGAGAACGTCACGACCTTGGTGGGGACCGCGTCGAGGGTGGCACGCACGCTGTAGTTGCCGGGCACGGCACCCAGCGTGACACCGACCTCTGCCCGGCCGCCGCCGTCGCTGATCGTCAGGGCGTCCAGCACCGACCCTCCCGTCTCGTCGACCACGGTCCAGCGGACCTCGGCACGAGTCACGGGCCGTCCGTCCGCTGCGGTCACGACGACGGCGAGGGGCTTCGGCAGCCGCGTACCCGCCAGCCCCGACTGCCCGTCCGTCGCCTGGTCGATGCTGATCTCGGCCGGTTGCGGCAGGTCGACTGCCCCATCGCTGCACCCGGCCAGCAGCACTGCCAGCGCCACCGCGCTCACGTGCCAGCGTTTCACACCATGCTCCTCTCGGCCGCCGTTCCGCGGCCCCGGCAATGGCCCCTCGTAACCCCTGAGATCGACTCAACATACGAGGTACCGTGTCGTTTTGACAACGCGGCCGAGGCTGGATAAGCTTCCCCTTCCATGGCGTTCGTACACCTCCACACCCACTCGGAATATTCGCTCCTCGACGGCGCCAACCGCATCGCGGACCTGGTGGCCAGGGTCGGAGCGCTGGGGATGGACAGCCTGGCCGTCACCGACCACGGCAACCTCCACGCCGCCTACACCTTCTACGAGACCGCCCGCAAAGCCGGAATCCGCCCGATCCTCGGGTGCGAGGCATACATGGCGTTCGGGCCTCGCCAGGCCCGGGAGCGCCCCCAGTGGGCACCGGGGGTCTACTCCCACCTCGTACTCCTGGCGCGGAACCGGGTCGGCTATCAGAACCTGATCAAGCTCTCCTCGATCGGATACCTCGAGGGCTACTACCGGCGGCCTCGGATCGACCGCGAGGCCCTCGCCGAGCACGCGGAGGGCCTGATCGGACTCGCCGCCTGCCTTTCCGGCGAGGTGGCGCTTTGGATCCGTCAGGGGAATTACGAGGAAGCGCGCAAGGCCGCGGAGTGGTTTGCCCGCACCTTCGGCCCCGACGGGTTCTGGCTCGAGGTGCAGGACCACGGCATCCCCGACGAGAAGACGGTCCGGGACGGGATGTTCCGCCTCGCCGACGACCTCGGGCTCCCCGTGGTCGCCACCAATGACGCGCACTACCTCGAGCGCGCCGATCACGAGGCGCACGATTGCCTGCTCGCCATCGGCACCGGCAAGGAACTCGACGACCCGAATCGGTTCCGGTTCTCCGGTTCGGAGAGTTACGTGAAGTCCGAGGCCGAGATGGCAGCGCTCTTCCCGGACCGTCCCGACGTGCTCGCGAACACGGTGCGCGTGGCGGATCTGTGCGAATTCGAATTCGAGAAGCGGTACTACCTGCCGGAGTTTCCCCGCCCGGACACGTATCGGTCGGACGACGAGCTGCTGATCGAGCTGGCCACCGCCGGTGCGCGTACCCGATACGGCGATCCGCTGCCCCAAGAGGTCACCGAACGGCTGCGCTACGAGCTGGACGTCATCACCACGACCGGCTATGCCGGGTACTTCCTCATCGTCCAGGACTTCATCGCCGCGGCCCGGGCGCGCGGCATCCCGGTGGGCCCAGGGCGAGGATCCGCGGCCGGATCGCTGGTGGCGTACGCCCTCGGCATCACCAACGTGGATCCCCTCCGCTTCGGGCTGCTCTTCGAGCGGTTCCTGAATCCCGAGCGGATATCGATGCCCGACATCGACGTCGACTTCTGCTTCGAGCGCCGGAGCGAGGTGATCGAGTACGTCCGGGAACGATACGGTCGGAAGAGTGTCGGCCAGATCATCACGTTCGGGACCCTAAAGGCCCGCGCGGCGGTGCGGGACATCGCGCGCGTGCTGCGCGTGAGCCCCACCGACGTCGACCGCATCGCCAAGCTGATCCCGTCGGGACCGGGGTTCAGCCTCTCCGTGTCGGAAGCGGTGGAGCGCGTGCCCGAGCTGCGCGAGCTCGTCGAGGAGAACGACGTCTACGAGCGGCTCGCCGATCTTGCGGGACGCATCGAGGGGCTGGCCCGGCACGCCTCGGTGCACGCCGCTGGCATCGTCATCGCGCCCGGCCCACTCGACGAGTACGTCCCGGTCTGCACCCCGCCGCAGCGCGGGGGCGCCCAGGCCGCCGAGGGCGAGGAATCCATCATCACGCAGTACGACATGGTCAGCCTCGAGAAGGTTGGCATGCTCAAGATGGACTTCCTCGGCCTGAAGACGCTCACCGTGATCCACGACGCGCTCGCGATGATCGAGGAGCGCCACGGGGACAAGATCGACCTCGACGCGGTAGACCTGGACGACCCGGGCGTCTACGCCCTGCTGCGCCAGGGGCACACCGCCGGGGTCTTCCAATTCGAATCTGCCCTCGCCACCGACATGCTCCGGCAGATCCGGGTGGACCGGTTCGACGATCTCGTCGCCGCCAATGCGCTCATGCGCCCCGGACCGCTCGATTCGGGCATGCACCAGGTATACATGCGGCGCAAGCGGGGCGAGGAGCAGGTGCGGTATCCCCACCCGGACCTGCGCGAGGTCCTCGCGCCCACCTACGGCGTGATCCTGTATCAGGAGCAGGTGATGCAGATCGCGAACGTCCTGGCGGGGTACAGCCTGGCCGAAGCGGACGTGCTGCGCAAGGCGGTGGGCAAGAAGAACCAGGAGTTGATCGAGAGCGAGCTGCAGCGGTTCGTCGACCGGGCGGCCGAGCGCGGCCACGACCGGCGCACGGCCCAGGAGATCGCCGCGCAGATTCAGACCTTCGGACGCTACGGCTTCAACAAGTCCCACTCGGTCGCGTACAGCATCCTGTCGTTCCAGACCGCCTGGCTGAAGGCGTCCTATCCCGCGGAGTTCATGGCCGCCCTTCTGTCGTCCGAGATCGGGGACACGGACAAGGTGGTCTCCTATATCAACGAGGCCCGGGAGATGGGCATCGAGGTGCTGCCCCCCTCGGTGAACGAGTCCGGGTGGAAGTTCACGGTCATCGCGGACGGCCGGATCCGGTTCGGCCTTGGCGCCGTGCGCAACGTCGGGCGCGGCGCGATCGAATCGATCATCGCGTCCCGGTCCGACGCCGGCCCCTACACGGCGCTCACGGACTTCTGCGAGCGCGTGGATCTCCGGCTCTGCAACAAGCGGGTGATCGAGTCGCTGACCGCGTCGGGTGCCCTGGATCAGCTCGGCGGGCACCGGGCACAGCTGGTGGCCGGTCTCGACCACGCGCTGCACGAAGCCCAGTTGCGCCAGGCCGACCGCGAGTCGGGTCAGGCGTCCCTGTTCGGCGAAGATGCCCCCGACGCTCATCCCGTGCCCGAGCACCCGCTCCCCGACGTGGACCCATGGACGGAGGCCGAGCGGCTTGCCAAGGAGAAGGAGGTCATTGGATTCTTCATCTCCGGGCATCCGCTGGAGCGCTTCCGGGACGAGGTCCAGCTGTTCGGCACGCGCACGACTGCGACGCTGGGCACCTGGAGCGAGCACCGCGTGAGCGCGGGTGTGGTCGTCACGGCGGTCAAGCGCCGGATCAGCCGGAAGACCGGAGCCGAGTACGCGCGGATCACGGTGGAGGACTTCCACGGCACCGCCGAGGCGATCGTCTTCCCCGAGACGTGGGGGCGGCTGTCCCGGATCGTCGTCCCGGACGCCGCGCTCCTGCTCGTGGGTGGGTATTCCCCCCGGGATCGCGGGGAGGAGCGCGCCCCGTTTATCGTTGAGGAAGCCAGGCAGCTCGGCGACCTCAAGGCATCGGGGGCGGTCGGGGTGGCGCTCGAGTGGCGGGCGGGGGCCGGGCCCGATCCCGAGTCCTCCCGGGCCGTGCGGGCGCTCTGCGCCGCCCACCCCGGCTCGGCGCCCGTGTACGTGAGCTGGAGCGATGGGAACGGCACGACGGCGATGCTTCGTGCCCGGGCATTGGGGGTGAGCCTCGACGACACATTCCTGAACGCGCTGCGCAAGCTGGTCGGGGCGGAGCGCGTGCGCCTGGTGAAGGCGGGATAGGATATCGCGGATGGCGACGAACGTGTTCAACTTGGAGTTCGAAAAGCCGATCCTCGAGCTCGAGCGGCAGATCGAGAGCCTCAAGCAGATGGCCTCCGACCGGCGGCTCGACGTGGAAGGCGAGATCCTGCCGCTGGAGGCAAAGCTCACCGACCTGCGTCGCGAGATTTACCGCAACCTCTCGCCGATGCAGCGCGTGCAGGTCGCCCGCCACCCGCGGCGCCCGTATACGCTCGACTACATCCGGCGTGTCTTCACCGACTTCGTCGAGCTCCGGGGCGACCGGCAGTTCCGCGACGACCCGGCCATCGTATCCGGCTGGGCGCGGCTCGGCGGCCGGCCGGTGGTCGTCATCGGGCAGCAGAAAGGGAGGGACACCAAGGAGAACCTCCGCCGCAACTTCGGCATGCCGCACCCCGAAGGATACCGGAAGGCCCTGCGCCTCATGCATCAGGCGGAGCGGTTCGGCGTTCCCGTCGTCACGCTGATCGATACCCCGGGCGCCTATCCCGGACTCGGGGCGGAGGAACGGGGTCAGGCGGAGGCGATCGCGCGCAACCTCGAGGAGATGGGAGGCCTGCGCGTCCCGATCGTTGCCGCGGTGATCGGGGAGGGCGGGTCGGGCGGCGCGCTCGCACTGGGACTCGCCGACCGGCTCCTGATGATGGAAAACGCCATCTATTCGGTGATCTCGCCCGAAGGCTGCGCCGCCATCCTCTGGAACGACGCGACGCAGAAGGAGCGCGCCGCCGACGCGCTCAAGCTCACGGCGCAGGATCTGCGACGGCTCGGGATCGCCGACGAGATCGTCCCCGAGCCGGCCGGTGGCGCGCACTCCGATCAGGACACCGCCGCCGAGGCGCTCGGCACCGCACTCGCCCGCCACGTCGAGGAGCTCAGCACCCTTTCGCCGGACAAGTTGTTGGATCAGCGCACTGGCAAGTACCGCGCGATCGGCCGCTTCGTCGAGGCGTAGCGTGCCAGCGGTCATCGAGGTCGCCTTCAAAGGCAATCGCCGGGAATTCTTCACCTGGGAGCAGGATACCGGGCTGAATGTCGGCGACCCCGTCCTGGTCCCCGTGGAGCGCGGGCAGGACCTCGGACACGTCACGGCGATCGGCGACGTCGCGGCGCGCAAGTGCGGCACCGCCTGCGACGGGTGCGAGGTCGGGGCAATGCGATCCCCAAGGGGAGCGATCGTCCGCCCCGCCACGCGCGAGGAAGCCTTCGTGTCCCAGCAGCTGCGGGTCGCCGAGCACGACGTGCGCCGCACGGTCATCGAGCGCGTGCGCGCGCACGGACTCGACATGAAGGTGTCTGACGCCGAGTGGCAGTGGGACCGGAAGAAGCTGACCCTCTACTTCACCGCCGACAAGCGGGTCGACTTCCGCGACCTCGTGCGCGATCTCGCCGGCCTGTTCCGCACGCGCATCGAGCTGCGGCAGATCGGTGCGCGCGACGAGTCCCGGCGTCTCGACGGTGTCGGGCGGTGCGGCCGTCGGTACTGCTGCTCGTCGTGGCTTCCCGAGCTCAGGCCGGTCAGCCTCGCGCTCGCCAAGGATCAGCGGCTGTCCCTCAATCCCACGCAGATCTCCGGAGGATGCGGCCGGCTCCTCTGCTGCCTCCGGTACGAGCACGAGTTCTATGTGAGCGCCCGGAAGCGGTTCCCGAAGATCGGACGTCCGCTGCGCACCGCGAAGGGGCGCGAGATGGTGGAGGCGATCGACATCTTCCGCGACCGCGTGGTCCTCAAGGCGGAGGACCAGAGCACCCGGATCGTCAGCCTCCGCGAGCTGCGGACCGAGGTAGGCGCGCCCGAGACGGGGCCGGCGCCCGCGACCGAGGCGAAGGAGCGGAAGCAGGAACGGGGGCCCGATATCCCGGTCCCCGACCGGACCACCGTGACGACGGAAGCGGCGGTCGAGGCGGTGACGCCGCGCAAGCGGCGGCGCCGGCGGCGCCCGCGGCGGCGCGGCGGCGACGGTCTGCCGCCACGCGACGACAACGCGGGATCGGGAGAGACCGAGCGGTGAGCGAGAAGTTCTATCTCACTACCGCCATCGATTACTCGAACGGCGAGCCCCACCTCGGCCACGCCTACGAGAAGATCGGTGCAGACTGCGTGGCTCGGTACCACCGCCTGACCGGATACGAAGTGCAGTTCGTGATCGGGATGGACGAGCACGGCCAGAAGGTCGCCCAGAGCGCGGACGCCGCCGGCGTCGCACCGCTGGCCTGGGTCGACGGGATCGCGGAGCAGTTCCGGACGGCATGGGAAGAACTGGCCATCAGCTTCACCGACTTCATGCGCACCACCGACGTGCGGCACGAGACCGCCGTCAAGGAGCTGTTCCGGCGAATCCAGCAGGCCGGCTACATCACCGAGGGCATCTACGGCGGGAACTACTGCGTGGGCTGCGAGGCCTTCAAACTGGAGCGGGATCTGGACGAGCACGGCCAGTGTCCGCTGCACCCAACGCGCCGGATCACCTGGGTCGAGGAGCCCAATTACTTCTTCCAGATCGGGCGGTTCCGCCAGGCCCTGCTCGACCTGTACGACGCGAATCCGGATTTCGTGCAGCCCAAGGCGAAGCTGCGAGAAGTCTACAACGTCGTCGCGGAGTGGACCGAGGACCAGACGGTATCGGTGAGCCGCGCGCGGGTGCCGTGGGGGATCCCCTGGCCCGACGATCCGGAGCACGTCGTGTACGTCTGGTTCGAGGCGCTGATCAACTACCTCTCGGCCACCGGGTATCCGGCACCCGGCTTCACCGGCATGTGGCCGGCCGACGTTCACGTGATCGGGCCGGACATCGTCCGGTTCCACGCGGCCTGGTGGCCGGCAATGCTGATGGCGGCCGGGCTGGAGGTTCCACGGATGGTCTGGTGCCACGGCTGGATCAACACGCAGGGCGCGCGGTTCTCGAAGTCGGCCGGCGTCGCGATCACGCTCCGCGAGATCATCGACCGCCACGGCCCCGACGCACTGCGCTACTTCGTGCTGCGAGAAGTACCGTGGAACTCCGACGGCAACTTCAGCCTCGAGCGTTTCGACATCCGCTACACGTCGGAACTGGCCGACGGGTATGGCAACCTGGTGAGCCGGATCCTCGCGATGGCCGACCGGTACCTGCAGGGCGTCGTCCCGTGGGATGCCGAGCCGACGACGCTCGACGGGTTCGGATCCGAATGCGCCACCGCATATCGGGAGTCCATGGACCGGCACCTGCTCCACGAAGGCGCCGACCACGCGGGAAAGCTGGTGGACCGCGCGAACGGCTTCGTCGAGGAGCGGGCGCCATGGGCGCTCGCCAAGGAGGGACGGACCGAAGAACTGGGCCGCACGTTGGCCTCCCTCGCGCGGGCCGCCGCGCGGCTCACCCTGATGCTGAGCCCGTTCATGCCGCGCAAGACCCAGGAAGTGTGGCGCGGACTCGGCATGGATGGCTCGGTCGAACAGGCGACCTGGAAGATGGTGGCCCGTCCACCCAGACCTCAGCACCCCCTCGCGAAGATCCCCCCGCTCTTCCCCAAGGGATGACGCAGCAAAGTGTTTGTTTTCAACGGCTTACAAATGTGACATAAGTGGTTGACACGGCCTTGTACGCCGGTCTAACTTTTGGCGCGTCATTTCCTTCCCCGCGTTGCGGGGAGTGGTGTGTTGCGTTCCCGCGTCTGAC
>Ga0055464_10000075_pt1 | contig 12715 bp, 10 predicted proteins | sample Joice_ThreeSqC_D_FD_57690 | JGI IMG/M metagenome (GOLD analysis project Ga0055464, IMG submission 57690) | Wetland microbial communities from San Francisco Bay, California, USA, that impact long-term carbon sequestration - Joice_ThreeSqC_D2 | ecosystem: Environmental > Aquatic > Marine >...
ACCAAGCGCCGCTCGACTTCGCGGGGGCTCGCACCTGGCAGCCCGACCGCCACGTCGATCATCGGTACCCGGATCTGGGGCTCCTCCTCCCGCGGAGTCGTCATCACGGCGCCGACGCCGAGCACCAGCGCGGCCGCCGTGAGAAGTGGCGTGAGCTTCGAGTTGAGGAACCGTTGCGCGATCGCGCCGGAAGGACCGGTCTTCATAGCACGATCCTGTCGCCAGGCTCGAGCCCGCTGAGCACCTGTACCCGCTCGGTGTCACCGAGCGAGCGGCCCAGCCGGATCCAGCGCACGGCCACGCCCTCGTCGGTCAGTACGCGGACGCCCGTGAGCTGCCCACGCCGCACGACCGCGCTGCGTGGGATCGCAACGCCCTCGAATTCGCCCGCCGGAACGAGCCCGGTGGCGGCCACGCCGGTCGGCCAGTCGGCCGGCAGCTCGGCGCGAACCTCCACCGTACGCGTCATCGGGTCCGCGCCGGCCGCGATGGCCCGGATCGGCGCCTCGGCCGCTCGGCCGTCCACCGTCGTGACACGGATCGTCGCGCCACGCCGCAAGCCGGCCGCGACGTCAGCCGGAACGGCCAGCACGGCGTCCCGCGGCTCGCGGTCCTCGATCACCAGGATCGGCATGCCGGGAGCGGCCACGTCGCCCGCATCGACGTAGCGTGCCACCACTGCCCCGGCGAAGGGAGCGACGATTGTGGCGTAGCTGGCGGCGGTCTCGACCTCCCGCTGCGTGGCCTTCGCGAGCGCCAGCTGCGACTCGGCTTGCGCGAGGCCGAGGTGCGCCTGGTCGCGCTGCACCTGCGCCACCACGTCCTGGGCGTAGAGCGTGTCCATCCGTGCCGCGTGCCGCCGGGCTTCGTCGGTGGCGGCCTGGGCTGCGGTCACCACCGCCTCGGCCTTGGCGCGGTTCGCGGCGATGTCTTCGGTGCCGAGACGAACGAGCACCTGGCCCTCCGCGACCCGCGTACCGACGTCGACCGGCAGGCTCGTGATCCGCGCCATCATGCGGGTGCTGATTTCGGCACGCTGCCGCGCCACAACGCTACCCTCCACCGGCATCGTGACCGTGAGCCGCTCGGCCTGCACGGTGAGGGTATTCTCGTGGGACTCCGGCGCACGGGTTTCGGCGGGCGGCTCGCCACCGCAGGCCAGCGCGCCGAGCGTGATCGAAAGAACGGTCAGACGACGGATCATTGGTCGTAGACTCCGTAGGCAAGGTCGAGCGCCGCGGCGGCCACGAAGAGGTCGCGCCGCGCCGCGAGATGATTGAGGGAGGCGTTCGTTTGCGCTGCCTGAACGTCGAGCAGCTCGGTGATCGGGGCTGCCCCGGTGCGGTACCGCAGCTGGGCGTGCTCGAGCGCCTGCCGGGCCTCGTTCTCGGCCGCACCGGCAACGTCGACCCGCTGGCGGGCGGCTTCGAGCATCCGCGAGGCCTCCATGACCTCGAGATGCGCCTGCCGCTCGGCGGCCTCCCGTTGGGCGGCAGCTGCCCGATACTCCGCCTTGGCCGCGCGCACCTCTCCGGCGCCCGCGAGCCCGTGCAGGATCGGCCAAGATATCCCGACTCCGAACGTCCAGTTGCTGCTACCCGTGCCGAACGGCGCACTCTGGCTGTATTGGCCGAGGGAGCCGAAGGCCGCGACGGCGGGGAGCTGCGACCACCAGGCCTGCTTGACCTGGAGGCTGGCGGCGTCCTCACCGAACCGATACGCCTCGAGATCTCCGCGCCGGTCCAGCGTGCACTCGGCCGCGGCATCCGCGCAGGCCGGCGTCGCGTCGGCGAGCCGCAGCGAATCGCTCAGCACGAGCGGCACGGAGTCGGCGAGGGCGAGCATCGCGCGCAGGGCGGACACCGCGTTGTCGGCCTGGGCCTGAGCGGCGAGCCGATGCACCTCGAGTTCGGATGCCTTGAGGCTCGCGAGTCGGGCGTCGAGCCCCGTCACGAGGCCCTGCTCCCGCATGGCGTCGGCCTGCCGGCGGTGTGCCTGCACCGCCTCGATGGCCAGGTCCAGCGTTTCGACCTGGTGCGCGGCGAGCTGGGCATCCCAGTACGCGCGGCTCACGAAGAACCGGGTGGCAGCTGCCGCTCGTGCCGCACCGGCCGCGCTCGCGGCCGCGGCTTTCTTTGCCGCCGCGTAGCCGTACAGCCCTTCGGGTGCGAGGATAGGCATCTGCGCCGACGCCAGGGCGTTCCAGCCCCCATACGGATCCGGGTGATTGAGTGCGTCGATGTCGAAGTCGGGAGCCGTGAAGTTGCCCTGGCGCAGCTTCAGGCCGAACACCGCGACCGGGTCGTCGGTCCTCATGCCTTGCAGCTGGAGCTCGATGCTGGGCAGGAACGCCGGGCTCGCCTTGGCGGGCAACGCCCCCACGGCGTCCGCCTTGGCGCGCTGGGCAATGAGCGTCGGGTTGGCTTCCAGGGCCCGGTCGATCGCCGCCTGCAGCGACAGATGCGTCGTGTCGGCTGGAGTCGACTGGGCGCCGAGAGACAATAGGAGTATAGCAATGATCATATGGTCACTTCGAAAAAAAGGGGCTCCGGGACTGAGGGACCAGTGCTAGGTGTCGCAGTGACGAATGCAGTTGAGGATGTGGTGCACCTTGGGCTCGACGATCCGGTAGTACACGTGGTTACCGTCGCGCCGCGCCGCCACGATATCGCAGCCCCGCATCTTCGCGAGGTGCTGGGACACGATGGCCTGAGGGAGGTCCAGGGCGTCCTGGATGTCCGTAACCGTCGCCTCCGAGCCTTCGAGGACCTCGACGATCTTCAGTCGCTCGGCGTGGCCGAGGAGCTTGATGATGTCGGCGGCCCGCGCGAGGGCTGCGGGCTCGATCGAGCGAACGAGCTGCGTGGTCGTCATGGCGAGATATTATAATAGCGATACATCTATATGTCAACCGGCCCTTCTCGGGCCTGCGCCTGACTTGGCCTAGTCGATCCGGCGCCCGAGGGGGGGCCGAGTGGCTCAGGGCCGGGCCGGCCCGTACGTTCTTCAGGCACGAATCTCCGGCGGGTGCAGCGTGGCGACTCCGGCCAGCCTGTGGGGCGTCACCCGGCCGCACGGCAATCGATAGGCGGTGGTGCGATGGTGGTGCGATGAATCTCGAAAAGGTCGTCAACCAGGCCCAGAAGGTCTCCAAGCCATACCGGGTCACCAATGGTGCGAAGTTCCGGCTTGGCGAGGCGGATCCAGCTGACACGCTGCGATATGGCGCCGAGGACAAAGGGCGGGCCGAGAAGGCGCTGGCCACGGGGGTGGAGGCGCTTGCCACACTGCAGGACGTGCTGTACGCGCAGGACCGCTGGGCGATCCTGCTGATCTTCCAGGCGATGGACGCGGCGGGCAAGGATGGCGCGATCAAGCACGTGATGTCGGGCGTGAACCCGCAGGGGTGTCAGGTCTACTCGTTCAAGGCGCCGAGTACTGAGGAGCTGGACCACGACTTTCTGTGGCGCTGCACGAAGCGGCTCCCGGAGCGGGGCCGGATCGGGATCTTCAATAGATCGTATTACGAAGAGGTGCTCGTGGTCCGTGTCCACCGCGAGATCTTGCAGGGGCAGAAGCTCCCGGAGGAGCTGGTCACGAAGGACATATTCGAGGGGCGCTACGAGGACATCCGGAACTTCGAGCGATACCTCACGCGCAACGGGATCGTGATCCGGAAGTTCTTCCTGCACGTCTCCAGAGACGAGCAGCGGAAACGTTTCCTTGAGCGGCTCGACGCTCCGGAGAAGCACTGGAAGTTCTCGGCGGCGGATCTCGCCGAGCGCGGGCGATGGGACGAATACCAGGCGGCGTACGAGGACATGGTCCGCAACACGGCGACCGACTACGCGCCGTGGTATGTGGTGCCGGCTGACCACAAGTGGTTCACGCGCCTGGTGGTGGCTGGAGCGGTCATTGACGCCTTGGCCTCCCTGGACCTCCACTATCCTGAGGTCGGGAAGCCGCAGATGAAGGACCTCGAAGCGGCGCGGGAGGCTCTGGCGGGGGAAGGTTGATTCAAGCGGTCGGCGCTTGGCGAGCGGTGTGCCGCGAGGTATGTTGTAGCGCTCCAAATCCCGATATCAACAGTCGGCGTTCCGGCGCGGCCAGGCCGCACCGACGATCGACAAGGAGTGCGTGTGCCCAGACCTGCATGGATCGAAGACCTGTTTGCCTCGATCGATGGCAAGGACCCGGAGCGGTTCGTGTCGTTCCTGACGAACGACGCGACCTTCCGCTATGGCAGCAATCCGCCGGTTGAGGGCAAGGCGGCGATCCGGGAGGCGGTCGCGGGTGTCTTCTCGATGTTCCGGGCTCTCAGCCACCGGTTGGAGGGAGCGTGGGCGCATCCGGACGCGGTGTTTGTCCAGGGCGTGGTGCAATACACGTTGCACGACGGCCGGGCGGTTCCGGTCCCATTCGTGGACTGCTTCAAGATGCAGGGCGAGAAGATCCGTGAGTTCCTCGTCTACGTGGACCCCACGCCGCTGGCGTCGTAGCGCCCCGGGCGTTTCGCAGCCAAGCGGGACATCGTGCGGCCCGGCCGCACAGCCGGGTCCACGCGGAGTGTCCGAGGAAGCCACCGTGGCCGGCTGGGTCTCTGGTGGGTGGCTCGTGCTTGCGTCGGCTGCCACGCCCCTGTAGCCCTCCGGACCCAATTCCTAAAGACGTCTTCATACTGCGGCTCCGTGGGACCGCTTCCCGGAGCGCATTGAGCTTTGCAAGGACTTCCCATCACAGGAGACCGTCGGTGACGTGCACGCACATCAGGATATTGTGGCGAAGCCTGGCCGTAGCAGCACTCGGTGCATTCGCAGCCAGCCCAGTTCTCGCTCCAGGACCGCCCCAACATCCTCGTCATCTGGGGCGATGACATCGGCTGGTCCAACACCAGCGCCTACAGCATGGGCATGATGGGGTACCAGACCCCGAACATCGACCGGATCGCACACGAGGGCATGATGTTCACCGACGCATACGGCCAGCAGAGCTGCACGGCCGGCCGCGCGGCGTTCATCACCGGACAGTCGCCTCTGCGGACCGGCCTGCTGAAGGTCGGCCTCCCCGGCGCACCGGAGGGCCTCAGGGCCGAGGATCCGACCATCGCGGAGCTGCTCAGACCGCTCGGCTACGCCACAGGGCAGTTCGGCAAGAACCATCTGGGCGACCGTGACGAGATGTTGCCGACCAACCACGGGTTCGACGAGTTCTTCGGCAACCTGTATCACTTGAACGCCGAAGAGGAGCCCGAGAACACAGATTACCCGGCCGATATGGTCACCGCTGATGGCAGGACGTTTCGCGAGCGCTTTGGTCCACGCGGTGTCATCCACAGCTACGCCGACGGACGAATCGAAGATACGGGTCCGCTCACCAAGAAGCGCATGGAGACAGTGGACGAGGAGTTCCTCGCCGGCGCCCAGCGTTTCATCCGGGACGCGAACGCCCAGAAGACGCCGTTCTTCGTCTGGTTCAACACCAGTCGGATGCACATCTGGACGCACCTCAAGGCCGAGTCCGAGGGCAAGACCGGCTTGGGCGTCTTCGCCGAGGGGATGGTGGAGCATGACGGTCACGTGGGCCAACTGCTCAAGCTGCTCGATGACCTGAAGCTCACGCAAAACACCATCGTGATCTACTCGACCGACAATGGTGCCGAGGTCATGAGCTGGCCCGACGGCGGGATGACACCGTTTCGCGGGGAGAAGAACACGAACTGGGAGGGCGGCTATCGGGTGCCGATGATGGTTCGGTGGCCCGGCAAGATCCAGCCGGGACAGGTCTCCAATGCCATCATCTCGCAGGAAGACTGGCTGCCGACGCTCATGGCGGCAGTCGGGATTGCGGACGTGAAGGAGAAGCTTCTGGCTGGGTACGAGGCCGGTGGCAAGACGTACAAGGTGCACCTCGACGGCTACAACATGCTGCCGTACCTCACGGGGCGGGCGAAGGACTCCACGCGGCGCGAGTTCTTCTACTTCGGCGACGACGGTGGCCTGGTCGGATTGCGCTATGACCGCTGGAAGCTCGTCTTCCAGGAGCAGCGCGCGCACAGTTTCGACGTCTGGGAGGAGCCGCTGGTGACGCTGAGGGTGCCGAAGTTGTTCGATCTGCTCGGTGATCCGTTCGAGCGGGCCGACCACGACGGGATCGACTACGAACGCTGGCGCCTCGACCGGGTCTTCTTGCTGGTGCCTGCCCAGGCGTTCGTGGGGCAGTTCCTGCAGACGTTCCAGGAGTTCCCCCCACGACAGGCCCCCGGGAGTTTCAACCTGGACAAGGTGATGCAGTCCCTGCAGAATCCGAACAGGGGCAACCAGTAGTCGGATTCCAGCCGGAGGTGGGGACCGCCGAGTCGGACGCTCCGGCTCGGCGGTCTCGTGGAATCGAAGGCTGTCTGTCTGGTCGAGAGGTGCGCGGAGAGAGGGGAGACGGATGCACACCAAGCGAATCGCGTGTGGCGCGGTCCTCGGGCTGCTTGCCGCGTGTATGCCGGCCGCGGAGACGGCCGACCCGCTGCCGTCCTGGAACGAGGGCGCGGCGAAGCAGGCCATCGTCGAATTCGTGGCGCGGGTGACAGATCCCACGAATGCCGAGTTCATTCCCGACGCGCGGCGGACCGCCGTCTTCGACAACGACGGGACACTGTGGGCGGAGCAGCCCACGTACGTCCAGCTCGCCTTCGCGATCGATCGGATCAAGGCGATGGCACCCGGGCATCCCGAGTGGCAGCAAGAGCAGCCCTACGCCGGCATCGTCAGCGGTGACTCGACGGCCCTCGCCGCCCTCACCATGCACGACGTGATGCAGATCGTCACGGCCACCCACTCCGGCATGCCCACCGACGAGTTCCGCCGGCTGGTGAGCGACTGGCTCGAGACGGCGCGCCACCCGCGGTTCGACCGCCCCTACACCGACCTCGCCTACCAGCCCATGCTCGAGCTCCTGGCGTTCCTGCGCGCTAACGAGTTCCGGACCTACATCGTGTCGGGTGGCGGGATCGACTTCATGCGCGCGTTCACGGAGGACGTCTACGGCATTCCGCCCGAGCAGGTGGTGGGTTCGATGGGCGCGCTCGCTTTCGAGATGCGCGACAGCACGCCCGTGCTCGTCAAGGAACCAGGCATCGACTTCGTGGACGACGGGCCGGGGAAGCCCGTCGGCATCGAGCGGTTCATCGGCCGCCACCCCCTCGCGGCGGTTGGCAACTCCGATGGCGACCTGCAGATGCTGCAGTACACGGCGGCGGATCCGGGCTCGCCGCTCGTCATGGTCGTGCACCACGACGACGCGCAGCGGGAGTGGGCCTACGACCGCGCGTCGTCCATCGGGCACCTCGATCTGGCGCTCGATGAGGCGCGGGCACGGAACTGGACCGTCGTGTCGATGAAGGACGACTGGAAGGTCGTGTTCGCGTTCGAGGTGAAAACCGGGTCGAAGGGACCGTAGGCTAGGCGCAGGACCCGCCGGCACACGCGCTCGTCCGCTCGCATGACCCGCACTCCCACGTGGCGAGGGTGAACTCCCGGTAACTCCTCGCTATGTTGGGGGTACGACAGACTCCGATTCCCATCACCCCGGTCGTGCGACGTGCCGCTGAATCCAGCCGAACCCGAGCGTTTCGCCTACTCGACCCTGTTCGAGGCGGTGCCGGATGCCCTCGTCATCGTGGACGAAGGGGGCCGCATCGCGGACGTGAACTCACGGGCGGAGAGCCTGTTCGGCTACCCGCGCGCGGAGCTGATCGGACAGCCGGTCGAAGTGCTCATGCCCGAGCGGTTCCGGCAGCGACACGTGGGGCAGCGTGATGCGTACGGCGAGCGGCCGCACGTGCGCCCCATGGGGCTGGGGCTCGGGCTCTACGGCCGGGCAAAGGACGGCCGCGAGTTCCCGCTCGAGATCAGCCTCGCCCCGATGCAGCGGCCCGACGGCCCGGTCGTGGTGAGCGCGATCCGCGATATCTCGGTGCGCCGCCGGGCACCGCAGGACGTGGAGGAGCACACTGCCCTCGCCGCGCTGTTCACTGAGGTCGCCGCGCTGCTGCTGGACGACCGCCGGGGCGACCTCTCGGTGCTTCTCAGCACGGTCCTGCAGCGCTTGGGCGAGACGCTGGGTGTGGACCGCGTGACGCTCACCGAGGCGCCGGCCGGAGCAGGAGCGCTCGCGATCGTGCAGTCGTGGAACCGCGGCGATGCGCCGTCGCTCCCAAAATCCCTCGACGTCGGCAAGGCCCTGCCGCACGTGGCCTCCGTGGTGTACAGCGGTGGTCGCTTCCGATTCGAGCGGCTGGCTGAGATCCCCCCCGACCTGCAACCGGACCGCACCTACTTCGAGCGGCAGGGGATCAAGTCGCACATCGCCCTGCCGCTCCGTATGGGGACCCGCGTACTCGGAGGCTTGGCCTGCGCTGCGCTCAGGGAGGAACGGACCTGGTCCGAGCCTCTGGTGCAACAGCTCGAGCTTTTCGCCGCGCTCCTCGCCCCTGTGGAGGCGCGCCGGCAGGCGGCGCATCCGGCAGAGTAGGGGTCCGGTCCGCGCAAATCTCGCGGTCAGTTCCGGCCGCGCTGCCGCTCCACGAAGGCCTTCACCTGTGTTCCGGCCGGGTTCTCCGGATGCTCGGCGATCATGCGCTCGGCCAGCCGGAGCGCGTCCGCCCAGCGCCCGCGCCGCGCGTAGTGATCCGCGAGCGCGAACTGGAAGTCGAGATTGTCAGGCTCCGTGGCGAGCGCCCGTCGCAGGGCTCCCTCGGCCTCCGGGAGGCGCCCGAGGCTCTGCAAGGCGAGCCCGTAGTTGTAGTGGACCCGGCCGCGGTCCGGCATTCCCCGTGAGGCCCGCCCCAAATATTCCGCGGCATCGTCGACCCGACCCATCTCGGCCAGCAGCAGGCCCAGCGAATAGGCCGCGTCGTACTCCTCCGGATAGTCCCGCACCACCTCCCTGAGCAACTGCTCTGCTTCCTCGTTCCGTCCCTGCTGGTTGTACAGCACCGCGAGGTTGACCTTCGCGGGATAGAAGAGGTCGTCCACCTCCAGCGCGTCCCGATAGTACTGTTCCGCCCGGGCCGCGTCGCCAAGCCGTACGTAGAGATTGCCCAGATTGAGCCCCGCGAAGGAGAAGTCGAGCGAGTAACTCATGGTTCGCTCGTACTCCGCCAGGCCCTCCGCGAGCGCCTCCCGCTGGTACGGTTCGAGCATGGCCTCCGGGGTTCCCGCGAGTCTTGAGGCCGCCTCGATCCGCACGGCACGGACCGCGTCGAACAGCAGCGGGCTCACGAGCTGGACGTACTGCGTATCCGTTCCGATCTGCAGGCTCGAGAGCGCCGTGTAGCGGATCAGCGCATCCTCGTCGGCGAGCGCCCGGTCAAACGCCTGCGTGGCTTCCGGGCCTGGGTAGCCGCCGAGCAGGGTGAGCGCCGTGGCACGCACGATCGGCGGGCCCAGCACGTCCCCGGCGAGCCTGACCAGCTCGTCCTGGGCTTCGGGCCGTCCGGCCCGCCCCGCTGCCAGGATCGTTCCGTAGTGCGGCCGCCGCGCCGCTCCGTACCACCGGCGGTAGGCCTGGAGCGACCACGAGAGCGGCCGGTCGTCGTGACAGCCGCTCTGCGTGCAGGCGTTGGGGACCCCGATCTCCTGTGACAGGTCGGGCCGCGGCAGGCGAAGGCTGTGGTCCGCGCGCCAGTCCACCACCATGAACGGCTGCTCCACCATGTGGCACTTCACGCACAGCGCACCGTCGCTCGGCTTTCCCTGGTAGATCTTCTTGTGGAAGTGGTGGTCGTAACGGTCGTACGTCTCGGCCTGATGGCACTGGAGACAGAGCGCGTTGCCGTCCTTGTGCAGCGTGAGGCTATGCACATCGTGGCAGTCGCTGCAGCGGATCCCCATGCGGTACATCTTGCTCTGCACGAAGGAGCCGTAGACGTATACCTCGTCCAGGATCTGCCCATCGGCGTGGTACAGCCCCTCCTGCAGCACGGCCGGGAGCACGTTGTCGAGCAGGTCGGGATCGGTGTGGTCGTAGTCGCCCAGCTCGGTGCGGCGGGAGTGGCACGGCGCGCACAGCTCCACCTGCTGGCGGTTCGTGATGCCGCTCGTCTGGATCACGAGGTCGTAGTTCTCGCGCTCCGGCCGGGCCATCGGCGGCAGCTCCGCCCATTCCACATGGCGCGAGCCCGGGCCGTGGCACGCCTCGCAGCTCACGTCGATCTCCGACCAAGTCGTGGAGAACGTCTTCGAGGGGGCGTCGTAGCCCTTGATCAGGTTCGTGGAGTGACACTCCGCGCACATCCCATTCCAGTTCTGCGCGTTGCGCGTCCAGTAGAGCCAGTCGCTCGGCGGGATGACCTGGTTCGGATAGAGATGAAACCATCGCTGGCGCTCGGTGTCCCACGCGATCGACAGCGCCTGCAGTCTTCCTCCGGGGAAGGGGATGAGGTACTGCTGAAGCGGCTCCCACCCGAAGGTGTACGCGATCTCGAACTCCCCCATCTCGCCGCCTGGTCCCTGCGTGTGCACGTAGAACTTCCCGTCCCGCCGATAGAACCGGCTCGTGACAACGCGGCCCTCGAACACCGCATCGTTGAAGTCACCCCGCACCGTGCTGTCGCTCGCCACCGCCATCGCCCGGTCATGGTCCGAGCCGCTCCACGCGTCGGCCGCCTTCTCGTGGCAGTCGATGCACTTCTCGCGTCCCACGAACTCGACGGGAGTGGCTTCCCGGCGTCCTTCCCCGGTCCCGAAGACGGCCTCGCGGGCGAGGTACAGCGGGAGCGACAGCACGATAACGAGGGCTGCACCGGCGCCCAACGTCAGCCAGCGCTGGAGATCGGCCTCCACCGCCGCCTGGAGCGTTGCCGAGACACCCGTGCGGGACGGCCCGTCGCTCACGCCGTCGTGACCTGCGACGCCTCGAAGGCGCGCCGCTTGATCGGGACGCTGACGTCGACGTTGACGATGCGGTTCTCGATCCGCACGGCGTAGAGGTCGAGCGCGTGGGGGGCAGGGGGATTGACCACGTCGCCCCGGATGTCAAAGGCGGAGGAGTGGCAGGGGCAGAGGAACCGGTGCTCGTCCGCGATCCACGGCACGGTGCACCCCAGGTGGGTGCAGACCCGCGAAACCGCGAGGAATCCGCCGTCCTCGAGCCGCACCAAATAGAACTTCCCCTGCGGAAACGCGGTCACCGAGCCGGCTTCGAAACGATCCTCGGGACCCGCCACGATGATCGTGCTCTCCTCGAACGCTTGCACCCGGCGGGGCCGTAGGAAATCCACGAGCACCCAGACCGCCTCGGCGAGCCCGACCACCGCGAGGCCCAGCCACGCCTTGAGCAGGAACCCACGCCGCGACTCCGCCGGCGACGATCCGCCAGCGGCCGATGCAGCCCCTGCCTGCGCCGGAGTGTCGGCGTGCTCAGCCTGCGTCCGCTTCTTCGATCGCTTCGCCATGTCCGCTCAACGGCTCCCGCGCCATGCCATCCTTCGGAATTGGATGTTCCTCGGACCGGCTATTGGACACTGCATCCCTTGCACCTCGTCCCTTGCGGCGTGCATCGACCCCCTTCCCGCTTCGCCGTCCTCACCGATTCCACGGCCACACGAGCGCCATACCGGGGCCTCGGAACCACTCGCCGATCGCCGTGAGCGTGACGAAGCCCACCGCGAGGAAGACGAACAGCGTCTGCGCCACCTCGTTGTTCGCCGCGTCGTAGCGGCGCCGGATCCACCCGATCCCGGCCCACAGCGCTCCGCCAAGTGCGAGCAGAGGCAGCAGGCCGTTGCTCACCCACACGGGGAGCCACGGGAGCCACGACGAGAGGTGGATTACCGACTCATCGAGGACGACCAGCGGCGGCGTGACGGCCAGCGCGGCGACGGCGGCCCCGACGGCCAGCCGCCGGCCGGCGAGCGAGCCGAACCAGATCCCCGCGGTGTCGCGCTCGTACGGATAGTACGGCAGTGCCACCAGCGCCAGGACGCCGACGAGCGGCAGGACGACGACGGCGAACAGCGGGTGAACGTGGAGCAGCAACTCCTGGAAGCCCATGAAGTACCACGGCGCCTTGGCCGGGTTCGGGCTCATCCCGGGGTTCGCGGCGTCGCCGAGGGGAGCGGCGAACAGCGCGGAGCAGACCATCACGACGGCCACGAGCGCCAGCGCGACCGCGAGCTCCCGGGCGAGGAGGTGCGGCAGCGTCAGCACGCGCTCCGGGTCGGAGGCAGGGTCCTCTCCCGGTTTCCGCGGAACCACCACCCCGCGCGCCTTCCGCACGCGCCAGAAGTGGAAAGCCATCAGCGCGAGGATCAGCGACGGGACGACCGCCGTGTGGAGCGTGTAGAAGGTGGTGAGCGTGTGCGGTCCGATGTCCGCGCCGCCACGCGCCAGCCGCCGCAGCCAGTCGCCGGCGAGCGGGACGTACTCCAGCATGCCGGTCGAGATCGTGATCGCCCAGTACGACAGTTGATCCCACGGGAGCAGATAGCCGGTGAAGTTCGCAGCGACCACGCAGCCGAGCAGTGCCAGCCCGATCACCCAGTTGAACTGGCGTGGGGAGTGATAGGCACCGGTGAAGTACGTGCGCAGAAGATGGAGCACGACGACGAGGATCAGGAAACTCGCGCTCCAGTAGTGCACGCCGCGGACCAACCGCCCGAAGAGCACGGTGTCCTGCAGCCGCACGAGGGAATCGTACGCGGCGCCCGGCGTGGGCTCGTAGC
>Ga0055464_10000076_pt1 | contig 12641 bp, 16 predicted proteins | sample Joice_ThreeSqC_D_FD_57690 | JGI IMG/M metagenome (GOLD analysis project Ga0055464, IMG submission 57690) | Wetland microbial communities from San Francisco Bay, California, USA, that impact long-term carbon sequestration - Joice_ThreeSqC_D2 | ecosystem: Environmental > Aquatic > Marine >...
CCGCCGATAATGGCGTGATAGTTTACATGGTCCCCCTGAACCGGCACCCACCGCGCGCCCTCTTTTTTCTGTTTCTGATAGTCAAGTGCTTTCATTTGCTGGGCCTTTCCTTTCCCCTTACAGAGGATTTAATCGGCAAAAGTGTTGTCTGTTCGCCTTTGCCTTTTGTTCTTTGTCTTTCAAGCCAATCACCGACAATCACCAGAAAAGCGTGCTGATTGTTTCGGAATGTCTGGCCGTTCACATAACGATCCAATTCATTCGCCACCATTTTCGGCAATCTGATTGTATAAGTCTTTGTTTGTGTCATTTTATACCCTTTCGTGGCGTTTCATAATGATTCAATTTGACTCTTGATTAATCATTATGATTCATTATGATTACAAGACAACCATTTTTTTTCAAAAAGGAGAAAAAGCAAAATGTCAGAAATTCATTTAATGGTGACGGGTAGAATCCCAAGGGGCGATCATTTCAACAGAACAACGAAAGGATTTTCAGGAGACAAACAGCGCGCAATGATTGAGTTAAAACAGTTGCTCAATTCATTAAGTCAATTAGGTATAGTCAACCAGATTGAAGACAAAGAAAGTCCATTCAATGGAATGCTTGTGGATATGGTTTTTATTTCTCGCGTCCTTGTGGATAGTATCGATGATCCGGCGGATGATTATGAAGAAATTGAAGAGCCGGAAAACTGTCTTTATGACGTTAGCGTCGATGATGACGGCGACGAATATGACAACGATGATGATGATGATGATGATGATAATTAATTTTGCCAATTTTGGCTAAACAATGAAAGGAAAACAAAATGTTAAAAGTGAAAATTAAAGCCCAATGTCCTCATTGTGAGAAAACAAACGAACACGAGATCCACACGGATGAAGTGGAAAACACATTGGTTCAAACATGCAAAGAATGCGACAATCTTTATGTTGTTTATTATTTAATGCACCTGGCTGTACAGGTGTATTCATGCGACAAATTAAACCCTTCACAGTTAGTTTCCATTGGTGAGGTATCATTTGATTTCGACGATATCGAAGAACCGGAAGAAGAGGGTTTTAAATGAAAACAATCATCATTGACCCCGGCCATGGTGGAATATGGGACGGCATTTATTGCACCGCTGGCAAACGGTCGCCAGAAATTCCCCCCGGATTCTATGAAGGCGAACAGGTGCGAAAAATTGCGGATGAACTGTTACATGTAACCAATGAAAAATTTACCTTCTATGCGCCACTGATGGAAATGTTTACAGACAATCAGCCGGATGTGTCTTTGAAATGCCGAACGCTCATGTATAACCGGCATGAAGCCGATCTTTTACTCAGTCTTCACACGAACGCAAAAGGGAAGGCGGGGAAGTGGGAGCCAGCCAGGGGAACAAAACTTTTTTTCAGGGGAGCACAACCGAAGGCGGCGCGCGCCTTCCTCGATGCCTATTGCCAAACCGCCGACATGCCAAACAGGGGAACCGCCAAAAATCTCACGTTCACCATTCTGAAATCAAAGCATCCCGCGATCCTCATTGAAATGGGGTTTCATACCAATAAGACAGATGTGGAGATTTTAAAGGACACAAACAGGATCGCGCGCGGTCTCGCTGCAGGCCTTGACGCCTATTTTCAGCAATGAGCCGAAAAAAGATCAAAGTCAGATATGAAACCTATTACAGCCTGACACCAGACGCGTGTGAAGCTTTGGGGCTCAATCATGACGAAAACCGCCCCGCCACAATGGCGGACATTCTCGCGGCAAAGCAGGGAATGGAAGAAAGGCAACAATGCAAAAGCAACGAAGAAGAAGAAGACCAGTTATAACGCGCACACAGAAAATTGTTCTTCAATGTGTTACGTGCATATTCTGGCGAAAAATGGATCAAAGTGATGGCGCTGGCGAATGCGCCCGAAATGCGCCCACTGTGTACCAGAGAGCCGAAAGCGCAATTCGCGTTTTCCCCATCACATATGAAGCCGATTTCTGTGGGGAATATGCGCCAGGCGAGCCGCAATGTTCAGCGCCATGTTTTTGCCAGCATACCCCCGATGAATGCGGCAACTGTGATCTTGTAAAACCGGAATATCGATCACGACTTATCACGCCATAACCGGCATTTTGCCGCTCATGAGTTGATCCACAATACGATCCTGAACATCCGGCGAGCCCTCGCGGAATCTTTCAATTATGTCTGGATGGTCGCCAGAATAGGGCGCTTGCCACAAAATCGCGTTTATCAGTTTGTGAATTTCCGGATCGGATTCCTCGCGGATTTTGTGCGGTGCGGGGTGCAAAATTTGGAGGGGGGGCACAAGATTGGAATTGCTACTCCCCCCCCCGGATGAAAATTCAACGGCCGAACGCAAAAAACGTATCAGATCGCCCACCATACCGGGCCGGGATGCATCGCGGCAATCTTTCCAGTTCCCCTGCAGCTTGCGGCAATAATCATCCCCGGCGTTCAACATATCCAGAAATTGCGCAAACAGGATCACGCCCTCGCGGTATGTTTTCAGCTCGCGATTCTGGAACAGCCAAAACATGATTGAATTTTCGAAGCGACTCAGTTTTTTGGGGCGTTTCCCGTCAAATTTAGGTGGCCTTGAAAATTTCTTTTCCAAAGATGCCGCGCGGGACGGAACTGGCTTTTTATTATCTATATCGATCGCGCGTTTCTCAGTTTCTAAAATTTTTGGAACGGTAGGATCTTTAGGAATGACTTGTTTGTCTCCGTTGGTGGGAAACCAAGTTACAGGTACGGAAGTGTAGGACAAAGAAGGAAGTCCCACCCTGGATAAATTCCAAAATTCTTTTGTGAAAACGCGGGTTTTTGATTTTGACGCGGTGTGTTGTGGTATGCGCAAATAGCCCATATCACGCAAGGCGTGTTCCCAATTCAATATTGATTTTCTGGACGGCGCTGGCACGCTGTACAGCTCGGAAAATTTCTTTGCCATGTGGTTATGGCTGAAATTGAAAGCAATGATTCCCATACGCGGCAATGCCGCGAGTAATGCAGCGAGGCGGATCACGTTCACGTTTTCCGTTCTGGTCTGCAATGTTTCCGAAACACGCCATTGCACAAACTTCAATTTTTCAAGCAGACCGGATCCCGCCACGTCTCGCTTGGAATATGGAAAAAAGTTTGTTTTTTGTTGGTCGTGTGTTATTTTGGAAACTGTATTTTGCATGAAATACAAACCTTCTAAGTGATGCCCTGGAGTGGAATTGTGATTGCTCCAGGGCGTTTTTTTTTGTTTTTCAATTCTGATTACCATAGCCGCCAGATGTGATCCGATCAATTTATTATCGATTTAAAATCTGTTTTTCGGGACTCCCGGTCTTGTTTCCGGTTTGTTTACGGTGCTTTATAGTCAATTGTTTAACTAAGTACTTGAAATTGTTTCGAAAAAAGCTATGGAATAAAACAAGTTTTTGGTTTAAACTATGGTGGAAAGGGGATTATCACCATGGCCAAAGAAACAAACCAGGAAAGAGAATCAAGCGCGGGTTTTGACGAACTAGAAGAATTTATGGAGGGATTGGGCGACGGCACGATCACCGTGAAATGTACGCGGCTGGATCCGCCCCTCGGATATTGCGGCGATTTCTTTGTCACAAAAAACAATCCGTTGTCGTTGAAGGAAGTTAAACGCCGATTTGGTGGACGTGTATTTCAGCTGAATAGCCGAAGTTCAAACGGTCAAATCAGAAAACAGAAAACCATTTCCATCGATGACGTGCCCAAAAGAGAAGGGATCGAAATTTTGCCGGATGGAAGCAACGCGCGACCGAATGAGACCGAAAAGCAAAGGCCACCAGAAGAACCAGATCCGCTTTCTCTTATTATGAAATCCGGATTGCCGCCCAATGTGTTGCGCCAGGTGATTCCGTACATGATAGGCATGGGACCGTTCCCCACTCAGGAAGATGCAAAGAAACCACAGCAAAACAACACTTTCGAATTGATGCAGCAACAGGCCATCATGGACATGATGAACAACCAAATGCGCGCACAATTGGAATTCCAGAAGGACATGCAGCGCCAGCGCCAGGAGATGGTGGAAAGCCAGAAACCAAAAAACCCGTACAGTGATATGGAAATGATTTTCAAAATGTTGCGTGAAATACAGGGTTTAAAAAGCGAACTGGGTGGCGGTGAAAATTTGGCAGCGGATGCACTTCAAAGCGCCGTGGGATTGGCCGAAACGGGTCTTTCTGAATTTCTTTCGCTGAAAAAGCTGCAGGCACAAGCGGAACTTGCGCGCATGACGCCCGCCAACGAACCGCCCAGGACACTGCCAGCGAGGCAACCCGCCAGGCAATTGGACCAGCCGCGAGTGATTAAACAGGAAAAGGATCCCGTCCAATTGGCGCGGCAAATGGGGGAAATGTTCAGACAGTTGACAGATGAACAGCGCCAGGCGGCAATGGCGGCATTTTTAGGCACAGAATCATTGCAAGATTCGGAAAATATTGAAAACGACTATGATAATGATACAATTGATACAGACGGGGAATATTTAGACGCCGAAGATCAGGAGATTATGAACAGTGCCGGAAACGATAACACGGATGAAACCGATCACTTTTCGGACGGCGAACACGCCGCACCAGTTGATAACCACAATCCGGTTGATAGGCAAGGGAATAATGGAGGGATCCCGACACCTTCCTATTAGGCACCTGGCTGGCCGCGCCACCGCATCCGCTCCCCCCAAAGATTACGCAAAACAAATCCAAGCCGTTTATGATGCCATCACAAAAGCCTGGTGGCATTACAATTTTGACCCGGTGGGCGCTGAAGTCCTCACGTTACAGCCTGAACGCGTCTTTGACGTGACTTTAGGCAGTGGAAGAAAGAACAAAAGCGGGTATGGTGATTGCGATGATATCGCCATTGCATCGGGCGCGCTTTTGGGATCGATTGGATTTGAAACAATCATTGCAACCAGTGTTCGCCCGGGTTCCCCTCACATTTTCGATCATGTGTTTGTGTTTGTGAAAGCGCCAAACATGCCCAACTGGATACCATTTGACCCGGTTTTATATCCCAAAAAAGGATGCGGCGATCTTGTCGCATTTAAACGCATGGCCCTATGGTCTTTAAACGGCAAGCTTTTAAAGAAAGTAGGACCATTCCCGCCGCGATTTGATGCGGTGATGCAATCTTTTGGACGTGTCCAGCCGAAAATTGCACCTGAATACCTCACTGGCACAGAAAGAAAAGATGAAATGTTAAGACCCAATTATCATGATTTTCAGGATTATTCGGACTATGTCCAGGGCGTTGGCTTTGGATCGGTGCCGATGAATCCAACAACCCGCAAGCCAATTATAAACGCGGATACTTTGCCGGATTTTGAAATGTACGGCATTGCCGGGTTCGGTTGCTACAACGGGGAAATGGGATACACCACCGGCGACCAGGTGCCCCACATCATGGCCGAAGTGGACAACACCGATTTGATCGGCAATACCGGACTTGTCAGAACAAAACATTTTGAAATGGATCCGGATGATTACGCGTACATGATTAAAACCGGCGTTCCCCGTGTGGGGGCCATGGCGCTGGCCGATGATGGTGATATATACGCATGGCAACCGGCATATGATGGCCTTGGCGGTTTGTTCAAACGGCTGGCCAGACGCGTGAAAAAGCGCGTCAAAAAGATCGGGCGGCGCATTAAGAAAGGCGTTCGAAAAGTCGGCAGTGGAATCAAAAGCTTTGCCAAAAGAATCGGGAAAACCAAGGTTTTCAGACTTGGCAAAAGGATTTTGAAAACCGCAATGAAGCACGTGAAACCGTTCCTCAAAAAGTACGGTGGTAAAATCATGACAGCGGTGGCACCTATCGCCGCGATGATCCCCGGCGCTGGTCCGTTCATTTCAACCGCGCTTGTGGTTGGCGGGCGCGCCGTCGATATCGCCAACAAGGCGAAAGTGGTGCTGGACAAAGTGGGGCGTCCGATTTTCAAGAGTGTTAAGCAGGCCAAGGATTTTAAAAGCCTTCTTAAAAATGCCGCGCGGGAAATGGGCAAATCGGGCGCAAAACAGGTACTGGCAAAACTGGACAAGGCGAAAGGATTGGCGGGGCCTGGCGGTTGTCCGATATGGAAACAGGGGATCCAGTGGCGTTGTGTGAACGCCCCCGGGTTTGGGTGGGCATGATGGGAAACCTTGCATATCTGTTCGGCGCTGCCCCGGTTGTTCCCGTTTCTCTCAGTCCGATGGTTGGCTATTACTATCAGGTTGTGAAGGGTGACACGCCGTGGGCAGTTTCAAAGAAGGCATACCAGGACACGGGACTTGCGAGCGTGAAGGCCGGTTTAATGCTCATGAACGACAACGCGGGCAATTCCCATATTCAAAAGGCAAAAACGGGCTGGGAATCCTACGGTGTAAAAGGCCTGCAGTTCAATCCCAAATATGCCGAAGGCGACGCGAACGCCAGCGCGGGCAGCGGCAAGGCATATCCCCTTGTATGGATTCCCCCCCTCGATGGGCGAACACCCGACCAGATGGGCGGGGGCGGTACCGGACCGCAGGGACCGGCCGGACAGTCCGGAAAAGTAGGGCCAGCGGGACCAATGGGGCCAGCGGGACCAATAGGGCCAATAGGGCCAGCGGGGCCAATGGGGCCAGCGGGACCAATGCCGGATGATGCCAAGATAAAGGCCTTGATTTCTGACTTTATGGATGAAAATCCGGTCGCGGGCAAGGTGAGCGCCACCGAACTGGCCAAGGCAGTCAGCGACTATATAAAGGCCAACCCGGTGGCCCAGGGACCAGTGGGGCCGGTGGGACCGCCTGGACCAATGGGGCCAGCTGGTCCAATGCCAAGCGATGCAAAAATTTCAAGCCTTATTTCGGATTTCATGGATAAAAACCCGGTCGCGGGCAAGGTGAGCGCATCCGACCTGGCGAAAGCCGTTTCCGACTATTTGGCGTCAAATCCCATCGCCCAGGGCGCGCGCGGACCTGCAGGCCCGCAAGGTCCGCCGGGGCCAGCCGGTTCGGATGCCGCCTTTGATATGGACCAGGCGCGGGAATTTGTCGACGCTCGGATCCGGTTGGCGCTTCGTGACTTTAAACCTGAAACGGGAGGGGGAACGGTTCAAACCGCTGGCTTTAATGATTGGCTTGGCGTGTTTGCTGCAGGGATCGCCGCATCGGCACTTTTGGGCGCACTCATGAAGTCGCGGCGAAGCAAAAGAAAACCGCTTAAGAATCTTTTAAGCGGTCCGACTGTAAAGGTGTGAGCCATGGAAACACGCGACCCGACAACAAAGGAAAGCGAGCTTTGGACTAAATACAAAATGCTCTTTACCGCGAGCACAAAGCCCAAAGTCCAGGCGCTTGTTTTTCTGGCTAAGATAGCGAACGCGGCACAGAATAAAGCCGATGAAATAACGGGAACAACCCACAACGTGATCGATCCGGATGCAGCCGCGCGGATCAATATGTTGGGTCATTATGCCCAGATACTCGACAACCAGATCACGGGTGTGTTGCTCAAAAAATACGGTGTTCAATTCGATGATGCCGGAGAAATTGCCATCGTGGCGGCTGCAGACGGATACAGCGAAGGCGACAAAATGCCCAGCTTTGAGGGGTTTGGAATTGCGCCGATCCTCATTGTCGCGGGTATTGCCGGGGTTGTTCTTCTGGCCGGTGGATTCATCACATTGAAAATTATTGAAGAAAGGACCAAAAACGAAACACAAAGATTAATGCAAGACATGGCCGAACTTGACGCGCAAATGCTGAAACGGCCGAAGGAACAACGCGAGCAGTGGACGGAATGGAAAGCGACGGCCGCCAAACAGGCAGCCGCAGCGGCAAAGAATATCCCCGGCGCATCCGGCCTGCTTCAAAAGTTCCTTGGTTCAAAGGGCGCTACAATAGCAATTGCTGCAGCCGCTGGCATTGCTGCCCTGTATTTTTTATCGCCAAAACTTAGAAGGAATTAGGGACAAACATGCAAAATATTAAATGCCCAGTATGTGATTCAGCGCTTTCAATCTCTGAAAATTTTGATGTGTTCGCCATCAAAACAAAACGCACCTCTTTTTTCCCGTCACAATCGCGGGTACAGGTCTTAATGAACATTATTTATCTGCTTATCGGTGCATTGCTTGCATTTGCCGGGGTGTCGTTACCTGGCTGCAGCGATGACGGCAATGACAGCTTTGCCGATGAATACAACACGGAAAACGACACCGACACAGGGGAAGGCCTGCAGGATGACCGCAGGACAGAAACAGCGGAGCAGCTGCAGACCGATGCCGACACCGACACGGTGGAGCGGCTGCAGACCGATGCCGACACCGACACGGTGGAGCAGCTGCAGACCGATGCCGACACCGACACGGTGGAGCAGCTGGACAGCGCCACCGACACCGACACAGTGGAGCAGCTGGAAAATATTGAAGCCGATCCGGAAAACTGCCCGCTGATTGAACCATTTTTAGAGGTTTGTGCCGTTAACTCGCTGCAGCCTTTCAAGGATTCATGCAAGGGTGGCATGATGACAGGATACACGTTTTGCGTGTTTGAATGCGCCACATTACCCCTGAATGAATGCGAAATAAATAACATTGTTTTTGATTGCACAAACGACCGTTGCATAAATTACAAATTGTGTATGCAACTGTGCAGCCGGTAGAAAGGATTTAGGCAATGCCGTATATCATCGGGGTAAATCCAGTCAAAAAAAGGGCCAAACGTGCCAAGGCAACAAAGCGCGCCAAAGCATCAAAAAAGCCCGTAAAACGGAAGGTAAAAGCCATGGCAAAGAAAAAAAGAACCACCAAACGTAAACCGTCAATCAAGTATCGGACCCGGACAAAGACGATCACCAAATACCGGGCACGACCGAAGCGACGCGCGGCAAAGCGTGTTTCCCGTCGCGGCAGTACGGAAGCGCTTCAGCTGGGTAAAGTGTTTCGGGCCGCCGGTGCGGTTTCCATCGGCATGGTGATCGCAAAAGTGGCGGTCAACAAATTGACCGAAGGGGGATCCGAAAAAATCGCCTGGACGTGGCCGAATATTTTCATGGCCGCCGGTTCGTCGGTGGTTGCGGCGTTCATCCTGGGCGCGTTCGGAGTGAAAAAGCCCACCGTTGCATTGATTGCAGTGGGTGGCATTGGCCTGGCATTGTATAAGACATTCACCTGCAAAATTGCAACCCGCTGGGCATGGTCTGAATCATGGTTCGGCGCTGATGAGGTTTCTATTGATCCCAATTATCTGGGTGAGGAAATCGACGTCGTGGACTACGAACCCGGATCGGGTGTCGGATACATCCCCGGCGTGGGCGCGACCGATGCGGGCGGGCAGCTTGTCCCCTACAATCCCAATATGGGCGCAACAAACGCAGGTGGCCAGGTAGTTGCCTATAATCCCAATATGGGAGCGGGCAACGTTTATCAGCAAATCGGCGCGAGAGCGCGAGGCATGTACCGTAATTCCTACGCGGGGGCCATGTAGGCGGCGCGTAAAAAATCACAAAGAAGGTTTGTTAAAAACACCTGACAACGAAAGGAAAAAAACAAATGTTTGGACAAAATGCCGTTGAAATGATCCGCCAGTCAAACCCGGATGTTTTCATGAACGTCCGGCAGGACTTCCTGCTTTGGGACACAATCCGAATCGGTGCAAATGTGCCCACTCAGGTAAGTGGATGGTTTGCAACCATCGCCGATTTTTTGGCCGATGGAAACAAACACAGTTTCTTCAATCAGAGGCAGGAAAGCGAAGCGCATACCGCCTACACGAACATGAAGAAAAAGACCGGGCTGGACTGGCCCACAATCATCACCGACATCGGGATCGGTTTCTATTACATGGATCCGGTGAACGTCGATATGTTCGACGGTGACCGCGCGGGTTCAAAACTGTTCAAGGAAATGTGCGCATCGGATTCCAGTTGCTCGCTTTTCGTTGGCGGTGCCGATCATAAAATTCTGTCTTTTGTTCCCGAAATGGCTCCATACGGTTTCGGGCCTGCAGGTAACCAGGTGTCTGGCGGTCAACTTTCTTCCTATTCTTCCGTTATGACTAACGGCCTGCCCGATGGCGGAAACCGTTTCTGGTTCACAAACCAGGCGATCCCGCTGCCCAAAGACACCGCGATTAATGTGGATTGGACACTTGAAAAACCGTTGCGCGACCTTATGACCGCGATGGTACAGCCGCAGCCCATCGTTTTTGCCTCTGGCGAATACGTAAACGAGCTGAAAATCCGCATCTGTTTCCGTGGTCTCCGTGAAGTTCAGCAGCTGGGCAACCTGACACGCTAAACCGTAAAATGGGCGCACTCTTACGCCCAAAACGACGCGGTGGCGGGGGAACTCCCCCGCCCCGCCCCTTTTTTTGGGAGTTTTTCAAATGGATCAAATGCAAATGCTTGCCCAGGCAATGAAAAATATGAAGGTGATGAAATACGGCGATACGATCACATTGCCCGGTACGGTTGGCGAAACCGGCACGGGTACCGTTGTGGTGAATCGTTCAGATTTCGCGTGGATTTCGTTGCGTTATGCACTGGTAACGGATGATTTAACCGATCCGCTGAATTTTAGCATTGATGTATCATTACAGAATGTTAGGCGGTTTTACAAAAGCCAAAACGCACCGATGGCCAGCGTATTCGGATCACCTCGAACAAACATCTGGAATGAAAACGCGCCGCCGGTAATCATTCCCGACCAAACGACCGTTTATATCACACTACAAAACCACTATGCGGCCGATGGAGATGATCGAAAAATACAAGTCTGGCTCATAGGTAACGAGAAAGACAAACAGTTATGAAACTGCAGCGTTTCACCAATGGGAAGGTTGCCCGCTGGTCACTGTATGACAATGAAGTCGGCCTAAACGAATATATGGCGGAGGTTGTCCCCTCTAAAGAAATTCGTTTATTGGAAATCAATCTTTGGGCGGGATTGATACGACCCATTGATCCATTTTTGGAAGTGACGGGGGATGATCCTTTTTATGAATTTTCATGGGCGACCTTCCCCGCTGCTTCGCCTGCATTGCTGGCGGTTTCCCAAATATTGGAAGAAGAACCACGCCCAAGAATTCCAATTGACTGGGAACAATTGGAAGCGACGCCCGAGGCGGTTCGTTTTCAGTTGTCGCAAAAATGGTGGGGATGTTTCGACACCGGCGCAGCTTTTGAACTGGCGCGATTTATTACGCACAAAAATGAAACAGGATTAATCAAATCGATTCAAACGGAAGTGAATTTTGAAAGCAATTCATTTCCATGGCCTCGCGGCGATTCATCCTATTTTAAACGGTTGCTTGATAATACGCCAGGCAGTGAAGTGGGCGAAGTTAGGATCAAATGGTGCGTGAAAATAGAGGGAATCGGCGAAATTGAGCCAAGCCCCTCGGATTTTCGCGTAAACGGTCTGGTTACGCCAGCAAACTGGATTTCTGAAATCCCCGGCATGGTTCATCCTGAAATAAACCCATGGGAAGAAATGCTTTTCATTTGGGGAAGGGATCACTATGTGCGCTTGCGTTGCCCGGCTAATTCTTTGGTGTCTCTCTGGGTGTATGCCTATCCGCAGGCCAATCCAACGGGCCTTTGGTCCGCCGGTGGCATGTTTAAAGGTCAATGCCAAATGGAGGGATCCGATCAAACCTATTTCAACATGACCAGAATGGATTGAAAAATGAAAGGCCAATTTCGCGGCGTTGTCGTCATACATACGGATTTTCAAGGGAATACCCCGCAGGCTGTAAAGAATTCCCGCGACTTTGCGGAAACTATCACGCAAGCGTTGCGGGCTCAGTTTGAGCAAGAATGCAGGGACGCGCAAAGCGCGGGCAAGTTGCAAAAGGCATTAAATTTACAAGATCTGTACGCCCAATTTGAAAAGAATTACAAAATACGGGTTGTAAAGGTGGACTTGTGAGCTGGCCCCCGAAAATAGAAGCTTTGCGGCAATTCGTTGTATGGGAATGCCGCGACATCCCCCCCGATCTCGTGCTCGCAATCATTAAACACGAGAGCGGGGGGAATGCTGGCATTGCGGCAAAGGTCCGCTGTAAATGCGGGCAGCTGCCCGATGTAGTGGGAAACATGGTTGAAGTGTGCAACGCCCTGGGATTGATGCAGGTGATCCCCGGCACCGTTAACTGGTACAATGACAGCGTGCCGAACGCGGAAAAGGCCACCATTGAAGACATGACCGGCACAGATGAACGGGCAATCAGGCTGCAGATACGTACCGGTTGCAAGTTCCTGGCACATGTAAACAACTACCTTCACAACCGCTTTCCGGAGGTGATGCCGGAACCGTCACTTGCCAACGCATCAGACGATCAAATAAAGCTTGTTTTGGCCGGTTATGCGGTGGGAAACGGCGCGGTTGAAAAGAAGATGAACCAGGCAAAGGAAGAAGGGTACAGCCCGACTTTTGCGAACCTGCAAAGACTTTTCCCGAAGTGGGGGCAGAACGACGCGGGAAAATGGATAAACAGGCCCCTTAAATACGCCGCCGATACCATCACAAATTTTAAGGCAAATCGATCCGGGTCATTTACTGGAACACGGGCGGGCGACCTCTTAGCCAGACTTAAAACCGGAAACAAAGGCGGTATACTGGCCCTTGCCG
>Ga0055464_10000077_pt1 | contig 12630 bp, 9 predicted proteins | sample Joice_ThreeSqC_D_FD_57690 | JGI IMG/M metagenome (GOLD analysis project Ga0055464, IMG submission 57690) | Wetland microbial communities from San Francisco Bay, California, USA, that impact long-term carbon sequestration - Joice_ThreeSqC_D2 | ecosystem: Environmental > Aquatic > Marine >...
CATGTTGTGACCCTGTAGCCCCGGTTCAGTTTCTCCATTACCACCAGCCCGAACCTGTCGGGCCTTGAGGCATGGTAGCCTCTTGGAATCAGGTCAGCATGATGGTACATGTTCTGAAGACTTTCTACCAGCACGTTATAAACCTTTTTCCTTACCCGCGGGTTCTCGCGCGTTGCAAATAGCTTACCCTCCACCAGGTCGAGAGCCTTGTTGATTACCTCGGAGTCGACATTGCCCTTGAAATAAAGAACTGCCCCCCTGATATCAAGGTCACTAACAAGATTTTCAAGATCAAAACTCATCGGGCCTCAGTGCAGGTACATAACTAAATACAGTTAACAAAAATAGATGTTTGTTATTAAAACACAACATGGTGAATTATTATTTTATAAGACAAGGACTTTTTGACGAACGTTGCATCACGGCCGTCAAATGAGTTGTTTATAAATATCAGGGGATACTGCCTACCTTCTGCCGGCATACAGCTCATAGCCCGTAAAGAGGCAATCGATATCCCCGTTCAGGAGATTGATCTTCCTGAACGGTTTCAATGCAACAGACTTCAGGCTTTCCCTGTCTCCCGACAGGATCCATGCTCTGTAACCCTGGTAGTTATGTTTCAGAACAGAACCTATAGATCCGTATAATGCACTCATATCGCCGGTCCCGATACGGCGCCCGTATGGCGGGTTGATAATGAGGGTTCCTTCCTCAACAGGCGCTGGTGTATCAATAAAATCACAAACACTAATCTCAACCGTATCGGCCACACCAGCTTCCCTGGCATTTATCCGTGCCGTGTCGCACGCCTCAGATGAGATATCACCTGCATAAATTCTGACCGGTGAAGTCCTCTCACGTTTCTCAGCATCATACTTCACTGACCTCAGAAGCGCAGAGTCGTACTCTTTCCATTTCATAAATCCAAAAGATTTCCTGAATTTTCCCGGGGCAATTCTGGAGGCTATCAGGGCAGCTTCAACAGGTATGGTTCCTGAACCGCACATACCGTCAACAAGAGGCCTGTCAGCTGACCATCCTGACAGGGCAATCATCCCCGCTGCAAGCACCTCACTCAGCGGTGCTTCCGATTGACCACGACGATAGCCGCGCTTATACAGTGGTACAACAGTGGAATCAAGGGAGATCGTCACCTTCTCATTACTTATATGGACATTGACAAGAAGGTCAGGCGATTCCTGATTTACCGAAGGCCTGGTGCGGGTCAGCCTGCGAAAGAAATCAGCAATTGAATCCTTTACAACCAGGGCGGCATATCCTGAATGAGTAAAATGCTTCGATTTTACTACCGATGACACCGCAAAGGTCATGGCCGGGTCAAGGTAACGGTCCCATTCCACTTCCGATGCTCCGTTGTAAAGATCTCTCTGACCGGCTATTGAGAATGCAGCTACCGGAACCAGTACTGACAGAGCCAGGCGGCTGTTATAGTTTACGCGATAGAGGAGTGATTTGCTGCCTTCAAAGGCTACTGCCCTGTTAAGCACTGTGACACTATCGGCCCCCAGACCGGCAAGCTCGGAGGCAAGCACCTCCTCAAGTCCGAAAAGGGTCTTGGCTATCAGCTTCATTGCTGTTCTTTCCTGTCACCCAGAAGCTTTTCGTACAGAGCCTGATCGTTGATGATCGACAGAGCCTTGTTTATGACATCGTCCTCCTGGTTGACCACCATGTAATATTCATTCATGTCCCACAGATCACGGGCTACGAGTCCCTTCATGACACGCATAATCTCAGCAGCCGATTTTCGATATTGCTCCTCTGAGAACTTCACTTTGTTTTTCTCGCCGGCCTCCTTCAGTGCCTCCATTGTGGCATTGTCAAATGAAAACTCCTCGTTGAACCTGTCAAAGGTCCTGTACCTGCGGAGAAATGTCTTACGGTTACTGTCAGTATAACCGGTCATGAAATTTGTCAGCGTTGAAGTCCTTATCAGATCCCTGTAGTAATCGGAATAAAAAGTTGTATCAATAGGGACGAATACATCGGGTGTAATGCCACCTCCGCCATATACCACCCTCCTGTTTTTAAGAGTATATGCTTTCAGGGTGTCAGGAAGATCGAGGCTGTCGGGATGGATCAGCTCACCATTGACGTACCTGCTGTAGTATTTCAGGAAATAATTGTCAAATCCTTCACTATAGGGCGTCTGTATCGAGCGTCCGGAAGGGGTATAATAGCGTGCTATAGTAAGCCTTATCTCAGATCCGTCAGGTAATGAGAAACCGTTCTGCACCAGGCCCTTACCAAAACTTCTCCTTCCGATGATGACACCCCTGTCCCAGTCCTGCACCGCCCCTGCAAGGATCTCACTGGCAGAGGCAGAGCCCTCGTCAATGAGTATTACTATCCGTGCCCTGGTGAGTGAGCCCGAAGGTGAGGATGTAAATTCCTGTCTTGAGGTATGCAGTCCTTCCAGGTAAACGATGAGCTCTTCCGACGGCAGCATATCGTCAGCTATCTGCACGGCAGGAACCATGTATCCGCCTGAGTTGCCACGCAGGTCGAGAACCAGGTTCTCCATCCTTTCATTCCTCAGCTTTTCAACTGCCCTGTCGAACTCGGCTGCGGTCTGTTCCGAAAACCTGCTTAGTTTTATATAACCCACCTTTTCCGATAGCATATATGCTGCATCAAGACTGTTCACAGGTATCTTGTCACGTATTATGGTAAACTCAAGGAGCTCCTTCTGTCCTCTCCTGAATATTGTTACCATGACCTTTGTGTCTTTGGGCCCCCGCAGCCTTTTTTGCACCCCGGTAGTGGTCATGCCTACCCCGGTGACCTTTTCCCCGTCGATAAACACAATCCTGTCACCGGCCTGCAGACCAGCTTTTTCAGATGGTCCTCCGGGTATGGGTGAAATGATTATTATAGTATCATTCAACAGATTGAACTGAATACCTATTCCTTCAAAATTACCCTGAAGGGGCTCATTCTCCTCCTGCACATCCTTTGCCGGTATATAAACTGAATGAGGATCAAGGTTCCTCAGTGTGGTGATTATCATCTGCTCGGTAATGGCGCTTATGTCTACACTGTCAACATAAACGGCTTCAAGCAAAGCTAGCGTCTTACCTATCTTGAAAGTCTCCTGCGTCAGCCCCTGTGCTCTGAGCCATGGACCCTGAGCCAGGATAAGAAATATCAGGATAACTACTTTTCTTTTTATCATGCCAGTTACTGTATGTTCTTTTTTAACGTAAATCATTCCCATTCAATTGTCGATGGTGGCTTTGAACTTATATCGTATACCACCCTGTTGATTCCCTTTACCCTGTTTATTATCTTGTTGGAGACTTCGGCCAGGAACTCATGAGGCAGGTGGCTCCAGTCAGCTGTCATACCGTCAGTAGAGCTGACGGCACGCAGTACAACAGCATTGTCATAGGTCCTCTCATCACCCATAACCCCAACAGACTGAACCGGAAGCAAGATGACGGCAGCCTGCCAGACGTTATCATAATGACCATTTTGCTTGAGGCCTGAAATGAATATTTCATCAGCTTCGCGAAGAGTGTTCAGCTTTTCGGGGGTCACCTCCCCGATGATCCTGATCGCCAGTCCGGGGCCCGGGAATGGATGCCTGTTCAGTATCTCTCCGGGCATATCCAGAGCCCGTCCTACCCTCCTCACCTCATCTTTAAAGAGGAGGCGGAGGGGCTCAATTACTTTCAGGTGCATCTTCTCCGGCAGTCCTCCTACATTATGATGCGACTTGATAGTGGCCGAAGGACCGTTAACTGAGACAGACTCAATTACATCAGGATAGATTGTACCCTGGGCGAGCCACCTGACATCTCTTACTTTGTGAGCTTCACGGTCAAACACCTCAATAAAGGTTCTCCCTATGATTTTTCTCTTCTTCTCAGGGTCATCAAAACCCCTGAGACCTTCAATAAACTCTTTCGATGCATCAACGCCTCTTACATTCAGACCCATCTTCCTGTATGCCTCCAGCACGGCCTCATATTCGTTCTTGCGCAGAAGCCCGTTATCAACAAAGATTGAAGTCAGATTGCTTCCTATTGCTCTGTCAAGAAGCAAGGCAGAAACAGACGAGTCAACTCCACCCGAGAGGCCCAGCACCACTTTATCATTGCCCAGTTGGTCCCTGAGGGATTTCACTGTCATATCAACAAACGACTGCGGGGTCCAGTCAGCGCGGCAACCGCATATCCCGCCAATAAAATTGCCAAGTATTTTCTTTCCCTCTGTAGTATGATACACTTCCGGGTGGAACTGTATCCCCCAGCTCTTCTCTCCCTCAATCCTGAAAGCGGCAACCCTTACATCTGCCGTTGATCCGGTAACAGTGTAGCCATCAGGGATCTTTTCTATAGTGTCTCCATGAGACATCCACACCTGTGTACCCGGAGTAACGCCTCTGAAAAGAGGGTCATCTCCGTCAACCGTCACCAGTCTCGCTCTTCCGTATTCACGTGATGGAGAGGGCAATACCTCGCCACCATAAGCGATAGTCATGTACTGCGCTCCGTAACAAACGCCCAGAAGAGGAAACCTGCCCTTCACTCCTGAAAGCTCCGGTCGGGGAGCCCCTTTGTCACGTACTGAATAAGGACTGCCTGACAGTATCACTCCTTTTACACTTTCATCAGGAGCGGGAAAATGATTAAACGGATAAATTTCACAATACACATTCAATTCCCTTATACGCCTGGCAATAAGCTGTGTATACTGGGATCCGAAATCGAGGATCAATATCTTTTCCTGCACGTATGGATTATTAAATTGTCCGGCGCAAATATAATGAATCTGCCTTTTGAAAAGCCTCAGATGACATCATAAGTGTTGCCTTCACGGGCAGCCTCTGTCTGTGGAAAGACCTGACGCGCTTCTTCGACCAGCGTCTCAGGTGATTTGTAACGGGCTGAGAAATGCCCCAGGATGAGTTTTTTCACCCCTGCTTCAAGGGCTACCGTTGCCGCATGCCTTGCGGTTGAGTGTCCTGTTTCCCTTGCCAGGGAATCATGTTCGTCATCAAATGTGGCCTCGTGATAAAGCAAGTCTACTCCTCTGACATACTTTGCAAGCCCGGTGAAATATCCCGTGTCACTGCAAAAAGCAAACGAAACCGGTTCCGGCGGCGCTATCGTAACATCGTTGCATAATATCACCTCTCCGCTTTCACGGATAACATCATCACCTTTCTTCAGACGTCCTATCTCGGCTATGCTGAGCTTATACTCTTCGATTTTCTCCTTGATAATGTTTCTGTCGGCGATCTTCTCACGGAAGAGGAAACCATAAGATGTGATGCGGTGTTTCAGAGGAAAGGAAAAGACCTCTATTCGTTTATCGTCCAGGATTCGTCTGAGGCTATTACCTTTGATGGTATGTATCTTTAGTTCATACGCAAGATTGATGTCAAAATCTGCAAGATGTCTGGTGACGAGCTCTTCTATCGGTGCCGGGCCGTACAGGCTCACGGGATTCTTCCTGCCCATCAGGTTCCAGGTCGAAAGAAGCGGATAAAGTCCAAAGAAATGGTCGCCGTGAAGGTGACTTATAAATATATGATTTATCCTGCTCAGACGGATGTGATAACGCCGCATCTGCATCTGTGTCCCCTCTCCGCAGTCTATTAAAAACAACCGCTCATGAACATTCAGAACATGAGCGGTAGGATATCGGTCTGAGGTTGGCAGAGCAGAACTTGTACCCAGTATGGTTAACCTGAACGACATTCTGCCGTCAGGCGTCATGACAGGATTTTCTCTGCCTCCTCTATATCAGCAGTAATGGACAGCACAGTATCAAGCTGAGAGATAGTTATCAGACGCTCCACAGCCTCGTTGAGGCCGCAAAGGACAAATGTGCCACCGGCATTCTTGCACAGCCTGTTGGCCACCAGGATGGCGCTCAGACCGGAAGAGTCACAGTACTGACACTTCTGCAAATCAAGAATAATGTTCTTTTCTCCCTTTCCGGAGATGAGCACCAGTTCTGACTTGAGCGAGGGAGCAATATGTGTGTCAAGCTTCTCGGTCTCAATGGTGATCACTGTGCACTTGTTCTTGTTTTCAATATTAAAATCCATGTCTGATAATTTTGCAACTAAATGTAAGGTTATTTTTTCTTTTTACCTACACTTTTAGCCTCTTTTTCTTCCATCTCTTCCTTCAGGGCTGCCAGTTCGGTTATGTCGCCAAGGGTCGTCTTCTCAAGGTTGGCTTTGATCTTGCGCGTTGCCTTCTTGGTGCTTTCAGACTCTGAACGTCTGGCAGCTGACTCGGTGCTCTTCTTCTTATCCTCATAGACCCGACTGTGTGATACAATGATCTTCTTCGCACCCTTGTTAAACTCAATAACCTTGAAGTCAAGCTTCTCGTCTACCTTTGCCGGAGTACCGTCTTCCTTGACAAGATGCTTGGGTGTGGCAAATCCTTCTACGCCATAAGGCAGTGCAATTATCGCACCCTTGTCAAAGAGTTCGACAATGGTTCCTTCATGTACAGAGTCAACAGTAAAGAGGTCTTCGAAAACATCCCAGGGATTCTCCTCAAGCTGCTTGTGTCCCAGGCTGAGTCTCCTGTTCTCCTTGTCAATCTCAAGGACAACAACATCTATCTCAGCATCAATCGAGGTAAATTCTGCCGGGTGCTTGATCTTCTTCGTCCATGACAGGTCTGAAATATGTATCAGTCCGTCGACACCCTCTTCAATCTCAACAAAGACTCCGAAATTGGTGAAGTTGCGGACACGCGCCTTGTGACGTGAGTTGACACTGTATTTTTTATCGATGTTCTCCCATGGATCCGGTTTGAGCTGCTTTATGCCGAGCGACATCTTACGCTCCTCGCGATCAAGGGTGAGTATCACCGCTTCAACTTCATCCCCTACTTTCATAAACTCCTGGGCACTGCGCAAGTGCTGTGACCACGACATCTCCGATACATGGATAAGTCCTTCGACGCCCGGGGCTATCTCAACAAAAGCACCGTAATCGGCCATCACAACAACCTTGCCTTTGACGGTATCACCTACTTTCAGACTCTCGCTGAGCGAATCCCACGGATGCGGTGTAAGCTGCTTGAGGCCAAGAGCAATACGCTTTTTGTCATCATCAAAGTCAAGGATAACCACGTTCAGTTTCTGGTCAAGCTGTACAATCTCCTCGGGATGGTTTACCCTTCCCCATGACAGATCGGTGATATGGATCAGTCCGTCAACACCGCCCAGATCAATAAAGACACCGTATGAGGTGATGTTCTTGACTGTTCCTTCAAGCACCTGACCCTTTTCGAGCCTGGAAATAATCTCTTTCTTCTGTTGTTCGAGCTCAGCTTCAATAAGTGCCTTATGTGACACCACAACGTTCTTGAACTCCTGGTTGATCTTCACTACACGGAATTCCATGGTCTTGCCCACATATACATCATAGTCACGTATGGGCTTGACGTCGATCTGTGACCCCGGAAGGAAAGATTCGATACCGAACACGTCAACAATCATACCGCCTTTTGTACGGCACTTGATGTAACCTGTGATGATCTCATTGTTCTCAAGGGCAGAGTTGACCCTGTCCCATGAATTGTATGCCCTTGCCTTCTTGTGCGAAAGAACCAGCTGACCTTTCTTGTCCTCCTGGCTCTCAACATATACTTCAACTGTGTCGCCTACCTTGAGGTCCGGATTATAACGGAACTCATTCAGGCTGACAACACCCTCCGACTTCTGTCCTATATTGATAACCACCTCACGGTTATTCATGGCAATGACTTTTCCCTCTACCACTTCCTCAACTGCAACGGTTGACAAAGTCTCTTCGTAGAGCTTTTGCTGCTCTTCACGGCTTGACTGTGCTGAAAAACCATCTTTTTCATAAGCGTCCCAGTCAAACTCCTCAGGTGTCGCAGCAGTTGCCTGTCTTACTGCATCAGCATCACTGTCTGCAGTTTTAGTTTTTTCCTGTTTTTTTTCTTTGAGAATTGGTTTCTCCTCTTCAACCATCTCTCCTGCCGATTCGGTCACTGCCTCTTCAGCTTTGACATTTTCTTTTGCGGTCGCAGTTACTTCAGCTTCGACATTTTCTTCTGCGGTCGCAATTACTTCACCCTCTTCAGGCTTAGATTTTTCTTCTGTCTTTGCTGTTGCTGTTTCTTCAGCCTTTACATTCTCTTCTGCCTTTGCGGTTGCTGTTTCTTCAGCCTTTACATTCTCTTCTGCCTTTGCGGTTGTTACCTCTTCAGCATTTGCATTCTCTTCTGCCTTTGCGGTTATCTCAAGCTCATCACTTTCCTTGTTCCCGACTTGTTCCTTTTTCTCACTCATAATAAATAAATGTGTTGACAATTAATAGGTTAGACATTATATTGTTTGAAAATTGCTTGCAAAGATAGTAAAATTTTTATTCCCGGCATTAACAAGAAGCAGATTTTCAGAACTTAAGAATTATTAGGCAGTGTTGACAGCCTGTCACTGTTTAGATTGGTGCTTTTTTCTATTTTTGTCTTTTGTTGAACTAAATAATTTGCTGATGAAATATCCGTGTTACCATAATTACAGTAGTTACAGAACAATCAAAAACACGGGCATTAAATCATTCCTAATTAATCAAGCTTTATTATGATGAAAGGGATTATCCTTGCCGGTGGTGCCGGCACAAGGCTTCATCCGATAACGGAGGCTGTCTCAAAGCAACTGCTGCCTGTTTATGACAAGCCGATGATATACTACCCTCTCTCTGCTCTTATGCTGGCAGGCATCAGTGAAGTGCTTGTGATATCTACCCCGCGTGACCTGCCGCAGTTCCGCTCACTACTGGGTGACGGATCAAGAATAGGAATGCGATTTTCATACCGCGAACAGCCCGCTCCTGAGGGACTGGCACAGGCCTTTATTATAGGTGAAGATTTCATTGGCAGCGACACTGTATGCATGATCCTTGGTGACAATATTTTTTACGGACATGGCTTCGGCCCCATTCTCAGGGAAGCGGCGGCACTCCGCCAGGGCGCAACGGTCTTCGGCTATGAAGTCAATGACCCCGAGCGCTATGGAGTGGTTGAATTCGACGACAGATACAGGGTAGTAAGTATAGAAGAGAAGCCTGTGAAGCCGAGGTCGAACTATGCAGTAACCGGACTGTACTTCTATGACAATACCGTGGTATCGCGCGCGCGTAGCCTCAAGCCTTCCGCCCGCGGTGAGCTTGAGATCACTGACCTTAACCGACTCTATCTCGATGAGGGACTGCTGGATGTGAAACTACTGGGAAGAGGCATGGCATGGCTTGATACCGGTACCTTCGACAGCCTGCTGCAGGCATCCAACTTCATAGCCACTCTTGAACAGAGGCAGGGACTGAGCGCATCCTGCATAGAAGAGATAGCATATAAAAGCGGATATATATCAAGAGAGAAACTCATTGAAATAGCAAGGCCCCTGGCAAAGAGCCAGTATGGCCAGTATCTTCTTAAGGTTGCAAAGGAGACAACCGAATCATGAGAGTCATTGAAACAGAATTTCCCGGTCTGCTGATCATCGAACCCGACGTATTCAATGATGCACGCGGTTATTTCTTTGAAAGCTATAACAATTTTAAATACAGCAGCCATGGCATTCAGTACAATCCTGTGCAGGACAATGAATCCAGTTCCTCTGCCGGCGTTATACGGGGCCTGCACTACCAGGAGGAGCCGTTTGCGCAGGCCAAACTGATAAGGGTGATCGAAGGCAGGATATACGATGTCGCCCTCGATATACGCAAAGGCTCACCCACTTTCGGAAATTGGTACGGATTGATTATTGACTCGGAGAAGAAACTGCAGTTCCTGATACCAAAGGGATTTGCACACGGGTTCTCAGTCCTCAGCCAAAGAGCGGTTGTACTCTACAAGTGTGACAACAGATACTCCGTCGATCATGAACGGGGGATCAATGTTATGGACCCGGCTCTTGACATAAACTGGATGGTACCGGAAGGAAGTGAGATCATCAGTTCCAAGGATATTAAGCAACCTCTCTTCAGTGATATCGAAATCACCTTTACCTTTGACAAATGACAACCATCCTTATTACCGGTTCATCCGGACAGCTCGGAAGTGAGATCAAAGAGCGTTCGGCGCGTTACAGCGGATATAATTTCGTCTTCACTGACGTCGGCGAGCTCGATATAACCGATGCTGAAGACACAGCCACTTTCATTGGTGAGCTCTCTCCCTCATGGATTGTCAACTGTGCTGCATATACGGCTGTGGACAGGGCAGAAGATGAGGAAGAACGTGCTACCCTGATAAATGGCAAAGGGGTGGAGAACATCGTCAGCGCTCTGACCGGCACTGACTGCAGGCTGATACAGATCTCAACTGACTATGTGTTCGACGGAAACAGGGCTGTTCCGTACAGTGAACAGGATGAACCTTCACCTGCCTCAGCCTATGGCCGGAGCAAGCTTGCGGGAGAGAAGGAAGCCATGAAATGGCCCAACACAATAGTCATACGCACTTCATGGCTATATTCTTCTTACGGCAATAACTTTGTAAAGACGATACTGGGAAAGGCAGGGTCTTCAGAGAGCATCAACGTGGTCTTTGACCAGACCGGATCACCCACGTATGCTGCCGACCTCGCGGCTGCAATACTCGACATCATCAGTGGCGTGATACAGAACAGGCACATGTTCGTTCCCGGCATATTCAACTATTCCGACGAAGGAGTATGCAGCTGGTTCGACCTGGCCACCGAGATCGTTGCCCTTGCCGGCTCACAATGCAGGGTCATTCCCGTGAGGAGCTCCGCCTACCCTTCAAGGGTAAGCAGACCGGCATACAGCGTACTTGATAAGAGCAAGATCACCGATTACTATAATCTTTGTATACCTCATTGGAGTACAAGCCTTAAAAATTGCATATCAAAAATCAACAGGTTATGATAAACATTGATGAAATAAGAAAGAAAGCCGAATCATGGCTTACCGATGAGTTTGATGAACCAACGCGCAAGGAGGTTCAGAACCTGCTTGACAACGATGAGAAAGGTCTTATCGATGCCTTCTACAAGGACCTGGAGTTTGGCACGGGAGGACTCCGCGGCATAATGGGCGCAGGAACGAACAGGATGAACCGCTACACCCTTGGCATGGCGACACAGGGTCTCTCTAACTATCTTAAGAAACACGCGGTCAATCCATCTTCAATAAAGGTCGCCATTGCATATGACAGTCGCAATAATAGCAGCTATTTCGCCAGGGTGGCAGCAGATATTTTCGTCGCAAATGGTTTTACTGCCTGTCTTTTCGAATCGCTCCGGCCCACACCAGTGCTTTCCTATGCCATCCGGCTTCACGGCTGTGATGCAGGCGTGATAATAACTGCCTCCCATAATCCGAAGGAATACAATGGATACAAAGTATCATGGAATGATGGCGGACAGGTAGTTGCACCGCATGACAAAGGTATTATTGAAGAAGTAAGAAAGATAAAATCCGTATCGGAGATCGCATCGGGCGGTGATCAGACCAGAATAGTGATGCTCGGGGAGGAGACTGACAGAAAGTACATGGCTGAGGTCAGAAAGACAAGCATCAATCCGGATATCATACGAAGGAATGCCGACATGGGCATAGTATATACTCCACTGCACGGTACAGGTTACAGGATGGTGCCTGAGGCCCTTGAAATGTATGGATTTAAAAATATCCACACTGTCAGGGAGCAGAGTATTACCGACGGCAATTTCCCAACACTTCGCTCACCCAATCCTGAGGAGCCCGATGCATTGGCTATGGCCCTTGACCTGGCGCACGAGCAGAAAGCTGATCTGGTTATGGCTACTGACCCCGACGCCGACCGCCTGGGTATTGCCGTAAGAAAGCCCTCCGGTGAATTTGTACTGCTGAACGGCAATCAGACCGGCGCCCTGCTGACATGGTACATAATAACACAGAAGAAAAAGAAAGGTGAACTGAGAGGCAATGAGTACATCATTAACACTATTGTGACTTCTGACCTCCTTGACCGTATCGCAGAAAAGAACGGTGTAAAGAATTATAATGTACTGACCGGCTTCAAGTTCTTCGCGGCACTTATACGTGACCTTGAGGGAAAGGAAAAATACATAGGCGGAGGAGAGGAGAGCTTTGGATACCTGCCCGGTGACTATGTACGTGACAAGGATGGAATATCATCATGCGCCTTGGTAGCCGAGACTGCCGCATGGGCGCTCGATCACGGCAAGTCACTGTGGGAACTGCTCCTTGATATCTATGCTGAATACGGGCTCTACCGCGAGAAACTCGTCAACGTAGTAAAAAAAGGCGCAGATGGCGCTGCCGAGATAAAGGCGATGATGGAAGGCTACCGTGCCAATCCTCCGGCAATTATTGCCGGAAGCAAAGTTGTCAGGATAGCCGACTATCTGAAGCTGATTACTACTGATATTGAAACAGGGAAACAGACTCCCCTGCTCCTGCCACAGTCTGATGTACTGCAGTTCTTCCTTGCCGACGGAACGAAGATATCAGTGCGCCCGTCAGGGACTGAGCCGAAGATCAAATTCTATTTCAGCGCCAATACTGTGCTTGCTGATACTGAACACTTTGATGCAGAATGGAAGAACCTTGATGACAGAATCAATGCCATCATT
>Ga0055464_10000078_pt1 | contig 12601 bp, 10 predicted proteins | sample Joice_ThreeSqC_D_FD_57690 | JGI IMG/M metagenome (GOLD analysis project Ga0055464, IMG submission 57690) | Wetland microbial communities from San Francisco Bay, California, USA, that impact long-term carbon sequestration - Joice_ThreeSqC_D2 | ecosystem: Environmental > Aquatic > Marine >...
TCAAGGATGGCGATCCCGCCGCTCTCGAGGTGCTGCGCCATTCGGCCGCGCACGTGCTGGCGACTGCGGTGCGGCAGCTCTTCCCCGAGGCACACATCGGGTTCGGTCCGGCGATCGAGGACGGGTTCTACTACGACTTCGAGGTACCCCGCCCGTTCACCCCAGATGACCTCGGGGCGATCGAGGACCGGATGCGGGAGGTCGTGAAGGCGGACCATCCGTTCCAGCGCGAGGAAGTGACTCTCGCGGCGGGCCGGGAGCGGTTCCGCGACGACCCGCTCAAGCTCGAGCGGCTCGACGAGTTCGATGCGGCGGAGACGATCTCGGTCTACTCCGACGGCCCGTTCGTCGATCTCTGCCGCGGGCCCCACCTGCCCACCACCGGGCGGCTCAAGCACTTCAAGCTGCTCCACGCGGCCGGCGCGTACTGGCGCGGAGACTCCCGGCGGCAAATGCTCCAGCGGATCTACGGGACCGCGTGGTTCACCAAGGACGACCTCGACGAGTACCTGCGGCGGCTCGAGGAAGCCGAGCGGCGCGACCACCGCATGCTGGGGCGCCAGCTCGACCTCTTCTCGATCCAGGAGGACGTCGGGCCGGGCATGATCCTGTGGCATCCCCGGGGGGCGACCGTGCAGTTCGAGCTGCGGCGCTTCATGGAGGACGAGCTGCTCCGGCGCGGCTACGATCTCGTGTACACCCCGCACATCACCCGGGAGGAGCTGTTCCTGCGTTCGGGCCACCTGCCGCTGTACGGCGAGCAGCAGTTCCCACCAATGGCGCCCGCGACCGGTGATGCCGAAGACGTGCGCTACCGGGTCAAGCCGATGAACTGCCCGATGCACACGCTGATCTACGCGGCGCGGCAGCGGTCCTACCGCGATCTCCCGATCCGGCTCTCCGAGATCGCCAACGTGTACCGCAACGAGCTGTCCGGCACCCTCCACGGCCTCCTTCGGGTGCGGGGCCTGACGATGGACGATGCCCACGTGTTCTGCCGCGAGGACCAGATCGAGGACGAGATCTTCCAGATGATCGACCTCACCGACCTAGTGCTGTCGCAGACCTTCGGCTTCGCGTACCGCATCGATCTGGCGACGCGCCCCACGAAGAAGATCGGTACCGACGAGCAGTGGGCCCACGCGGAGGCCGCGCTGCGGGCGGCGCTCGATCGGCGGGGGCTCACCTACGGCATCGACGAGGGCGGTGGCGCCTTCTACGGCCCGAAGATCGACATCAAGCTCAAGGACGCCATCGGCCGCGAGTGGCAGGGGACCACGATCCAGCTCGACTACCAGATGCCGGAGCGCTTCGAGCTGGAGTACACGGGGGCCGACAACCGGCCACACCGGCCGGTCATGATCCACCGCGCGATCCTCGGCACCCTCGAGCGGTTCGTCGGGTGCTTGATCGAGCACTTTGCGGGCGCATTTCCGGTCTGGCTCGCTCCCGAGCAGGTGCGGGTGATCCCCATCACCGAGGACCAGGCGGCGGGGGCGCGCACCGTCGCGGACCGCTACCGGGCCGCGGGGATCCGAGCCCACGTGGACGACCGGAACGAGACGCTGAATTACCGGATCCGCGACGCCGAGATGATGAAGGTCCCGTTCATGGCGGTCGTCGGGAAGCGGGAGATCGACGACGGCACCGTGGCGGTCCGGGCCCGCGGCGCGGGCAGGAAGCAGGAGGTCATGCCGGTCGGGGAGTTCGAGGAGAAGGTCGTGGCGATGATCCGCAGCCGGGCGCTCGCGTAGCGTCCGCCGGCGCCGCACCTCTCCTTCCTCCTCCGCCCCTCCCGCCTTCCTTGAGTGGGGGAGAACCGGCCGTTAAGTTGAGCGGACAGACCCAATCAGCAGTTTTCTGTCCTTCGGGATTGACGGGAGCGAGGGGAGGATTCCACCGTGAGCAAGGACAAGATCCCTGTCATCGTGAGCGCCGCCAGAACCCCCGTGGGGAGGTTCCTCGGCGGGTTGAGCCCACTTCGGGCCACCCGGCTCGGCGCGATCGCCGTGCGGGAGGCGGTGAAGCGGGCGGGCGTCGACGGGAAGGCGGTCGACGAGGTGATCATGGGCATGGTTGTGCAGGGTGGGGCAGGGCAGGCCCCGGCGCGCCAGGCGGCCATCCACGGCGGGATTCCGGACGACAAGCCGGCCTTGACGATCAACAAGGTCTGCGGCTCGGGACTCAAGGCGGTCATGCTCGCCGCGCAGTCGATCAAGGCGGGAGATGCCCAGTGCGTCGTCGCGGGTGGCATGGAGTCGATGTCGAACGCGCCGCATTACCTCTATGGCCTGCGCACCGGCGTGAAGTACGGCGACCACAAGATCGTGGACGGCCTCCAGTACGACGGACTGTGGTGCTCCTTCGGCGACAACGTCATGGGGGCCTATGCGGAGTACACGGCCACGAAGGCCGGGGTGAGCCGCGAGGACCAGGACCAGTTCGCGCTGGAGAGCCACCAAAAGGCCGTCGCTGCCATCGAGGGCGGGCGGTTCAAGTCCGAGATCGTGCCAGTCGAGGTCCCGGGCAGGAAGGGCCAGGTGACGGTCGTCGATACCGATGAAGGCCCGCGCAAGGACACGTCACTCGATGCGCTGGCCAAGCTGAAGCCGGCCTTCGCCAAGGAAGGATCGGTGACCGCCGGGAATGCGCCTGGCCTCAACGACGGCGGCAGCGCACTCGTGGTGTGCTCGCAGGCCTTCGCCGAGGCGCACGGACTTGCCGTGATGGCCCGGATCACCGGGTACGCCGCAGCCGGCGGCCCGCCCAAGGAGTTGTTCTTCGCGCCCATCAAGGCGGTCGAACGGCTCATGGCCACGACCAATGCGAAGATCGGCTCCTACGATCTCATCGAGGCGAACGAAGCGTTTGCCGTGCAGGCGCTGGCGGACGGCCGGGCGCTGGGGTGGGACTGGGACCGGGTGAACGTGAACGGCGGCGCCGTCGCGCTCGGACACCCCATCGGGGCGAGCGGTGCGCGGATCCTCACCACCCTGTTGTACGCGCTGGCCGACCGCGGCGCGACCAGGGGATTGGCCACTTTGTGTCTCGGTGGCGGCAACGCCGTCGCCCTCAGCGTGGAGCGCTCGTAGATGCAGCAGACCCAGACCGCCCGGCTCGTGATGAGCCCCGGCGCCGTGGTGCGCCGGGCCCTGGCCGTGCTGGCCGGCGCGATCCTCGTCGCCGCCAGCGCGCAGGTCGCCATCCCCCTGCCGGGAACTCCCGTGCCGGTGACCCTGCAGGTCGCTGCCGTCCTCATCGTCGGCGGGCTGCTCGGCCCGCGTCTCGGAGCGGCCAGCATGGCTGTCTACCTGGCGGCCGGTGCCGCCGGGCTCCCGGTCTTCGCGCCCGTCGGGGTGCCTGGGATAACCCGCCTGATCGGTCCGACCGGCGGGTATCTGCTGGCGTATCCGCTCGCGGCGGCGCTGGTCGGTCTCGTGGCGGGACGTGGGCGGTGGCTGGATCTGGCGGTGGGGCTCCTGGCGGGCCTCGCGGTGATCCATCTCGGCGGGGTCGCGCAGCTCGCGATCTTGAGCGGTGATCCGGTGGCGGCGGTCGCCCTCGGATCGTTGCCGTTCCTGGGGCCGGATTTAGTCAAGCTCCTGTTCGCCGGGGTGCTGCTTCGGCGCTTGATGGTGAAAACGCGCGCGCTCCTTTGAGGGCGCGCGTCGTGCTTTCGGCGGTCGGTGCCGTCCTCGCGTACTACGGCGCCGTCGTCGTGATCGGATTCGGCATCGGCGCGGCGATGCCGAGGAGCTGGAGAGCGGGACCCTGGGGCATCGTCGCGGCTGCCATGCCGGCGCTGCTGGCGGCGCTCGGGGTCAGCGCCCTGCTGGCGCAGCGCGGGTGGGCCAGCGGGCGGTTCCTTGGCTGGCTGCCTCCGCGCGCGAGCGGGGCCGCGCTGGCGCGCGGGATGGTGATCGGGTGCGCCATGGCGGGCGTGGCCCTGATGGTGGCGATGGCGGCAGGAGGGGCCGGGATCGCCGTGTCGGGCGCTCCGGTCCCGGCGTACCTGCGCGCTGCCGGGCCGCTGCTGGCCGGGCTGGCGTGTGCGGCACTCGCGGAGGAGCTGCTGTTCCGCGGCTTCCCGCTCGCCAGGCTGGCGGAGCCGATGGGCAAGGTGCCGGCCAGCATCCTGCTCGCGGTCCTGTTCGCGGTGGCGCACTTGCGCAACCCGGACGTGTCGGCGCTCGCGCTGCTGAACATCGCGCTGGCATCGCTGGTGCTGAGCGCGGCATTCTTCACGCCCGGCGGGTTGCCGCTGGCGTGGGGCGTGCACTGGGGATGGAATGGTGGGCTGGCGGCGGGGGCGGACGCACCGGTGAGCGGTCTCTCCTTCCACATGCCGGCCATCGAATTCGATACCGGGCGCACCGCCTGGGTGACCGGCGGTGGCTTCGGCCCGGAGGGCGGGATCGCGGCGACGGTCGCGATGGCACTCGCACTCATCTGGCTCGGCCGCTGGGCGGCCGCGGCGGGGAAGGGGGAAACGGCATGAAGAACGTAGCGGTCATCGGGGCTGGCACGATGGGCAACGGCATCGCGCACGTCTTCGCGCAGAACGGGTGGAACGTGACGCTGATCGACGTCGTGGAGGCCCAGCTGGAGAAGGCGCTGGCGACGATCGCCAAGAACATGGATCGCCAGATCAAGAAGGGCGCCCTGGCCGAGGCGGACCGGGATGCCGCGCTGGCCCGGATCACGAAGGCCACCGCACTGGCCGCCGCCGCCAAGGCGGAGTTGGTGGTGGAGGCGGCGAGCGAGCAGGCCGAGCTGAAGTTCTCGATGTTCGCCGAGCTGGACCGCGTCACCGGCGCCGACACGATCCTCGCGTCGAACACCTCCTCGATATCGATCACCGAAATCGCGGCGCGCACCACGCGCCCCGACAAGGTGATCGGCATGCACTTCATGAATCCCGTGCCGATGATGCAGCTGGTGGAGATCATCCGTGGTCTTGGCACGTCGGACGGGACCACGAAGACGGTCATGGAGATCGCGTCGGGGTTGGGGAAGACGCCGGTCGAGGTGAACGACTATCCGGGGTTCGTCGCCAACCGGATCCTGATGCCGATGATCAACGAGGCGGTCTACTGCGTCATGGAGGGTGTGGCGACGCCCGAGGCGGTGGACACGGTGATGAAGCTGGGGGCGAACCACCCGATGGGCCCTCTCGCGCTCGCCGACCTGATCGGGCTCGACGTGTGCCGCTTCATCCTGGAGGTCATGCACGACGGGTTGGGCGACCCGAAGTACCGTCCGTGCCCGCTGCTCCGCAAGATGGTCGCCGCCGGCCGGCTCGGCCGGAAGAGCGGCCAGGGGTTCTATGACTATCGTTGAGCCCGTCTTGTCCGACGCGAGCGAAGAGCGGCGGGAGATCGTCGCGCTCGCCCGTGATTTTGCCGAGCGTGAGATCGCGCCGCACGCCGCCGACTGGGATCGCGAGAAGCGGTACCCGTGCGAAGTGATCCGGCAGCTGGGCGAGCTGGGGTTCTTCGGCATGCGGATCCCCGAGGAGTACGGCGGGCTGGGGCTCGACCCGCTCACGTATTTCATGGTGCTCGAGGAGATCGCGGTCGCGGACGCGGCGACGTCCATCACGCTCTCGGTGCACAACTCGCTGCCGGTATCGATGCTCCTGGCGCACGGCACCGAGGCACAACGGCGCCGCTGGCTGCCGGTGATGGCGAGCGGGGAGATGCTCGCCGCGTTCTCGCTCTCCGAGGCGGGGGCGGGCTCCGACGCGGCCGCGATCCGCGCCCAGGCCGTGCGCGACGGCGACCAGTGGGTGCTGAGTGGCGAGAAGGCGTGGGTGACGAACGGCGGCACCGCGAACCTCGTGGTGGCCGCGGTCCGCACCGATACGCCTGAAGCGCGGCGCGGCAAGCACGGCATGTCCATGTTCCTCGTTCCGGCCGACGCGCCGGGGGTGGAGCCCGGGCAGCCGGAAGACAAGATGGGGCTCCGCTCGTCGGGTACCACGACGGTGACGTTCCACGACGTGCGGCTGTCGGAGGAGTACTTGCTCGGGAAGGAGGGTGATGGGTATCTGTATGCGCTCCAGGCGCTCGACAACGGCCGGATGGGGGTGGCGGCGCAGGCCATCGGCCTCGGCCGCGCAGCCCTGGAGCATGCCATCCGCTACGCCGGGGAGCGTCAGCAATTTGCACGTCCGCTAAAAGACTTCCAGGCGATCCAGTTCAAGCTGGCGGACATGGCAACCCGCCTGTCGGCAGCCCGGGCGCTCCTGCACGAAACGGCCCGGCTGGTCGAACGCGGCGATCGAGTGACCGAGCGCGCGAGCATGGCCAAACTATTTGCCACCGAGAGCGCCATGTGGGTGACGAATCAGGCGGTGCAGGTGTACGGGGGCTACGGCTACATGCGCGACTATCCTGTTGAACGGCTGTTTCGCGACGCAAAGGTGACGGAAATCTATGAAGGAACGAACGAAGTCCAGCGAATCGTCATTGCACGGGGGCTCTACCCCAAGTAGAGCGGAGATCACGAAATCCTTGAACGACGGACTCTTTGCACTGATCGGCGAGCACCGCCACGAGCAGGTGAGCTTGTGGAGCGATCGGGATGCCGGCTACCGGGGCATCATCGCGATCCACAACACCGTGCTGGGTCCGGCCCTCGGGGGCACGCGGATGTGGCACTACGTGAACGACCTCGAGGCGCTGATCGACGTGCTGCGGCTGTCGCGCGGCATGACGTACAAGGCGGCGGTGGCCGGACTCAATCTGGGCGGCGGCAAGAGTGTGATCATCAACGACCCGAAGGCGACGAACCGTGAGCCGATCTTCCGGGCACACGGACGGCACGTGGAGGCGCTCGCGGGCCGCTACATCACCGCCGAGGACGTCGGCACCAGCCCGGGTGACATGGAGTTCATCCACCACGAGACCGACCACGTGGTCGGGCTCGCCGGCCGGTCGGGCGATCCGTCACCGGTGACGGCGCTCGGCGTGTACCGGGGCATGAAGGCCTGCGCCAAGGTCGCCTACGGCAGCGACGCGCTCGCCGGCAAGACGGTCTCCGTCCAGGGGACGGGACACGTCGGCTACTACCTCTGCAAGCACCTGTTCGAGGAGGGCGCCAAGCTCGTCGTCAGCGACATCGAGGTGGAGCGTGTGAAGCGGGTGGTCGACGAGTTCAAGGCGGTGCCCGTCGCGCCGAAGGACATCTACGGGGCGAAGGCCGATATCTTCGCGCCCTGCGCGCTGGGCGCAGTGGTCAACGACGACACCATCCCGGTGCTGCAGGTCGACATCATCGCCGGCGCGGCGAACAACCAGCTGGAGCAGGAGCGGCATGGCGACATGCTGCACGAGCGCGGCATCATCTACGCCCCCGACTACGCGATCAACGCGGGCGGGTTGATCAACGTGAATGCGGAGGTGGAGGGCTGGTCGCTGGAGCGGTCGCATGGGAAGGCCGAGGAGATCTACGACACGATTCTCCTGGTGCTCGAGATGGCGGCCGAACAGGGCATCCCGACCTACCGCGCGGCGGATCGGCTGGCGGAGCAGCGCATCGCCCAGGCGGCCGCCGCGAAAGTGTGACCCGGCAACTTCGGTGGTTGGAGTGATCATGGACGACTTCTCGGCACGGATCCGGTCGCTCGAGGCGGGGGATCCGACGATCCACGGGCTCATCCGCAGGGAGATGGCTCGGCAGGAGCAGGGCCTCGAGCTGATCGCGAGCGAGAACTTCGTCTCGCGTGCTGTGCTCGAGGCGATGGGGTCGGTACTCACCAACAAGTACGCCGAGGGCTATCCCGGTCGGCGGTATTACGGCGGCTGCGAGGTGGTCGACGAGATCGAGCAGTTGGCGATCGACCGGGCCCTCGAGCTGTTCGGCGCCGACCACGCCAACGTGCAGCCGCACAGCGGCGCCCAGGCGAATATGGCCGCCTATCTCGCCGTCCTCGACCCGGGCGACACGCTCATGGGCCTGATGCTGCCGCACGGCGGGCACCTGACCCACGGCGCGAAGGTCAACGCCAGTGGGCGGCTCTTCCGCGCGGTGCAGTACGGCGTGGACGAGCACACCGGTCTGATCGATCTCGACGCCGTGCGTGCGCTGGCGCTCGCCGAGCGTCCGAGGATCATCATCACCGGCGGCAGCGCCTATCCCCGGCACATCGACTTTGCCGGGTTCGCGGCGGTCGCGCGCGAGGTGGAAGCGACCTTGATGGTGGACATGGCGCACTTCGCCGGCCTAGTCGCGGCGGGTGTCTGCCCGTCCCCCGTGCCCCACGCGGACATCGTCACCAGCACCACGCACAAGACCCTCCGCGGGCCGCGCGGGGGGTTCATCCTGTCCCGCGAGGCGCTGGCCAAGGCAATCGACAAACAGGTATTCCCGGGCACGCAGGGCGGGCCGCTCGAGCACGTCATCGCGGCGAAGGCGGTCGCATTCGCCGAGGCGCTCACGCCGGCCTTCCGGCGGTACGCCGCCCAGGTCGTCGCGAATGCCCGCGTGATGGGCGAGGCGCTCGTGGAAATGGGGTACCGGTTGGTCTCCGGCGGCACGGACACGCACCTGCTGCTGGTGGACCTGCGCGACCGCGACTACTCGGGCAAGGAGGCGGAGGAGGCGCTCGGCCGGGCCGGGATCCACGTGAACAAGAACACCGTTCCGGGAGACCCGAAGTCGCCGTTCGTCACCAGTGGCATCCGCGTCGGCACCTCCGCGCTGACCACGCGCGGGATGGGTGCGGCCGAGATGCGGCAGGTGGCGGAGTTCATGGACCGCGTCCTGCGGTTCCCGACCGAGGAAACGACCGAGGCCGTGCGCGGCGAGGTGCTGGAGCTCACCCGTGCCTTCCCGCTGTACGGCGTCCCGGTGGCCGTGGCCTGAGGCCCCTTGCCTAGGGGCCTTCGGCCTACTCACCTTTTGGACGTGTTCGAATTGCAGCTCGCACCCGACATCGTGGACCGCATCCGGGAACGCGACGGCCGCTATCACGAGCGGGCGTACCTGTTCGTGCTGGCGGCGGTCGAATACTGCCAGCGGCGGCGCAAGGTGCGGGGCCACATCAGCGGCGAGGAGCTCTCGCTCGCATGCCGCGACCTGGCGATCCAGCAGTTCGGGCTGACGGCGCGAACGGTGCTCACCCATTGGGGGGTCGGCACCACGAACGACTTCGGGAACATCGTCTTCGTGCTGATCGGCATCGGGCTCCTGATCCGGAATCCCACCGACCGGATCGAGGACTTCGACGCGGTGTATGATTTCGCGCGGGCCTTCGAGGGGGAGTACCCCTGGGGTGGCGTAGCCCGCGCGGATATCGGTGGAGTACCTTGAACCCGGCCCGCCGTGCGTGGGTGCCGGCGCTCCCACGTCGGCGTCTGGCGTGACGTGAGGGGAAGGGAGGAGCGACGTATGGAGGAGAACCGCTTGCCGGCGTGCCTCAAGTGCGAGAAGGGAGTGCTGATCCCGCTCTCGGACTACGGACGCGACGGCGCCCCCATCCAGTACAAGGCATGGGCGTGCACGAACCCCGAGTGCGGCTTCAACCTGCGCATCGACAACGGCGAGATCTCGTTCGGTCGAGTGATCGGACAGAGCTTCAAGTAGCCGTTACCCGACGCAGCGCCGTACACCAGACTGAGCCCTCGCCACACGGTTCCTCGAGATCCGCCCTCCCGAGCACGGATCCCGATGGCCGGCGGCTGAGGGCCGAATGCTTGGCACCATGACCGTCCCCGTCCTCAATGCGTCGCAGGCGGCGGAGTGGGATGCTCGTGCCCGGACTGCGTTCGCCATCCCGAGTCGAGTGCTCATGGAGGCCGCCGGGCGCGCCGTGGCGACGGTGGCGGCCCGGCGCTTTCCGGACGCCCTGCGCGCCGGAGTCCTCGTGGCTGCTGGACACGGCAACAACGGTGGGGACGGCTGGGTCGCGGCACGGGCGCTGCGAGCGCTCGGCGTGCCCGTGTGGGCGGTAGAGCTGGACCACGCCCGGTCGCCCGACTGCGAAGCCAACCGTGCGTTGGCTCTCGGTGACGGCGTGCGGTCCGTCGGCCCCGGTGGGGAGTGGCCGATTGCGGGCCTCTACATGGACGCGCTGCTGGGCACCGGCGCGTCCGGCGCGCCGCGCGACGCGCTGGGCGATCTGGCGGCTCGCGTCGCGGGCGTTCCCGGCCCCATCGTCTCCGTGGACGGGCCCACCGGTCTCGATCTCACCACTGGGGAGGCCCACGGTCCGGTTCGTGCCGATCTCACCGTCACCTTCGGCGGCGCCCGGCGCGGGCATCTGCTCCAGCGCGAGTGGTGCGGTGCGGTCGTGGTGGTGGACATCGGGTTCCCGCCGGCGCTGCCGGAGTGGCCGGCGCTGTTCACCGACGACGACGCACGCCGGCTCCTGCCACCGTTCCGGGCCGACATGCACAAGGGCAACCGCGGGCACGTCGTCGTGGTGGGTGGGGCGGAGGGCATGGCCGGCGCCGCGCTCCATGCCGCGTCGGCCGCGTTCGCGACCGGCACCGGCCTCGTCAAGATCGCCGCACCGCCGGCGACGGTGCAGGCGGCGCAGGGGATGCTCCCCGACGCGCTCACCGTCACGACGGCGCTTGGACCCGACGTCGAGCCCGACCTCGCCGAAGCGCTGGCGTGGGCCGACGCGGTGATCCTCGGGCCCGGCCTCGGTCGCGGCGCGACGCGCACGGCGTTCGTGCGGGCGGTCATGGACCTCGTGACCGTGCCGGCGGTGATCGATGCCGACGCGCTGCACACCGGCCGTGACGCGTTCGGGGCCGGCGCGGCGCCGCGGATCTGCACCCCCCACCCCGGGGAGTTCCAGTCGGCCTTCCCCGATCTTGCGCCGCTGCTCGCGGAAGACCGGTTTGCCGCGGCGGTGTCGGCGTCGGCCCCGCGGGTCAGCGTGCTGCTCAAGGGCGTCCCGACCGTCATCGCGTCGCCCGAGCGGGCGCTGCGTGTCGTCGCCACCGGCAACCCGGCGCTGGCCACCGGCGGCAGTGGGGATCTTCTCTCCGGCTTCATCGCCGGGTTTCTGGCGCGCGGCCTCGACCCGCACGACGCCGCCGGACTCGGTGCCTACACCCTCGGGCGCGCGGCGGAGTTGGCCTCCGGGCGCCTCACGGTGCGCGCCACGCGGCCTGCCGACGTGCTCGCCGCCGCGCCCGAGCTGTGGCGCCACCTCGCGGCGCCCCCCGAGATCGCCCCGCCCGTTCTGCTGGAGCTTCCGGCCCCGGCCTTGGTCTGATGCGCGTTGCCACCGGTCTCCTGCTGGTGACGGTGTGGGGGACGGGCACTGCGGCCGCCCAGCTGGTGCCCAGTCGTTGGCGCGTCGAGGAGCGGGTCGTCGTCGGCGATTTCAGTGAGGTCCTCACGGTCGGGGCCGGCAGCGATGTGGTCTTTGCGGTCACGCCCGGCGGGATCGGACAGTACGACACGCGGTTCCGGCGCTGGGGCCTCCCGGCACAAGTCCCCGCCACCCTGCTCCCCCCGCTCGGGGCGCCCGCGCTCGTCGATCCCGTGGACCGCTCACTCTGGTTCGGCGGCCTCTCCGGAGTGCTGCACTACGACCCACGGCTCGAGTCGATGGAAGTGGTGTCGGTGCCGGGTGGTGTCGTCGACCTGATGTTCGATCGCAATGACACGTTCAGCGGCCTGTACGTGCGCAGCAGCACCGGATGGTATCTCGTCGCGCGCGGCAGTGGATTCCTCACTCAGGCGACGACGCTCCCGCCGCCCACCCAGCAGATCCGACCCCCGCGCGTGGCGGAACTCGAGCTCCGGCTGCCCGGTCTCACGGCGCGATCCCTCGCCCTGACCGACCCCCGCATGCGGAGCTATCAGTTCACGGCCGCCGGCGAGATCCCCGAGACCGGCGACGTCTTCGTGGGCACCGATGGGCTCGGCCTGCTCGAGCTCGATCCGGTGACGCAGGAGCTCCGGCCGCTGCCGTTTGGGCTGCTGAGCGCCGACGCGTGGGCGGTGGTGCGGACCGCCGATGGCGTTGTGGTCGGGTCCGGTGCGCGAGGATTGCGCCGCGGGATCACCTGGGTGAGCGCCGACCTGCAACGCTACCGTCAGGAGGAGGGCCCGCCGGCCACGGGATACCGGTTCGGCACGGTGCTCGGCCTCGCCGTAGACGGCGAGGAGATCTGGGCGGCCACCGACCGTGGATTGTGGCGGGTCGCGCCCGACGGGAACGCGCTGCGCGAGGCTCCCCAGTTGGTCGGTGACGCGGATGTCGTCTATGCGGTGGCCGTGGGACCGGGTGGCGCGTGGGTCGGCACCGAGCGCGGGCTGTTCGTCGTGGAGCGCGACGGAGAGACCCGGTGGGTGGACGAGCGCGTGCGGGAGCCCGTGCTCGCGATCCTGCCATTCCGCGATACGGTGTGGGTTGGTGTGGCGGGCGGGCTCGGGTTCGTGTCCCCGGGCGGCAGCGACCTGCTCGTACCCGGGGAGGTGGCCGACGAGCCGTGGCTGCGCGAGGCAGTGGTGGCGCTGGCGGTCACGGGTCAGGCACTCGCCGCCGCCACTGAGGCGCGCGTGGCATGGAGGGATTCGACCGGCCGCTGGACCGTCGAACGGGCGGTCGACGGCGAGATTGGGCGTATCGTCG
>Ga0055464_10000080_pt1 | contig 12466 bp, 9 predicted proteins | sample Joice_ThreeSqC_D_FD_57690 | JGI IMG/M metagenome (GOLD analysis project Ga0055464, IMG submission 57690) | Wetland microbial communities from San Francisco Bay, California, USA, that impact long-term carbon sequestration - Joice_ThreeSqC_D2 | ecosystem: Environmental > Aquatic > Marine >...
CATAGAACCCCGGCCACGTATAGTGGGCCGGCCGCACGTTCATCGCGTGGTTGTTGTTCAGGAAGTGGAACGGAAACGGCAGGACACGGTCCGTGCGCTGATACTCGAGGTTCAGCGGCGCCGCCCGGCCGAACGCCGACAGGAGCGAGTACCCCGGGAAGGCGCCCGGCGTCATGTCGATAAACTGCTTGGTCAGCTCGAACGGCTCGGCGCCAACGTCCGAATCGAGCCCGAGCACGAAATTGGTCTGGAGGTACGGGATGTACTGCTGGACGATCCGCAGGTGTTCCGACACCTGCTCGACCTTCCGCAACCCTTCAGCACGGCCGGTGCGCGACTTGTTGCCCAGGTCGAACCAAGACTCGATCCCCGGGAGTATGGCCTTGAAGCCGTTGTGCCGCAGCCGCTTCAGATGCGGCTCCGAGAGCAGCGACAGGCTGCTCTCGGCGATGAAGTCGATGCTGTCCGGCGGCACCGCCTCCTCGATCGCGCTCATGTAGTCGTCGAACCGGATGCCGAAGTTCGGGTCGTGCCACGCCACGTGCGGCCGCCGGAACTTGGTGCGCAGGAAGCGCAGGTCGCTCTTCAGCAGCTCGAAGTCCAGCGGCTGGTACGGAACCGTGGAGTCGATGCAGAAACTGCAGGTGTAGGGGCAGCCGAGGCTGCCCAGCATCGGCACGATCTTGATGAGCGGGGCCTTGTCGAGCGTGCGCTCCGCGAACTTCCATCGCTCGCGCACGCCGGGCATCGTCACCGGCTGGCTCGCGGCCGCGAGATGGACGCCGTACTGCCGCTGAGGCGACGGATCCCGCAGGAGATCGTGGATCAGGGCCTTGTCCGTGAAGCCCAGGACGTAGTCGAAGTAGCGCCGCGCGTCCTCGGGGTAGCAGCGGGCGTGGGGCCCGCCGAGCACGGTCACCGCCCCGCGGGAGCGAAACAGCGCGCTCAGCGCGTAGGACAACTGGGCGGCCTGGGTGAACGCCCCAATGAACACGACGTCGACGCCGCGGGGCAATTCGGCGAGCAGGTCCTCGAAGCCGGTGTAGCAGACGAAGGTGACATCGTGGCCCTGCTCCTCGCACCACACGCCGAGGACCTGGGGCATGATGCTCGCCAGATTCGCGTTCATCACGCGGCCGTACAGCGTCGAGGTCGGGCCCTTGCTGACGAGATCGATGATTCCGATGCGCAACCGTCGCACGGAAGCTCCTGGGATTGGAGACATGGATTGTCGAATGCCGCCGGCCGCCGACTGCGGTCGCCCGGACTTCCCCACACGGCCCCGTGCTGCGTGCGGCGTCGGGTGGTATCGAGCTCGCCGTTGCGCTGACCTGCTCGATCCCCAAAAAAGCGGCGGGGACCTGTGCGCATGCCAAGTCCCCGTTTCCGTGGCTGGATCTGCTCGCGCACCCCACCCGGGTGCGTCGGACACTTAGGACAATGTACCTTTGAGGGGTCGCCCCGCGCCAGCGGCTCCGACCATCGGCTCGAATCGGCGGGCCCGTTGGGGCGCCCGTTGCTATCTTTCTGCCATCATGTGCACCGGGGCGGCAGCAGGGTCCGTGAGCGCCGCTCGCCTGGGCGCGGATCCGCCCATGCCGCCCCTCGAACTCGGCATCCGGAGATCATGATTTCAGGCACTACGACCCCGACGGCGACAGACTGGAACGCGGTGATGGCGCCGTACCGGCAGCCGCACCTGCGGCGCAGCGTGATCCAGATCGTCGATACGGCGCTCCCGTTCGCCGTCTTCTGGCTCACGATGCTGTGGAGTCTCGAGGTGGGGTACTGGCTGACGCTCCTGCTCGCCGTGCCGACCTCGCTACTCCTGGTGCGGCTCTTCATCCTCCAGCACGACTGCAGCCACGGGTCGTTCTTCCGCTCGCGCACCGCGAACGCCACGCTCGGAAGCGTCATCGGCGTGTTCACGCTCGTGCCGTTCGCCTACTGGCGCCGGACGCACGCCCTGCATCACGCCTCGTCGGGGAATCTCGACGTGCGGGGATTCGGTGACATCGACACGCTCACCGTGCGGGAGTACCTCAGCCGCTCCCGGCTCAAGCGGGTGCTGTACCGGGTGTACCGCCATCCGCTCGTGCTCCTGCTGGTCGGCCCGACGTACCAGTTCGTCGTCAAGCACCGCTGGCCGCTGGATATGCCGCGCTCGTGGAAGCGCGAGTGGGCGAGCGTACACTGGACCAACCTCGGCATCGTGGCGGTCGTCGCGGTTATGTGGCTCGCCGTGGGGCTCGACCGGTTCCTGCTGGTGCAGGTGCCGGTGACGCTCCTTTCGGGCTCGATCGGCGTATTCCTGTTCTACGTGCAGCACCAGTACGAGGACACCTACTGGCGGTACAAGGAGGCGTGGAACTACTACGCCGCGGGCCTGGAGGGCGCCTCGCTCTTCGTGCTGCCCAAGGCGCTGCAGTGGTTCACCGGGAACATCGGGCTGCATCACATCCACCACGTCAGCCCGAAGATCCCCAACTACAACCTGCAGCGGTGCTACAACGAGAACCCGGCGCTGCACCAGGTCACGCGCCTCACGGTGGGGACGAGCATCAGGACGCTGTGGCTCACGTTGTGGGACGAAGGCGAGCGCCGCCTCGTGCGGTTCCGCGATCTGCGCTCGATCCGGCGCCGGCTGGCAGCCGGAGGTGGCGACGAACCGGTCGCCCCCACCAAGCCGGGGGCCGTGCCGAAGGCCTGGAAGTAGGGCGGCCGCAGGGGCTCCCGCCGGGCAGGTCCAGCAGGGCGATTCCTCCGCTCGCAGCCCGGGAGGCCGAGCCGACGAGCCCCGCCGGATCGGGAGCCCACGCGCAAGGCGTACGTCAATTGGCCGGCAGGTGGATCAGCAGGTTCCCGCCGGTGATGGTCTTCTTGCAGAGGCCCTTCGGTTCGCCGCCGTTGATCGTCGCGACGGCCTGATCTTCCGTCGCAAACCACTTCCACGTGATCCCATCGCCGTTCGTCCCGGGGGTCCCAAGATCGTGCATCTTGACGACCAGGATCTGGCCTAGGCGCGAGCCGCTGCCTGAGACGTGGCTGTCGCGTCCGGCGCACACGCCGTCGTGCGAGGTGTCGTCACCGCCGGAGCAGCCTCCCGACGTGTCCTCGCCGCCGCTGCAGCCGTCGTCGGTGGTCGTGGTGCCGTCGGTTACGGCGCAGCCCCCACCCATGTCGCCGATGCCACTGTCCATGCCACCCGTCCCACCACTCCCGCCGCCGCAGCCGCCGTCCTCGTGGGTCTCACCGTCGCTGCCGCTGCAGCCGCCGTCGTGCCCCGTCTCGCCGCCGCAGTCGGTGCATCCCCCATCGCTGCCACCGTCCTCCCCATCGCACCCGCCCCCGCTCATGCACTGCTTGTTGTCCGCGATCACCTCCGCGGTCATCCAGGCCTTGTGGCTCACGGGATCGATGACCACGTCCGTCGCCGCCGCCTCGATCTCACGATGGAGCACGAGCCCCTCGGGCGTGACGCGGTAGACCCGGAAGAAGAACGAGCCGCGGGGCTCCATGCCCGCCGGCATCTCGAATCCCTCGAACTCCGCGAACGCGCGGATCTCGGCTTCGGGCGCTCCCTCACCCTTGCCGCCCATCGAGACGATCTCGATAGATCCCGTCACTTTCGGGACGTTCGTGACCGGGCTGGCGCTCGCGGCGAGGGAAAGCCCCCGCGGTTCGGTGACACCGGCCGACTGATCGACCGCGCATCCTCCCGCGAGCAGTAGGCCGGCGATCGCGGCCGCACCGGCCGAGGTACAGGCGATGCCTCTCAGCGTCTGCGTGGTGTGCATGATGAGCTCCCTCTGTCCAGGTCGCCCTTGCCCGGCATGTCGGTGGTCGGGTCAGGTCCCTCCCTGTGTGGAGGGGCCGCTCCTCGCGGAGCGACCCCTCGAGTCGGTGCTCGGTCCCCAGTCTTTCGCTATCCGTGTGCAGACGCGCGCCGGGTGCTAGTGTTTCGGGCCGCCACCGCCGCCACCGCTGCCACCGGCGATCACGGTGATGGTGAGCGTGACCGTGTCTGCGGCCGCCGGATCGGTAGTCCAGGCACCCACATCCACGCCCGTGATGTCGACGCTGGGAATAACGAACGTGATGTCGTAGTCCCCCGTGGCATTCACGCGCAGGTTGTAGCCGTACACGACCTTCCCGGTCGCGTTGATCTCGGCCGTCGGGTTTGAGCCCACGGGAACCACGTACTGGCCGGTGGCGACGTTCTTGACGCTGAACGTGACGCCCGAGTCAAAGACCCGCGCGGGCAGGTTCTCCGCGGTGGCATACCACCCGCCCTGGCCGTCGTCCGTTGCGACGGTCCCGTAGGGGGACTCACGGTCCAACATCTCCGGTTGCAGCTTGACCACCGTGAAGCCCTGCATCTCGATGCCCGTAGCTTCGAACAGGCCGAGCTCTACACGAATCGGCTTGCCGACCTGCAGCTTGGCGTCACCCGCCAGGTTGTCGCCCCACTCGGCCGTCGCCGTCGCCGTCGCCGCGGTGTAGCACTGAGCCTGCCACGTATGCTCACCCTGGACGTAGTAGTAGGCCCCGGGGGCGATGGCGTAGCCGGTCAGCGGGTCTCCAGTGGGATAGACGAGGGGATCCGGGTTGTTGAGCGGGCAATTGACGCCCGTGAAACCGCCATCGATCATGATCGTCGGGACCGACAGGTTGTTGCTGCCCGCTTCCTCCCCCCCACCACCGCCGCCACCACCGCCACCTCCACCACCCGGAGGCCCGTACTTGAAGTTGGCCGGGTCCGTGACGGAGGGCCGATCGGCGCAGCCGAGCGCCAGGAATGCCAATCCGAAGGCCAGCGCCGCCAGGGCACTCATGGGCGACCTGTGCATCAGGTCCTCCTCGCTAGGGATGTGTCCTTTCCAAGGCAAGGGGTGTGCACACCGCCGCCGAAGCGCGCACGACACCGCAAGTGATTGTGAGGGCGGAAGTTCCTGAGCGTACTCGCCCGTGAGGCCTTCCCTTGGCATGTCGCGGGAGGCGACATCCGGCCGTTCGGCGATGTCGCACTTGACGACATGCACGATCAGAGGGCTCCGGGACGTGCGCGCCGGATTCCTCCCATCCCGCAGCAACTCAGCGAGACAGAGAGACGCGGAGAGGAACCGGGAGGCGGACGCAACAGCGGGGCTGATGCCACTGCACCATCCCCGCCATCCCTACGATGTTCCTGCGAAGGCACCCGCCCGGCGGATGATGCAGGGCATTTCGTCCACTCGCAGCTCGCTCGTCGAGCGCGCGAGGCCCACCGGACGGGGCCCCAGCCGAAGCTCAGCGGCCACCGCAGACGGTCAGTTCCCTCCCCCACGCGCCAGGATGCGGACGTCGATGTAGGTGAGGTTGTTCGCAAAGTCCATCACACCGACCGCGCCGCCGGTGTCACTGCCTCCGTCGTCGCCTTCGGCCGCCTCGACCACAACCTCCTCGGCCGGCACCATGATGCCGGTCACCCCATCCACGAAGAAGGTGTTGAGCGCGGCCGTGCCGCACTGCTGATCGAGGCTGAACGTGATCCGATAGTCACCCGCGGCCTCGCCGCCATTCACGACGGCGTCATTGAGCTGGCGGACGTTCCACGTGTAGCCGAAGATGATCCGGCCCTTCACGTTGATCTCGGCCGAGTAATAGCCAGGTCCGTCGCCAACGTCGTAGACCGGCTTGTTGAAGATTGGCTCGTTGATGAGATCGCCCGTGTACGTCGCCGCCTCTGTCCAGCCCCCCTCGGGGACCCATGTCAGGTTCGCCAGTGCGGGATCGAGTGCCGGGTCGTCGCGGACCACCAGGAGCTTCTGGATGGTCATCCGCGCACAGTGTGTGTACACAGTGGCCCGACCACCGAGCACCGCCTCGGCGACTGGCGGCTCCGTCGTGGACGCCGCCGCTCCGTGGACCTCGTCGATGCCCCATCCCGACGTGTGCCGCATCAGGTACTCGAGCTGCGGAATGGTCAGCGTCTGGAAGAGCACCACCTCGGTGCGCACCTGGGACCGAGTGTACCAGTCCACCGATTCGAGATTGTCGCCCCAGTCGATCGAGTCAACGACGAGCGTGCCGTCGAGCTCCGCTTCGCCCGACGCCATCGCATCACCCGACCACGCCCGCCACACGTTCCCGTCGTCTTTTTGGAGGTACACCCTCGCCAACGGCAGCGGCTTGTCAGCCGGGATTGTCCCTGGAAGCGGACCTACCGTTCCGACCGCGCCGTCATCGCAGTACTGGATGTCGTCCTCATCGGGCAGGCAGCTGGCCGGCACCACGTCGGGATCGATCCCGTTCGTGCCCCACTGGTACCACCACTCTCCGGTGAGGATTGGATCCATGTCGGCAGTGCCCGGAACGATCTTCTCCACACCTTCGGCCCAGATGACCGGGAACGACAGGTTGTTGACGCCCGTGGCGGGCACCGGCTTGCCACCGCCGCCCTTGAGGACGGGGCTGTCATGGATCGAGCCGCCAGGGGCGGTTCCGTCGCTGCAGCCGTACACCATCCCTCCAAAACAGAGGGCGAGCGTCGCCACCGCTCGCCTGCGCCAGATCTGCATCACGACCTCCCTATTGGGGTTGCAGGATCAGAGGGCAAGTGCTATGCGAAACCCCTTCTATCCGCGGAAGTCGTTGCCCGGTTGCGGTTTCGGTGGCCTCGGCGCATCGAGGGCATGCACGGTGGATGTCGTCATCGGCGACATGCACCCATGTCCACGCGTCACCTCATGCGACACGAGGCGCGTAACTGCCCGAGCGAGAGGCGATTGGACGCGGCGGTGATTGGGACAGATGCGTCCTCATGGCACCGCCGAATGCTCGACTCGATCGGTCACGGTTCTGGAGGGTTGCGATGCGAGCCGCCGTCAAGTTCCTCGGTCGGTGGGAGTTGGGGGAACGTGCGGTCGATCCACACAAAGTCAGCGCACGCGTGCCGCCCGGTGAGAGACCGGACAAGTTGCGACAAGTGTCCGATTCCGTCCCACCCGGCGCTTCATGCAGCGCACGTGTTACGAGGGCCACGAGGCGCGGTCGCGGGCGGTGCGGAGGCCACACCGCGTTGGAGGGGACCGGCGATCCCGCGGGCGGGAAACGCCTGCGGGGGTGATGCCGATCGGCACCACCCCCGCTCGCTGCGACACACTCTCGGAAGCTCCCGCCCGGCGGGTCAAGCAGGGCGTTTCTCCGCTCGCGGGTCGATTGTCGAGTCCGCGAGGCCCGCCGGAGCGGGAGCCAATCCGGCCGGTGGTGCCGGCCGCCGCCGTAGCGGGGACTACGTCGGGCTATCGCCCCGCATAGATGTCGATGAATGCGACGCCGCCCTCATCTCCGCCGTTCAGGGCCGCATCGCCGGCCGGAATGAGGGTGCCGGCGTTGAGGTTGCCCTCGTTCACCAAGCGCGTCGTCGCATCGAACACCGTCTTGGACGCCGTGCACTTGCTGGGCCCGTCAATCACGAACGTCAGACGGTACGTGCCGGCGACGATCCCCTTCGTCTTCCAGTTGTAGCCGAAGATCATGCTCCCGCCGGCATTGATCTCGGCGGTGTACTGATCGTTCGAAGCGGCGAGATTGACCGCGGGGTCATCCCCACCGCTCCACGTTCCGGCGGTCGGGTTCCACGCTGGGACACCAGTGATCCGCTGGATCAGCAACCTACTGCAGCGGGGGTACACCGTAGCGTGAACCGGGACCACCGTGCCGTCGGTGGTCACCGCGCTCTTCACGGTCGTGGGGTCGAGCAGCGTGCCATCGATCGGATAGTCCGTCCCCTGCACCTCGTTGATCGATTGGTCGGTGAACGGCACCGCCCCGCTCATGTTGAGCGCGCCGAAGCAATTGTCGGGCGTAGCCCCGAAGACGCAACTGCCAGCCCAATCCGCAGCAACGTATCCACCGAACTCCGCGTGATCGGTGGCGTCCAGGAACAGCGCCACCTCGGTGCGGATCTGCCGCTGCTTCAGGCTCGCGCTCTCGAGCAGGTCGCCGAAGTCCACTGCGCTGACCACGAACGGACCCTGCGCGGCCGCGTGGAACATCTGCCACTTGTTTGCGGCCCGTTCCTGCAGCAGCCAGACCGCGGAATCGCCGACCAGCGTCGGCACGCCCGTGACCTCGTCGAGCCCGGTGTTCTTCCGCCCGAAGTAACAGAGGTAGCTGTCGGGCACCGCACCACTGTCGTCGAGCTGCGTTCCGTCCTCCCCGACGCAGTCGGTGAGCGGATCGAGCACAGGCGCGAATGTCCACCCCGTGGTCAGCGCCTGGAAATCGGTCGGTGCGACACCATCCGACCAGATCACTGGGAACGACAGATTGTTGCTCCCGGCCTCGGTGACCGGCGGGCCCTTCTTCATCACCAGTGAATCGGTGATCGATGCCTGATCGCTACAGCCGATCGCGAGAAACGCGATCCCGACCGCGAGCGCCGATGCGGCGCGACTACGCCAGCCCTGCATCACGACCTCCCGCTAAGGGTTGTCTCACCCCGACGCAAGCGGTGTGCGCGGCACCGTGGTGGTGCACGCCGACGGTGCAAGTGCATTCGTCACAAGCGAGTTCGAACATGGCCGGGATTGGGTCGCCCAATGACCCTGTCGCGTTTCACGACAGACGCCATCGGAGGTCGCGTCGCAACCGAGGACATCGCCGTGCAAGTGCTTTCCGGGCAGGGTTTTTGCTCATTGTGATATGGGACACATGTGAGCGTCTCAAGCGCGAGAACATCGACGGAAATGTTCGGCGTTACGACTGTTCTGCCCGACGAGATTCCGTCAAGTCCAGTCCGGAGGCCAACTTGTGCAATGCTGTCCCACGTGGCGGGATTCCGAAGCGCAGGCCTCGAGCGGGTAATGACTTGGACATGACGCGACACATGTACCTTTGTGTCCCATACGACTACACTCCCTCTGGTTGCCGGTGAGGTGGGTGATGGGTTTGGAGATGCGTGTGGCGGCCAAGATCCTCCTGATCGACAAGGACCCCCGGGAAGGGGCGAGCCTCGCCCAAGCCATGCAGGCGCAGGGATACGCCGTCACCACCACCCTCTGTGGTGCACCCGCGCTCCAGGCGCTCCATTCCGAACTCTACGACATCGTGGTGCTGTGCACGTGCAAGCCGGGAGAGGAGGGACTCTCTGTGCTCCTGCGCTCCCGCGAGATGCAGATCGACGCGCAATTCATCGTGCTCGGCGAAGACGGCGCGACGGAGACCGCCGTCCGCGCGATGCAGCTCGGCGCGGCCGACTACGTGATGCGGCCGATCAACGTCCGGGAGCTGCTGGTGCGGATCGAGCGCGCGCTCGAGCGCACGATCGTCCAGCGGGAGCTGACGTATCTGCGTCGCCGGGTGCAGATCGACAGCTTCTCGGGGATCGTGGGACAGTCCGCGCCCATGAAGCGCGTCTTCGACCTCATCGAGCGCGTCGCGCCGACGCGCGCGAGGGTGCTCATCACGGGTGAGACCGGGACGGGCAAGGAGATCGTCGCCCGCGCCATCCACGACCTCTCCCCGCGGCGCCAGCGGCCGTGGGTGCCCGTGAGCTGCTCCGCGGTCCCGGAGCACCTCATCGAGTCCGAGCTGTTCGGGCATACGCGCGGCAGCTTTACCGGCGCGGTCGCCGAGCGGCGCGGCCTGATCGAAGACGCGGCGGGCGGAACGGTGTTCCTCGACGAGATCGACTCGCTCCCCCTACCGACGCAAGGCAAGCTCCTCCGGGTCGTCGAAGAGGGAACGATCCAGCGGATCGGCGCGCACCACGACATCCCCGTCGACTTCCGGCTGATCGCCGCCTCGAACTCCGATCTCGCGACGCAGGCAGAGGAAGGGGCGTTCCGCGAGGACCTCTACTACCGCCTCAACGTCTTCCCCATCGCGCTCCCCCCGCTCCGGGAGCGCCGCTCCGACATCCCGATTCTCGCCGTCCACTTCCGGGACCAGGCGTCCAAAGCGACCGGGCTCGATCCGCTCGACATCCCGCCGCATCTGCTCGAGCGCATGGAGAGCTACGACTGGCCGGGGAACGTCCGCGAGCTGCGCAACTACATCGAGCGCTGCCTCATCGTATCGGCCGGCGAGCATTCCATGCAGGCGCTGCCGCTCGTCCCGAACGGCAACGGTCACTCGGGCCCGGGCCTCGAGAGCGCGGTGGACGAGCGCTGGAGTCTGGAGCGACTCGAGGAGGAGTATATCCGCGTCGTCCTCAGGCACACCAACGGCAACCGCAATCGCGCTGCGCAATTCCTCGGCATCGATCGCCGCACGCTCTATCGGCGCATCCGCGAGCTCGGAGCATAGCGGACCCGGCAATACCGGCCGCGCCCTCCCGCCGCACTTCACCAGCAACGCTCGCAGGCCCTCGTCCAACCCGCGGGACCCCCACGAAAACCTACTAGATCACCCGGCGTTACGTGTGTCGCATACCGGCTGTCTGCTGAAGTAGCAGGGTACACGACTCAAGGAGCCTACTCCGATGATCCAGACTGCGTATCCCGACCAACTCGATCGGCCTCAACCGCTCTCCTGGGACGTCGCGCTCGAAGAAGGCTGGTCGCTGAAGCGGCTCGAGGACGAATACATCCGAGCCGTGCTCTCCCACACGTCAGGCCACCAGGGCCGCGCGGCGAACATCCTCGGCATCGATCGCCGCACACTCTACCGCAAGCTGCGCCAGCTGACGCACGAGCCGTCGCTGACATGATGCGACGTCGCAGATTGTCCGGACAATTTGACTTCCGTTACTTGTCCGGCGATCCGCGCGTCTCTCGGCGGCAGGGCGGCCAACTCTGTGGAGGATGTGATGAAACGGATCGCGCTACTTGTTCTCCCCCTGTTCATTCTCACGGCGTGCGAGCAGGGCTTGCCGACGGCGGCCGAGATCGCCGACGACGCGCTGACGGCATCAATCGTGTCACCGAACGATGAGTTGACCCCAACGAACGTCAATCTGGCGACTTCGACGACGATCCAGCTCGTGGTACCCGGCGTGACGCTCGTGCCAACCAACAACCTAGTCGTCACCAGCACCGGATTTGAGGACTCGGACGAGCACGAATTCGCTGCCGACTGTCCGGCCCACTTCCAGGACGGCGATCTCTATCTCCACTTCGAGGTCGCCACGCTCTTCCCGTACACGAGTGCTGACGAGATGGAAACGGGAGTGATCGAGCTGGCGCTCACCTACACGCTCTTGGATGAGCCGATTGACGGGGGCACGTATTACGTGCAGCTCGTCTGGAACGAGCCGAAGGGTCACCCGGGCGGACGCTGATCGCCGAGCCGCGCAACGCACAGACATCACGACCAGGGGGCGGCCCGCCACGGCCGCCCCTTCGTGCATTCGCCTCCGATGAGACGGCACAGCGGATTTCACGACGGCCGTTACCTCTCCGGGGCTCACCCGGTCTCTCGGCAGCAGGGCGGCGTCACCGTGAGGAGGGTGTGATGAAACGGCTCGCGTTCCTTCTGCTCCCGCTCTTTGCTCTCGCCGCATGCGAGACCAGCATACCGACGGCGATCGACGGCACCGACGAGATCGCCACAGCGGCGCTGATCGTCCCGGTCGATCCTGCCGATCCGGCGCCGGTACCCACGTACGTCAACCTGGCGACCGCGACGACCATCCAGCTCCTGGTGCCCAATACGACGCTCGTCCCGACGCTGGCGGTGGCCACGAACGGCGACTACACCGACGCCGAAGACCACACCATCAACGCCGGGTGCCCAACCCATTTCCAGGACTATGACCTCGACGGCGACCTCGACCTGATCCTGCACTTCGACGTGGCCGCGCTCTTCCCGTACGCGACCGATGCCTTCCCGACCGACCCGATCCCCGTCACGCTGACCGTGACCTTCGTGGACGAGTCGGTCTTCACCGCCGACTACCTGGTACAGCTGGTCTACAACACGCCCAGCAGGAAAGGGAAGCAGGGCCGCAGGCCCTGAGCGCCTGAACATACCGAGGGCTCCGGAACGCACGAGGGGCGGCCAACAGCGGCCGCCCCTTCGTGCTTCCGGGTGCCGACATCCCGAAGTTCAGCAGTCGGTGACGTTCACCGAGAGTCCGCCACGGGACGTTTCCTTGTACTTGGCCTGCATGTCGACTCCGGTCTGGCGCATCGTCTCGATCACGCGGTCCAGCGGAACGAAGTGGCGCCCGTCCCCGTGCAGCACCGCCAGCCGGGCTGCGTTCACCGCCTTGATCGCCCCCATCGCGTTCCGCTCGATGCACGGCACCTGCACGAGCCCGCGCACCGGATCGCAGGTGAGGCCGAGGTTGTGCTCCATCCCCATCTCGGCGGCCTCTTCGATCTGGGCGTTCGAGCCGCCCATCACGGCGGCGAGTCCCGCCGCAGCCATCGAGCACGCCACCCCCACCTCTCCCTGGCACCCCATCTCCGCCGCCGAGAGCGAGGCGTTCCGCTTGTACAGCATCCCGATTGCCGCGGCGGTGAGGAGGAAGGTGCGC
>Ga0055464_10000081_pt1 | contig 12442 bp, 10 predicted proteins | sample Joice_ThreeSqC_D_FD_57690 | JGI IMG/M metagenome (GOLD analysis project Ga0055464, IMG submission 57690) | Wetland microbial communities from San Francisco Bay, California, USA, that impact long-term carbon sequestration - Joice_ThreeSqC_D2 | ecosystem: Environmental > Aquatic > Marine >...
CTCCCCGAGCCGCCATGCTGTCATCGCCGCGAGCAGCAGCCCTTCCGGTGCGGTGCGCGCCTCGGACGGTGCCGCCTCGAGGGCGAGCGCCGCGTCGCGGAACCTCCCGTGCCGCACCGCCTGGCGCGCATCGCGCAGCGGATCGCTGAACATGCCGCCCCCGCGTTCCCCGGCCATCCGCTACGCTCCTCCCCGTTCGAGCAGCCGCTGGAGCCGCGCGCGGGAGATGCCGAGCTCCCGTGCCGCCGCAGTCTTGTTCCCGCCGTGCTGCACGACGGCTGCCCTGGCGGCCGCCGTCTGGATCTCGTCGAGCGAGGCCGGGAAGGGGATCGGTCCCTCCCCGCCGCGCGGGGGTGTCGTGGCCGCGCGCACCAGATGCCGCGGATCGAGCGTCCCCGGGTCCGAGAGGAGCAGGGTGCGCTCGATCGCGTGCTGCAGCTCGCGGACGTTGCCGGGCCAGGAATACCCCCGCAGCGCGGCGCGCACGTCGCCGCTCAGGGCCGGCACCGGCAGGTCGTACCGCTGCGCCAGCCGCCGCGCGAAGTGCTCCGCGAGCACGTCGATGTCGCCAAGGCGCTCCCGCAGCGGCGGCAGCGTCAGCGTCACCACATTCAGCCGGTAGTACAGGTCCTCGCGGAAGGCGCCGGTGTGCACGGCTTCGCGCAAATCCACATGCGTGGCCGCGATGATGCGCACGTCCGTCTCACGGCTCTGTGTGCCTCCGACCCGGCGGATGCGCCGGTCGTCGAGGGCACGCAGCAGCTTGCCCTGCAAGTGGAGCGAGAGATGGCCGATCTCGTCGAGGAAGAGGGTCCCGCGGTCCGCCTCCTCGAACAGGCCCGGTTTGGCCGCGTGCGCGCTGGTGAATGCGCCGCGCTCGTGGCCGAACAGCTCGCTTTCGATCAGCTCCCCGGGGATCGCCGCGCAGTTGACGGCGACGAACGGCCCTCCGGCGCGGGCGCTGCCGTCGTGCAGCGCCCGCGCGAGGAGCTCCTTCCCGGTGCCGGTCTCCCCCTGGAGGAGAACCGTCACCCCGGCGTGGGCCACGACCCGGCGCGCGTCCTCGAGGACGAGATGGAGTGCGTCGCTCGCGCCTTGTAGGGCGGCGAACGGATCGGCCCCCGATGCGAGCGCCGGGGCCTCCTCCCTCGCGCGCAACGAATCGAGCCGGCCGGCGAGGGTACGGCGCAAGAGGTCGAGGTCGGCCGGAAACACGAAGTAATCGGTGCCACCGCGTCGCAGCGCCTCGACGGCGAAGCGGTGAGAGGCGCGCGCGCCCACGAGGTACAGCGGGACGTCGGCAGTGCGCGGCACCGTCGGCAGCGCGTCCAGGGCGCGGTCCTCCTCCCCGCCGGCCGCGACGATCACCGCGAGTGCGCGCGCGGGAACGGTCTCGTCGGCGCCGCAGCGCACCACCGACAGGTCCAGCTCCTCGGCGAGATCGTCCCACACCCGCCGGAACGATTCGGACAGCTCGAAGAGCGCGAGGACGGGCCCGGGCGTCACCGTGGATCCGTCCGGTCTACGAGTGGTCGCCGTCGCGGTCGGAGTCCTCGAACGCGTCGAAGGACTGCTGGATGTTGTTGCGCACGAGGCTCTCGTTCGGTCCGCCGTTGTTGGCGCTCGCGGGATCGACGAGGCTCCCGTCATTCTGGCGGAACCACCCGTCGACGGACACGAAGATCGTGACGTTGGGGTCCGCCGTCTGGGTGACGACGAGCGCGGGAGAGAGCGTGAATTCCTGCTCCTCGTCGACGTCGGACTCGAACACGAACGCGGCGCCGTTGAACGTTCCCTCGACGCGGACGCTCACGCCGGCGAACTCGGGATGCTGGGCCACGAACGCGAGGTCGGCCGGGTCGCTGTTGCCGACCTTGTGCACCTCGAAGTCGATGCCGTCGTAGGTGCCGGTGGGCAGCTCCACGGCGAACGCTTGCGCGGGCCCAGGGGTGAGCGGCAAGTCCACCAGCGAAGGCCCGATCTCGATCTCCTCGCACCCGGCGGTACCCGACGACGTGCAGGTCGTCACGGTCGAGCGCTTGAGCTCGATCTGCCGCAGCACCAGCTGCACCCGCGTGAGGATGAGCGTGTCGGACCCGGTGACGAGCGTGTCGTCGAGCAGCAGCCCGGCGGTGCGCGACGCGGGTGGCGCGGGGACCGCCACCGGCGCGCGGGTCGCAAACGAGACGGCGACGCCGCCGCGATAGGCGAGCGACTGGGTGTCGGCGCACGCGGTGAGCACGAGTGCTCCGCCGGCGAGCAGGGTAAGCGCTGCGCGTTTCATCGTCGTACTCCACGTCGTGAGGCGGGGGCCAGGTGTGCAATCTAGCACGCCCGGCCACACCCGAAGGCACGGTGCCGAGCCTGTAAGTGGCAAGCGCGATGCCACCGGGCGGCGCCGTTGTCGGTCAGCCCAAGTGCCTGCCGGCGCGGTGCTTGCGCGTCCAGGGCGGGACGCCAGGCGGGTGGCCCGTCGCACAAAACGAGACAGGGTGGTCCAAAACGAGGCGGGGGCCCGAGGAGCGGCAATGGACCCGACTGGGGGTCGGCGAGCGCGCCGACCCCCCCTGCGGGGCTGGAGCTTCCTTCGTGATCCGATCGGATGCTGCCGTGCTACGTTACAACGACCTGCGACTACTTGACGTGCTTGTTCACCAGCTTCGTCATCTCGAACATGCTCACCTGAGCCTTGCCGTTGAAGACCGGCTTCAACGCGGCGTCCGCATTGATCATGCGCCGGTTCTTCTTGTCCTGCAGGCCCTTCCGCTTGATGTACGCCCACAGCTTCTTGGTGAGCTCGGTCCTCGGCAGCGGTGAGCTTCCCACGACCACGGCGAGCTTGGCATCCGGCGCAACCGGTTTCATGAACGCCGCGTTGGGTTTCCGCTTCACCTTCTTCTTGACGACCTTCTTTGCAGTCTTCTTCGTTGCCTTCTTCGCCATTTTCTTGCCCATGTGAACCTCGGAGAAGGGTGTGAACTGGTGAACAGCCAGCCCCTACGCCCACTCAAAGTAAGGCTTTCTCCCTCTGAAACAAGCCTTTTTCCCCTCTGGGGAAGGTGTGTCGAGCCACGATTCCCCCTCTGAGGAGCGCTGGCGCGCGCGCGTTTCTTCGGCAACCGAGCACCCGCGCGGCCGCGTTTTTCCCTCGGGGGGGCGGTGAGTTGTCTCTCGGAAACCGTCGTGCGCCGGAGCGGCAGGAGGCCTGTTTCCCCTCTGGAGAAGCCCGTCAGGCACGCGGGCGTCGTCGTGTGTCAGCGGGGCGTCCGCGGCACCCTGAGAATGCACGGGTGTCGTGCCGTGCTCGAGGGAACGATGGGTGTGGGGTGCGTGGCCGCACGACGTCCCGTCGCGAGACGCACGTTCATGTCTGCGCGGGTTCCGGAGCGCGTCGCGATGGTCCGAGCCGCATGTCGTGAGGCCACGCCCTGCCGTGCGTCGCGGGGGCGCGTTCCGGTGCTGTGATCTTGACAGCGTCGGTTCCGGATTGAAGTGTATACCACGCCAGCGGACCATCGCTCGGGGTCGTGGGATCGCCCGGACCTTCGCAACGTCGGCGCAGGCAACGCATCCGGCGTGCCGTCGGCCAGGGTTCGACGTCTGGGGACGTCCCCGGACGGTCTGCAATCCTGAAGTCGGTGACGACGTGCGGGCGGTTCTTCACGATTTCTTGGGTGAATCTTCATGGTCGAAGTGAAACCCTAGGTAGTTGGTGTTCAGGGGTCTGCCCGACCTGGACGCGCGGCACTCACCGCGCGCCGTCGATGTGCCGGCCCACCCGCAACTGCGCGGGCCATTCCGATCCGCCCCTCAATAGCCGGATCGGGAACGGTGCCCGCGGCATCGATAGACAGTCGGTCGGCCCGGTCCGTCCCGCCTCACGGGGTGCGTTCCGGCAAGTGGCGATTCGGCGCACGCTGCCAAATCCTACGCCGTCCCAGTGTACGGGATGTTCGGTGCCGACAATGCGTGCGTGACTGTTTACCGGGTCCGACCGTCGGTCGGGAGCCCGGGTCGTTGTCTGTTCCATGGGGATCTTCCCCCTAACCCGGAGGAGACGTGCATGTCTCGTAGCTGGTTGTATTGGAGCAGTCGGGGCTCCGCACTTGCGGCGCTCGCGCTGTTCCTCGGGGCGGGCACCGTGCTTGCACAGACGGGCTCGGTCGAGGGCACAGTGCGAAACGCGCAGACCTCGAACCCCATCGCGGGCACGCGGGTGACCGTCAGGGGCACCGAGCTCGCGGCCACGACCAATGCCAACGGGTACTACCGGATCGACAACATTCCGGTAGCGACGCAGGAGCTCCAGGCCGTCGCCCTGGGCTACAACTCGATCACGGTGGCAAACGCCGTCGTGCGGGAAGGCCGCGTGCTCACCGTCAACATCGAGATGCTGCCCGCGGTGGTGAACCTGGAGGCGGTCGTCGTCACCGGCGTGATCGGGGAGACGCAGAAGGCAAAGCTCGCCTTCACCGTCGATCAGGTGAAGACTGCCGATCTGCCGGTGCCTCAGGTGGACGCCCTCAGTGCCCTTCAGGGCAAGGTGTCCGGGGCGGTGGTGATGCGGGGCTCGGGCCGTCCGGGCGCAGCGCCCACCATCCTGCTGCGCGGGCCGACGAGCATCGACGCCCAGGGCCGCAGCCAGGAGCCGCTGTACGTGGTGGACGGCGTGATTCTCGGTTCGAGCATCGCCGATCTCGACGCGCTCGACATCGAGAGCATCGAGGTGATCAAGGGTGCCGCGGCGGCCTCGCTGTACGGCTCGCGCGCGGCGAGCGGCGTGGTCCAGATCAAGACTCGACGCGGCAGCAGCCTGCCGGCCGAAGAAGTCCGGTTCACGGCGCGCACGGAATACGGCTTCAATCAACTGCCGCACAAGATGCCGCTGGCCACCCGCCACCAATACCTGATGAACTCCACGGGCACCAAGTTCATCGACAACGCCGGAAACGAGTGCGACTGGCTGACCTGCCCCAACGTGGTGCTGGCCGGACAGACCGCGCCCACGGGCACCGCCGCCGGCGAGTGGAACAGCTACCAGGATCAGACCTTCCCGGGGACGACGTACGACCAGGTGGGCCGGTTCTTCGAGGGCGGGAACTTCGCGCAGCAGTACATCTCGGCGGAGGGCCGTTCGGGGCAGACGAACTTCCACGCCTCGTACAGCAACCTGCGGGAGCAGGGCGTGATGACCGGCCAGGAGGGCCTCTGGCGCAACAACTTCCGCGTGAACGCCGACCAGTCCCTGGGCCAGGTGTTCAAGATCGGCGCCAGCGCCTTCTACAGCCGCTCGAAGGAGGACAACTCGAGCGGCGCGCTGTTTGACCTCACCCGGATGCCGGCCGGCGCCGATCTCCTGGCGCTGAACGCGTGCCCAGCCACCGGAACGTGCAAGGAGTGGCAGGAGCCGCGCATGATCCCGAGCGGGGACTCGACGATCCAGGATCCGAACGACGTGTGGCTCAACCCGGATCCGTACAACAACGAGAGCCCGAACCCCATTTACGGCGCGCTCAACAACAACAGCTTCGGCTATCGCGGCCGCTTCCAGTCGAGCGCGGTCGTCGACTGGCGGCCCCTCTCGTGGGTGGCGTTCGCCGGCAACGTGAGCTACGACCGGGCCGACGCCTCATCCCAGAACGTCACGTTCAAGGGCTACAAGAGCATCAGCCCCAGCCAGAACACGAACCTCGGCAACATGAGCCGGTCCAACTCGCTCACCGAGGCGTTCAACTGGAGCGCGGACATGACGCTCACCAAGCGGTTCGGCGACCTGGCGACTCGCACCCAGTTCCGGTATCTCGCCGAGTACGACGACTACCAGAGCACGAATGCGGGCGGGAACCGGTTCACCGTGGCCGACGTCCCGGTAATCGACAACCTCGACCCGACTACGATCACGGCGGGTTCCTACATTCAGTCGGTCCGCGCGGACGGGTACTTCGGCATCGCGAACCTGGAGTTCAAGGACCGCTACATCGTCGACGTGCTCGCGCGCAACGACGGCAGCTCGCTGTTCGGGCCCGACGCCCGGCGACACTGGTACTATCGGCTCGCGGGTGCCTGGCGGGTCACGCAGGACCTGCGGATCCCCGGGTTCGACGAGTTGAAGCTGCGCGCCGCCTACGGGACGGCGGGCGGGCGGCCGAACTTCGCCGCCCAGTACGAGACCTACTCGGTCGGCGCCGGTTCGGTGACTCCGGTCACCTTGGGCAACCGCAACCTCAAGCCCGAGTACTCGAAGGAACTCGAAGTCGGGACCGACATCCTCATGCTCGGCCGAGTGGGCCTCACGGTGTCTTACGCGAAGACCGTGACGGAAGACCAGATCCTGCAGGTTCCGCTGCAGGCGTACGCGGGCTTCACCAGCCAGTGGCGGAACGCAGGCACCCTCGAGAGCAACACGTGGGAAGCCACGCTCGACCTGCAGATGATCCAGTCGCGGGACATGACCTGGACGGCCAAGGTGCTGTTCGACCGCACCCGGCAGCAGATCACGCAGCTCGACGTCCCGGCGTTCACCTACGGCGCGTACGGCGGCAACAGCGGCGACGTGTTCTACGCCCGCGCGGGCGAGCCGATCGGCCAGATGTACGGTGTCCGCTTCGCCAAGAGCTGCGACGACCTGCTCGGCGCGCTCGACTGCAGCGAGTTCCAGGTGAACAACGACGGGCTGCTCGTGTGGGTCGGCCCCGGCGGGAGCCTCGACAATCCGCAGTGGGGGACCCCTGGACCCACGCTCGGCTTCAACGGGCAGAACCGTACGATGTTCTGGGGGAGCCCAGTGCAGGGGTGGGGACTCGACCCGGTGACGGGTGACACGACGGCCTACCTGCCGGTGGGCAATACGACGCCCGACTTCCACCTGGGCTTCGGGACGACCTTCCGCTGGAAGAACTTCTCGGTCTACGGCCTGCTCGAGTGGACGCAGGGCTTCGACATCTACAACCTCCCGCAGCAGTGGTCGGTGTTCAAGACCTACGCGGGGATCATGGAGCAGGATCCGAACGTGCCGCGGGACGCGCAGAAGCCGCTCGGCTACTACAACCAGCTGTACGGCATCGTGGGTCTCGGCATCGACAACTACTTCGTGCAGAGCGGGAGCTTCGCCAAGCTGCGCGAGGTTTCGATCCGGTACCGGTTCGATCGCGCCCAGCTTGCGGCCGTGCCGCTCCTGCGGTCGTTCGACGGGATCTCCTTCAGCCTGATCGGGCGCAACCTGCTCACGTTCACGAACTACATTGGCTACGATCCCGAGGCCGGCCAGGGTGGCGGTGACGTCGGATCGGCCGCGGTCGCCCGGGTGGACGGGTACCAGTACCCGAACTTCCGGACGTTCACGGGCGCCATCGAAATCAACTTCTAGTGGGAGGACGAAATCCCATGTGGCGAATCAAGCATGTAGCGACATCGGGGCTGGCCGCCCTCCTGCTGATCGGCATGGCGGGGTGTGTCGACCTCGAGGTCCAGAATCTCAATGACCCCGACGCGGCACGCGCGCTGGGCACGGCGGGCGACGTCGAGTCGCTGATCGCCGGCGGGTACCAGGCGTGGATCGGGTGTCTCTATTACGACGGGCCGACGATGTGGATGAGCAACGCCTCGGGCGAGCACGTGGCGCCGTGGGGCAACGCGGGCATGGAGATGTACGCCCGCATCCCGCGTATCCCGACGCAGAACAACTCGGGCGCTGCGAACGTCGGCACCCTCACCCAGTGCTGGTACCGGTCGTACCGCGCGATCGCGGCCATCCGCGACGGCCTCAAGCAGATCGCGGATGAGGTGGTGGATCTCGGGGCCGACGGTAACCTGCGCGCCCAGGCCTATGGCCGGTACATGGAGGGGGTGGCGCACGCGACGGTCGCCCTGCTGTACGACTCGGGCTTCGTGTATGACGAGCGGATCGATCCGACGGCGGTAGTGCTGCAGGATTACCAAACCGTCGGGGATGCGGCGCTCGGGTACTTCGACGAGGCCATCCAACTCGCCAGCGGCGCCTCGTTCACGATCCCCGGGACGTGGATGAGCCAGGACGTCTCCGCCGCCACGCTGGTGCAGCTCGCGCACTCCTGGAAGGCGAGCCTGCGCGCGAATCTGCCGCGCACCAAGGCCGACCGGCTGGCGGCAGACTGGTCCGCGATCGTCGCGGACGCCAATGCCGGCGTCACGGCGGACTGGGAAAACTGGAGCAGGTGCAGCCAAGGATATTTCTGCGACGATGCGATGCGGTACCGGGCGTTCCCCGGCTGGGAGATGCAGAACAACTGGGTCCTGGGCATGGCCGACCAGTCCGGCAACTACCAGGCCTGGATCAACACGCCCACGCTCGACAAGCAGCCGTTCATCATCGTCACCCCGGACACCCGGTGGCCGCAGGGCCCGGACGAGACCACGCAGCTGGCCAACCCGGGCGAGTACTACACGGTGAACATCGGGAGCGATGGCTCGCGGATCTGGAGCCGCAGCGACCGCGGCACGTGGCGCTGGTCGTACTACTACATCACCATCGAGCCCTTCCTCCAGGCGTCGTACGACGACGACGGCGACCTTCCGATGGTGACGGTGCGGGAGATGAAGGCCCTCGTTGCGGAGGCCGCATATTACGGCGGCAACCTCGGGGCGGTGGCGGCGTTCGTGAACGAAACCCGGCCGCTCCACGGGCTGAACGCGACCGACGCGGCCGGAACCAACACCAGCTGCGTGCCGAAGCTCCCCAACGGGACCTGCGGCGACCTGTGGGAGATGTTCAAGTGGGAGAAGCGGCAAGAGACGTATTGGAAGGGGCCGCTGCGCAGCGGTTTCTACTTCGACGGCCGCGGCTGGGGTGACCTCATGGAGGGCACCATCCTCCAGCTCCCCGTGCCGTACCGGGAGATGCAGCTCCTCGGCATGAGCCCGTATGACCTCGGCGGCGTCGGCGGTAACTCGGCCGCTCCGGTTGGTACGTACGGATATTGATCGACCCCGCGCGAGCGGGTAGGAACGACCAGGGGCCGCACCTCGGTGCGGCCCCTGTGTTTTCCGCGCTGCCGTATCGGCCAGGACTATCGGCTCAGACCCAGACGCCCGCCTCGTCCGTCGGGACGATCAAGAGGCCCGTCTTGGTCGAGTCCTTGACGGAGTCCTCGTTGGACCAGGGAATGATCCGCGGCGCGCTCACATCCTTGCAGGCCGCGGCAAGCCCGATGGCCGCGGCGCACGCCGCCCATATCCAGAACGCCCGGTGCCGGAGCCACCCGGCGGCGCTGTTCTTCATAGCCTCACTCCTCTTGACACCCGGGAAATATGGCGGAGGCTCGGGCCCTGCGGCAAGGGAATGGAGAGGGCGCGCCCGCTTGTCGCCGTTCGGTCGGCTCTGTAGGTTCCAAAAGATACCTCCACACGTGAGGCCCGACATGTCCGGCCGTGTGCAACTCGTGCTCGCCCTTGCGGTTCCCGCCATCCTGGCGTGCGCGTCGACCCAGTCGGGGTCGGGGACGACACCGCCCCCCTACGCCAACGTGATCACCCGCGAGGAGCTGCGGGACGCCGGCGTGCGCAACGCATATGAGGCCGTGGAGCGCCTCCGGCCCCGCTGGCTCGTTGCGCGGAGCGGGATGCGCAGCTTCTCCACTGAGACCGAGGTCGTGGCATTCCAAGGGACGATGCGGCTCGGGACCGCGAGCGACCTCCGGCGCATCGGGATCGACGGGATCTACCGGATTTACTACCTCGACGGCCCGACCGCGCAGGCGACCCTGCCGGGGATCAACGACATACACGTCGCCGGGGCGATCGTCGTCGACATGACCCCACCGAGCCCCTGAGGCCGGGCGGCGCTTCTCGGCGCGCTTACCGCGGGATCAGATCGCCGCAGGCCACGCGCGAGGCGTCGGTGGCGCTTGTGCGAATCTCGATGAAATACGACTCGTCCGACGAAAGCCGCGGGCCGAGGTGCGTGTTCGCCTCGGCGCTGCCCGCGGCGTCCGGGACGAGCACGGGGTAGTCGATCGACGGGCCGACCTGCATGCCGGGATCGGCGCAGTTCCCGGTGAGAAGCCCCCAGACATGCGTCGCCCCCGGTTCCGCCCCGGTGAGCAGGACCGACACCTGCGTTCCGGATGGGTTGGCCACGACGGCCGCCTGACCCCCCACGTCGGGATGCGCGATGTCCGGTCGGAGCTCCGTTTCCCAGACGATCGTTGCCGGGATGTCGGTGCCGCCAACGCACGCGGCGGCTGCGGTGAGCGTGATGAGCGACAGGGCGAACCGGTGTCCCGTCATGGCATCCCTTCTATCGAGCGTCTGGTCCAGATCGCGATCACGCCGCAGCGTGCGTAGATGTTCAGAAACTCGGCGGGCACGCTCCCCAGACCCTTGAAGACCTCGATCCCCTCGACGTCCTGCGGGAGCACGAGGTCGTCCACGGAGAAGTCGCCGCCGGCGACGGGCTTGGTGGCGAGCATCCCGTCCACGAAGATCTGCACCGGGCATGCGCCGCCCCCCGGACCGGCGAGCGCGCGGCCCATGCGGAGGCTCCGCCCGCTGGCGCCCGAGCCCGTCCGGTCGGCGTACACGCCCGGGATCTCCATCAGCATGTCCGTCACGTGTGCCGGCTGCCTCTGCTCGATCTGCTCGCGCGTGATCTGGATCCCAAAGCCTCTCAGCCGCCGGAACTCCATGTCCTTGAGGACCGGACTCGTGCGCGGTGGCGAAAGCGCGACGATCTCGAGCGGGGCGAGGAGGACCGCGTTGGGGGCCAGCCGCACCTCGATCCCCGCGAAGTCCCGGTCCATGGCCCAGAGATACGGGGTGATCGTCTCGCGGTACCCCACGGCTCGCACCTCGAGCCGGTAGCGCTCGCTCCGGGAGCGCTCGAAGCGGAACCGTCCCTCCCCGTCGGTCACCGCATAGTCAGCGGTGCGGTTGTAGCGGTTGAGCAGCAGCACCCGCGCGCCCTCGATGGGCTGTTCCGTCATGTCGTCCAGCACCCGCCCGTAGATGAGGATCTGGGCGGTGGCGGGAAGGGCCGTGCACATCATGGCGGTGACGTACAGGGCCAAGACGGGAGGACAGTGTCTGAGAGCGCTCATGTCGACAGTGCGGGCCGGGTCGGGCCCCGGCCCCCCTCCACGTGAAGCCTAGGCCGTCCCGGGAACGGACGCAAGGTTGCCGGGGGACCGCTGCGGGAGGGGTGGCGTGCGGTCTTGTGACCGCTCGCCGCCGGAGATAGACTAGGGCGGCGACCGCTGCCGACGCCGGACAGCGGCATACGCCAGCCCTCACGATGGAGAGATGCCCTGTGGTCAGGATACCGCGCGCGCTCATCCCGCTGCTGACGCTGACAAGTCTCTCGCTGGCCAACCGGCCCGCCATGGCCCAAGGCCAGGCCAACCTGCGCAACTCGTCCATGCTCGGGGTGGGCTACGTCGCGAACATCCCCAACACGTTTCTCGGATTCTCGGCCATCGGCCTCACCCCCAAGCTCTTCGGCGGGGCGGGGCTGTACGCGGACTTCAAGACCTCGACGCGCGATCTGCGGAGCGACCCGTACTACTACGCCGACGTGACGATCACTCAGGCCGAGCTGGAATTCGGGGACATGCTGTTCGACGAGACGAGCGACTGGCTCTCGTTCAACGTCGCACTGGTGTACGCGGTGACGTACGATCTCGCTCTGTACGGGGGGGCCGGATACACCCGCGAGCGGCACTATCGGCGCTACTACGACGATCTCGGGGTGCGCGGGGATTATGGCTTCTACTGGATCTCCGACCAGGAGGCCTCGGGCGACCGCGTCAACGTGCTTGGAGGGGTAATGTTCCGGCTGACCAGGCTCGTCATGTTCCAGTTTGGCGGGGAAACCGCGCCCACGGGCGCGACGATGGGAGTGATCATCGCCTTCCCGCTCTGACAGCCTCGGCGCTCGATTTCGCAGGGACAGGAGGGCGCGACGCTTCGGGGTCGCGCCCCCGTTCGCTCCTTGGCCGCAGGGTTGTCCGGCTCCTCGTGCGGGGCGAAGTTTCGTTCGGCACGACCGGGTAGCTCAGGTGGTAGAGCAACGGACTTTTAATCCCGGCGGAACGCAGCACTCCTCAACACACCTCAGCACAACTCGGGACGGCTTGCGCACTTACCGGCACAAGCCGTCCCGAGTTGTTTCGTCTATCACACCCCGTTTCGAGTCGGCGTCCCATTGTCTGTCCCACGGTCGGGTCGACGCGGCTCTCGCTTACGTGGAGGTAAGCGTCCCGGTCGAGCGCGCGGGCGTAACACGCATGATCCCGCTGAGATTGGCAACGCCCCACTGGGTTGACTCGGAGCCGACGTTCTGGAAGTACGCAGCGTCCGGACGGTGCTCACGTGTCGGTTCATCGGGAGTGCGATGTCCGAACACGGCTCCGGTCAAGTCCGAGATCTTCTGTAAAAGCTGATCCGCCGTGAACGCTCCCCGAGGTTAGGC
>Ga0055464_10000083_pt1 | contig 12406 bp, 11 predicted proteins | sample Joice_ThreeSqC_D_FD_57690 | JGI IMG/M metagenome (GOLD analysis project Ga0055464, IMG submission 57690) | Wetland microbial communities from San Francisco Bay, California, USA, that impact long-term carbon sequestration - Joice_ThreeSqC_D2 | ecosystem: Environmental > Aquatic > Marine >...
AAGAGCACCGAGGAGATCGCCAAGCTCCAGGAGACCAGCCCCGGCTACGGCCTCGCCTCGTGCGACGCCTGCCACACGCGCCATCTCTTCTCGGTGAAGGAGGCGCAGCAGCCGCAGGCCTGCCAGACGTGCCACATGGGGTTCGACCACGCGCAGTGGGAGATGTACTCGGGCTCGAAGCACGGCGTGCGGTTCCTGCTCAAGCAGAACGGCACGCTGCCGGCGACGGTCGCCGCGCCCACCTGCCAGGACTGCCACATGGTGGACGGAAACCACGAGGTGCGCACCGCGTGGGGCTTCCTGGCCGTGCGGCTCCCGCTGCCCGCCGACAAGCAGTGGGCGGCCGACCAGGTCACGATCATGCAGGCGCTCGGGGTGCTCGACCCCGACGGGAAGCCCACGGCCCGGCTCGACGCGGTGAAGGCCGCCGACGTCGCGCGGCTCACGCAGGAGGAGTGGGAGGTGGAGCGCGAGAAGATGGAGGGCACCTGCATGGCATGCCACTCGATCAACTACGCGCGCCGCGAGCTGCAGAAGGGCGACGACGTGATTCGGGAGGTGGACCACCTCATGGCCGAGGCGATCCGCGTGGTGGCGGGATTGTACCGTGACGGCGTGATCAAGAAGCCGGCCTCGTACGCCTACGCGTTCCCCGACCTGCTCGCCTTCCAGGATGCGCCGACGCCGATCGAGCAGCGACTGTTCGTGATGCATCTCGAACACCGCATGCGTGCGTTCCAGGGCACGTTCCACGCCAATCCGGACTACGCGCTCTGGTACGGGTGGAGCGAGATGGTGCGCGATCTCGCCGACATCAGGCAGATGGCCGACGACATGAGGCGGCATCGGTAACTAGCGGGTGCAAGGTGCAGGGTGCAAAGCGCACGGTAACTGCCGCGTTCCGGCAGCGCCCGTGCGCCTTGCACGTTGCGCTTTGCACCTCGTGCGCAGCGCCCCCCGTTACCCCCAGAGTTCCGGTGCCGGCGGGTACAGCACACTCCCCTCGTATTTCAACCCCTCCGGCCGGTCGCGCGCGAGCAGCAGCGGCGCGTCGAGATCGACGTAGCGCGCCGCCCCGCCGAGCAGCGTGGCGGGGGCGATGCCGAGTGACGTGCCGACCATGCAGCCCACCATGACGCCCAGGCCCGCCTCGCGCGCGGCGGCCATGACGCGCAGCGCCTCGGTGAGCCCGCCCGACTTGTCGAGCTTCACGTTCACCACATCGTAGCGGTCGGCGAGGCGGGGCACGTCCTCGCTGGTATGGCAGCTCTCGTCGGCGGCGATGGGGATGGGGCGGTCGAGGGTGCGCAGCTCCGCGTCCGCGGTGGCAGGGAACGGCTGCTCGATCAGCTCCACCCCCGTTTCGGCGAGCGCCGGCACGAGGGTCTCGTACTGCGCCCGCGTCCACGCCTCGTTCGCGTCGACGATGATTCTCGCCTCGGGCGCCGCCTCGTGCACGGCGCGCACCCGCACGAGATCGCCCAGGCCGTCGAGCTTGAGCTTGAGGAGGGGACGGTGCGCCTGGGCACGTGCCGCCAGGCCCATCGCGGCTGGCTCGTCGAGGCTGATGGTGTAGGCGGTCGTGAGCGGGCCGGGTTCCGGCATGCCGGCCAGCTCCCACGCCCGCACGCCGGCCCGCTTCGCCTCGAGGTCCCACAGCGCGGCGTCCACGGCGTTCCGGGCCGCGCCCGCCGGCCAGTCGCGCCTCAGGCGCCAGCGCTCGGGATCGGGACCGAGCGTGGAACCGATCTGCCGCGCCAGGGCGATCACGCCGCCGACCGTCTCGGCGTAGCGCGGATACGGCACGCACTCGCCTCGGCCCGTGACGGCCCCGTCGCTCGCCTCCGCCACGACCACCGCGCTCTCGGTGCGCGCGCCGCGCGAGATCCGGAACACGCCACGGATCGGCCAGCGCTCCTCGCGCACCTTCAATTGCAACATCTTCGCTCCCTGCGGCAAGCCAAGAACATTCGTCGAAACTTCAGAGAAAATTCAGTAGGACGCCAGTAGGTTTTGTACGCGCAGGCGAGCCAACCCGTTGCGACGGAGGCTCGCGGCGGTGTGCGGAGGGGAGGCGACGTGCGCAGGCCAGCCCCGGGTGGTGCGGCCATGTGGTACGGTCGATTCGAGTCGTCGCGGTGCGCGACGGTAGCGATAGACGGGCGTTCGGCAGGGCGGGCAACCGCCAGGCGGGGCGCCCGTTTTGCGTATCGCCGCGCCACGCCGCACCGGCGTCCCGCCAGCCTCGCTCGCACCCCGCCCGCACCGCTCCCGGCGCCCCCGCCGGGAGATCCCTGCGCGCTCACCGTGAGAGGAGCGTTCGTTCCGTGAAGACCGTGAAGCTGCCCAAGGGGGAGCTCGACTTCTTCGCATCGGTGCTCCAGCGGTTCGGGGAGATCCACGCGCCCGTGGCCCGCAACGGCCACTTCGTGTTCCAGCGGATCGCGAAGTGGTCCGATGCGCGGCTCGACTACACCCGTACCGTGCTGCCCCCGAAGAAGTACTTCCTCCCACCCCGGGAGACCCTGTTTCGCTACACGCCGGGCCAGGGATACCAGCCCGACTCGGAGGACCTCGACAAGCGGCTGGTCCTGTTCGGCGTGCACGCCTGCGACATCTACTCGCTCAACATCCTCGACCGCGTGTTCAACGGGCGGTACCCGGACCCGTACTACCAGACGCGGCGCCGCAATGTCGCGATCATCGGGGTGGACTGCGTCCCCGACGACCTCTGCTTCTGCCGCTCGATGCGCGCCGACACCGTGGAGCAGGGATTCGACCTGTTCCTCTACGACCTCGGCGACCACTACCTCACGCTGGTGGGCACCGCGCTGGGCGACGACATGGTGCTCGCCGGGGGAAATCTCTTCCAGCCGGTGACGCCCGAGGACGTGGCCGAGTACAAGCAGCGCTCCACGGAGCGGCACGAGCGGTTCCAGCTCGACGTCGAGATCCGCGACCTGCCCGAGATCTTCGAGATGGAGTACGGCAGCGAGATCTGGGACGAGCTGGGCGCGCGCTGCCTCTCCTGCGGCAGCTGCAGCATGGTCTGCCCGACCTGCTACTGCTACGACGTGACGGACGAGGCCACGCTCGGCTCGACCGAGGGCCGGCGGCTGCGCACCTGGGACTCCTGCCTCTTCGCCACGCACGCGATGGTGGCGGGCGGGGAGAACTTCCGCGGCTCGCGGTCGAGCCGGGTCAAGTTCCGCTTCTACCACAAGCAGCGCGGGTTCGTGGCGGAGTACGGCCGGCCGAGCTGCGTGGGGTGCGGGCGGTGCGCGGGGGTGTGTCCGGCGGGGATCGACATGATCGAGGTGATCAACCGACTGCGCGGGGTGGAGCATGCCGAGACTCAGCACGCTGCGGCTCACTAGGGACTGGGGGACCGAGGAGGCGGTGGCGGTTCCGCCGCTGCGCGAGGTGCCCGCGACCGGCGCGTACGAGCCGTTGCGCGAGGCCAACCCCTACCAGCCCCATCTCGCCCGCCTGGTGCGGGTGTTCAAGATGGTGGACAACAACTCGCTCTTCACGTTCCGCTTCCTCGACGAGCAACTGGCCCGCGGGTTCAAGCACCGCCCGGGGCAGTTCGTGATGCTGAGCGTCCCGGGAGCCGGCGAGGCACCGATCTCCATCTCCTCCTCGCCCACGCGCCCCGAGGTGCTGGAGCTGTGCGTGCGCCGGGTGGGCCGGGTGACCGACGCCCTCTACCGCATGCAGGCCAACGACGTGGTGGGGATCCGCGGCCCGTACGGCAACGGCTTCCCGGTGGACCTGATCCGGGGCAACAACCTGCTGATCGCGGCGGGTGGGCTCGGCATGGCGCCGCTCCGCTCGCTGCTGTGGTACGCGATCGACCACCGCGACCGGTTCCGTTCCATCACGCTCATGTACGGCGCGCGCACGCCGGCGGCCATGCTGTTCCGCGACGAGCTGGTGTCGCTGGTGGACCGTCCCGACCTCAACTGCCTGCTGTGCGTGGACGCGGATCCGGACGGCACGTGGCAGAACCGCATCTGCCAGCTCCCCGCGCTGTTCGAGCAATTCGACGTGGACCCCGCCACGACGTACGCGGCGGTGTGTGGCCCGCCGGTCGTGTACCGCTTCGTGCTGCAGCGGCTCCTGATGCTCAACTTCCCGAAAGACCGCATCCTGATGTCGCTCGAGCGCCGCATGAAGTGCGGGGTCGGCAAATGCGGGCACTGCAGCGTGGGCTACAAGTACACCTGCCTGAACGGGCCGATCTTCACGTACTGGGACGCGATCAACCTGCCCGAGATCGTCTGAGGAGGGGACGATGCCAACGACCAAACCGACCGTCGGGATCTTCGGGCTCACGGGCTGCGCCGGCGACCAGCTGGCCATCCTCAACTGCGAGGACGAGCTGCTCGCGCTGGTGGACGTCGTCGACATCCGCGATTTCCTCATGGCGGCCTCGGGGGGCGACGAGTATGGCACGCTCGATCTCGCGTTCGTGGAGGGCGCGGTCATGACGAGCCGGGACGAGGAGCGGCTGCAGCGGATCCGGCGCCGCGCCCGGACGCTCGTCGCGGTGGGAACCTGTGCCGTCATGGGCGGGGTGCCCGCCATGGCGCCGGAGCTCGAATGGCGCGCGGGCGTGCGCGACGTCTACGGGCCGGACGGCGAAAAGTTCGACGCCCTGCCGCCGCGCGCCCTGCACGAGTGCGTGGAGGTGGACTTCAGCCTCCCCGGCTGCCCCATCGAGAAGCACGAGTTCCTGCTCGCGGTGGCCGACCTGCTCAACGGGAATCCGCCACAGCTCCCGGCCTTCCCGGTCTGCACCGAGTGCAAGATGCGCGAGTGCGACTGCCTGCTGATGGACCGCGGCGCGTTCTGCCACGGGCCGCTGACGCGGGCCGGCTGTCACGCGCGCTGCCCGTCGTACGGCGTCCCCTGCGTGGGGTGCCGCGGGCCCGCGGACGACGCGAACCTCGCTGCGGCCATCGACGTCTACACAGCCAAGGGGTGGGCGCCGGAGGAGGTGGACCGGCGGCTCCGCACGTTCGGGCGGCTGCCCCAACCGGTCCCGGCGGGGGAGGACGCATGACGCGCACCATTCGGGTCGAGCACCTCGCGCGGGTCGAGGGGCACGGAGGGATCACGGTCACGCTCGACGGCCGGCAGGTCGAGTCGGTGCGGTTCGACGTGTTCGAGGGGGCACGGCTGCTCGAGCGCCTCGTGCGCGGCCGGCGGTACGACGAGATCGCGCCGATCGTGTCGCGCATCTGCGCCATCTGCTCGGTGGCCCATGCGCTGACCTCGCTGCAGGCCACCGAGGCGGCGCTGGGGATCGCGGTGAGTCCGTCCACGCGGCTGCTGCGCGACCTCATGCTCCGCGGCGAGAACATCGAGAGCCACGCCCTGCACCTCTTCCTGCTCGCCGCGCCCGACTACCTCGGCTTCCCCAGCGCGATCGCGATGGCCGGCCGGCACCGCGACACGGTGGCGCTCGGCCTCCGGCTCAAGAAGCTGGGCAATACGATCCAGGAGGTCCTGGGCGGCCGGGCGATCCACCCGGTGAACGCCGTCGTGGGCGGGTTCGGCCGCCCGCCGTCCACCGCGGAGCTGGCGGCGCTCGAGGACGCGCTCGAGAACGGCGTGGCCGACGCGCTCTCGGCCACGGAGATCGTGGCGTCGCTCCCCCCGGCGGACTTCTGCGACACGGAAACGGCCTTCGCGGCGCTGGAGACCCCGGCGCGCTACGCCTACGCCGACGGCACCCACATCGCCGTGCGGCGCAACGGCTCCGGGCGGCGGGTACCGATCGCCGAGTACCGCGCGCTCACGAACGAGCGGGTGGTGCCGCACTCGCACGCCAAGCACAGCCGGTTCGACGAGAAGCCGTTCATGGTCGGCGCGTTGGCGCGCCTCACCGTGAACGGGGACCGGCTGACGGAGGCGGCGCGCAGCGTGATGCGCACGCTGGACCTCACGCTGCCGTCCCGCAACCCGATGGACAACAACAAGGCGCAGGCGGTCGAGCTGATGCTCGACCTCGAGCTGGCGCTGGAGATCGTGCGGCGCCTGCTGGGAGGGGAGCTGCGCGACACCGCGCCTGCCCCCGTCGTGCCGCGCGCGGGCACGGGCACGGCTGTCACCGAGGCACCGCGCGGCCTCCTGGTGCACAGCTACACCTACGACGCCGCCGGGCAGGTCGAGCGGGCGGACGTCATCACCCCCACCGCGATGAACGCGGCGAGCATCGAGCGGCACTTCCAGGACGCGGTGACGCGCGGCGCGGCGCTCGACGACGGCGCACTGCGGACGCGGCTGGAGATGATCGCGCGGGCCTACGACCCGTGCATCTCGTGCTCCGTCCACCTGCTCCGGCGCCGGCCGGCAGCCGGGCCGAGACAAGGGAGAGACCGATGACCCCGAAGAAGACGGTACTGGTGATCGACGACGACACGGACTTCCAGGCGTCGGTGCGCTCGCTCCTCGAGGCGGAGGGCTACGAAGTCGTGCCCGCGCTCACGGGCCGGGAGGGGCTGCGCAAGCTGCGCGAGACGAAGCCCCACGTGGTGGTGCTCGATATCATGATGGAGAGCCCGACCGAGGGGTACGGCGTGAGCGAGTCGATCAAGCACGGCGAGGAGTACGCGGACGTGCGCGACACGCCGGTCGTGATGGTCTCCTCGATCCGGGAGACACCCGACGAGCGGTTCCCGCGCTCGCCCGACGTCGAGATGATCCGGCCCGACCGGTATCTCACCAAGCCGCTCGACATCCCCCGCTTCCTGGAGATCGTCGCCAGGGTGGCGCGCCGCTAGCCGCGCGCCGCCCGGCGGGCTCCCGGAGGGAGGCGCCCGATGACCGCGCCGGACGTGCAGGACACGATCGTCGTCATCGACGACGACTACGCGATGCGGCTCTCGTGCGAGCAGATCCTCGGCAAGACGGGATACGCGGTCCAGAGCTACGAGGACGGCGCCCGCGGGCTCGAGGGGGTTGCGGCACGGAAGCCGTCGCTCGTGGTGGTGGACCTCAAGATGCCCGGCCTCTCCGGGCTCGAGGTGATCCCCCGAATCCAGGAGATCGACCCCAGCATCGTAATCGTCGTGATCACCGGCTACGCCACCATCGGCACGGCGGTGGACGCGATGAAGGCGGGGGCGTACGACTTCCTTCCCAAGCCGTTCTCGCCCGACGAGCTGCGGCTGATCGTGCGCCGCGGGCTCGAGCGCCGCCAGCTCGTGGCGCTGTCGCGCCAGTGCGAGATCGAGCGGGAGCTGATGAAGCGGCGCTTCGTCACGTTCGTGTCGCACCAGCTGAAGACGCCGCTCGTCGCCGTGCACCAGTATCTCGAGGTGCTCCAGCGGCTCGAGGGAACGCCGGACACGGACGCCAAGCGGCGCGAGTGGATCGAGCGCTGCCTGGTGCGGGCGCGCGAGATGCGTACCCTGATCGACGACTGGCTCACCCTGTCCCAGCTCGAGGGGGGGATGCTGTCCCGGCACAAGGTGGACCTCGACCTGCGCGGGCTGCTGGAGCACGTGGTGGACGAGCACGCCGACCTCGCCGTGCAGCAAGACGTGCGCGTCGAGCTGGCGCCCGGCGAGACGCTCCCCGTGCACGCCGACCGCACCTGCCTCGGCGTGCTGTTCGAGAACCTCGTCGCCAACGCGGTGCGGTACAATCGCCCCGGCGGGCACGTGCGCGTCGAGGGGGAGGTCGGCGGCGGCGAGGTCGTGGTATCCGTCTCCGACACCGGGCTCGGCATCCCGGCGGCCGACCTGCCGTACCTGTTCGACGAGTTCTACCGCGTGCGCCGCACGGGCGGCGACGCGCCCGGCGGCACCGGCCTCGGACTCCCGATCGCGCGGCGCGTCGCGCTCGAGATGGGCGGGACGATCGAGGTGGAGAGCACCGAGGGCGCGGGATCCACGTTCCGGGTCCGCCTGCCAAGCCGGCCGGCGGCCCCCTCCGACACGGAGGCGAAGCGATGAAGCAGGGCTATCGCATCCTCGTGGTGGACGACGACGCCGACTACGTCGCGTCCGTCTCGGCCTTCCTCGAGGCGAACGGCTACACGGTGATCGCGGCGCGCGACGGCGCGGAAGGGCTGCGGCTGGCCGCGCGCCACCACCCCGCGCTCGTCATCATGGACGTCATGATGGCCGAGCGCACCGAGGGGCTGTTCGCGGTGAACGAGCTGAGACGGGTGCCGGAAATGGCGGAGACGCCGGTGATCGTCGCGAGCGCGCTGTACACCGCCCAGCCGGAGTTCACCGTCCCGCCCGAGGAGGAGTGGCTCGCCGGGGCGACCTTCCTGCCGAAGCCGGTGGACCTGTCGGACCTGCTCGAGCGAATCGACGGCCTGCTCGGCCGGCCCTGAGCCCGTCCCGTGCGCCTGCTCGACGAGACGCTGCGCCGCCTGTCGCTCAAGACCCGCCTGATCGTCAGTTACCTGGTGATCCTGGCGGTGGGCGGGCTGGTGACGTCGATCGTGGGCTCGTGGATCGTGAGCACCACGATCATGCGGCAGGCGCAGCGCTCGGCGGAACACGACCTCGCCACGGTGCGGATCATCTTCGAGGACCGGATTGGGGCGATCGGGCGCGCGGTGCAGCTCGCGGTGAGCGGCACGGGCGTGGTGGCCTGCGCGGCCCAAGGGGACTGCGCGGCGGCGGACGGGTACCTGCGCGCGGTGCGCGGCGAGATGACGCTCGACTTCCTCTCGGTGACCGACGCGCACGGCGCCGTGCGGGCGCGCACGACGGGGGAGCCGGCGGCGGGGGACACCGCGACCGGCGTGCCGCTGGTGTCCGTGGCGCTGGGCGGCGAGCTGGTCGCGTCCCCCGAGATCCTCACCGCCGATCAGCTCGCGCGCGAGTCCCCCGCGCTCGCCGAGCGCGCGCGGCTGAAGCTCGTCCCGACGCCGCGGGCCGTCCCCACGCGCGACACCATCCTCACCTCGGGGCTCGTCATGCTCGCCGCCGGCCCGATCCGCGACGCGCAGGGCCGCGTGGTGGGAACGCTGTACGGCGGCGTCCTGGTGAACGGCCGCGAGGAGATGGTGGACCGGGTGTGGGAACTGCTCTACCGCGGGGAGACGCACCGGGGCCGGCAGATCGGAACCGTCACCGTGTTCCAGGGCGACGTGCGGGTGGCGACCAACGTGCGCACTGCCGACGGTGCGCGCGCCCTCGGCACGCGCGTGTCCACCCCCGTGCACGACGCCGTGCTCGAGCGCGGCGACCGGTGGAGCAACCGGGCGTTCGTGGTGCAGGACTGGTACCTCAGCGTGTACGAGCCGGTGCGCAACCACGCGCAGGACATCATCGGGATGCTCTACGTGGGCGTGCTCGAGAGCCGCTTCACGGCGATCCGGGACCGGGTGATCCTGTCGTTCTTCGGGATCGCGACCACCGGGTTCTTCCTGATCATCGCGATCACGTACGTGATGATCCGCAACATCACGCGCCCGATCGGGGAGATGGTGGCCGCCACGCGAAACATCGCCGCCGGGCGGCTCGACCAGGAGATCCAGTCCACGGCGCAGGGCGAGGTGGCGCTGCTCGCCGAGTCGTTCAACACGATGGCAAAGAGCCTGCGGCACATGAAGGAGGACCTCGAGGAGTGGGGCCGCACGCTCGAGCAGAAAGTGCAGGAGCGCACCGACGAGCTGGTGCGAATGCAGGCGCGCATGGCGCAGTCGGAGCGGCTGGCGTCCCTGGGGATGCTGGCCGCCGGCGTGGCGCACGAGATCAACAACCCGCTCGGCGGGATCCTGGCGCTGAGCGCGCTCACGGTCGAGGACCTCCCCGACGGGCACCCCAACCGCCCCAACCTCGAGGAGGTGGTGCGGCAGGCCGAGCGCTGCCGCACGATCGTGCGCAGCCTGCTCGAGTTCTCGCGGCAGTCCGAGCCGCACATGGAGCTGGTGGACCTCAACGGCGTGCTCGATGACACGCTGGAGCTGATCGCCAAGCAGGCGTCGTTCTTCAACGTGAAGCTGGTGCGCGACCAGGCGCCGGACCTGCCGCCGGTCGCCGCCGACCGGTCGCAGCTCGCGCAGGTGATCCTGAACCTGGTGGTCAACGCGGTGCAGGCGATGGAAGAGCGCGGCACGCTGACGATCACCACGCGGCTCGACGCCGCCCACGACGCGGTGGAGCTGGCATTCAGCGACACGGGCCGCGGCATCCCGGCGGAAGACATCGGCCGCGTGTTCGACCCGTTCTTCACCACCAAGGCGAGCGGCCAGGGCACGGGGCTCGGGCTGTCGATCGCCTACGGCATCATCGCGCGCCACCACGGCACGATCGCCGTGGAGAGCGCCGTGGGCCGGGGGACGACCTTCCGCATCCGCCTCCCGATCCACGCCGTGGCGCCGGAAGCCGAGGCCCCGTGAGCGGGATCCTCATCCTGGGGGTGGGGAACACGCTGGCCGGCGACGACGGCGTGGGAGTGGAGGTGGCGCGCGCGCTGGAGGGGAACGCGGGCCTGCCGCCCGGCACCGAGGTGATCCCGGCGGGCAGCGACCTCCTGCGCTGCGCCGACGCGATGCGCGACCGGCGGCTGGTGGTGGTGATCGACGCGATCATGGGCGAGGACCCGCCCGGCACGGTCGAGCTGTTCGAGGGCGACCTGCGGGTGCTCGAGGAGCGCCAGGGGCACGCGCACCACCTCTCGGTGCCGCAGGCGCTGGAGCTGCTGCGGGCGGTGGGGGGCGTACTGGAGGGGACGGAGGTGATCGTCGCCGGGGTCTCGGTGGGCGAGGTGCACACCGGGCCCCATCTCACCGAAGGGCTCGCCGAGCGGGTGCCGGGGATCGCCGAGGAGATCGCCGCGCTCGTGCGCAAGCGGCACGAGCGCGGCGGGACCTCGTTCGGCTGACCGCGGGGCTACTCCTTCACCCGCGCGAACTGCACCGTCGCATCGGAGAACTCGAGCGGGCGCGGCGCCCGGTCGCCGGCGCCGGGCGGGCCGGGCTCGAGATCGAGCCGGAACGCGTCGGGCCCGACGAACTCGAAGATCCCGTACATCGTGGCCCCGGCGAGCGGGCCGTGATCGAAGTGCATCAGGTCGACGTGGTGCGGCGCCGCCTCCATGTCCGCCACCCAGTCGACCTTCGTCGTGTCCGTCGCCTCAGGCGTCTGGACCACCCAGAGCCCCTTCCCGTCCGCCTCGAACACGAAGCTCATCTGGTGGCCCGCGCTGTCCACGCCGGTCCACGTGCCCACGAGCGACGGCCCCGGCGCGGCGGTCGCACACGCCGCCACGAACAACACACCCATTCCCAGACTGACCAGACGATGCACAACCCCTCCCCAGTATCGGCAATTGACGATCGGTGGTTCGCAAATGCTGAATGCAAATCTACACTCCCCGTCCCTACGCTTCACCTGTAACGGGCGGATGGATGGGAATCAATATCCAATATCCAATCCCAGGAATATCCACTACCCAAGGGGGAGCCATCGCGGTCTCCTCCTTGGGTAGTGGATATTCCTGGGATTGGATATTGGACATTGTATCGGTCCGAATCACCCTCCGCGCATCACAGCACCGTCTCCGTACTTCCCCCGCGCCGCGTCGAGCGCCTGCGCCAGCTTCAAATCGCGCTCGGTCTCGAGCCTCGGCTGCCCGCCCCCCTCGAACAGGCCGAGCTGCTCGTCGGTCTCCGCGGCGCCGATCTGCGAGAGCGAGACGCTGAGGAGCCGGGCCGGCACCGGCCGGGCGCGCCGGAGCCTCGCGAACAGCTCGCACGCCACCTCGAAGATCACCCGCTCGGTGGCGACGGGGGCGGCAAGCGTGCGGCTCGCGCGCCGGTCGCGGAAGTCCTTGTCGCGGATCCGCACCGAGACGGTGCGGGCCGTGTACCCCGCCCGGCGCAGGTCGCCGGCGGCACGGTCGCTGAGCCGCAGCAGCTCGCGGCGCAGGCGGTCGTCGTCGTCGAGGTCCTCGGCGAAGGTCTCGTCGCGCGAGATCGATTTCGCCTGCGCGCGACCCACGATCGGGGTGCCGTCGATGCCGCGGATCCGGTCGTGCAGCCAGGCGCCGGCGCGACCGCCGAACCACTCCTCGAGGGTGGCGCGGTCCAGCCGGAGCGCGTCCCGCACCGTCACCAGCCGGTAGCGCAGCAGGCGTTCGGCGAAGCGGGGGCCCACGCCGGGGATGTCGGCCAGATCGAAGGTGGCAAGAAACGCTTCCTCCCCGCCGGGCGACACGATCACCACCCCCCGCGCCTCCGGGGTGCGGTGCGGCTTGGAGCGGCCGGCGGCGAGCTTGGCCACCAGCCGGTTGGTGCCGCCGCCGATCGAGACGGCGATCTCCGCCTCGCGCAGGACCTCGTCGCGGATGCGGCGCGCGGTCTCCTCCAGCGGCTCATGGCGGTAGAGGGTCTCGGTGCCGGAGAGATCGAGGTACATCTCGTCGATCG
>Ga0055464_10000086_pt1 | contig 12334 bp, 9 predicted proteins | sample Joice_ThreeSqC_D_FD_57690 | JGI IMG/M metagenome (GOLD analysis project Ga0055464, IMG submission 57690) | Wetland microbial communities from San Francisco Bay, California, USA, that impact long-term carbon sequestration - Joice_ThreeSqC_D2 | ecosystem: Environmental > Aquatic > Marine >...
CAAGATCACGAATTCATCTCCACCGAAGCGCGCGACCGTATCGTCACCCCTTACGCAGCGCCGCAGTCGCTCGGAGAGCTGTTGCAACAATTGATCTCCAGCTTCGTGCCCGAGGCTGTCGTTAATATTCTTAAACCTATCCAGATCGATGAACATTACGGCCAAAAAACGCTCGTGACGGCGGGCGCGCACCAAGGCCCGCTTGAGACGATCGAACAGCAGTACGCGGTTCGGCAGATCGGTTAGGGCATCATGCTGCGCCATGTACTGCAGACGTTCTTGAATCTGTACCCGCTCGGTCACATCCTTACCCGTCGACACAAAATGAGTGATCAACCCATCCGAGTCTTTAAGCGGCGTAATAGTCTTTTCCTCGTAGTAGAGAGAACCGTCCTTGCGACGGTTGATAAACACATCCGTATAAACCTTACCGTCCCGTATCGTCCGCCACAACTCGTCGTAAAATTCGGGCCGCTGTCGATCGGATTTAATAAGACGCGGTGTTTGCCCTACCGCCTCATCGCGCTTGTATCCTGTGATCTGCTCGAAGGCCTGATTTACATATTCAATATTGCCCTGCGCATCGGTAATGATGATCGAGTCGGCCGTTTGTTCGACGGCACTGGATAATTTGCGCATTTGATCCACCGCCTGCTGGCGGTCGGTTATATCTTGCAGCAATACCAATCCGGCCGGCCTTCCTTCCCAGTTTGTTTTGGTCGAAGTCAATTCCACTGCAACCAAATCACCGCTCTTAGTCTGCAGTACGGTGTCATAGACGCTGGGAACGTCTCGTCCCTCCATGCGGGCTCGATAGCGCGCCGCCACCTTTTCAAATTCAGCGACATGAACAATGTCCTTCATGGTGGTGCCGCGAAACTCTTCAAGAGTAGAGCCCAGCATATTAAGCAATTTGGTATTGGCGAATTCGTGCTTACCCTGATAATGGACCAGGACCCCGACATTGGCATCTTCGATCAAGGCACGGAAGTTTTTTTCACTCTGGATGAGGGCCGATTCCCAGCGCTTGTGCTCCGTAATATCCGCCACCATGGCAAAGGCGCCTGTGTAACGGCCCTGATCATCAAATAACGGACTGGTGCTCAGCAGGGTCCATACCTCGACGCCGTCCTTGCGTAGAAACTTGAATTCATGCTCTTCCGTCACCCCCCGACGGCGGCGCTCGATATTATTCTCGGTAATCTTTTTGCCCTCATCGTCCATAAACATGAAGAGGGACTGACCCTGCATCTCCGCTGCAGTATAGCCGAGTATCTCCGCCATCTTGCGGTTAACAAAGGTGGTACGGCCATCGGCATCGATCTGCCAAATACCTTCTTGCGCCAATTCGACGATGGTGCGATAGCGCGCCTCGCTATTTTTCAATGCCTCTTCGGCGCGATGTTGATCGGTGATATCAACAAACGATGTAACTACTGCATATGGCCTATGCTCCCCCTGGCGAATGAGGGGCTGGCTATTTGTCGATATCCATACCAGCGACCCATCCGGACGATGGACCCCCATGATCACACCGGCCTGCGCTTGGCCGGTCTTTAAGGTATTGGCGGCGGGATGGGTATTGCCGGGAAACGGCGAGCCATCCTCATGAATAGTGCGCCAGCGTGGATCCGACGAGGTAATACCCAGGATTTGATCCTCACTGAGACCGAGTATATGCTCCGCGCTGGGGTTACAGGCCACGATCCTCTGATCGGCTTGCTGAATCACGATGCCTTCAGACATAACCGTTACGATCGAACGGTAACGCTCTTCGCTCGCCTTAAGCGCCTCTACGGCGCGTCGGCGCTCGGTAATGTCGGTTATGCTCCCGATATAACCTCTGACCTTACCGGAATTATTCAGCTCGCGCGTCGTTTGCGCAAGTATCCACACCACTTCGCCGTCCGGGCGGCGGTAACGGCACTCGACATTAAATGGAAGCTTGTCCCTTACCGCTTCGTTCCAGGCGGTAAGGACGCGCTGACTGTCATCGGGGTGCAAGGCACGGACCCAGCCCTGACCAAGGGCCTGCTGCATGGATAGGCCGGTGATTTCACAATAGCGGTCATTTACATAAATGCAGTCGCCTTTCTCATCCGCACGGAAGATTCCGACGGGCGAGACCTCCGTCAATACACGAATATGCGCGTCGCTGGCCAGCAAGTGATCATAGTTTTCCCGTGCCTCGCGCTCGGACCGCACCAACCTCTTAACCAGCGGCGTCACCTGCCAGCGCAACAAAAATATGCCCCCCGTAAACAGCACCAGCAGCAAAAATAATATGAATTCGATTCTTCTATGGATAGGTTGGTATAGTTCGTCGGTATCAATCTTCATTACCACACCCATGCCGAGATCGGCGACGGGGCTGTAGGCGGCCACTACTTCTTTATTGCGATAATCACGCGCCGTGATTATGCTGGTCTGTCCCGCCAAGGCATAGCTCATGGGCAGCGGCTTCCCCGACTGTGTGCGGGAAATCTTCAAAATCTTGGGGGTGAGCGTAGTCGGAAAGCATTGCATGTCCTGCCCCAGCGGCGCGCACAACGCAAGTTCGGCCGACTCCCCCAAATCGCGGGCTTGGATGAACATATCGTCTACACCAGCCAGCCTCTCTTCGGTACTCACCGTTCCGACATATAGACCGTTATCCTTGATATCGGCATCCACGTGCAATACCGTGCCCTTGTTACGCAGCAGGTATGCGCGCGTCGTGGTTTTCTTGGAAAGAACGGTCGGACCGTTCAAGCTGACATTGATCTCGGGATTCGAACTGAACTCGCCGATTCTCGCCACCTCATCGCCATCATGGTCATAGAACGCGATGACGTCAAAACCGTTCGGCAGTCCGGCCTTGGCGGCACGGATAAATTCCCGGCGCGCCTTTTCGTTCGCCTTATCTTTATCGATCAGCCTCATCTCATCGACGAGAAATGGCCTGGTCGCGATTGCTGCGGATTTATCTATGCCGTTCTTTATCGTCAGGACGAGATGTTCTATACGAACCTGCAGGGCGGCTTCCAGGCCTTTTCTTAGGAAGTCCGCCGACTGGCGCTGCATCACAAAATAAACCAATAGTCCGGCGCAAACCGTCAGGGTCGCCATAATCAGCGTCCCGACCAGATTTATCCGGCGCTCTTCTCTGAAAGTGCTCAGGAGTCCCTCCCTCACCCATGATCGAATATCAGTACTTATCTATGAGCTGCCTGCACCCCGCCTAATCCCTTCGTTAAATCATATACTAATATATTCAGATAATAGGAGAATATCCGATTCTCTCAAGCCATTGTCAAAATGCCGTTTCGCTGCAAATAGGGCTCAAGGTTTTGCGGAATCTGTATTTCTGAAATGACATTTAACCTACTCAACGCACATATAGTCTACGATTATTAGCATACCAGCATCATGCGCGTCACCGGCTTGCTTCTTTCGCGCAAGGGCGTAGGATAAAATCTATTGCATTCATCTCACCGCATGATTCCAGTGAGAGGGATGGCCTCGTTCCGAGGGGGAATGGATAGCGACAGCCCTGCCAAGGAGGTTCTGTCATGAAAATCACCCTCAGCATTATTAAAGCGGATATTGGCTCCATCGGCGGCCACATCAGTCCCTCGCGGCAACTGCTGCATACTGTACGCACCTACATCTCACAGCATGGCGCCAAGTTGCTTATCGATAACTATATCAGCAATACCGGCGACGACATTGCCATTCTCATGACCCATAACCACGGGATAGGGCATGAAGGAGTTCATAAACTGGCATGGGATGCGTTTATAGCCGGAACCGAAGTCGCCAAATCGCAAGGCCTATACGGTGCCGGTCAAGACTTATTAAAGGATGCCTTTTCCGGCAATGTGCGCGGAATGGGGCCTGCAGTAGCGGAAATGGAATTCGATGAACGGCCCAATGAGCCGTTTCTGTTCTTCGCCGCCGACAAGACCGATCCCGGCGCTTTCAATCTGCCCCTGTATCTCGCCTTCGCCGATCCGATGAATACGCCGGGCTTGATGTTAGCGCCCGCTATGGGAAAAGGCTTTCGCTTTGTCATTATGGACGTCAATTGCACCGAGGGCGACCGTATCATTGAGCTCAATGCTCCAGAGGAGCTATATGAGATCGCGGCATTACTGCGCGACACCGAACGCTTCGTCGTCGAATCGGTATGGTCACGCGCCAGCGGTGAGCGAGCTGTGGCGGCCTCCACGTCGCGTTTGCATAATATCGCAGGAAAATACACCGGTAAGGACGACCCGGTGATGCTGATACGGGTCCAAAAAGATTTTCCCGCCACCGGTGAGATCCTGGCCCCCTATGCAATCGGCCACTACGTCGCGGGCGGCATGCGCGGCTCGCACCAAATACCCTTGATGCCGGTACCCCTTTATTCCGGCATCAGTTACTTTGACGGGCCACCGGTAATCAGCTGCGCCGCTTTCGCCATGCATGAAGGACGTCTCACCGAAGCGGTGGATGCCTTTGCCCATCCTTTCTGGGAGCAGGTACGTGATTCCGTGGCGGAAAAGGCCATCGATATGCGCCGCCAGGGTTTCTTCGGCGCCGCCATGTTGCCCATGGCGGAACTGGAGTACACCGGCATCATGCAAAAACTAGAGTCACTCGAAGCACGCTTTATCATGCGCGGCGATTAAGCCCGTATATCCGCGGGGGGCCGGCCCCTGCGGCATGCACCCCAAACCCCTCGCCAAATTATGGGTTTCTTTGGAATGCCTTACGCTCCCGCTGCACGGCTTGAGCTGCATGATGGCATGCGATTATAGTTATCATGGTATTTGCCATATCAGCTGATAAAAAACACAAAACAGCCGTATAACAAAGCAACCTGCCCCAACAGCTCAAGAGGATACCCCGAATGACGATCAGAAAAATGCCTTCACGCTCCCTATGGATGGGCGTCGTTGCAGCCCCATTCGTGCTGAGCGCGACCGGAACACCGGCCAGCACGGCCGCCGACGCCTCATTATCAAAGTCCGGCGGACACGCCGAGTTTATCTATGCCGCTAATCAAGCGGCTGAGAATGTCTCGGGTTATCGTATTGACCTGAAAAACGGCAAGCTGGTCGAGCTCCCCGGCTCTCCATTTGTTTCCGGTCATTATCCCGTGGCCATTACCATGTCTTCGAACCATAGGTATGTATATGCCGCCAATCAAGGGTCGGCGAGCATATCCGCATATGCGATCGATCCCGAGAACGGCAGTCTCCGCCCCGTATCCGGATCGCCGTTTAAAGTAGGCATTTATCCCGACGCGATCACCATCACTCCGGATAACCGCTTTGCCTACGTCACGAACGAAGACGGCAATATCGTCACTTCCTACAAAGTCGATGCCACGTCGGGTGCCCTGACAAAATCAGGCCGGCCGGTACGGACCGGAGCACACCCCATTTCGGTGACCGTATCGCCCAACGGCAAATTTGCATTCGTAACAAATTTCAACGGCGATTCCGTCAATGCCTATCGCATCGACCAACACTCCGGCGCCCTGCTCCCGGTAAGCAAGATCGCCAAAACCGATCTGCACCCCATCTACATGTCGGTCTCCAAAGACAATCGTTTTATATACGTAGCGAATTATGGAACGGCCACCGTTTCGGTATTCCGAATCGATGCCGCCAGCGGCGAGTTGAAGGAAATCTCCGGCTCACCGTTCGTGGCGGGATCCCAACCCTATTCGGTGACGGTAGATCCCACCAATCGTTTTGTCTACGTCGCCAACTGGGGCAGCCATAATGTTTCCGCCTTCAAGCGCGATGTTAAAACCGGGGCGCTCACGGAAGTTCCGGGTTCACCCTATGCGACCGGCTGGTTTCCGTATGCAGTAGTCGTCGACCCGAAAGATAATTATGTCTATATTGCCGACAACGGCGCCGGCACCATCACCGCCTACCAAATGAACCCGAACAGCGGTGCATTAAGCAAGATCCCGGGTTCTCCATTTAAGGCGGAGCCCGGACCCTATGCCCTCACCATCGGCGCAGTGGGCTCACCTTAGCGGATCATTCGCCTCAGAATACCGTGCAGACGCCTTGCGTCCTGCACGGCATAGGCGGCTTCATCATTGTCGAAATAGCAATAGACTTCACGTCCCGCCCGGCGCCAGAGCGCTATCGACTCCGCCCAATTCTGCAGGCTGCGATCACTGTAGCGTCCCTGATAAGGGCCTTTGGGACCATGCAGGCGAATATAGACAAAATCCGCGGTCACTTTCAGCGGCGAGAGTTTTTTATCCAGATCGAAGATGCAAAAGGCCACCGCATGCTTCGCCAACAGCTCGTATATCTGCGCTGAGAACCAACTGGGATCTCGAAATTCGACGACATAGCGATAGTCTTTGGGCAAGCTCTTGAGAAAAGCCGCCAGGCGTTCCGTGTTGATATGCCAGTGCGGCGGTAATTGAAAGAGGATCGGCCCGAGCTTGTCACCCAAAATCTCAACGCGACTTATAAACGCCTTGATCGTACGCCGGGGATCGCGCAACTTTTTCATGTGAGTAATATAGCGGCTGGCCTTCACCGCAAAGATAAAATCGTCGCCCACACTTTCGTACCAACGCCGCATTGAGTCGCGGCTGGGCAAACTATAAAAGGAACTGTTGATTTCAACCGTTCGAAAATATCGCTGGTAATAGGCAAGCCGCTGATTCGCGGCCAGCCCCTCAGGATAAAAAATCCCCTGCCAATGTGCGTATGACCACCCCGACGTGCCAATATGAATTCGCTTAGCGGTCATGCGCTTCAACCCAGCAGCCACACGGCTAATCGCTGACGCGGCGCAGGCCCACGAACTTATTGTCTGCGTCGAACTCCATCTCGAAAATTCCCCGTACGCCATCGCCCGTCACGAATTGGCGCAAGACATTAGCGGGAAACTGAATACTGCGGCCATCCAGGGACTTGACTACCACTGCCCGCGCCGTTCCTTCGTAATACGATAGCAGCACATCTTGCGGGATATTCAGCGCAAACCTGACCCTACTCGATTTAGCATCCTGGCCGGTCAAGCATCTTCTCCTCGCTGGCTAATAAAATATCCTTATACATCGGCCTTTTGTCCTTGAAAAGGGTTGAAATGTCTACGGCCATCCCACCGGCCCGCGCTTGTAGCCCACTGGGCTTGGGCATAGACTATCGGCTTCCTGCTTTACAAATATTCCGGCTTTTTCAAGGAGAATGCAGTCATGGCCTTGACACCATCCACCATGTTGAAACTGGGTACCCCCGCTCCGGATTTCCGGCTCCCGGACACCACTGGCCGATTGATATCGCTGAACGATTTCAAAGGGGCATCGGCCCTGCTGGTGGTCTTTATGTGCAACCATTGTCCCTACGTAAAACACATTCGCCCAGCCCTCGCGGAAATCGCGCGGGAATATCAACCCAAGGGCGTGGCGATGGTAGGGATAAACTCAAATGATGCCGAAAGATATGTCGATGACAGCCCGGAGAAGATGGTCGACGAAGTCGCCAGCGCGGGCTACACCTTCCCCTATCTCTACGATGAGAAACAAGCGACCGCCAAGGCTTATCACGCCGCCTGCACCCCGGATTTCTTTCTCTTCGACAAGAATCGCAAGCTGGTATATCGGGGACAATTCGACGACAGCCGTCCCGGCAACGATATTCCCTTGACCGGAAAGGATCTCCGCGCGGCGCTCAACGCCGTGTTGGCGGGCAAGGCCATCAGCGGCGATCAGCAGCCCAGCATAGGCTGCAATATCAAATGGAAGGCGGGAAACGAGCCCGATTACGCCTGATTCCCCGGCGGGGAAGCGACGCTGGCACTACATGCTGGCGATATGTACCGCGTCGGCAGCGGGAAATTTGTTGTTATAGCGCGGCACCACTACGGCCATATAGCGCTCGACTTTCTGCACATACTTAAAGTCGGCGGCATCCATCACTCGGCGTGCGGCATTCATGCCGATGTTGTAGGCCACCAGGGCCTCTTGGTCGCTATGCTTGTGCCGGCGCAGAAACTTGAGGTAGGCGGAACCAACACGGATGTTGAATTCATCGTCGGTTATCAAGCGGGTGATCAGCTGATCGTCGGTGTGAAACTTCCCCAACTCCGGATGGAGACGCAACACATCGCGGGCCGCCACCACCTTCACCTGCATCACCCCATAGGAGCGCTTGCCGAGCGGCGCCGACAAATGCCCGAGACGACCCAACAGGCCGGCGATGGTCTCTTGCAGCAGGACCGCTTGCACCAAACGGGCATGAGCCTCCCCGCCGTCTTGATAGCCGATGCTATAGGCCATCCCCAGCAAGTCGATCTGTTCCGGGGTAAGCCAGCCCTTGCCCAAGGGATTCCACATGGTCTCGCTGGGCTGGTTATTGGCCACCATCTGGAAATCCCGACGGTTGGGCAGCCATGAAGTATCAAAGAAATCCTGCGCCGCGGTGGCTTGAACCTCGGTGCTGCCGATGTCGTCGACGGCGCAATTCAGATTGACCTCGTCCCCCAGCACCTCCAGGGAATAGGAAGTAGACATTTGCGACAGGATACAGGCCAGGGCAATGGGGGTGGAGAACAACAGCAACCGCGACAGGTAGCCTGTCTTCGGAAATTGATGACTATTCGACTTCATGGGCTTCACGGCCTAGCCTCCACTTTTGGTTTAGTCTTTTCGGCCATTCGGGCAGCAGTTGCCTGATAATCAATCCTCAGCTGAACTGCTGCCGGGTGTCGTGAGTCCTTTACCTCCGTTACGACGATCGCTACCTGCGTACCCGCTTAATCTTGTCCAGGCATCCACCACTCGGTGTTGCCTAGAGGTGACAAAAGTGTGCACAACGTCACAATTTTGACCATCGTGGAGCGGAGTTTAGCAAAGCCCGTCACAGAAAGTATAGTTATATATACTTGATTTTTTATATAAAAAATAATATATAGGCCGTAACTTATTCCTCCGCTTAGGTTTTTATTCGGATAAACTTGAGCTTAACAATCCAAATTTTTTCCTTGACCTGATTCAGTTTCGGAGATACGCAAAATCCCAGCACCGACCCGGGACGGCCAAGCCATGACCAGTAATTTATTCATGATTATCAAAATATTATTAGCCTGGCTGCTCTATTTCGCCTTCCATTCGACCTTGGCCTCACTCTCCGCCAAAAACTGGGTCGCCGCCCACTGGCCCCGCTTCACCCCTTATTACCGCCTGACCTATAATCTGGCCGCCACCCTGCTGCTGATCCCGCCCTTGTGGCTCATACATACCAGCCAGGCCGCCCTATTATGGAGCTGGCATGGCCTGTGGCGCTGGGCAAGCGATGGCCTAGCATTGGCCGCCATCGCGGGCTTCTGGTGGTCGCTGCGCTATTACGACACCCGGGAATTCCTCGGCCTCCGCCAGACGCAAGACCCCGGCCGAGGCCCGCGCTTCTCCCTATCCCCCCTCCACCGCCACGTCCGCCACCCCTGGTATTTCTTCGGGCTGGTCATCATCTGGACCCGGGACATGGACCCCACTTGGCTGACGAGCTGCATCGCCATCACCTTGTATTTCGCGGTAGGCTCGCGGCTGGAGGAGCGAAAACTGGTGGCGGAATTCGGCGAACCCTACCGCCGCTATCGACAGCGCGTGCCGGGCCTGATCCCTCTCCCCGGCTGGTACCTTAGCCACGCTGAGGCTGCTGAGATCGTCGCGTCGACGAACCAGCCCCTCAGCTAAGTCCATTAGATTCGATTTCAGCGAGCTTCAGCTGAGCGCAAAATCAATAATCAAACGGGATAGCCAGATTCTGCCTAATCCCTAAAAATGCAGATTCTGTCTAACACACTGTTAGGTGCCCATGAAGATCGCTGATCATATCAAGCATTCCCTGGACGCAGCGGATCGGCGGGAATTGGATCAAGCTTTACTTTCCGCTTGCATCGCCGCGGATGGCACGGCTAAGAAGATGTACCCCAACATTCCGACGGTTGGCAGTCGCTACCGGCGCTTTATAAATGAGCATCTGGACATTATTGAGTTGATGTTCGGAGGTTTGAATCTCCAAGAAACGGTGTTCCCCTTTAGCGATTCCAAAGGCAATGTTGGTATTACCTTCGCCGACATTATTTATGAGAAGTTCCGTTGTAACTTGGCGCACGGCAATGAGCTGCCAGACGGATACGGCGTTTCCGTACAGATCGCGGAGGGGTGTCAGCAGTTTTGTATTGATACCAAGAAGCAAGCTCTAACGTTGCCGCAAAGCGCAATCTACGCGCTGGGCTTGGCAGTAGTGCTCGCGCCGGGAAACAAAGATCAGCGCATCGGTAACAATAGTTACCACTATCGCGATCCTATCAACAGCTATGTCGTTGATCGTTGGTGGGGCAAGGTCGATTGTGCTCGCCAGATTATGGACTTTGCTAGTCAAGTCAGAGTGAAGGTGGATTTTTCAAATGCTTGACCAACCCAGGGCACCTAACAACGCGCGCCAGTCGACCGGTGAACTTAGTCGTTGAACATCACGAAACAGCCGAGGATACCGCCCCGGGTCCCGTTGGCGCAGCCGAGCACCGCAGTCATTTTGGGATGAAGCGCGCGGCTGTCTGAGCGCAGCGAGTTCCGCGCGCTCCCAAAATGGCGAGGAGCACAGGGTAGCCCGAAGGGCCAAGGCGTCGGGCGGCCTTTTCTTTGGTGACTTTCTTTTGGCCGCGCAAAAGAAAGTCACCCGCCCGCGGCGCGGATTGCCGCCCTGATTCATCCGTCCCCGCAGGGAACACCTCTTATTGATAGCTGTAAAGAACTCGAATCGCCTACGGCGATGTTTCATTGAATCGCGGTCCCGTCCGCGAACACGGAATACTTTTCTTTGCGTGTCCAAAGAAAAGTATTCAAAAGAAAGGACACCCGGAGCCGACGCTCCGCTGCGCGGAGTCCCCTGCGCTTCTCACCGGACTGGGCGCTCGCTAACTCGCCCCTACCGCCTCCGGCGCCAGGGGCTCAGACACGAGCTCGCTTTCCTCCCAGCCCGGCTGCGATGCTCGGCGCCGTCTACGGGAATTGGGGGCCACCTCGAAGATGATCGTGTTTACCCCCCCTCCCCTTCAAGGGGAGGGCTGGGTGGGGATGGGGTTTACAACAACAACTATGAATCCACAGCATTTGATAAACCCCACCCCCATCCTAACCTTCCCCCTGAGGGGGAAGGAACGAGCGAGTTAGGTACTATTTATATTTGAGAGACCACCCAGAAAGAATCACGCATCTCTCCCTTTCCAGTCGGAGGTGGAGAAATAGGATTTCAGTAATGGCACAAAATTCGAGGCGCCTGATAAATCATCCCCTCATCCTGTCCTTCTCCCTTAGGGAGTAGGAACGTCCTAAATTAAGTGCAATGTCCATTCCGGTTACCATCCCGGTCCCCGTCGACAGCGCGGATTGCCGCCAACACTATCCATACCCGCAGGCGACACCCTATCTTATGCCCCACCCGCTGGCTGCACCTTCTTCCGCATCCACGCGTAATACATGATGGGGATGATTATCAGGGTCAGGGCCGTGGATACCATCACGCCGAATATCAAAGAAATCGCCAGGCCGCTGAAAATCGGATCATCGAGGATGAAGAAGGCGCCGAGCATGGCGGCCAGCGCGGTAAGGACGATGGGCTTGGCGCGCACCGCGCTGGAACGGATCACCGCCTCGGCGAAGGGTGTGCCCTGCCGCACTTCCTGATTGATGAAGTCCACCAGCAGGATCGAGTTACGCACGATGATGCCCGCCAGGGCGATCATGCCGATCATGGAGGTGGCGGTGAACTTGGCGTCCATGAACAGGTTCAGCAAGGCGTGGCCGGGCATCACGCCAATGATGGTGAGCGGGATGGGCGCCATGATGATCAGCGGCGCCAGATACGAACGGAACTGCGCCACCACCAACAGATAGATCAGTATCAAACCCACACCGTAGGCGATGCCCATGTCGCGGAAGGTCTCATAGGTTATCTGCCACTCACCGTCCCATTTGACGCTGTAGCGATAGGGATCGTCCGGCTGCTTCAACAGGAACTGATTGAGGGTCTCGCCGTTCTCACCGGCGATGGGCGTCTTGCTCAACTGCGCATAGATGTCGAACATGCCGTACAAGGGACTGTCCAGCTTGCCGGCCATGTCGCCGGTCACGAATACCACCGGCAGCAGGTCCTTGTGGTAGATGGCGTGCTCGCGCTGACCGTGGACGACGGTGAGCAGCTCCGACAGCGGCACCATGGCGCCCTTGGCGCCGTGCACTTTGAGGTTCAATAAAAAGTTCAAATTGGCCTTGTCCGCCACCGGCAGCTCGATGCGGATCGGCACCGGGTATTTGACGTGG
>Ga0055464_10000088_pt1 | contig 12254 bp, 12 predicted proteins | sample Joice_ThreeSqC_D_FD_57690 | JGI IMG/M metagenome (GOLD analysis project Ga0055464, IMG submission 57690) | Wetland microbial communities from San Francisco Bay, California, USA, that impact long-term carbon sequestration - Joice_ThreeSqC_D2 | ecosystem: Environmental > Aquatic > Marine >...
ACCACCATACCCGAAGCCCCATCCGAAGTGCCCCGAGGAACCGACGTCCGTACGCGTACGTGGGATCGCGTTGCACCCAGGTGGCAATCTCGAGGTCCAGCAGTGCATCGACGCCGAAGTCCTCGCACACACGCCCCAGCTCGACCGGATCCACGATGCCGGCCATGGTGAAAGTGAACAGGAAGCGATTCCACGCGTCCTGTGTCTCCGGCGCGGCCAGCTGCGTGAGCACCCCGGACGGTCCGAGTACGGAGACGCCGGGCTCCTGCTCCTGCAGCCACCCGGCTACGCGATCGCTGAGGATCACCCCGACCTGTGCGGGCACCATGTCATGCTGCAAGGGGAAGACGGCGACGCGGCGGACGGAAGGTGCCGACCTCTGCGCGAGCATGGATCCGGGCAGGGACACCAGCAGCGCGGCGACGACGGCGGCGGCAGCTCTCATCGGGAGCGCACGTCTCCCAAGCTCGGGAGCTTGTGGAAGACGGCGTCGAGCGCCCAGCCGACCGGCACGAGCACTGGCGGCGCGCGGAGCGGATCGTCCGCATACGCAACACCGCTGGAGCCCGACCACGCCACGTGTCCCGTTCGCGCGTCGTAGAGCGTCACCTGGACGAGCACCGAGGTGTAGGCGGGCCCCAGTGCCTGCGAGCCGTCCTGTTGCACCACGTCGAGGAGGGCGATGTGCGCCAGCAGGTCGACGCCGAGCGCGTCACCGACGCGCATCACCACGGTGCTGTCCGGGATGGCTTCCTCGGTGCGGTCGTACACATACAGTGCCCACTCATATGCCAGTCCAGCGCCGGAGATGACGCCGGTGGCCTCGTCCTCCGATACCACCCGCACGCCCGTATCTTCCCGCAGCAACGCGACCGCCAACTGATCTGATGCGCTGCGTGTTTCCCCGACACTCAGCGCCCAGTCGAACCACGGGAGCACCGCGACACTGCGCACCTCGGCGGGGACGAAGGCCGGATCCACTGTCGTGTCCACGTGCAGTCCGGGTGCGCATCCGGTGAGCGCAGACGGCAGCACGGACCAGCAGAGCAGGGCGGTGCGGCGCAATCGGGACCTCCATCGCAGGGGGTGTGCGACCCCGCGCCGTCGGTGAGCCTGTTCGGGACTGTGCGCGGACCAGCATACGATGTGGGACGCGAGAAGCGCTGGCAACCCGACGGGTTCACTGCCGTTTCACGATCGCTTCACGCGGGGACATGTAGTGGTACGGATACCGCAATCTTCACGAACGCCAAACGGAAAGCGAAGGCCGGGCATGGGAGCCAAGCCTAGGCACACGCGGGAGCCGGCGCCGGCAGCGCCGGTCGACGTCGACCTCGCGGTGTACCGTGCGGCGATGGATGCCGCACCGTGCGCCCTGGTCGTGGTCGACTCGCGCGGGGCTATTTGCCTGGTGAACCAGGAGACGGAACGGCTATTCGGGTATCGCCGAGAGGAGTTGCTGGATCGCCCCATCGAGCTGCTGGTTCCCTTGGAACTGGAGGGCGGGCACGCGCAGCACCGGGACCAGTTCCTGGCGAAGCCGGAGCCCAGGCCAATGGGAAAGCGGCGGGACCTCGGTGCCCGTAGGCGCGACGGCTCCGTCTTCCCGGCCGAAGTCGGGCTCAGCCCGGTGCGCACCGCAGCGGGGCTCTTCGTCGTCGGGGCCATCATCGATCTCACCGCGCGGAGGCAGGCCGAGCGGCTTCTCGCCGAGCAGTCCGACCTGCTGTCGCATCAGAACGCCAAGCTCGCCGAGCTGGCGGTGACGGACGGGCTCACCGGGCTGCGCAATCGACGCGCGTTCATCGAGCAGTTGATGGTCCAGCTCGAGCTGGCCGTGCGGCACGCCCGCTCCCTGTCCGTGCTGATCCTCGACGCAGACCGGTTCAAGGAGTACAACGACGAGTTTGGTCACCTCGCTGGCGACGAAGTGCTCCGAGAGGTCGCCCGGATTCTGCAGGACGTTGCGCGGCGCAGCGATTTCGTGGCGCGCATCGGTGGCGAGGAATTCGGCATCATTCTGCCTGAGACCAATCGCGAGGGGGCGCTCGTACTCGGCGAGCGTTTCCGGACCGCGATCGAGAGTTCGGCGTGGCCGCGGCGCCTGGTGACCTTGAGCGTCGGCGCCACTACCGTCGACTTCGCCAATCCCATACCGCGTCCGGACGCGCCTGGGGTATCGCAGATCCTGACCGAGGCCGACCGGGCGCTCTATCACTCCAAGGACGGCGGCCGGAACCGGGTGACGCACGCGGACCAACTCGAGGCGCTGCGCTGAAGGCCAGGGGAGCACCGGCCCCAGGGGGACACGGAGGGCGGCTTCGGGCGCGTTAGCGCATGCCGCCCTGCGGGCCGCGAGGCATCCCCATCCCGTCCCGCATCCGCATGCCCTTGACTATCCCGACCTGCTCCGGGCTCAGCAGCTTCCTCGCCTCGAGCGCGGCCTCCGCGTGAGCCCACTGCACATTGCCCATCGCGGTTTGGTGCGCCTCGAACAGCCGGCGGACGGCGTCCATGTCTGGACTCTGTGATGTGAGCTCGTTCTCGAGGCCCGTCATCGCGGCGTGCGCTGGCTCGTGAGCCTGTGTGGCGGCCGATTCGGCCTTCTCCTGAAGCGCACTGAGCTTGGCGACCTGGTCGTCCGCCAGCTCGAGCTGTTCCCGGTGCGCGAGCAGTTGTGCCGGTGCGAATCCGCTCAGCTCCGCCATGGGGCCCATCATCTCCATCCCGCCCATCCCCATCATCCCCATCTCCGTCGGGCCCATCATCGGTATGGCGCCCATGCCGTGCGCCGGCATACCGGTCTGACCCATCATGCCGCGCGGTTGGGCCTGCCCCTGGCCCGGCTGGTGCATCTGTGCCTCGAGGGGACCTGCGACGAGCAGGGCGGCGACGAGGACCAAGGCGGACGGGCGCATGATGACACTCCCAGATGGCGGGTTCGGTATTCGGGACTCTGCCGATCAAGATACCACGGCGGGGCCAGACTCTGCAGGGCGTGGGCGGCAGGGGCCGGCGTCCCGAGTGATGGACGCCGGCTCCCGGAAGGGAACGCTCAGTTCTCGGTGACGAGGCCGCGCGCCGCGAGGAGCGGCCCGATCTCGGGCTGGCGCCCGCGGAACGCCACGTACAGCTCCATGCCAGGGCGCGTGCCGCCCTTGGAGAGGACGTTCTCGCGCAGTGAGCGCGCGGTAGCCTGATCGAACAGGCTCGTTTCCTTGAACGCTTGGAACGCGTCCGCGTCGAGCACCTCGGCCCAGATGTAGCTGTAGTATCCGGCCGAATAGCCGCCCGAGAAGATGTGCGCGAAGTACGGGCTCCGGTAGCGCGGGATGATTTCGTCGATCAGCCCGATCCGCTGCATTTCGGCCCGTTCGAATGCACGGGGCTCCTTCTCCTCGGGCGCGGGGAGCATGTGCCACGCCATGTCGAGATAGGACGCCGCCAGATACTCGACCGTCGCGAACCCCTGATCGAACTTCGCCGATGCGTTCAGCTTGTCGATCAACTCGCTGGGCACCACCTCCCCCGTCTGGTAGTGCTTGGCGAACAGCGCCAGCACCTCCGGCTCACCGAGCCAGTTCTCCATGATCTGTGACGGGAACTCCACGAAGTCGCTCGGCACGTTGGTGCCGGACAGCGACGCGTAGGTCACGTTCGACAGCAGGCCGTGCAGCGCGTGACCGAACTCGTGGAGCAGGGTCTCCGCCTCGTAATAGGCCAGCAGCGACGGCCCGTCGTCGGTCGGCGGGGGGAAGTTGAAGTTGGTGGTGACGATAGGAGTCACCTCGCCGTCGAGCCGGGACTGCGCCCGGAGGTCGTTCATCCACGCGCCGCCGCTCTTGCTCTCCCGGGAGAAGAAGTCCATGTACAGGATGCCGAGATGGCGGCCGTCCGCCTCCTTCACCTCGAAGACCTGCTGGTCCGGGTGCCACGTCGGCACGTCGGCGAGCCTGGTGAAGGTGAGGCCATAGAGCCGGTTGGCGATCATGAACGCGGCATCGCGCACCGCGCCGACCTCGAAGTACGGCCGCAGGGCGTTCTCGTCGAAGTCGTACCTGGCTTTGCGCACCTTCTCCGCGTAATAGCGCCAGTCCCAGCCTTCGAACTTCGCGTCGATCCCGTCGGCCGCCATCATGTCCGCCATCGCCGCGCGCTCGCTCCTGGCCACGCGCAGCGCCGGGGTCCAGATCCGGTCCAGTAAGTCGTACACACGCTCCGGCGTCTCGGCCATCACGTCCGACAGCACGTAGTGGGCATGCGTGGGATAGCCCATCAGCTCGGCGCGCTCGGCGCGGAGCGCCGCCGTGCGTGCCAGGATCGCCTTGTTGTCTTCCGCGTTGTCGTTGTCACCCCGCATGGCGTAGCCTAGAAACATCCGGCGCCGCATCTCACGGTTGGGCGAGTACTGCAGGAAGGGATTGATGCTCGGCCGCTGGAGGGTGAACGACCAGCCGCTCTCGTGGCCCCGGCGCTCCGCCTCCTCCGCCGCCGCTGCCGCGAGGCTCGCCGGCAGCGCTCCGAGATCGGCCGCGTCGGTCACGTACAGCTCGAAGGCATTGGTCTCCTTCAGCAGGTTCTGCCCGAACTTCTGCGACAGCTCGGCCAGCTCGGCGTTGATCTCCCGCAACCGGGTCTGCGCGCTGTCCGGCAGGTTTACGCCGGACCGGACGAACGACTTGTGGGTTTCCTCGAGCAGGCGCTGCTGCTCGAGTGTCAAACCGAGGCGCTCGCGGGCGTCGTACACCGCCTTCACGCGCGCATAGAGTGCGGGGTTCAGCGTGATGTCGTCACTGTGCGCCGCCAGCTCCGGCGCGACGGTCCGCGCCACCTCGCGCAGGGCATCATTGGAGTTGGCCCCCTCCACCGCGAAGAACACGTTGGACACGTTGGTCAGTGTCCGACCACTCCGCTCGAGCGCCTCGACGGTATTGGCGAAGGTGGGCGCTTCCGGATCGTCCACGATCGCCTGGATCTCGGCCCGCTGCTGCTCCATTGCCGTCCGGAACGCCGGGAGGTAGTGCTCGTCCTTGATGTCGTCGAACGGCGGGACCCCGAACGGCGTGTCCCACTCGACGAGCAGGGGATTCCCTCGCATGGCCCTGAAGCGCTCACATCCCGTAGCAACGGTTGAAACGACGAGAACGGCCATCAGGCCTCTCACGATTGGTGCTCGTGTGCGGTAACGCATGCAACGCCTCCCTCCGGCCCTGGAATCGGCTTCACCACCCAGCGCGTGACCTCGCGTTCGGTCGCGATAATGAACCGGCGTCGGTGGTTCGGCAAGGGTCTGCGGGGAGAAGACGCGCGCCGGGATCGGGCATGTGCGGTCGGCCCGATCCCGGCGCTGGAGCGGCCGTCGCGGCCGCTACCGACTGGCGATCCGGATGATCTGGAGTCCTCCGTTGCCCGTAGCGACGAACAGCCGGTTGCTGTGCGAAGCCACGGCATTCACCGATGACGCACCCGGCATGACGACCTGGCCAATCGGATCGAGGACCGGGATGCCGTTGTCCATGCCAATGCGCAGCGCGAACAGGCCAGCCCCGCCGTTCGCTGCGAACAGAAGGTCCTTGTTGACCGCGATCCCGTTGGTCACCGCATCGGCGGTGACGTCATCCGTCATCGCCGCCATCGGTACCTCGGCTACGACGGCGCCGTCGCTGACGCGCAGGACGACGATGCCGGCCTCGCCAGCGGCCGCGTACGCGAACCCGTCGGCGACCACGACCATCGACTTCGCCTCGGGGGCGCTGGCGCCGCCGATCTCGTACGTGCCGAGCGGCGTTCCCGCCAGGTCGTAGACGCGGACCGTGCCCGGCGTCCCGCTCATTGTCACGACGCGATCGGCACCGACGGCGACGCCGCGGGCATCGAGATGATTGTCGACGGTGGTGACCCCGAGGCCGGCCGCGTCGAGGCGAAACAGACCCCCGTCCTCGGACGAGCCGGTGGTCACGAAGACGTCGTCGCCTTCCCGCACCACCGAGGTGGCCGCGTAGCTCGGGAGGTCCGCCACCCGGATCTCATCGGTCAGCTTCCCGCCCGAGAGGGCGATCTCCACGAGCGCCGCCGGACTCGCGAGGTCCTCTCCGTCGAATGCGGCGGCGAGGTAGATCTCGGTGTGGCCATCCCCGACGGCCCCGACGTCGACCCCGGCTGCCACTGCCTGCGAGATGAGTTTGGCCTCGGAGTCGTTCAGGCGGAACACGTCGATCCCGCCGAACCGCTCCGGTCCGGCCACGTTGTATCCGACATAGGCACGCGACGCCCAGGTCACGATGTGTGATGCCTGCAGGCGCTTCCCTGAGATCTCGGGTGGCAGCACCTGAGACTCGCCCACGAGGTGCAGGGTGATATCGCGTCCACCTCCACCGTCGCGCATTGCGCCGGCGGCGCCGACGGGGGCGATCTGGAGGGTGTCCTGAGGCTGCGCGACGACGCGCTTGGCGAGGGCCGCCTCGTCGTTGGTGATGACGAATCGGCTGGCCAGCGGATCGGCTGCCGCCCCGGTGTCGACCGGGCTTTCGGCGCAGCCGATCACAAGGGTGAAGCCCAGCACAAGGCCGAGGCAGGCCGACCGCGACCCGATGTTCCCGTTGCGTACGTGCATGAACTCTCCAGGATCAGTCCGTTCACCGCCGGAAGTGTGGCGGCGGATCTGTACCTCGCTCATGCAGGAGGGCAACCGGCGTGCCATGAGCCCGCAATCTCTAAGAGACTGATTTGCAAGGACCTACGGCGCTATAGCCGATTGGTTTCGTCGGGCTGCCGTCGTGTCGGAAGGCTCGACTGCCGCACCGACGAAACGACAGGGGCTGTCGTGCTACGGTGTGAAATGCAGAGCCTGACTCGAGACCAGCATCCCGTTTGCGCGCCGGATCTCAAGGGTGAGATCCGATGCCATCGGCAGTTCCACGGCGAAGTCGTACGTCTCGCCGATGCTCACCCGCTGCCTCGAGACCCTGGGCTCGCGCTGCCAGGAAGGCAGGTCGTAGCCGTCCTTGGCGATCGGCTCCCATTGGACGGGGGCTCCGTCTCGGAGCAGCCACACCTCCAGGCCCGGCCCGCCCATGGTGATGTTCATCAGACGGAAGCGGTGGTGCTCGCCGGCCCGCAGTTGGAGCGGCCCGGGGTTGGCCGTGCCGTTGAGGATCGGCTCGTCGTTGGGATCGCTCCCGATCAGGAAGACGTGGTCGCGTTCGGGATCCCACGATTCGCCCTGCTCGAGCACCACGAGAGGTCCGTACAGGCCGTGGCTCTGCTGACGGATGTCGTTGACGTGGGTGTGGTACATGAAGCTGCCCGAGCGCGGCGGCGTCACGCGCACCTCGAAGGAATCTCCCGGCATGATCGGCGGGGTGGGCTGCCCGTCGTATCCGCTGACACCGGTCACGCCGTCGAAGTAGCTGTCGATCTCGAGCCCGTGCCAATGCACCTGCGTCGGCTCCGACGTGCGATTGAACACCCAGATGCTCGTCGGTTCGTTCCGATGCAGCACGATGACGGGCCCCGGCACGCGTACCGAGTCCTCCGCGGGGGGGCGGGCGCCGTCGGCGAGCACGTACCCGAACCGCCGCACGCTGTCGGCGGGTGTGGAGTCCGACTGGATGTAGAGCCGCAGCTGCCGTCGGGCCCTCATATCCGGGTGCCAGCCCTCCGAGGGACGGATGTACATCGCCATCAAGAGGCCACCCATGCCCGTGATGACGTGGTGTTCCGGATCGTGGCTTGGGTTGCCGTAGAGCACGTGGTGGATCCGGTCCTCGGTCGACTCGCGCTCGCTTCCCAGACCGGGGTTTGCGATGACGTGCCAGTTGAGGTGACAGTGGAAGATCCACCCGCCGGGCCGGTCGGGGGACCAGGCAAGCGCCATCGTCTGCCCTGGCAGCATCAGCTCGGTGACGGCCATCCGCCGCTGGGCCGGCCAGTACAGCGTGTCGCGGGCGAGGTCGCCGCGTGCGTCGACCTGGTAGTAGAACCCGTGCAGGTGCATCGGGTGCGGTGCCCATGACGCATTGATCAGGCGCCAGCGGATCGAGTCGCCCATTGTGTAGGTGAGGCGCTCGGTGTACGGCCAGGGGCGGCCGTTGATGACGAGGAACTCGCGCCAGAGATCGGGATCGCCGTTGGCCATCCGCGTATCCGTCCAGGCGCCGATGAGCATGATCCGATCCGGTGGGGACCCGCGTGCAGGGTCCACGACGAATGCCCCCGTCAGCTGGCTGTCCTCGAAGCCGCGGTCGCCCAAGGCTTCGCCGTAGACCGCCCCCCAGTAGTAGTAGGTGCCAACCGCGTCGGCGGTGAACGTGACCTCACGCGTCGTGCCGGGCGGTACGACGAGGCTGTCGAGCGCTTCGACCCGACGGCGCGACAGGCCGTGCACCACCAGGGTGGAGTCGAGTGGATTGGTCACGGAAACGTGCAGCTCGGTGCCGACCGGGACGCGGATGAGAGGTCCTGGGATCGACGGGGGGCCGCCCGCGTCCGCGAACGCCAGGATCTCCGCCCCCGGGCGGTCCGGTCCCAGGAGGTGCCAGGTCCCGCGGCGAACCTCGATGCCGATCTCGAGCTTCCCGTCCCGCAGGGAACCGGCGGGCTCGAGGTTGTCATTGAGGACGATCAGCGCCGGCTCGCCCGCCGCCGCATCGGCGCGGGGGGCGGCCAGCCAGCACATCGCCGCCGCTGCTGGAACCATGACTGCGGGCCATGCACGCATGGGGTCTCCGTGGAGACAGAACGGCCGGGGATCACGCCGCGGCGGCGCGCCGTCGCCCGTCAGTAATTGTTGCCGGACTTCGTGGGGAGTGCCTGGCGGATCACCTGGCGATCATCAGGTGGGCCCACGGCTTTCCGGGGAACATCAACCACGGCCCGGGACCAGGCGTGGCCGAGATGCCTGTGGACTCCTCGGTCGCGTACGGCATGTAGACGACCTGCAGGCCGCTGGCGTCCGGGGCCGCTCCGGCCGCCGGGTCGAACTCCTGCTTCGAGGAGAGCGAGTACAATGCCCGGGGCTCCCGCGGCATCGCGAGCGCACCCGACCCGATCTCCGCCTCGCGCACCGAGTCGATAGCCGGCCGCTCTTGTCCCGCGGTTCTGAGCGCGCGGCCTCGCGCCATGAACGGCTCGAGGTCCCGATGGTAGCACGCGGCGTGGAAGCCCTCCTGCCCCGGATCGTCGGCGAGGCAGATCATCTCGTTTGTCCCCTCGCGCAGCGTGACGAGCTTGCCCCGGCGATAGCCGAGGACGGCGGCACCATCTCGCATCGATTCTGGCAAGGGGCTCACGGCCCCCGCGATCTGCTGCGCCGCGGATGGCTCCTGCGCGCACGCGGTGAGCCCGCCGGCGATGGTCGCCGCCACGGCCACGCCGATGGATGCAACTGTCCGTAGAACCATGAGTTATGTGCTCGCTTAGGATAGGGAACGCGCTGCGCCGCTCAAAAGGCGAGCAATATTATAGAATTACAGCCGAATGCCGGCAAGTCCGGTACCTGGATCGATGGCGACGGTTTGGACGGGGGTCTTCCGGAAGGGTCAGTTCCGCAGGGCCTCGGCGGGGGTCACAGGCACTTGAACACCATCGGGTTGCCGCCGCGGAGCAGCGTAAACGTGCCGATCGTCTGCGTGGTGTCCGTCAGCGTCACCGTGAGCGTCATCGTGCCACCGCGAATCCGGCCCCTATACTCGGCAGCGTGGAGGTCAGCGGTCTCTCCCTCCCGCACCGGCCCGCCGTGCTCGAACGTGTGTGTCCCGGACGCGATGAAACGCCCGCCGGCCCCGACATCGATCGGGGTATCGATCGTGCCATGAGCGCAATCGTACTCGAGGGCGCCACCGCTCGCCGTAATGACGAGCCCGATGTGCTCGCCACCCCACTCGCCGGCCAGGACCGGCGCCACCGCCGATTCGGAGCAGGCTCCGGTGGCAAGCCCGATGGCCGCAAGCGCGATCGCAATGCGAAGTCGTTCGTTCACGGAGTATTCCCTCCCCGAGAGTGGACGCGTCCGCGCCGTCAACCAAGAGCACCGCATCGTCCCGGATACCCCACACGCGAAGCCCGGGTCACACCCCGTCGCCCGCCAATTCGCCGGCGCGCAGTGGGCCAAAATGGAGCGAATCGTGCCATTTCGAGAGAGCGACGCCAGCGTGAGGCCCGTCACGTACAGCGGAATGCGTTGTCTGTACTTGACTTGCGCGGTCCGACGGTGTGGCACCCATCGTGCGGAGCAGGGTGGCGTCAGCGAACGCATGGGGAGGCCGCATGAGTGGTGCAGTCACCTTTCGTCGAGTTAGCAACTGGCGGCTTGGGGGGATCATGTACGACGTGCACGCCACCCGGGATGCCGCCGATCATCAGACGGTCGTGATCACGGCGATCGGGCCCGGTGCGGAGCACCGGTTCGTGGTCGTCCATGCGCCGTACGGCAATGAGGCGTTCGTGGATCGGTGGGCCGAGGGGAGCGAGGAGGAGCGGGCGGCGGCAGCGGAGTCTGAGCTTTCCGGCTACTCGTCGCTCACCGGCACCGATCCCTGGTAGCGGATTCGCACAAATCTGGAGGCTGAGCCGACGGGCCCTCGGGAGGAACACCCCGGAAGCTCGTTGTTCGCGGACCCGCTTCAGCGGTCGAAGTCAAGCACCTGGGGATGATGCCCATGTACCTCGAGGAATCTCACCAGGTCGGCCGCGGCCACCGCGGTTGTCTTCGCGTTGTCCAGCGGATGCAGGTTGACCGGGTCTCCTTCGAGCACCGCGCGGTCGAGCACCACCTGCACCTCCCGTCCCGTATCGTTGATCACCGCAAAAGGGTTCACGGCCCCCGGGATCACGCCGAGGTAGCGCATGAGCCGGCGGGGACTGCCGAACGAGAGGCGCTTGGACCCCAGTCGCTCGGCAACCGCACGCAGGTCCACGTCGCGATCGGCCAGGCATACCACCAGCCACATCCGTTCCCGCTTGTCCCGCAGGAAGAGGCTCTTCGTGTGGACGCCCGGCAGGTGGCCACGGGTTTCCCGGGCCTCCTCCACGGTGAACACGGGAGGATGTTCTACGGTGCGGAACGGAATCCCGAGGCGACGCAGCTCGTCGAACAGCTGCTGCGCTGTGGCCGGCGGCGTGCCGTCGGCGAGGGTGGCGTCACCTTCGGGGTGGGTCATCCGGTGCCCCGCCAGCCTCGGGCCGCTTGGGGCGGGTGCGCAGGTTGGAGAGGATGACCGCGGCGAGCCCGAGGAGGATCTCGTCCGCGAACGGGATGATGTCTGGCACGAAGAGGTCGATGGCGAACAGCGCCGCCGTCAGCACAAGCAGCTTCGGGTAGCGAAGCCGGCCGGCATATCGCCGGACCAATGCGGTAACGGGTCCCCTCATGAACGGTCCTTCGACAGAGGTCGCGTGCGACGAAACATACCCGCGCGGGGCCCCGCGGCCCGGCGCGACCGTCAGTTCTGCCATACGGCGAACCCCTGCTCGCGGAGCCGGGCGGCGAGCCATCGCTCGCGGCGGGCCGCCTCCTCGAACGTCATGGGGTTGTACCGCTCGTACAGGTGCGGGAGGAGCTTCTCGCCGTATTCGTGAACGTAACGCCCGGACTTGTATCCGCGCTTGTGCTGCGCGAATCGCTCTTCGGGCGTGCGGCCGGTCATGCCCACGTACACGCAGGCCTTGAGCGGATGATGCTGTGGGTTGGCCTCCTGGAACCTGCGATGGTTCAACACCGCCCCGTCCAGCTTGATCACGTAGACGTGATGGCGGCGTCTCACCGGGGCTCTGCGCTTGGTGGCGGACATGGGAAGTCGGTTGCTTGGGCAATGTTGGTCGCTTGCGCGGTCCGAAGCAACCCGTAGTGGCCACGATCTCCCCCCAGCCGTCGGGGGCCTCCCAGGCCGAGGCCCGGGCAGCGACTGGCCGTGCGCCACGAATACCGATAGCTTTAGTAGGGTATTGCTCGGCGGTGGCTCCGGTGCGAGACGGGGTCCCCTTCCCCTACTCCTTTTCTCCTTCGATACCAAGGCCGCGCGAGGTCACAGGGCGTTGCGACGTCGAGGATATCGGGATCGCCGGGCAGGATACGCAGTAGTTTGTGATGACGAAGCGCGCGCCGAACACGTCCCCGGCAGACCCGTCCTGGTGACGAACTGGATCGACGAACTCGAGGGAAGGCCTGGTGGCTGTGGCCCGGAGACCTTGCACCCCCCGGTGCCCAAGCCGCATCGTTCGGTCTGACATCTGACATCTGACATCTGACATCTGAC
>Ga0055464_10000089_pt1 | contig 12249 bp, 11 predicted proteins | sample Joice_ThreeSqC_D_FD_57690 | JGI IMG/M metagenome (GOLD analysis project Ga0055464, IMG submission 57690) | Wetland microbial communities from San Francisco Bay, California, USA, that impact long-term carbon sequestration - Joice_ThreeSqC_D2 | ecosystem: Environmental > Aquatic > Marine >...
GGTATGCGCGACATCCACATATCCGAGATCACCCTGGCCGCCCCAGTGGTACGGTTGCCAGTCGGCGGGGCGTTCGGCGGGGCGCGCGGAATCGGGCAGCTCGAACGACGCGTTCGGCACCTCGATCGGTGGCGATGCCCGGCACCCGCAGGCGATGACACCCGCGGCGAGCAGGACCGCCACCGGTCGTCTCATCGGATCCGCCACTCGTGAATGCCGCCAGCCCAGCCGTCCTGCGAACGCACCTCCAGCCGAACGGCGCGCGTGCGCACGGTTTCGAACTCCACCCGGTTCCACCCGTCCTTCTCCACGCCGTAGGTGTCCTCGGTCCACACCGGCTTCCACTCGCCATTCTCGAGGTAGAACACCCGCCACGAGGCGGGCATGCGGCACTCGCCGATGCCGGTGTCGTCGAACCAGTAGACCTCGACGCTCGAGACCTCCGCGAGTTCCGGAAAGTTGTACTGGACCCACTCCGTGGTGCCCTTGTGTGGCCACCAGTGGTAGAACGGGACGTCGTGATCGTCGGACGAGTGGGGGTCCATCTGGTCGTGCACCGCGCCGGGGTTTGGCCCGAAGGAGGCGGTGACGGTGCTGCGCGACGCGAGCGTGGGGTAGCCGAGCGGTCGTACGGCTGCCTCCTCACGGGCGATCCAGACTTCCATCTCCCCGCGCCCGCGGTGGGCCCAGGCATAATAGGGGATCGCCGTCAGTGGAACGTCGCTCGACACCACGGTGTCCGCACCCGGAACCCGCCGGTACGCGCTGGCCTTTCCACGGAGGACTGACACCCCACGGAGCAGGTCGGCCTCGAATGCGCTCTCGAGCGGGACGTCGTCCGGGAGAAGCAGGTTGCGCACGTGCCCGTCTGGCTCCTCGGGCCACTCGACGGCGTACACCACGGGGCCCCGCTGCAGCGCCACCCGGCCGCGGTCGGCCTCCACGCTGTCGAGCGCGATCACACGATGGACTGGCATCGGCAGCTCGAGCACCACCGTGTCCCCTGCCTGCCAGGTCCGATCGATCCGCGCATACCCCTTGGTCAGCCGCACGGCGATCGGCTCGCCGTTCACGCGCAGCGTCGGCGATGGTGCCGGTGCGTCGCCCAGGTACCGGTACAGCGCACTCGGGACCGGTTCGTTCCGGGCCCACCCCGGGATCCGGAGGTTCAGCGTGAACCGGCGGGGCCCGTCCGCCGGCTCCACGGTGAGCGTGACGGCACCGTCCCACGGGTACCGCGTCTGCTGCCGCACCCGCACGCTGCCTCCTGCGACATCGACGTCCGCGTGGCTCCCCGCGTAGAGGTTGACGTACAGCTCGCTCCCGGCCACCCCGTAGACATAGCCGGCGACCGATGCGATGAACCGCGTCACATTGCCCGTGCAGCAAGCGCAGCTGAACCACGGCGTGCGGGCGTGCTGCCCCACCGACTCGAGCGGGTTCGGATAGAAGAACGTGTTTCCCTCGAGGGAGATCCCCGAGAGCAGCGCGTTGTACAGCGTCCGCTCGAGCACGTCGATGTAGCGCGCGTCGCCGTGGAGCAGGAACATCCGGTGGTTCCAGAACACGTTGGCGATCGACGCGCAGGTCTCGTTGTACGCGCTCATGTTGGGGAGCACGTACGGCTCGCTGAAGCCCTCGTTCCCGCCGGTGGCGCCGATGCCGCCGGTGACGTACAGCTTGCGGCCGACGACGTCCTCCCAGATCCGGTTTACGGCGCGCACGTAGCCGCGGTCGCCGGTGAGCGCGGCAACGTCGGCCACGCCGGCATAGAGGTATGCCGCGCGCACGGCGTGCCCGACCGCCTCCGTCTGCTCGACGACGGGCTTGTGGTCCTGGTTGTACTCGCCGCCGAGGGTGCGCCCGTCGAGCGGCCGACCCCGCACATCGATGAAGAACTTCGCGAGGTCGAGGTAGCGCCGCTCGCCGGTGACTCGGTAGAGCCGCACCAGCCCCATCTCGATCACCTCGTGTCCCGGCGGCTTGCGCAGCTTGCCGGGCCCGAACGTGCGGTCGATCAGGTCGGCGTTCTTCAGGGCCACATCAAGCAGAGTGCGCTCGCCCGTGGCCAGGTAGTGCGCGGCGGCGGCCTCGTAGAGGTGCCCGGCGTCGTACAGTTCGTGGCTGCTCTCGAGGTTTTCCCATCGCGCGTCCCCGAACCAGCTACGCAGCCGCTCGGCCTTGTTGGTACGGGCGGAGTAGAGATAGCCGTCCGGTTCCTGGGCCGCCGCGATGAGCCCGATCACGCTGTCGAGATAGGCCTCGAGGGCGGTGTCCCGCTGCAGCATCAGCGAGTAGGAGGCGCCCTCGATCGCCTTGTAGACGTCGGTGTCGTCGAACGGGTACTCGCCGCATTGCTGCCCCTCGATCAGTCCTCCGGCGAGCGCGAAATTGTCGATCCGCCCCGTCTCGGTCGACATGCGGAACACGTGCGGGATCGTCACCGTGCGGTTGGTCTCCAGGCGCGGCGCCCAGAACGCGTCCTCAAACCGCACTTGGGTGAACGGAACCGGCTGCACCGGATAGTCGGGCGGCGCGCCGGGCTCGCATGCGGCCGCGGCCGCAGCCAGCAGCAGGCCTATCGCCGGGATCACTCGCCTCATGGGGATTCCTGTTCCTGTAGGTAGGGCCGGACGTCGGTTGCGATCATTCCCGCCCGACGCGCGGCCGCGAGACCGATGTCGCCGTCCTCGAACACCTGGCAGGCGTCCGGCGCCACACCGAGCCGGCGCGCCGCTTCGAGGAAGATCTGGGGCGACGGCTTGTGCTCGACTTCGTCGTCGGCCGTCAGGACGACGGCGAAGGCGTCGGTCAAACCGAGATGCTCCACGACCGTGCGGACGTCCGCGCGTGTGGCCCCGGATGCGATCGCCATCGGCACCCGGCCGCGGTACGCACGAACCACCGCCACCACCGGCTCGATCGGCCGCACACCGGCGAGGAGTTGCCGATAGACGAGGTGTTTGGCCGCCACGGTAGCGGCCGGATCGAGCGTGAGACCGAAACGGGCGTTCGCCAGCACCACCACCTCGCGCTCCGGCGTGCCGCGCAGCGAGTCGAGCCACGGCTCCGGAACGCTCACACCCGCCTCCGCGAACGCGCGCCGCCACCCCTCCATGTGGAACGGCATGGTATCGGCGAGAGTGCCGTCGCAGTCGAAGATGAGACCGCGCACGCCATCCGCGACCGGGATGCCCGTGAGCGCGGTCATCGGCTCAAAACGGGTTCTCCGTCGGATAGGGCATGCCAGCCGGCCGGTTCCAGGAGATGTCGTCCACTCCGAGCATGCGCAGCGCGGCGAACAACGTGCGCCCTGCGTGCTCGAACGCCACCGCGGTGTGGTGCGGGAAGCGCCGCTCGATCAGGACGTGACGGTAGAAGCGGCCCATCTCCCGGATCGCGAGCACGCCCGTGCCGCCGAAGGTGCGGGTGGGCATGTCCAGCACTTCCCCTTCGGCCACGTAGGCCTTCAGCTCGGCGTCCGCCGTGGCCTGCAGGCGCAGGATCGTGGCCTCGCCGGGGCGGATCCGGCCCTCGAGCGTCCCCCGCGTGATTTTCGGCTCCTGCCCGGGCTCCAACAGCCGGTGCATGATCAACTGGTGGCGCATCTCGCCGCCCACCAAACAGCCGCCGGGCGTATTGCCGCAATGGAACCCCATGAAGAGGTCCGACGGCTGGTACCCCCCGGTGACCGCCGCCGCGCTGGCCGCAAGATCGGCGGGGACCGTGTTGTTGACGTCGAGCAGGGTCACCGGGCGCAGCGTGGCGCATGCCGCGAGGTATTCGCTCAGAGCACCGTAGATGTCTGCCTCGCACGCGACGGGCACGCCCCGCGTCGCGAGACGCGAGTTGATGAAGCAGGGCACGAAACCGAAGTTGGGCTCGAAGGCAGGCCAGCACTTGTTGGCGAAGGCGGCGTACCGGCTCGCCCCAAGGTGCTGCTCGACGAAGCCGAGTAGCCCGACCTCCATCTGGGCGAGATTGGTCAACAGATCCGGGAACCGGTTCCCTCCACCGAGCTCCTGGGCCATCTCTGCCGCCACACGTGCCACGTCCGGGTTGCCCTCGGCACCGCGATAGACCTCGAGCAGGTCCAGCTCGCTGTTCTCCATGATCTCGACGCCGAGCCCGAACAGCGGCTTGATCGGCGCGTTGCACGCGTAGAAATCCCAGGGACGCGGTCCGAAAGCGAAAATCTTGAGCTGCCGCACGCCGAGCACGACGCGGGCGACCGGAACGAACTCGCCGATCATAGCGGCGACCTCGCCAGCGAGCCCGACCGGAGACTCGGGAATGTGCACCCGCAGCGAGCGCAGCCCGACACTGTACGACGCGCTCAGCAGGCCGCAGTACGCGTCGCCCCGGCCGTCCACGAGGTCCTCACCCGACTCCTCGGCCGCCGCCGCGAGCATGACCGGACCGGGAAAGCGCTGCGCGAGCAGGGTTGACGGCCCCTCGGGCCCGAAATTGCCCAGGTACACCACCACGGCGTTCACGCCGGCGTTCTCCAGCTCCTCGAGCGCGTCGAGCACGTCGCGCTCGTGCTCGACGATCGTCTCGATCTCCGTGATCTCGACGTTCCTCGCGCGGCAAGCCTCGACCACCGCACGTCGGCGGCGCCGGGAGAGGTCGATGGGGAAGCAGTCGCGGCTCACCGCCACGATCCCGGGACGCACCCCCGGGACGTTCGTCATCTCATGCACCGTGCCCTCCCTGCTCCTGTCCGTAGTACGCGTCCGGCCCGTGCTTGCGCTCGAAGTGCTTGCGCAGGAGCCACGGCTCGAGCGACCCGATCCCCGGATCGAGCGCGACAGTGAGCCACGCCGTGCGGGCCAGCTCCTCGAGCATCACGCAGTGCTGGACCGCCTCCTCGGCCGTGCGGCCCCAGGCAAAGGGACCGTGCCGGGCCACCAGCACCATCGGCACGCGCTCCCAGGATCGCTCCGGGAAGCACGCAACGATGAGCGCACCGGTCGCCGCCTCATAGTCGCCCGCGGCCTCCGCCTCGGTCATGACGGCCGTGCACGGCACGGCGTCCGGCAGCAGATCGGCGTGGGTCGTGCCAAGGATGGGGATCGGGCGTCCCGCCTGGGCCCACGCCACCGCGTAGGTGGAGTGGGTGTGCCCCACCCCACCGATCCCGGGAAACTCCCGGTAGAGCACGGCGTGCGTCGGGGTGTCAGACGACGGCCGCATCCGTCCCTCCACCACCTGCCCCTCGAAATCCACCACCACCATGTCGGCCGGACGGAGGTCGTCGTACGGCACGCCGCTCGGCTTGATCGCGAAGACACCGCGGTCCCGGTCGGCCGCGCTAACGTTGCCGAACGTGTAGAGGATCACGCTCCGGCGGTTCAGTTCCTGGTTGGCCGCCCACGCGGCCTCCCGAAGGGTGCGATAGTCGTCCATCACCGCCCCCGTGGCGTGAACTGGTCCTCGACGAACTGTCCCAGCCGTTCATACCGACCGTACAGTTCGCGATAGACGGCGGCGCGCTCCGCGTCGGGCCGGTACTCGGTCTCGAACCCGCAGCCCATGGCGCGCTGGCTCGCCGGGACGTCGGCGTATACGCCCGCCGCGGTGGCGGCCGCCATCGCGCTCCCCAGCGCGCAGGTCTGATCGGCCCGTGCCACCCTGATCGGCATGTCGAGCACGTCGCACACCGTCTGCATCACGAACGGGGACTTCCTGGGGATCCCGCCGAGCGCAATGACACCACGGATCGGTACTCCTTCCACCTCGAACCGGTCCACGATGCGCTTGGCGCCGAACGCGGTCGCCTCGACCAGCGCGCGGAACACGCGCGGCGCGTCCGACCCCAGGCGCAGTCCTGCGAGTGCACCCTCGAGCGCCTGATCGGCAAACGGCGTTCGGCGGCCGTTCAGCCAGTCCAGCGCCACGACGGCGCGCGCGTCGGGCGCCAGACTCGCAGCGGCTTCCGACAGGGCGGGAATGACGCCATCGACGAGACCCTGCAGCACGTCGTCGGAAATGCCGGCTCTGCTGCCCAGACTCGCCACGGGCCACGTCAGCAGATCGCGGAACCAGGCATAGACATCCCCGAACGCGGACTGTCCCGCCTCCATTCCCAGCATGCCCGGCAGGATCGAGCCGTCCACCTGCCCGCAGATGCCCCGCACCAGTGTGTCGCCCATCTCCTCGAGCGGTGCCACCAGCATGTCGCACGTTGACGTGCCCATCACCTTGCACAGCACGTAGGGCTCGATCTCGCCCCCGATCGCGCCGAGATGTGCGTCGAAAGCGCCGACCCCGACGATGACGCTCGGGCGGAGCCCGAGGCGGTTGGCCCACTCAGGGTCGAGCGACCCCGCTGCGACGTCGCACGTCCACGTTTCGGTGTAGAGCCTGTCGCGCACGCCGTCGAGCAACGGATCGACGCGGGTGAGAAACTGGGCGGGTGGGAGGCCGCCGAACGAGGCATGCCACATGGCCTTGTGTCCCGCCGCGCAGCGGCTGCGTTTCATCGTGCGTGGATCGGTCGTCCCGGTGAGCACCGCGGTGATCCAGTCGCAGTGCTCGACCCAGGAGAACGCCGCCTCGCGCACGCGCGGATTGGCGCGGAGGATGTGCAGCATCTTCGCCCAGAACCACTCGGACGAGTACACCCCGCCGACGTACTTCGTGACGTCCTCGCCGCTCCAGGCGCGCGCAGTGTGGTTGATCTCCTCCGCCTCCCCGACCGCGGTGTGGTCCTTCCACAGCACGAACATGGCGTCGGGGTCATCCGCGAAGGCAGGCAGGAGCGCGAGCGGGGTCCCCGCACGGTCGACGGGCCCCGGTGTCGAGCCGGTCGTGTCGGCGGTGATGCCCACGATCCGCCCGGCGGTGCCGGTCGGCGCCCGGGCGAGTGCTTCGCGCACCGTCGCCTCGAGCCCCTCGAGATGGTCCAGTGGGTGCTGGCGGAAGCGGTTGCCGGCCGGGTCGCAGTAGCGGCCTTCCTTCCACCGGGCGAACGTGCGGATGGCACTCGCGATCTCCTCGCCCGAGTGCGCGTCCACGATCACCGTCCGGACCGAGTCGGTGCCGAAATCGAGACCGATGACCAGTTCTCCCGCGGTCATCGTCAGCCTCCCGGTTTCAGGGGATGCCGCTGCAGTGGGATCGACCGCCCACAATCTACCAGCAGGAACGTATCCGGGTGCCGCCCATTCGCCAGTTCCGTGGCCCTGAAGCTCCCACGGAAATCGTTCAGGACGTCACGCGCCGGAGAAAGAAGTGCATCCCCGCGGCCGTGAGCGCCGAGAGGACGACGACGATCGCACTGAGGAACGCCACCGGAGGCATGTGGGGCACTTCCGGCGTGAGGGCGGCGCGCAGCCCCTCGCTGATGTAGACCACAGGGTTGACGAGAACGAACACCTGCAGCCAGCGCATCGGAGCGAGCAGCGCCCACGGATAGTACACGCAGCCGAGGAACGTGATGGGAATGACGATCGTCGAGAAGATGAGCGGAACCCGCTGGGGCCGGAAGATCGTCCCGATCACGAGCCCGAACGCCCCGGAGATGAGGCTCGCGAGGAGGAGCACGGCGATCAGCAGCGGCCAGTGATCCACGTGCACTTCGACCGGGGTCGCCGGAATAATGTACACCACCGGGAACACGACGAGCGCCGCCAGCAGACTCTGAATCGAGCCGAACACGATCTTCTCGATCGCCACCATCCCGATGGGGACCGGCGCCATGAGCCGGTCCTCGATCTCGCGGGTGCGGCCGAACTCGTTTACCAGGGGGAGCGCCACCGCCGCGATCCCCTGGAAGATCATCCCGACCGCGACCAGTCCGGGGACGAGGATCGTCCCGAAGCTCGTGTTGCTCGGTCCCGTGTGAAAGCCCTCGCCGATCTTCGGCAGGAGATAGGCGAACACGAACACGAACATGATCGGATTCATCACGGTGCGCAGCAGGAACGGCATGAAGTCCCGCCGGAGCACGCGCAGGTCCCGGGCCACGAGGCCGACGACGGCGCGGGCGTAGACACGCACACGGCGCTCCGACTGCAGCGGGTAGGCGTCAGTCACGGAGCGCCCGCCCCGTCAGTTCGATGAACACCGTCTCGAGCGTGGGCTCACGGACGGAGATGTCCGCGATGGCATGACCGCGCGCGGCTTCGACGACGTGTTGCAGCATGTTCTCCCTCGTAGACGCCAGCAGGCGCAGTCCGTCCGCCGTCTCGGCGACAGAGGCGACGTGCGGCAGGCGGCGCAGGATATCCGCCAGCGCCACCCGCGCACCGTCCACCCTGAGGTCGATCACCGTTTCGGCGCCGGTACTGCGCCGCAGGGCCTCCGGCGTGTCGCATTGCAGGATCCGGCCGTGGTCGATGATCGCCACCCGTCCGCACAACTCCTCCGCCTCGAGCATATTGTGCGTGGTGAGGAACACCGCCGTCCCCTCATCCCGCAGATCGCGCACGATGCTCCACAGGGCGAGCCGGCTCTGCGGATCGAGCCCCGCCGTCGGCTCGTCGAGAAACAGCACCGCCGGCCCGTGCGAGATCGCCCGCGCCACTTGCAGCCGCTGCGCCATCCCGCCCGACAGCTCGTCCGGCATGGAATCGCGCCGGTCCGAGAGCCGAAACCGCTCCAGCAGCGCATCCGCGCGGCGCCGGGCGGCCGCACGCGGCAGGCCGAAGTAGCGTGCGTGGAAGTAGAGGTTCTCCCGGACGGTGCAGGAGCGGTCGAGCGTGTTGTATTGGGTCACGACCCCGATGAAGCGCTTGGCGAGCGCCGGATCGGCGTCGACGTCGACCCCGTGCACCAGCACGCGGCCCGCCGTGGCGAACACCCGCGTGGTGCAGACCCCGATCGTCGTGGTCTTTCCCGCCCCGTTCGGGCCGAGCAGCCCGAAGATCTCGGCCTGGCCGACCTCGAGGTCGATACCGTCCACCGCGCGGATGCCGGAGGGGCCTCCGTAGTGCTTGACCAGTCCGTCAATGCGGATCGCGGCGTCGGTAATCATCGAGTTTCCGAGGGACGGATGATGCATCGACCGAAGGGAAGGGACAAGTGGCGGCTGCCTCGTCTCGCGGCACCAAAGCGTCGAGCCCCGGACGCCTGCTGGCATCCGGGGCTCGGTGGCCTCCGTGCATCGGCGGGCGTCAACCTACGGCTTCCACGCCTCCCACACCTTTCCGACCAGTGCCGGGCCCGGAGTGAGAGTCGGATCGCCGGGCTGCCAGCCGGATGGTGTCACCTCTCCCGTCGCCCTGACGTGCTGGAACGCCTTCACCTGGCGAAGCAGCTCGTCCGGATTCCGGCCCACTTCCGGAGTGAGCACCTCCATGGCCCGGATCACGAAGTCGGGATCGATGATGAAACGGCCGCGGATGTCGACGCCGGCGTCGGCGTCGTACACGCCGTACACTTCACCGACCTTACCGCCCGCATCCGACAGCATCGGGAACCGCACCCCGCCCTCCACCATCTTCGACAGTTCCTCTTCCTGCCAGATCTTGTGTACGAAGCGGCTGTCCGTGCTCATCGCGAGAATCTCGACGCCGATCTGCTTGAAGTCCTGATACCTGACGGCGACCGCCGTCAATTCAGTCGGTCAGACGAACGTGAAATCACCTGGGTAGAAGCACAGAACGAGCCACTGGCCTTTGTAACTCGAGAGCCGCACCGGCTGGAATCCCACGCCCTCGACGAAGGCGTTCGCCTCGAAATCCGGCGCTTCCTTCCCCACCTGGGCCCGCAGCATCGCCACCTCGCCTGTTCGCTCGTTGTGCGGATGATCGCGCGGCGCGCCGGCCGTTGCGATCGGCCCCCGCGCCGGCTTGACGCACCCATCCTTCATCTGGGCCATCCCATCCTCCCGCGTACGCGAAGCGGCCCGTGGACCGATCCTCTCCGTCCTCCTCGAACCACGCCGCTCCGTTCCCTCGTCGCCACTCGCGCGTGACGACCAAACACAGTGTGCAAGATGGAACTCGTTCGATCGCGTCGCAAGCGACGCCGCGACTCCGACATCACAGCTTGCCGATCACCTTGGTCGACATTCCATCGGCTGAAGTGCGACGGTGTCCGGCGTTCACGAGGTTGGGGATCATTCCGGTCGATGCGGACGCCGTTCGGCGGTCGGAGGCTCGGACAGCCGCAGCCCTCAGCCGCGCTGCAGCTCGAGCGTCACATCGACGGCGCGCACGCTGTGCGGCAGGGCACCGACCGATACGAAGTCGGCCCCAGCCTCCGCATAGGTGCGCACGTCATCAAGAGTGATGCCGCCGGTGGCCTCGATCTCGATGTCCGGCCGCAGCGCCCTCGCACGACCGGCGAGCGCAGCAAACTCCGCCGCCGTGCGGTTGTCCACGAGCAACCGGTTCGCGCCCGCGCGGCACGCGAGGTCCACCTGTTCCTCGGTCTCCACCTCGACCTGTACGGCCGCCACTCCGCGACGCCGTGCCTCCGCCACCACCGCGGAGAGATCGCCGTTTCGGGCCCGCAGTGCTTCCCAGTGGTTGTCCTTGATCATCACGACCCGGTCGAGGCCGAGCCGGTGTTCCTGCCCTCCGCCGGCGAGCACGGCGGCGACGTCGAACAGGCGGAGACGCGGCGCCGTCTTCCGGGTGTGAAGGATGCGGCAGCCGGTACCGGCTACCGCGTCGACGTGCCGCCCGGTCGCCGTCGCGATGCCACACGCCCGCTGGAGCACGTTGAGCATTGGACGCTCCGCGCGGAGGATGCCCGACAGATCGCCGGAGACCACGCCGAGCACCTCGCCGGCCGCGACGACTCCGCCCTCGCTGACCTCCCACCGCACTTCACATCCCGCGAGCCGGGCAATCTCCCCGGCATAGCGCAGGCCGGCAGCCACCGCGGCGGCGCGCGCCCGGATCGTACCGATTGCGGGTGCACGGATGTGCAGGGAATCGGTGGTCGCATCCGCGAGGCCGTCTTCGGCGAGTGCGTCCCGAGCGAGCTGCGCGATGTCGTGTTCGCGGTCGGGCACGGCCTACCCGATGGCGACCATGCGGTCAAGCGCTGCCCGCGCACGGTCGGCGATGGCGCCGGGCACCCGTATCACGTGCCGGTTGTCCCGCAGCGCGTTCCGCATGTCCGTGAGGGTGATCGTCTTCATGAAGTGACACACGGCCTCGGCGTCCGCCGGCAGGAACTCCTTGCTTGGCGCAATCTGCCGCATCCGGTGAACGATCCCGACTTCCGTGGCGACGATATAGCGTGGTGCCGCGCCCGACCGTGCCGCACGGATCATCCCCTCGGTCGACGCGATGTGCACGCCGGCCGGATCCACGTCGCCGAGCCCCATCCCGTAGATCAGCTGCCCCGCGCACCCACACTCGGGATGCACCAGCACCTCGGCGTCGGGGTGCTGCCTTCGCTTGGCGTTGACGGTGCGGGCGTTGATCTCCTTGTGGACGTGGCACTCGCCAGGCCAGACGCGGACGTCGCGATCCGGGCGTTCGCGCCGGATGTGGGCGCCAAGGAAGAAGTCCGGGAGGAACAGCACACCGCGATCGGCGGGCACGGCGTCGATCACCTCGAGCACGTTACCGCTGGTACAGCAGTAGTCGAGCTCCGCCTTGACCTCGGCGCTCGTGTTCACGTACCCGACCACGACATGATCCGGGAACTCCGCGCGCCAGCGCCGGACGTCCGCCGCCGTGATCGACGCTGCCAGGGAGCAGCGCGCCTCGAGGTTCGGCAGCAGCACTCGCCTCCGAGGTGCGAGGATGGCCGCCGTCTCCGCCATGAAATGGACGCCGCAAAACACGATGACGTCGGCGTCGGTGGCGGCGGCCGCACGTGAGAGACCGAGCGAGTCCCCCACGAAATCGGCCGTGTCCTGCACCTCGGGGCGCTGGTAGTTGTGCGCGAGCAGCACCGCGCCACGCTCATCGGCGAGGCGACGGATCTCGCGGCGAAGATCACGGACGCGCTCGGGTGACGGAACTGTCCAGTCGACTGCGGGCAGGGGTAGAGCCACTTCGTCTCTCTCTAGGCCGAACCTGAATCCTTGTCCCCGATGGCGGCGCGCGAGCGCTCCGGCGGGCGGGGCAGGCGCGTGAGCGGGTCTGTGCCCAAAGGGCAATCTATCGCGTTCACGCAGGATTCCGAACTGCCCGTCCGCTCCCTGAGCGAGGGTCAGTGGAAGAAGAGGTACGCGATGAGCGTCCCCGCGACGATCGCAGCGAAGTCGGCGAGCAGCCCGCACGTGACGGCGTGGCGCGTCTTCCGCACGCCGACCGACCCGAAGTAGAGCGCGATGAT
>Ga0055464_10000093_pt1 | contig 12054 bp, 15 predicted proteins | sample Joice_ThreeSqC_D_FD_57690 | JGI IMG/M metagenome (GOLD analysis project Ga0055464, IMG submission 57690) | Wetland microbial communities from San Francisco Bay, California, USA, that impact long-term carbon sequestration - Joice_ThreeSqC_D2 | ecosystem: Environmental > Aquatic > Marine >...
AAAAGTCCTCCCGGCCATCCCCGTGAAAATCTAATTTTAAGACGGTTTCAGTTGACAAATCAAATGAACGACACTATTTTAATACAAATTTTAATCCCGGTCAAACAGGCTGATTTTTACGAAAAAAAGGAGAAAGATAATGGTTGAAGTCACAGAAGCGGCGACGAAACAGATTGCCGAATATTTCAAAGGAAAAGAAGTCTCACCCATTCGGATTTTTTTAAATTCAGGCGGATGAGGCGGTCCGTCTCTTGCCATGGCTCTGGATGAGCCAAAAGCCACGGATGATGTCTTTGATATTGAAGGGTTTCAATATATTGTCGACAAGGATTTTATGCAAAAAGCAACACCGATTACCGTCGATTTTTCAGAAATCGGATTTAAACTCGATTGCGCGATCGATTTCGGATCCGGGTGTTCATCCTGCGGATCCACAAGCACTTGCGGTTAAGTATAAATTCGGATCTGTTTTAAGGGCGACACAGCTTTTGTGTTGCCCTTTTTTATGAGTTTTCGTGCAGGGATAAGGGTTTCAAGGCGAACGCAGAATCTGGGAAAGAAGGTGTATTTTGCAAAGGTCTCGCCCCGAGACTCAGGAAGCACACGGAATACACACGTACTTGCCGTTTTCAGCCTGAACCATTTTCGTCGACATGGTCATCTCACCGCATTTTGCACAGGCTTCCGAGCGCGCCAGCGGGGCATAGGGCGGCATCGCACAATCGGTCTTTTCCGTAAAATAGACATCGTCAAATGGTTTTCTGAGAAGGTCCTGCGACTTCAACATCTTATGTCGACGTTTCTCCGCTTCCGTTGCCGTTCCCAAAGAAATGGCTGCGTCGAGTCGAACAAATTCATCTTGAGATTCACCGTCATATCGATACGTTTTTTTTCGTGAAAACCGGTAAGCTGCTTTGCTTTTCCGATTCAAAACAGTATAGGCGTTTTTCCCATAATCCTTTAAAATGAGGTTGCCCTTGCCGACGGAGGTCCCCAGAAGCACTTGTAATGCGTCCACCGCACAGGAATCATTTTCACTGACGGCGACGACCTCCTCATCCCTCGATCGTTTGAGTTCAAGAAGATTCTTCGCTGCTTCGGCAACAAGGTAGCCATATACAAGCCCCGGACAAAGATGCCCGTGAAATTCAACGCATTTTTTTAGATCATCGGGCATGTTAAAATCGATATTTTCACAATCTTTCATAGACGGCCTCCATTATTTAAACGAAAATATTAATTTTCAGAAATACTCAGGAATCATAATCAGAAAACTCATCATCCGTATCGGAATCCTCCGGATTTTCGGCGTCATCGATATGTTGACGTTCCTCATCACGAACATTCAACCTGACGATCTCGATATATTGCCTTGCCAGTTTCTCGCCCCCCAGTTTTAAATAGAGCTGAATGACTTGTTGGGTATGGCTTTCGCTTCTTAATTTTTCAGGGACCTGATGCATCAGGCGTTTGAAGGTTCCCATAAGCTCATCCGGAATGTTCACGTTGTCCGCCATTGTCTCTCCTAAATAGAGTTTAATATAATATAAGCATTGATTGGCATCGTCAATAAGTCGGGCAGGAAAATGTAAAGCCTGTTTTTAACAATTTTTCAACTCTTTTATTCCAGCGGGAGGTATTTTAGAATCTTTATATTAAAAAAGGGAGGGCGAATTTGAGTTATGATTTGAACAAAACAGGGTAGATGTGTTAAATATAATCCAAACTGAGCGTTTTAAATTTTTGAAGTCGTTAAATTTATTTTACTGAGTCAGCAAGGGATATTAATGACCGCCGAAGCAACGATTTTATTTGTCGATGATGAGGACGCCTACCAGAAGGCGTTTATTCGTGCCATGCGAAAGGAAAAACAATTTCAAATCGTCACCGCATCGAGAGGCATTGAAGCGTTGCAATTGCTTCAGACGACGCCTGTGGATGTCGTACTCACCGATATCAAAATGCCGGAAATGGATGGTTTGACGCTGCTGAAAAAAATTCGTGAACAATATCCGGACATTTTCGTCATCGCCATTACGGGATATGGCTCCGTGGAAGATGCCGTACGCGCAATGAAATTGGGGGCATACGACTACCTCCAGAAACCCTTTGATTTTGATCTGATTAAAATGTTGCTGGCGAAAATAATAGAGCATCGGAAAATCATCAAAATAAGCGCTGTTCCGCCCGAAGATCGAAGAAAAAAATACCGGTTTGAAAATATTATCGGGCAAGACCGCAAAATGTTCAAAATTTACGAAATGATCACTGCAGTGGCCAAGACATCCGCCTCCGTTCTCATCACCGGGGAAAGCGGCGCGGGAAAAGAACTCATTGCCGAAGCGATTCATTATCGAAGCAACCGACGCGATAAGCCGTTTTGTCGCGTCAATTGCGCAGCGTTAACCGAATCGATTATTAACAGCGAATTATTCGGCCACGAGAAAGGTGCGTTCACAGGGGCGGATACCCAAAAAATCGGACTCTTTGAAAAAGCCCATGAAGGCACCCTTTTTTTGGATGAAATCGGCGATATTCCCCTTCAAACCCAGGTATCGCTTTTAAGAGCACTTGAAACCGGAACATTTCAACGCGTGGGGGGTACTCGAACCATACATGTGAATACCCGAATCCTTTGCGCAACGAATCAGGACCTCTCGGACGCCATCTCCGATAAACGTTTTCGTGAAGATCTCTTCTATCGCATTAATGTGGTATCGATCGTCGTGCCTCCATTGAGAGAACGAAATATGGACATCCCCCTTCTGGCAATCTATTTCATGGAAAAATACTCACGGGAAAATGAAAAAAACATCTCACAAATATCGAAAACCGCATTGAAAATACTGACTCGATACGACTGGCCGGGCAATGTCCGCGAGTTGGGAAATGTCATCAAGCATGCGCTGATATTTTGTAAAACCGCCCAGATTCAGCCCGGTGATTTGCCGGACAACATCAAACAGGCATTTGATAAAAAAAAGTTCCGTTTATCGCTCACATCCCCTTCCCTTACTTTGGCGGAAGCCACTTTGATTCAAAAGGTACTCGATGAAAATCATTGGAATTTGAAACAGGCCGCCATGGAACTGGAAATCGCTCGAGGCACCCTCTACAGTAAAATTAAAAAATACAATTTAAAAGAATCTTGATTTGACAGCATTCTGAAAGCGTCGTCGAAAGCTGAAAGCGAAGACCAATGAGATCGAATTGTTTCTGCGCGTCGTCGGATTTTGAACGCTCCCCCCGGCCCGCACAGATGAAGATCCGTTCGGGACCGCTCACCCATCATCCATGAGCTTATTTTTTTTTCTGCATTGTCTCCCGCATGCAGTTTAAAATTAACATTCTTAACAATTTCAAAAAGATCAACGGAAACGAAGCAAGTATTATCTTTTAAGCCGGCCCCGGCTGAATAGGTTTTCAGATGATTTAAAAAAGACCTGCCCCGATCGCATAAGCCAAAAATACGCATCAGAAGTGTTGGATCTTGAACAACTTTCATGGATCGACATCTTCATTTGATGGGTCCTCATTTGCACGCAGCGATGCCCTGCCAATTCAACCCATTATATTTATTGATTATTTAAACCTTATATTCGTCCTGGCACGCCTGTTGCTTTTATCATGGGCAAACATCGGCCACGTCAAAAAAAAACCGGCCGGAATGATCAATACATGGAGGTGCAGTTTGTATAAAAAACAAAAACAATTAACCGCAGACATCTATTTGAAGTGTTTTGTATGCAACGAACATGAAGCCCATCATCTGTGCGTCATTGAATGGAATGGGCTCAGTGTGAAGTTGTGTCTGTGCTCGAGATGCATTACGTTCAATATGGATCGTCCGGTTGCGGACCTGCTCCGGTATCTGGCCTGAAGCGTACGAGAAGAAAAGCGGAAACCGGCCTAATTACAACACCATGTGTCCGAAGGTAAATAAAAAAACATCTCTTGATGCCGCGACCGCAAAATTTTTAGGGGTTAAAGACAGCTTTAAGCCAGGCCATAATATAGACGCCGGCACACGGTATTTTAAACAGCTCCTGGATCAGTTCGACGGGAAGGTCAAGCTGGCCCTGGCGGCTTATAACGCCGGCATTCATAATGTCAGAAAGTATAGCGGAATCCCGCCTTTTAAAGCCACTCAGATATATATCGACAAAGTGTTAAAATATTATGAGGCATACCAGACGACCTGATTTGGGCGTTTGAAATTACAAGTTGACATCGCCGGCACCCGCCGGTATAGACGACTATTCAGTTTAAGTTTTGATGCCTTGATCAGCGGTTGAATAGAAAGTTATGTTCAGCCAAAATCCGAATCTTAATGAAAAAAGAGTGGCAAATACTTGCACCGGATACTCAATTGGTTGAAAACCTCTGCAGGGAGATCCACTGCCATCCGGTTGTCGCTTCAATCCTGGTCAATCGTCAAATTTTCAGTGCCGCGCATGCTTCAACATTCCTCAATGCATCACTGAACCATCTGAGCCCCCCTTTTGCCATAAAAGATATGGATGCCGCAGTCGATCGAATTTTTAGGGCCATTTTGAGCAAAGAAAAAATTATGATCTTCGGCGACTACGACGTTGACGGCATTACCGCCACAACGGTTCTTCTGAAATTTTTTCGTCGCATCGGCGCCCGGGTATCCTATTATATTCCTCACAGGGTCGCGGAAGGCTTTGGACTGAAAAAACACCATATTTCGGATGTCGTGCTGCCCAAAGGAATAAATCTCATGATTACCGTTGATTGTGGATCCGACAGTCACGATGCGGTTGAAGCGGCAAGAAAGGCCGGCATCGATATTATTATTACCGACCATCATATGGTGTCCGGCACCTTACCTTCTGCTGTTGCAGTGGTAAATCCCAAACGAGACCATGATTCTTCCGGTTTTTGTGATCTTGCCGGCGTCGGCGTAGCGTTTTATCTGCTGATCTGCCTTCGAAAAAAGCTCCGGGACAATGATTTCTGGGAATATCGAAAAGAACCGAATTTGAAAAATTATCTGGATCTTGTAGCTCTCGGAACATTGGCCGATATGGTTCCGTTAACCCGTGAAAACCGGATACTCGCCAAGACGGGAGTGAAACTGATCCGCGATACGCACCGACGCGGCTTGAACGCATTGATAAAGGTCTGCGGAATCGACAAACACGCCATCGACGCCGATGATATCGTCTTTTATATGGCCCCCAGGTTAAATGCCGCGGGCAGGATGGATCATGCTTCGATTGCCATTGAACTCATGATTGCCGAGGATGACCAAAAGGCCCGGAAAATCGCTCTTTCACTCAACCGTTTGAACCAAGACCGCCGAAATATTGAAAATAAAATCCTTTCCCAAATCCTCGATCACTTGAAGAAGAACCCGGATCTGCTCCAAAAAAACACCCTGGTTCTATCCGATCGAAACTGGCCTTTAGGGATTCTGGGAATTGTTGCCGCCAGAATCATGAAACAATTCTATCGTCCGGTCGTACTGTTCACGACAGCGGATGGCATCGGAAAAGGATCTGCCAGAAGTATTCCGGGGATCAATCTGTATGAAGGGTTATCGGCCTGTGAAGATCACATTGAAACCTTTGGCGGGCATTCAATGGCGGCCGGTCTTAAAATAAGAGAGGAGAATATAGAACCGTTTAAAACGCGCTTTGAACAAGTGGTGAGCCGGATGGCAGGCCCATTTGATTTTATACCGAAAATCACCGTTGATTATCGACTCGATTTTACCGATATTTCAGATCGATTGATTGATGAGCTTGAACTGTTGAAGCCTTTCGGCATCGGAAACCTCGAACCGCTTTTTATGAGCGAAAATGTCCGGATTGCATCTTCAAAAGAGGTGGGAAGCCATCACCGGCAACTGGTATTAAAACAGAAAACAGACGGAACTGAAAAGAGGTTCAACGCCATACAATTTAACGTCGATAACAATACCTTTGAAAAAAAACATTTCGATCGGATGGCATATCGGCTTCGCTGGAACCGCTGGAACGGGAGGAAACACGCACAAATCGTTGTTGAAGAAACATAACATGGTCAACCCGAACATTTTTCTTGCAATAGGCATAACTCGGCATTATTATTCATCGTTAAAGAATTAAAATTTTCAATAAGATAAAAAATACGAGACACTATTATTATAGGTGAACCAATATGGCAAAAGTATTTCGACCCAGCAAACGTGAATCAAAAATTCTGTCAAGAATCGAATCTTCAAAAGAACATGCCCGCAGAAAAGCAATAGAAACCGCAAAAGAACACATCGAACCCCTCTCCAATGCCATTGCCATGAAGCTTGTCGAAGAGAAACTTGTGGAGACAACAAATAAAAATGTGCTCGAAGAACAAATATCAAAATGTATAGACAAGCTTACCCACAGCGACGAATTTGATGTCGACTACCGGACTGCACCGTTCAGACATGTGGTTCCGAATCCGAATGTCGTCAGTCTTTACATTGCGGCTTTTGTCATCGAGACCCTCATCAATCATAAAGTCGTGGTTGATGTGTTCGGTTCTGACGAAGAAATTTATGTCTGTATCCACCGGCAGGTTGCAAAATATCAGACCTAACCATGCGCCCTTCATTTCTCCCCAGGTTGGTGAACGAGCCTCTCGGCGACCCGGGGATGTTTATCTCCTTTCTTCATCAAAAGCGCGCCATAATTTTTGATTTGGGAGACATTCATTCGCTTTCATCCAGGGATGTCCTTAAAATCAGCCATGTCTTTGTTACCCACACGCATATGGATCATTTTATCGGATTCGACCGGCTGTTGAGACTTTTTCTCGGCCGCGACCAGGATCTTTACCTCTACGGTCCGAAAGGCTTCATAAAAAATGTTGAGGGGAAGCTTTCCGGATATTCATGGAACCTTGTTGGGAATTACAGCAATCATTTTGCGCTGCATGTCTTCGAAGTGCATGCCGATCATTTGAGGGCAAGAGACTATATCTGCCAAAAGGGATTCGTTCCGGCTGCAAAAGCAGTCGAACACGCTTTTGCCGGCCTGCTTCACGAGGAACCGACATTATCTGTCTTTACCCGCGTGCTCGATCACGGCCTCCCCTGCCTTGGATTTGCCGTCAAGGAAAGATTTCATGTCAACATCAAAAAAGCCGCTGTTGCCCGGCTTGGGCTGGAGATCGGTCCCTGGATAAAAGAGTTCAAAGAGGCGCTGTTTGATCATCAGAATCCCGATTCGGAATTTGAAATACCCTCCGGCAAAAAACAGATCCAAAAAACATTTGTCTTAAAAGACCTTGCGGAACAAATCGCCATCATAACGCCGGGCCAGAAAGTATCCTATATTGCGGATGTGGCTTACAGCGAATCGAACGTAGAAAAAATCGTCGAACTGGTAAAAGATTCCGACCATCTTTTTATTGAAGCGTCTTTTTTGGATAAAGACAAAGATATTGCCGAAAAGAAAGGCCACCTGACCGCCCGGCAGGCCGGCCTCATTGCCGGCAAGGCCAAAGTACAGCGGGTAACCCCCTTTCATTTCTCTCCCAGATACCAGGGGCAGGAACTTATTTTGGAAAAAGAGGTCATGGACACATACGATTATGCCTTGAAACAGTAAAGACATAATGATTTTTTTCAAAAGCACTGAAAAGACAGCGTCTAAAATCCCTTTGGCGAAGATCTTTATGTTGAGATTGATGTATCAAATCAAGCAGGTATCAAATCAACGTCGTCAAAAAACAGCTCCACCGAACCATCTTCAGATAAATCATATAACGCCATAACGGATTCGGCAATTTTGGTGGCATATGGTTCAATGGGAAATATATTTTGGGTTCGAAGGATTGAAACCAAAGTGCTCACCCCTTTGGAAATTGAACTCGCGATAATCTCACTTTCATAGCTTTCTTCGCAGAGAAATGAAAAATTTCCCTTTTCAAGCATTGAAGACGCCACTTTATTCAGATTTTTATCAATGATCGCATATTCTCTGATTTTGAGCTTATTTTCAGTACCATCTATAGAAATCACATATTTTTGACGCATAACTTTTCTCCTTTTCATCCGGTTTCTATGCTGATGGATTCTCTTCTTCATTCGAGGATTGATTTGGATTTTCTTCCGATGTTATCGTATCTTTATCCAGTTTGCGTTGTCTCTTATTTTCTTTCTTTATCTTTCTTGCCAATTCTTTTTGACGTTTATTAAATTGGTAATTTGATCTGGCCAATTTGTTACCTCCTTGGCTGTTGTTTTTGATGATAACAGCGAGAAAAGGACCTATGAGCGGACTGTGTTGAGGTCTATGGTCTGATGGCAGCGAATTGTGAAAGTAGAAACTGAAGAGTACCTGAGAGCCCACCGAGACCCGATCTCCGCTTCGCTGCAATGAGCTGCGGGGAACGCGAAGGTTCTGCCGGTTCAAACCAAACAAAAAGGCATCCCCTCAATATTGCAAGGAATGCCTTTTTTACTCAGAACATACGGTTAAATCACAGTGACATTTGCAGCAGCAGGACCTTTTTGTCCTTGCGTTATATCAAAGGATACCCGGTCGCCTTCATTGAGGGATTTAAAACCGGTTGAATTGATCGCTGAATGATGAACAAAAACATCCGGCCCGTTTTCCTGCTCAATGAATCCGAACCCTTTATGGTCATTAAACCACTTAACAGTTCCATTAGTCATGATAACATCCTCCTTTCATACAAATTTTCAACGTTGCAAACTGGAGGGTGCCACTATGACAGATGGATTGGTCCTGCAGAAAGAAACCGTCCCGAAGATTAAACAGGACTTGATTGAATAAATTTAGAATAATCTTTATTCAGAAAGAAAGCAAGCTAATTATTCGTAATTTTTAAAAAAATGGCCGATATGTTTTTAAGCGTGCAAAAACCGGCTGTTGCGCGAACAAATTCAGAGATGGCTTCCTACCCTGAACAAATTTACCATATATGATATTTATTTCTTGATCTGAAAAAGCAAGCGTATGATGGATAACTTCACAGGCTTTTTTCGTTTTAAATGCTTAAAGGAGATCTAAACCGGATATACCTGCGCCCCCTCGGCAAATACGGCGACCGGGTATTTTGTCAGGTCGAAAGGATCACCATTCCAGCAGACAAAGGATGCCCATCGTCCCTTTTGAAGCGTGCCGAGCATTCGATCAATACCAAGGATTTCGGCGTTTTTCCTGGAAATCAGCTCCACGGCCTGCTGTTTTGACAGACCGGCGCGGATGAACCAGCGGGTCTGCATCAAAAGATTCCTGGCAGGAGTTACGGGGTGGTCGGTCATCAGACCGTATTGTACCCCGGAATCCAGGAGATGCCGGATATTTTTCCAGTTTTTATGCTTGAGTTCCACCTTGGATGCGAAGCCATCCACCGGTCCGTAAATGACCGGGATACCAGCTTTTTTCAATTCGCCGAATATATCCGGACCGTGAACGTCCATGGCATGCTCGACCGTTACCCTGAGCTTGAATTCATCCACAAGACGCAGCATGGCGGCAATATCATCAATTTTATGGACATGAATCCGCAGCGTCTCTTTGCGCTCCAGGATGTCCCTGAAAACCGCCTGGGTCGCTGAGAAAAAAATTTTCTCTTTCTTTTTCCCCGTGGCCCGGCGATGGGTTTCTATCTTTTGACGCACCTCTTCCAGTTGTCCCCTGAGAAGACTCATGGCTCCCATGCGGGTGGTGGGCCGCTCTCCCTTCCAGTCCTTGGTGGACATCGGATTGTAGCCCAGGGCGGCCTTGATCCCTGCGCGAGAGACCAGTGCGGCGCTGCTGTGTGAGGCCCGGTGGCGAATGATCGCGGACCGGCCGCTGAGAATGTTGCCGCTGCCCGGAACGATACACGAATACAGCACCCCCATCTCGATGGCATCTTTGAAGGCCGCATCGTCCATCTGCAATGAATCGAGGACATCGGCAAGAACCGGAAAGGTATTCATCTTCTCGTTGCTTTCCCCTTGATCATTCGGCTCTCCGGCACGATAGATGCCGACGTGGCTGTGCGCATCAATAAACGCCGGGGTAATGACGTCGAATTTCCCTAAAAGGTTGCCTTGGGCTGTTTTGGAAATGCCAACGATCTTGTTGTTTTTTATTTGCAAAAAAGCATTTTCGCTGAGCGATTGACCGGTGTACATCATTTTGGCAAAAACACAGTTCATTCTTAAGTTCCTTTCAATCTGACTTGACTTGAAGCTATCTCAAAATTATAGGGTGTTGTTAACTCAATATCGGCAATATCGTGTTAATACTAAAATATCCAACCAGAAATAATTGATCGGAAAGCAGCACAATATTTTGTTACTCATCTTAAGCCGTCCTACAGCATTAACAATCCCGGTCTTTTTGCTTTACTTTAAGAAGGGGATTCTTATCTTAAAAAAAATAATATGTAAATTTTAAAAGAAAAATAGATATTACGATAAAAATGGTCAGGTCATGGGCAACGCCGGAAAATCAATTCTGCGATACATATTCTTATTTTTCGTATTGACGCTCTTATGGGCCGGATGCGCAATGGTGCCCCTGCCGACCCAATCGGTTCATATCGGCCAATCCGGAGAGGTGGGCAGTTGTGCGGATTTTTTCGCATCTCTTGATAAACAAACCGAAAAGACCGGGGTTCTCGACCCGGGTGTTTTCCGGGTAAAAGATTATCCCTACTTAAGGGTGGATCGGTTCACCGCTTCGTTTCGAGATGAGGTTAACGAGAAAGCCGCTTTTACCGAGTGGGTGGACCGCATGCAAGCCATCGATCAAAATGCGCGCAAGTTCGAAATCGCAAACCTGACGGATTCGGCGGTTGCTTCCCTGGACTCGGTAAACCAAAGAGCCGGACTTTACCGCAAGGTTCAAACCTGCGGCGATATCTTGAAAACCACGGATTTTCAAATCGTCGAAAATCAGAAGAAGTTGCGTAAAAGTGTTTCAGTACCCGACGATTATATTCTTTTTCGCAGGGTTTTGGGCCTCTACCCGCTGACGCGTTGGTTTGTTTCTCATGGTGTGTCCAAATGGCATGCCGAGGCGCATAAAGCCTTTTCGGTTGAGCCGCCTGCTAAATGGAAAACGATCCAATACTTCCCGGTCAAACCGTTTAATAGGTCAGGACCCCGCCCCATCGTTACGCCGAAAAAGCGCGATGCATTAGGCATTCCCGTATACTCTCCGAGAGAGCTGGAAACGCTTTTCCGAATGTGGGCGCCTGTCTGGGAAGTCCAGTTCAACGGCGACTATGATCGAATCGGGACGCCTATTTGGACCGCCAAGGGTGCTCTCAAAATCGATATCGGCCGGCCGCTGACATACACATTGCTTTCCTTCACCCGGTACGGGAAAGACATTCTGACACAACTGAACTACATTATCTGGTTTCCGTCCCGTCCCAAAAAAGGCGCTTTGGACATTTACGGCGGGCTCATCGACGGGCTGAATTATCGCGTAACATTGGACAATAATGGCGAAGCGATTCTTTACGAGACGATCCACAACTGCGGATGCTATTACAAAGCATACCCGACCCGTCGGCTGCAAGTACGTGAGAAGATCGATTATGCGGAACCGCCCCTGATCCTCAAGGCACCGGATATAAGCCCCTCAGAGAACCTTATGACCGTGGCCATGGAGAGCCGGACCCATTTCGCTCAGCACCTTTATCCCTCAAGGCGCGAATCGCAGGCGGCCAAGACGGTTTATTCCTTTGCAGACTATAACCGGCTCAGAAGTCTTCCCTATACAAGAGATCAGCGAAAGAGCATGTTCGACCAGAGCAGCATTGTCCCGGAGAGCGACAGGTTGGAACGATTTATTCTCTGGATCACGGGCGTCTATTCTCCGGGAGCCATGCGCCAGTGGGGCCGTCATGCCGTTGCCTTCGTGGGAGAGCGCGACTTTGACGACCCGTTTTATATGGACAACATGTTTAAACCCTTGAGCAAATGAGGAGTCGGGGTGTTTTCCGAACAGGCGCTCCATGGATAATCTTTTATTTAAACCGCATGAACTCGCGGCAAGGGATCGTAAAGAAAGAACAGGAAACTATCTTTAA
>Ga0055464_10000096_pt1 | contig 11972 bp, 11 predicted proteins | sample Joice_ThreeSqC_D_FD_57690 | JGI IMG/M metagenome (GOLD analysis project Ga0055464, IMG submission 57690) | Wetland microbial communities from San Francisco Bay, California, USA, that impact long-term carbon sequestration - Joice_ThreeSqC_D2 | ecosystem: Environmental > Aquatic > Marine >...
GCAGATGGATGGACGGGATGTCGAGACCGGCGTCATCGGCTGCCCGGAGTGCCGGCGGCAGTATCCGATCATCGGCGGCGTCGCGGACCTGCGCCATCCGGACGACGCGGCGCCCGTGCCGCCGTCCGCGTCGGGCATGCCTACGGAGCCCGGACACGTGCACGCGTTGCTCGGGCTCCTCGGTGCCGGCGGCTACGCCGTGCTCGTCGGATCCGCCGGACGGCTGGCGCCGGCGCTCGGCGAGCTGCTCGACGGCGTCCATCTCGTGCTCGTGAACGCTCCCGAGGGAATTCCGCGGTCGCCCGGAGCGAGCGCGCTCCTCGGCGGGCGACTGCTGCCGCTCCACACGGCGATGGCGCGCGGCGTCGTAATCGGCGCCGAGCACGCCCGGGCACCGTGGCTGGCCGAGGGCGCGCGGATCCTACTGCGCGGCCTGCGCCTCGTCGTGCTCGCCGAGGAACTGGACGTCCTAGGGACGGAACGGCTCGCGTCGGGCCAGGGGATGTGGGTCGGTCGGCGCACCTGATCGGGCGCACCGGGGAAAGCGAACGGGGCGGCCATGCAGGCCGCCCCGCGATCGGTTACTCCTGGTACATCCCGTCGATGACGTCGCGGTAGTGCGCCTCCACGACGCTCCGCTTCACCTTGAGCGTGGGGGTGAGCTCCCCGTCCTCGATCGTGAAGTCCTTCGGCAGGAATGCCATCTGCTTGGGCATCTCGAAGCTCGCCAGGTCGCGCAGCGTGCCCATCACCTCCCGTTCGAGCTTCGCCACCACGTCCGGGGAGGCGAGCAGGGCCGCGTCGTCACCGGCCGCGAGCCCCCGCTCCGTCGCCCACGTCCGCACCGCGGCGAGATCGGGCACGACGAGCAGGGCCGGGTACTTCCGCTTGTCCCCCACCATGACCGCGTTGAGCACGAAGCGGTTCGTCTTGATCATGTTCTCGATCGGCTGTGGTGCGACCTTCTTGCCTCCCGCGGTCACGATCAGGTCTTTCTTGCGGTCGGTGATGCGCAGGTAGCCGTCCGCGTCGAGCTCGCCGATGTCGCCGGTGTGGAGCCAGCCCTCGGCGTCCACGGCCTCGGCCGTGGCTTCGGGCTTCTTGTAGTACCCCTTCATGATGTTCGGGCCCCGCGCGAGGATCTCACCGTCGGGCGCGATCCGCACTTCGACGCCGGGGATCGGCGGCCCGACCGAACCGAGCTTGATGCTCTCCAGCGGATTCGCCGCGATGACGGGGGAGCTCTCCGTCAGCCCATAGCCCTCGACCACCGGGAGGCTCGCGGCATAGAAGAACTTCGCGATCTCCGGGTTCAGCGGTGCCGCGCCCGAAACGAAGAAGCGGATCCGGCCGCCCGTCCGCGCCTGGAGCTTGGAGAACACGAGCCTGTCCGCGATCGCCTTCTTCGCGGCGAGGATGCGCGGAATCGGCTGCTTGGCGAGTTTCGTCTCGGCCCACCGCTCGGCGGCCTCCCGCGCCCAGAAGAAGATGCGCCGCTTCACCGCGCCCGACGTCATGGCGTTCTCGAGTACCCGGGCGTAGAGCTTTTCGTACAGCCGTGGCACGAAGATCATCACGGTCGGGCGGACCTCGGCGAGATTGGCCGGGATCTGCTCGATGCTCTGCGCGTAGTTGATCGTCGCCCCCGCGTGGAGCATGGTGTAGTGGCCGGCCATGCGCTCGAAGCTGTGCGACAGCGGGGCAGCCGAGAGACAGTGGTCCTCCGGTCCGATGAACAGGACCTTCAGTGCCCCATCGACGTTCGAGCAGAAGTTCCGGTGCGTGAGCATGGCCCCCTTCGGGGGACCCGTCGTGCCGGAGGTGTAGATCAGCGTCGCCAGCGTTTCCGGATCGATTGCCAGGGCGTCGTCCCGGTAGGTGGGGTACTTCGCCTCCGCCGCCGCCCCCCGCTGCACCAGCTCCTGGAAGCTGATCACGCCCGGAGCGTCCATCCCCTCGTCCACGTCGAACACGATGAGCTGTGCGATCTGCGGGGCCTCGCTCCGGACGGCGATGACCTTGTCGTACTGCTCGCGGTTTTCGACGAACACCGCGCAGGCGTCGGAGTCGGCGAGGAGGTAGGCGACCTGGCCCGCCGGCAGGGTCGGGTAGATCGACACGTCGGCGCAGCCGATGGAGAGGCAGGCGTAGTCGACGATGGCCCACTCCGGTCGGTTCTGCGACAGAACCGCGACGTGCTGGCCCTGGGTGACGCCCAGCTCACGCAGCCCGAGCGCGGTGTGCTTCACACGACGCGCCAGCTCCTGGTGCGTGACGTCCTTCCACGCATCGCCCGATTTGTACCGCACGGCGGCCTTCTTCGTCCCGAAGCGCTCGACGGCCGTCAGGAAGAGCTCGTTGAGATTGCGTGGCGCGGTCACCATCGGCCTCCCCAGGAACGCGGATGGACGCGGGTCCCGCGTGCTGACGGGACGGGATCAGTTCAGGAAGCGGACGTGGAACCGGACCGGCGACCCGGCCACCGGATCCCCGAGGGCCGTCAGCACCACGGCATGGATCACGGCGCTGTCCGGCTGTGCGACGCCGCTGTTCCGGCGCAGCACGATGCCTGCTTCCCCGTTCGAGTCCGTCGTGGCGACATACTGGTGGGGGTCGCTTCCTGGCTCGGTTTGTCCCGGTGCCGTGAGGAAGAAGCCGTCCGCCAGCGCGGTCCCAGGAGCGGGCTCAACGGTGAGAAAATGCACCGCGGATCCGGCGAGCGCGAGAGCCTCCCCCGGCTGGGTCGTGAGGTCGAGGACCAGGACCGTGAGGGAGGGTGAGACGACGGCGGTGGAGTCGATGACGAGCACGGTGTCCCCCGCGGCGGCCATCGAGTCCGGGGCCGGCAGGACCTTGATCCACACCGGGCCGGCGCGGAGGCCCTCGAAGCGGGCCTGGACGCGCCCGGAGTCGGGTCCCGTCCCCGTCACTAGCCCCGAAGCGGGATCGAGGTCGAAGCCGACGCTGCCCGTGTCGATGCTCTCCCAGACGATGGCGGCGTCGGTGACCACGTCTCCCGCCGCGCTCACCGCCTGGGCCTGCAGGGTGAGGGTGTCGCCTTCCTCGAGGGCCCGCTTAAGGGGACCGAGAATATCGATCGCGATCACGCGGCCGAAGTCCGCGGTGATCGCGCTGCACGCGGCGACCAGCACCAGGGCGGCCAGCCAGCGTTTCAGGGACCCGGCTCCTCTCCCAGTTGTGCCAGTGCCCGCTGGGCCTGATCGATCCACTTCTCCGCGTCCGGGCCGCGCAGCGGCCGGCTGAGGAACGCGCGGAGATGGCGCACGGCGGCCTCGCGCTCACCGCGGCGCATCAGCAGAAACGCGATGCCATAGTGTGCCCCGGCGAGGTCGGGATCGATCTCGAGGGCCCGCCGGTAGTGACGGATCGCCTCGTCGTACCGGTTGGTCTTGGTGAAGGCGATGGCGATGTTCTGCAGCACCCGGAGGTCCGTGGGGCGGTCCCGCAGGGCGAGGCGGTACGAGGTCAGGGCAGCATCGAAATCGCCCTGGCGTTCGAGCGCGAGAGCCTCGTTGAGGTAGTCCAGCCGCTGGGGCGTTACCGGGGCGTGCCGGCGAAGGCCGAAGAAGCGTTTCCAGTCCATCCGAGCGTCAAGATAACCGTTGCGGCGCCGTGCGCCTAGCCGGATGCGCCCCGCCACAGTTGTGGGCGCCATCCTCCGGGCGTTACTATCCGCACTGATGCGCGATCCCTTCGCCCCCCGGGAACCTCGAGACGTTCTCGAGATCGACTGGCCGCTGTTCGGCGAGCTGTGCCGCGGCCTCGCCCTGAAGATCGCTCGGGATTACGAACCGGAGCTGGTCCTCGGCGTCGCGAAGGCGGGTGTGGTGCCCGGAGCCGTGGTCGCTTCGATGCTGAGGCGCGATTTCGCCGCCATGTCGATCACCCGGCGGACCAAGCTGGACCGGCCCACGCTGATCGCCGGCCCGCCGGCGTCCGTGCGCGGCCGCCGCGTCCTGATCGTGGATGAGACATGCGACTCCGGGGATACGCTCAAGGTCGCCCTCGCCGCGGTCCGTCGGCTCGCGCCGGCCGAGGTCCGCACGGCCGTCTCGATCCGGACCGGGGCCTATGCGCCGCACTTCCATGCGCTGCAGACGGCGAGCTTCATCATCCTCCCGTGGGACCGGGAAGTGGTGATCGACGGCGAGCTCAGGGTGCGACCGGAGTACGCCGAGCGGTTGGCCCAGCTCGGGCACGAGGAAGACGGCGAAGAGGAAGACAGGGACGAGGGCGGCCGGCCCGGGCGTTAGCCTCCGAGCGCCGTTCGGTAGTCCTTCCCCTCGCTCGCGGCGTCATAGACGGCGGCGAGCGTGGCTGGTGATCCCAGCAGGAACCGGCACCGCGAATCGCCCTGCGCCCGGCACTCGATTTCCATGGCCGCCAGGGGATTCCCCTGCGCGAGGGCGGTGAAGAAGCTGGCGAGCAGCCCCGTCGAGAAATAGCACGCCGGCCCCTCGCCCCGAACCGCTTCCGATTCGGCCCAGTCGGGGGAGGTCACCGTGAGACCACGGCCGCCCACCCGCTCCACCGTCACCGAACCCCACCCGAGCGCACCGAAGAAAGCCGTCAGCACTTCCGGGAGAGCGTCGACGCTGAGCCTCGCCGGGTCCGCGACGTCGGTGTGCAACGGCAGCCAGGTGCGGAAGCTCTGGTACACCTCGGCTCCTGCGGCGTAACCCATCTCCTGCATCCGGGTGGCGCTCGCGTCCGCCCCCAGGTCCCCGGCGAGCGAGATCCGCAGCGTGCGCAGCGCGTTCGCGCCGATTCCGATGACACCGTGCTGGCAGAGCGATGGCAACATGATCCAATGGAAATCGAAAGAGACGTGGCAACATAGGAGGGCGTCGCGACGCGGCGCAAGAGCGGTCGCTGTGACAGTGCACTCGACGCTGGCACCAGAACCCTGTAGAATCCACGAGGAACCCCCGAGGAGTTCGCTGATGTGGCGGCTGTTGGTGCTAGGGTTGGTCGTGGGGAGTCCCGCGCTGGCACAGGACCCGCCCCGACGGGCCGATCCCGTCGCGGCGCTCCCGGGTGCCGGGCGGCCGATCGCGGCCGCGGCCCATGCCACGCGCCGTGCCGCACTGCTCGAGCGGACCGGACCGGGGGTCGTCGTGGTCCCGGCGGCCACCCGCGCCGACCTCGAGGCCGACGTCCGGCAGGACAACGACTTCCGCCAGGACGATTCCTTCTTCTACCTGACCGGCCTCGAGACTCCCGGAGCGTGGCTCCTCCTCGTTTCCGACGGGGAGGCGCAGGCGTCGATCCTGCTGCTCCCGCCCACAAGTCAGCGGGCGCAGCGCTGGACCGGGATCCAACTCGCGCCGGGGGAGGAGGCCACGGCCCTGACCGGGATCGCCGACATAGGGACCTTCGACGCTCAGGGCTTCACGGATACGGTGGCGGCGCGGCTCGGTCCCGGCAGGCTCTACACGCTGCTCCAGCACCCCCGCGTCGTCCGGTTCGCCGCCGACTGGCAGGAGCGGGGATGGGAGCCCGCCGACGTGCGTCCCATCCTCGACAGCCTGCGGCTCGTCAAGGACGATGCCGGGATCGCCGCGCTGCGGGCCGCCGCCGCCATCACGGCCGCTGGTGTCACCGAGGGGATGAAGGCCGTGCGTCCGGGGATGTTCGAGTACCAACTCGAGGCGGTCGTCGAGTACACCTTCCGGGATCGCGGCGCGGACCGCCTGGGATTTCCGTCGATCGTCGGCAGCGGGCCCAACGGGATGGTCCTGCACTACGATGCGAACCGACGACGGATGGCGGGCGGCGATCTGGTCGTCGTGGACGTCGGCGCGGAGTACGCCTATCACACCGCCGATGTCACCCGCACGTTTCCGGTGAACGGCCGGTTCACCGAGCGCCAGCGGGCGCTCTACGATTTGGTTCTGGCGACGCAGCTCGCGGTCATCGACGCGGTGCGTCCAGGCGCGACGCTCGCGGAGCTGAACGCTGTCGCCCGCCGCTATCTCTCCGAGCACGGCGGTGATCTCTGCGGCGCGGATGACTGCGCGCCGTTCCTGATCCACGGGGTCGGTCACTGGCTGGGAATGCGGGTACACGACGTCGGGGACATTCGGACGCCGCTGGCGCCGGGGATGGTGCTCACGGTCGAGCCGGGCCTCTATCTGCCCGAGGAGGGGATCGGTATCCGGATCGAGGACGACATCCTCGTCACGCACGAGGGAGCGGACGTACTGACGGCGGGGGTGGTCAAGGCCGCCGCCGACATCGAAGCACTCATGACGCGCGCCGCCGGGCGTGCGGACACCCGGGAGTGACCATGGCAAGGGAAAAGGACTTGGATCTCGTCGAGGACGAGGAGCAGGAGGACGAACTCGACGAGCTGGAGGAGGTCGAGGGCGCGACCGGCCTGGTGGGATTCCTGACCGGCTTCACGCTGGGAGCCCTCGCCGGTGCCGGTCTCGCGCTGCTGCTGGCGCCCGAGCGCGGCGATATCACGCGCCGCCGGATCCGGAAGAAGTTCCGAGATGTCTCCGATGACGCGCGCGATCAGTTCGAGGACTGGAAGGACGACGCCGGGCGGGAGCTCAAGCGTCGGCAGCGGCAGCTACGCAAGCGGATCGAGCGCGACTGACGCGGGACGCTAGGGTGCGCGGTCGAGCTGCTGCAGCATCGTCCGCGCCTCCTCCTGGTATTCCGGGTCCAACACGTCGCTGGTCGGAGGCAGGCGCAGGATCGCTTCGAGCTGGCGCTGCGCGTCCTCGGGCCGGCCGACGTCCCGATAGACCTGGGCCAGCTCGAGCCGGTGGTAGAGGTAGTCGGGCCTGAGTTCGACCGCGCGTTCGAGATGGACGACGGCCGAGTCCCAGCTGGCGCGGTCGAGGAATCCGGCGCCGAAGAACGTCTTGGCGAAGAACTTCGACATGCCTGACAGCCGCTCGATCTCGGCATGCCAGGCGCCGAGCACATGCTCGGCACCGTCGTGTTCGGGATCGAGTTCGGTCGCCTTGGCGGCTTCGTCATAGATGGTCTTGGCGAAGCGGACGCGCTCCTTGCCGCCCCGCGTCCGGGACAGGCGGCCCAGGGCGTTGGCCACCATGAAGTGCCCCTCGGCGTCCAATGAGTCGGCGCGGACCGCGGCCTCCGCGTAGAGGACCGCGACGCCGTACAGGCTGTCGCGCAGCGCCGCGGTCTTCTTCCCCTCGAGCTGCTTCGCGACGTCGACCTGGGCCCGCGCAAACTTCCACATCGCCGCGTACGTCTGGTCCGCCTGGTAGGCGGCGCGGTATGCTTCCAGCGCCCCGGCCGGATCCAGGGCCGCGGCCAGGCTGTCGCCCCGCTGCATGTCGGCGGCATACTCCGCGGTCTGCGCGCGCGCGCGCGGTGCGCCGGTGACCGCGGCGACGGCAGCCGCGACGAGCAGGATGTACCGCATGGCACGAATCTCCGGAGCGAGACGACGAGTCGAAACGGACGGGTAATGTTTGTCATCCCACTGATCCAGCGCAAGCGCGACGGCGGCAACCTCACCGGCGAGGAGTGGCGGTCGCTCGTCCACGCGTATGCCCGCGAGGAGGTCCCGGACTACCAGATGGCCGCGCTGCTGATGGCGGTGGTCTGTCGCGGTCTCGAGGAGCACGAGCTGGCGGCGCTCACCGACGCGATGTCCGCGTCCGGAGCGAGGCTCGCGTTCGGTCCCGGCGTGCCCCGTCGGATCGACAAGCACTCGACCGGCGGCGTCGGCGACAAGGTCTCGCTGGTGCTCGCGCCCCTGGCGGCCTCGATCGGGATCGCCGTGCCGATGATCTCGGGCCGTGGGCTCGGCCATACCGGCGGCACGCTGGACAAGCTCCTCTCGATCCCCGGCTTTCGGGTCGATCTCACGCTCGACGAGGCCCGCAGGCAGGTGGAGCGGCTCGGGGTCGCGATGCTCGGACAGACGGAGGAGATTGCCCCGGCCGACCGCAAGCTGTACGCGCTGCGCGACGCGACCGGCACCGTCGAGGCGATCCCCCTGATGGCGGCCAGCATCATGTCGAAGAAGCTCGCCGAGGGGCTCGACGGCCTCGTGCTCGACGTCAAGCGAGGATCCGGAGCGTTTCTCCCGGCTCTGGAGGATGGGCTCACGCTGGCGCGCACCATGGTGCGGCTCGGCGAGGAGCGGCGCTGCCCCACGGTGGCGCTCGTCACCGCGATGGACCGTCCGCTCGGGTGGAGCTGCGGCAACGCGCTGGAGGTGGCCGAGTCGATCGGCGCCCTGCGCGGTAGTGGGCCGCCCGATCTCATGGAGGTCGTTTTGCAGCTGGGCTGCGAGATGGCGCTCCTCGCCGGGGTCGCCGCCACGCGCCCCGAGGCACGGCAGCGGCTCGAAGCGGCGATCGCGTCCGGAACGGCCCTCGAGAAGCTGCGCGCCGTGGTCGACGCGCAGGGCGGTGATCCGCGGGTGCTCGACGAGCCCGCACGCCTTCCTCAGGCGCCGCTGGTGCAAGATCACGTCGCGGCGACGGACGGCTATGTCGCCACCGTGGAGCCGCGCGCTATCGGTGAGGCGGTGGTGGCGATGGGAGGCGGCCGCCAGGTGATGGAAGACGGGATCGATCCCGCGGTGGGGCTGGTGCTCCACGTGCGGCCCGGCGAGCGGGTGGAGCGGGGGGCGCCACTGGCCACTGTCCACGCGCGCGACGAGCGCGGACTGGCCCTCGCCTTGGAGGCGCTGACCTCCGCGATCGTGATCGGTCCCGAGCCGCCCGAGCCTCCCCTCCCGCTCGTGTCACACCGGGTGACGTCGGACGGGGTGAAAGTGCTGGCATAACGGGGGCGCGGAGCCCCTCAGCGCTTGGCGGTCCCGGGTCCCCAGTCGGGCAGCTCGTCGTCGGCCTCGTCGGGTGTGGTGAACGCATCGAGGCCGCGGACTTCCTCCTCCGCCTCCTCGAGCACTTCCCGGTCGATGTCGTCGTTTCCGGCCTGACGGGAACCGCCCAGCCGTCCGGCGCGCCGGAGCAGCCATCCGCCCACCGCCAGGACGAGCAGGATGCCGATGAGGAGGATGGTGGTGGGGGTCATGTGTACGGAGGAGAATGGCTGGCGGGGGCTGGCGCGAGCACGCGGCGTCAGCCTTCGGATCCTAGCTCGTCGAGGATGTCCTTCGGACGGACCAGCACCAGGATCGCCGCCTGGGGCACGACCAGATAGTGCTGGCCCTCGTAGCTAATCTCCACGGCGGCCTTGCGAAAGAAGAGGGCGAAGTCACCCACGCGCGCCTGCACCGGGAGGAATCGTCCCTCGGACTTCGCGCCGAGCTTCCACGGCTCGTCGTCGATCTCGGTCGGCGCCGAGAGGGGCGTGCCGGGACCCGTGGCCAGGACCCGACCGCCCTGCACCGCCTGGTGATCCACCGCGGTGGGTGGGAGGTAGAGCCCGACCTTGGTGCGCTCCTCACCCTCCTGGGGTGCGATGAGGACGCGGTCACCGACGACGATGAGCTTCTTGAGCGGATCGGACATCATCCCAAATCAAACGGTCTCCCGAACATCCCGCCAGGGCGCTGCTTCACTCTCCGATCTCCCGCAGCACCGCGAGCGGAGGACGCTGCACCAGCGCGCGATTCCCCACGAGGCCGATCGCGGAGGTGACGGCGGCTCCGATCAGCACCAGTCCGACCACGGTGAGCAGCGGAAGGCGGAAATCGAGGTCGAACAGGAAGGTCACCGCCCCCCACCCGCCGGCGACGGCGAGCAACGCGCCCGAGCCGGAAGCCAGCAGTCCCAGCGCCATATACTCCACCGCGAGGATGCCACGGATCTGTGGCGTGCGGGCGCCGATGGTCCGGAGCAGCATGCTCTCGCGCAGCCGCTGCAGCCGCGATGTCGCGACGGCGCCGAACAGGACGACGATGCCGCACCCGATGCTGAACAGTCCCATGAACTGGATGGCGAGGGAGACGCTGCCGAGGAGACGCTGGAGGGCGTCCTGGATGATCGACACGTCGAGGGCCGATACGTTCGGGAAGCGCCGGACGAGATCGCGCTGGACCTCGGCGAGCCGGCGCGGGTCCGCGATCTGGGCGAGGGTCACCAGCGTCTGAGGCGCGGCCTCCAGGATCCCGGGCTCGAAGACGACGAAGAAGTTCGGCTCGAAGCGCGCCCAGTCGACCGAGCGCACCGCGACGATCTCCGACTCGATCCGCACGCCCTGAACGTCCCACGTGATGCGGTCGCCGACGCCGACCTGCAGCTCTGCGGCGAGGTCCTGCTCGATCGCGATGCGCGCGACACCGGGAGGGGCGGGCGGTGCGTCGGGCCACCAGTGTCCCGCGACGAGCGTTTCGGAGCCGACGAGGGAATCACGATAGGTGTTGCGGTACTCACGCCGCAGCGCCCATCGGCTCGGGCGCGGCCCGGTGGTGTCCGCAATCAGGCTGTCGACGGGCCGGCCGTCGATCGCCGCTATCCGTCCCGGCACGATCGGCGTCGTTTCCGGAGGCATGCTGCTCGCCTGTGCGAGGAGCCCCAGCACCCCTTCGCCTTGGTCCGGCTGGATGTCGAATACCACGAGGTTCGGCCTCGGGCCCTCGGTCTCGATGGCGAACTGGTCGAGCAGGTTCTCCTGTACCAGCCGCAGCGTGCCGAGCAGGAACACTCCGAAGCCCACCGCGAGGACCACCGGGATCGTCTGGTTGTGCGGCCGGAAGAGGTTCGCGATCCCCTGCCGCACGACATACGGTGTGCGCCGCGGGAAGAAGCGCCGTGCCAGGGCCATGAGCCCCCGGGCCGTGAGCCAGAGGGCCAGCGCGGCGGCGCCGATCGCGCCGGCGAAGGCGAAGCCCGCCGCGGGGACGGGAGCCTGCGAGACGCTCAGTACCACGACGGTCGCGGCCAGGAGCAGCTTCGCACCCACGGCCCAACGGTCCCACCGGTGTGGTTGGGCCTCGACGTCCCGGCGCAGCGCCTGAAGCGGCGATACCGTGCGCACGTCGAGCAGCGGGATCAGGCCGAAGGCGAGCGCGATCCACACGCCAATCCCCAGCCCCGCCACGATCGCGAGTGGTCGGAGCCTCGGAACGACCTCGAGCGGCAGGAAGTCCGCCAGGACGGCCGGCAGCGCGCGCTGAACGGCGACCCCGACCACGACCCCGACCGCGGCGCCCGCAAGTCCCATCAGCACCGCCTGCAGGAGGTACACCGCGAACACCCGGCGGAGCGTCGCGCCAAGGCACCGGAGCACCGCGACCGTGGGGAGCTTGCGCTTGACGTACACGTGGATGGCGCTGCCGGTCGCGAGCCCGCCGAGCAGGAGTGCGGTGAGCCCGAGCAGCGCGAGGAACCGGGACAGGGCATCGAACCACTCCTTGAGGTCCCGCTCGCGGTGGGAGGCCGTCTCCGCCGCGACGCGCGATGTGCCGGACGACCGTCGGTAACGCTGGACAAACGGCTCGGCGTCCGCGGGGTTCGGGAGCGCGATGAGCGCGGAGTAGCGCGCGAGGCTGCCGAAGCGCAGGAGGTTCGTCGCCGGGAGATCGTCGATCCCGATGTAGATGCGCGGACCGATGGCTGCTCGCAGCCCGATCTCGCCGGGGACCCGCGACAGCGTGCCCACGACCGTGAAGGTGGCGTCACCGAGCCGAAGCGAATCGCCGACCTCGAGCCCGAGATACACCAACACGGCGGGGTCGACCAGGGCCTGCCGGCCGGCTTGCAGTGCCGTCCACCGATCCGGCGGATCGGTTTCGATCGTGCCGTAGAAAGGGTAGCCGCGTTCGACCGCACGGACTTCGACGAGTCGTGTCGCTCCCGTGCGCGGGGCGTACGCCATCGACGAGAACGACGTCATCAGCGCCACGCGGGCTCCGCCGTCGCGCAGGGAGTCGAGATCCGCGGTGACGGCAGTGTCGAGCGGTGCCCGGCTGTGCAGCTCGACGTCCGCGCCCAGCAGCCCACGGGACTCCGCCTCCAGGGCGGCGGTGACGTCGGCGCGGAACGAGG
>Ga0055464_10000099_pt1 | contig 11928 bp, 8 predicted proteins | sample Joice_ThreeSqC_D_FD_57690 | JGI IMG/M metagenome (GOLD analysis project Ga0055464, IMG submission 57690) | Wetland microbial communities from San Francisco Bay, California, USA, that impact long-term carbon sequestration - Joice_ThreeSqC_D2 | ecosystem: Environmental > Aquatic > Marine >...
TGACTACGTCAGCGGGAGCCCACAGTACTACCAGGAGATCTACGCGGACCCGCACAAGTTCGACCGGATCTACTCTCTCGACACCTACATGATGGTCTCCGAGGACGGCGGCAAGACGTTCACCCGCCTCGGTGAGCAGTGGAAGCACGTCGACAACCACGCGATCGCCTTCGACCCCGGCGACGCCGACCACCTCGTCATCGGCTGCGACGGCGGCCTGTACGAAACGTGGGACCGCGGGAAGACCTATCACTTCTTCCCCAACCTGCCGCTCGCGCAGTTCTACAAGGTCGCGGTGGACAACGACCTGCCGTTCTACAACGTCTACGGCGGCACACAGGACAACGCCACGCAGGGCGGGCCGTCGCGCACCAACAACGTGCACGGCATCCGGAACAGCGACTGGATCGTGACCGTGTTCGGCGACGGCTTCGGCCCGGCAGTGGACCCCGAAGACGCCAACACCGTCTACTCCCAGTGGCAGCACGGCGGCCTCGTGCGCTACGACCGTCTTACCGGCGAGCGGATCGACATCAAGCCGCAGGAGAGCCCTGACGGCCCACCACTCCGCTGGAATTGGGACTCCGCACTGCTCATCAGCCCGCACTCGCACACACGGCTCTACTTCGCCGCCCAGATCCTGTTCCGCAGCGACGACCGCGGCGACACCTGGCGCGCGGTGAGCGGCGACCTGACCCGCAACATGAACCGCAACGAGCTCCCCGTGATGGGACGGGTGTGGAGCGTCGACGCGGTGGCGAAGAACGCCTCCACCTCGTTCTACGGGACGATCGTGGCACTCAGCGAGTCGCCGCTCGTCGAGGGCCTGCTTTACGTGGGCACCGACGACGGCCTGATCCAGGTGAGCGAGGACGGTGGAGGCACGTGGCGCAAGATCGACAAGCTGCCCGGCGTGCCCGAGATGACGTACGTGAACGACCTCGAGGCCTCGCAGACCGATCCGAACACGGTCTATGCGGTGCTCAACAACCACAAGCGTGGCGACTTCCTTCCCTACGTCTTGAAGAGCACCGACCGGGGCCGCTCCTGGACGTCGATCACGGGCGATCTCCCCCAGCGCGGCTCGACCTACACCATCGCGCAGGACGGGGAGAACGCGAACCTGCTGTTCGTAGGCACCGAGTTCGGCCTCTTCGTCACGGTGGACGGCGGCACTAAGTGGATGCAGCTGAAGGGCGGCATGCCAACCGTCGCGGTGCGCGACCTGCAGATCCAGCGCCGGGAGAACGACCTGGTCGTCGCATCCTTCGGCCGCGGTTTCTTCATCCTCGACGACTACACCTCGCTCCGCTCACTGTCCGCCGCGGCGCTGCAGGAGCCGGCAACGATCTTCCCCACCCGGCCGGCCCCGTGGTACCTCGAGGCCGCCCCGTTCGCCGGTGGTGAGAAGGCCTTCCAGGGCGCCGACTTCTTCACGGCGCCGAACCCGCCGTACGGCGCGACGTTCACCTACTACCTCAAGGAGTCGCTGCGGACCCTCAAGGCCGGACGGCAGTCCCGCGAGCGGCGGCTCGAGCGCGAGGGGAAGGACGTCGCGTACCCGCCGTGGGACGAACTGAAGGCGGAGGACCGGGAGGACCGGCCCGCCGTGACCCTCACCGTCCGCGACGCGGACGGCAACATCGTCCGGCGCGTGACCGGCTCGACCTCGTCCGGCCTGCACCGGACCACGTGGGACCTCCGGTACCCGAGCTTCTCCGGCGGCGGGCGCCGTGGGGGCGGCGGGCCGCTCGCGGCCCCCGGCCACTACACGGTGAGCCTCGAGCAGTGGGTGGACGACTCGGTCACCGAGCTGGTTCCCCCCACGTCGTTCATCGTGGTGCCGCTCGCGCTCCAGGGCCTGTCGGTGCCGGACCGCGAGGCGGTGCTGGCGGCGAACGCCGAGGCCGGGGACCTGCAGCGGGTCGTGATGGGCACCGCTCAGGCGGCCAACGATGCGGCGAGCCGGATCGATGCGCTCAAGCAGACGATCTCGACATGGCCCGACGCCGATCCGGCGCTGCTCGCCGACGCGCGCGCGCTTCAGGTCCGCCTGCTCGACCTGCAGGCCCGGCTCAACGGCGACCCCACCCAGGCACGCCGCAACGAGCCGGCCATGCCCGGCATCACCGACAAGCTGCAGACGGCGCTTTCCGGCTTCTGGTCCACCACCATGGGGCCCACCAACACCCAGCGCCGACTGTTCGAGGAGGCGAAGGCGGAGTTCGGGCCCGTCTACGACGGGCTGAAACAGCTGATCGACACCGATCTCCCCGCGCTCGAGAGGCGCGTCGAGGCGACCGGCGCGCCGCTGTCGATCCGGTTCCGGCTGCCGGAGTGGCGGAGGCCGTAGGCCGAGCGGCACGGAGCGTACTGACCGGCGGCGGGCCCCCATGCCCGCCGCCGTCGTTCCGGGGAGCCATGAAAGACCATTTCGATCTCGCCGCACGGTTCTACGAGCGGCTGATCCCGCCGCCGGATCCCACGGAGTTGATCGCCCTGCTCCGCCTCCCCATCGCCGGACGGCTGCTCGACGCGGGCGGCGGGACCGGACGCGTGGCCGGAGCCCTGCAGCCGTTCGTCACTCGGGTCGTGGTGAGCGACCTGTCGCTCGGCATGCTGCGCCAGGCCCGCCTGAAGCACGGCCTCCTGCCGCTGCGGGCCCACGCGGAACGCCTGCCGTTCCCCGATGCCAGCTTCGAGCGGATCGTGGTGGTGGATGCACTGCACCACTTCTGCAGCCAGGAGGATTCGATTGCGGACCTCCTGCGGGTGCTGCGACCTGGGGGGCGCCTCGTGATCGAGGAACCCGACGTCACCCGCCTGGCGGTGAAGTTCGTCGCCCTGGCAGAGAAGCTGGCCCTGATGCGGAGCCGGTTCCTCACGCCGCAGCGGATCGGCGAGATCGCGGCACGGCTCGGCTCGGTGGCGGAGATCCACCGCGGCAGCCGCTTTCGGGCGTGGATCGTTGTCGAGCGGTAGGAGGAGCGGCCGACTTCGCCCCGGCCGCGTCCGCACGGTAGATTCTGCGCATGTCTCCCAACGCGTCGTTCGACGTCTCGACCGGTGCCGACCTGCAGGAGGTCGACAACGCGGTCAACCAGGCCCTCAAGGAAGTCGCCCAGCGCTACGACTTCCGCGGCTCCACCTGCACCATCGACTTCGACCGCAAGGCGGCAACCCTCCGCCTCGAGGCCGATGACGAGTTCCGGATGAAGGCGCTCTCCGAGGTCCTGCACGGCAAGCTCGTGCGCCGGCAGGTGCCGGTGAAGAACGTCAAGGAGAGCCCGAGCGAGCCCGCGGCCGGCGCACGCGTGCGCCGCCTGATTACGCTGCAGCAGGGGATCCCGGACGACGTTGCGCGGCGGATCGTGAAGGACGTGAAGGGCGCCGGCTTCAAGAAGACCCAGATCGCCATCCAGGGCGACGAGCTGCGCGTGACGAGCCCGTCGCGGGACGTCCTGCAGGAAGTCATCGCCTTCCTGCGCGGGCAGGACTACGGCATCGAACTGCAGTTCGGCAACTACCGCTCCTAGGGGGGTCCGCGCATGACGCCTGCCGTAAGCCGCCGGCGGTCCGCCGGCGTCGCACTCGCCGCCGTGCTGCTGCTCGCTCCACCGGGGCTGGCCGCCCAGGCCCCGCAGTCCGCCGTGGTGAAATTCGCGATCGCCCCGTCCCCGATCGGGCTGCGGAACGACGTGCGGCCCCACCAGTACGTCGGCGTCATCGGCCGAGCGGCGGCGTGGCTCGGCACGGAGACGGGGGAGGCGGAGCTCTGGGTGCATCCGCTCAAGCTCGCGTCCGACTTCGAGCTGTCGTTCTCCATCCCCGATTACATGGACCCGATCCGCGGCGCCGACGTGGCGCGCACCGTGGAGGTCCGTCCGGAGCTGACGACGATCACCTACACCCACGCGACGTTCACCGTGCGGGAGCACATCCTCGCCCCCCTGCACCGGCCGGGACTGCTCGTGCTGCTGGACGTGGAGACGCTCCGGCCGCTCACCATCACGGCGAGTTTCCGCATGGTGTTCCAGTACGCCTGGCCCGGCGCGTTCGGCGGGCAGTACGTGTTCTGGAACGCGGACGAGCACGCATTCGTCCTCTCGGAGAGTCTGCGGCAGCGGAATGGGGTCATCGGGTCGCCGTGGGCCACGTTGGCGTCGGACCATCCCGCGCATGCCATGCCGGATGCGCCGTCGACGTTCGTGATCCCGGTCGACACGGCCCGCGCTCGCCGGGAGTTCATCCCGATCGCCGTCGCCGCCGGGGTGATGTCGCGCGACTCGGTGCTCGCCGAATATCACGCGCTCCTCGCCGACGCGCAGACACTCTACCGTGAGCGGCGCGCGCATGCGGACGAGTTGCTCGCGAGCACCACGACGCTCGACACGCCGGACGACCAATTGGACCTGGCCGTGCAGTGGGCCAAGGTCAACCTCGACGAAGCGCTCACCTGCAATCCGGAGCTGGGCTGCGGCCTCGTGGCGGGATGGGGCCCGTCGGGCACCGGCACGCGAGCCGGATTCGGCTGGTTCTTCGGGGGCGACGCGGCGATCAACTCCTTCGCGATGGACGCCACCGGCCTCTGGAGCCAGGTGGCCCAGGGTCTTCGCTTCCTTGCCCGGTACCAGCGCGACGACGGCAAGATCCCGCATGAGATCTCGCAGGCGGCGGCGTTCCTGCCCTGGTTCAGCGACTTCCCGTACACGTACTACCACGCGGACACCACCCCGTTCTGGATCGTGGCCGTTTGGAGGTACTGGCGCGCGTCCGGGGATGACGCGCTGCTCGCGGAGCTGTGGCCGGCCGTCGAGAAAGCGTACGCCTGGTGCCGCACCCGTGACACCGACGGCGACGGCATCATCGAAAACGGGCCGGGCAATCTCGGCGCGATCGAGGTGGGCGCGCTCGGCGAGGGGATCCACGAGGACATCTACCTCGCGGCGGTGTGGATCGAGTCGCTGGAGGCGATGACGGAGCTGGCGGCCGCGCGCGGCGCGGCGGACGTCGCCACGGAGGCCGCGGCCCTCAACCGGCGCGCGCGCGAGACGCTCAACTCCCGCTACTGGCGCGAGGCCGACGGCCACCACGCGTTCGGCATCCTCGTCTCGGGGAAGACAAACGACAACCTCACGGTCTGGCCTGCCACCGCCGCGTCGTTCGGCCTGCTGGACAGCGCCCGCGCGGACCGCACGCTCACCAAGCTGGCGACCGACTCGATCACCGCCGACTGGGGCGCGCACATCCTGTCGACGGGAAGCGCCCTCTATGACCCGATGCACTACAACAACGGCGCCGTCTGGCCCTTCGTGACGGGCTTCGTGATCTGGGGGCAGTACACGTACCGGCGGCCCTGGTCCGGCTTCGGGCTGGTGGACGCCCTCGCCCAGCTCACCTTCGACTGGTCTCGCGGTCGGCATCCGGAGCTGCTCTCCGGACGGTTCTACCGCCCGCTCGACACGGCGGTGCCCCAGCAGTTCTTCGCCACGTCGATGCTCGTCTCTCCAGTCGTCACGGGCCTGCTCGGCTGGCAGCCCGACGCGCCGCGCCACCGTGCCCGGCTCGCTCCGCAGCTGCCACCGCAGTGGGAGCACGTGCGTGTGCGGAACCTGCGCGTCGGCGAGACGGCGCTCGACGTCCAGATCGATCAGACCGCCGGCGGCCGCACGATCACTGTGACGCGCGACGGTCCGGCGATCGAGCTCGAGCTGCTCGAGTCCCTCCCCCCCGGCATCCGGGCGCACGCCGACTCGGCGGCCCCCTCGGGCGCGGCCGCGACCGTGTCGACCGACGCCCGCGAGACGCGCCTCCTCCGGACCGTCCGGCTCGACGGGACGACGACCACCTTCGAGGCCACCTGGACCGGCGGGCTTGCGGTGGAGCCGCCCACGGTCTCGCTCGAACCCGGACAGACGTCGCAGGGCCTCCGGGTGTTGGACTTCCGGCTGGACGGCGCTCCGACCGACGGCCGGTGGGCGCTCGTGGTCGAGGGCGAGCGCGGCCACCCATACCAAGTGCGGCTGTATGGCGAGCCGGTGCGGTCCGCCGAAGGAGCCGAGATCCTCTCGCGTGACGGGCCGGTGACGACTATCGGCCTCGACCTGCCGGCCGGCAGCGGCCGCGCCACGACGACCATCCGCCTGAGAGCCGACCGATGACCGACCTCCGCGTGCTCATCTCCGAAGAGGACATCCAGCGCCGCATCCGCGAGCTAGCGGCCGAGATCTCGCGCGACTACGAGGGGAAGACGGTCACCCTCGTGGGCGTGCTGAAGGGGGCGTTCATCTTCCTCGCCGACCTGTCCCGCCACCTCACGATGCGCCGCACCATCGAGTTCATGGCGGTCTCGAGCTACGGGATGCGCACCACCCACTCGGGCGCCGTGCGGGTCATGATGGACCTGCGCCAGAGCATCGAGGGCAAGCACGTGCTGGTAGTGGAAGACATCGTGGACACCGGCCTCACACTCCACTACCTGCTCGAGCTGTTGAGCACCCGCGAGCCAGCTTCGATCCGGACCTGCGCCCTCGTGCGCAAGAAGGACCGCCACGAGGTGGATATCGAGGTGGATTACGTCGGGTTCGACATCCCGGACGTCTGGATCGTCGGCTACGGGCTCGACTACGCGGAGGACTACCGGGCCCTGTCCTACATCGGGGTACTCGACCCGCCGCCGACCGCCTGAGCGTGGCCGAAGCGGACCCTGAAACACGGACGGGCCGGCACAAGCCGGCCCGTCGTGTCGTGGTCCTGCGTGGTAGCGGTTACCGCGCCGCCATCATCGAATCACGGCGCGCCTTGAACTCGCTCCCTGGCTTCCAGTTGGGCCAGGTGCGCTCGTTCGCAAGCCGGTAGCCGACCGCGAAGATGAGGTCGAGGTCCTGCACCGCCCCGTCGAGGTTCCAGCTCGGGTCGTACTCGTCGGCGGGCTTGTGGTACTGATCGGCGCGGTACCGGTCCGCCTGCTCCTTCGCCCACGCCTCGCCGTGCTCGATGTTGTCGATCCCCGCGTCGGGATAGAGAGCCGGGACGCCGGCCTTGGCGAAGTTGAAGTGGTCCGAGCGGTAGTACGATCCCGCCGACGGCGTCGGATCCGGCCGGATCGTGCGGCCCTGCGCCTTCACCGCGTCCGCGAGGTAGTCGTCCAGCTCGGACTGCCCCAGGCCGACCACGGTCACGTCGCGCGTGGGCCCGTAGACGTTGAGCACGTCCATGTTGATGGCCGCGACGGTGTGGTCGAGCGGGAACAGCGGGTTCATCGCGTAGTACGCCGACCCGAGGAGGCCCTGTTCCTCGGCGGTGACGGCGAGGAGGACGACCGAGCGCTCCGGCCGCGGCTCCACGGCCATGAAGGCCTTGGCCAGGAGCAGCAGCCCCGCCGTCCCGGTCGCGTTGTCCTGCGCGCCGTTGTAGATCTGGTCGCCGGTGAGCGTGGTATCCATGCCCAGGTGGTCCCAGTGGGCCATGTAGATCACATACTCGTCGGGATGGGTGCTGCCGGGCACCACCGCCGCGACGTTGCGAGAGGTGGACCGCCGAACGGTGTTGCGGATTGAGAACGAGGCCTGCAGCCGCAGCGGCACCGCCTTGAACTCGCGGGTGGCCGCGCGTGCCTTCAGTGCATCGAAGTCGAGCCGCGCCCGGTCGAACAGCGCCCTGGCCGTCTCGGCGGTGATCCAGCTCTCGACCGGCACCCGCGACATGTTGTTGTCCGCGCTGACGAGATCGAACTGCTCGCCCACGCGTCCGCCCTCGACCACGCCCCACGGGTAGGAGGCGGGCTCCGTCTCGTGGATGATGACCGCGGCGGCCGCTCCCTGCCGGGCCGCTTCCTCGTACTTGTAGGTCCACCGGCCGTAGTAGGTCATCGCGTCGCCGGTGAAGAGCTGCGGATCCTTGGTGGCGAACCCGGGATCGTTGACCAGCATGACCACGGTCTTGCCGCGCACGTCAAGGCCGGCGTAATCGTTCCAGTCGTACTCGGGAGCCACGATCCCGTACCCCACGAAAATCATGTCCGAGTTGCTCACGTCCACCGACTCCACGACCCGCTTGGTCCACGCGACAAAGTCCGGGCCCCAGGTGAACTGCGAGGTACCGCCGTCGCCGCGGACCGCGAACGAGACCCGGTCCGGCGTGATCGCGACGAGCGGAACATCCTGGAAGTAGCTGTCATGGTTGGCCGGCTTCAGCCCGAGTGCCTGAAACTCGCGCTCGAGATAGCTGACGGTGCGCTCCTCGCCCACGGACGCTGGGCTCCGCCCCTCGAACGAGTCCGCCGACAGGATCGCCGTGTGCTCCCGCAGGCCGGCGGCGGTGATCGCCTCGCGGGCCTCTGCGAGGGGATCCTCGCGCCGTTCGCAGGCCATGAATGTGACGGCCACGGCGACCGCCGCGACCCCCATGATCGTTCGTCTCACACAGTCCCCCTTGGCTCGAGCAATGCACGCACGCGGGTCCGGAACGCCGACAAAGATAAGCGAAGTGTCGGCGGGGCGAGCCTACGGCCGGAGACGGCCGTCGCGCCGCGGAGCACGCCTGCCACCGCCGACGCGGTACAGCAGGAGAACGCCCAGCACAGCGCCGAACATCAGCGGGAGCCGAACGTCGGCCTTGACGAGCCAGAGGAAGTGGAGCACCGCCAGTGCCCCGGCGGCGTACACCAGCCGGTGCAGGCGGCGCCAGCGCAGCGCGCCCAAGCGCTTGATCCACCCCTTGGTGGACGTGACGGCGAGCGGGATCAGCAGCACGAACCCCGAGAAGCCGAGCGTGATGTAGGGCCGCTTGCGGATGTCCTCCCACACCGCCACGGGTGAGAGGCCGAGGCCCGACAGGTAGGTCTGGTCCACCACGTAGGTGAGGAAGTGCAGCGAGGCATAGAAGAAGGCGAACAGCCCGAGCGGCCGGCGCAGCGTGGCCAGTGCCCCGAGTCCCGTCAGGTCGCGGGCGGGGGTCACGGTCAGGGTAGCGAGCAAGAGCACGAGGGCGGTGAGGCCGGTGCGGTGCGTGACCGTCTCGACGGGATTCGCGCCGAGGCCGTCGCTGAAACCGTCCTGCACTAGCACGGCGAGCGGTAACAGCGCCGCCACGAAGACGACGGGCTTGACGATACGGCGGACGATCTGGCCCTGCGTCACGGGGAGGTCAGAAGTCCCGCCGCAGATCCATCCCCCGGTACAGCGACGCGACCTGATCGCCGTAGCCATTGAACATCAGCGTGTCCCGCTTGCGGAGCTCACCGATCCGCCGTTCCCGGGCTTGACTCCACCGCGGATGGTCGACGGTCGGGTTCACGTTGGCGTAGAACCCGTACTCCCGCGGGGCAACCGCGTTCCACGTGGCCCGCGGCTGCTCGCGCACGAGCCGGATGCGCACGATCGACTTGATGTTCTTGAACCCGTACTTCCACGGGACCACCAGGCGAACGGGCGCACCGTTCTGGTTGGGAAGCGCCTTGCCGTACAGTCCGAGCGCGAGGATGGCGAGCGGGTGCATGGCTTCGTCGAGCCTGAGCCCCTCCACGTACGGCCACGGGAGGATATCGCGCCGCTGGCCCGGCATCTGCGCGGGATCGTAGAGCGTGGTGAACTCGACGAACTTGGCCTGCGATGTCGGCTCGACGGCGTTGAGCAGGTCCCGCAGGGGAAAGCCGAGCCACGGGATCACCATGGACCACGCCTCGACGCAGCGCAGGCGGTACACGCGCTCCTCGGGAGGATACATCCGCCACAGCTCGTCGATGTCGAAGGACCGAGGGCGCGTGACCTCTCCCTCCACCGCCACCGTCCACGGCCGCGTCTTGAGCGACCCGGCATGCTTCTCGGGATCGTCCTTACCGGTCCCGAACTCGTAGAAGTTGTTGTAGCTGATCACGTCCTTCAACGGCGTGAGCTTGTCGATCTGCCCGCCCGCGCGTGCACCTGCCGCCCAGACGCGACCGGGCAGCAGCGACGCCCCCGCCGCCACTGCCGCCAGCAGGCCCGCCTGCGCCAAGAACTCGCGCCGGCTCTCGTACACGCACTCGTCGGTAATCTCGCTCGCGGGAATGTCGTCGGGTCGCCGAATCAGCACACGGGCCTCCTCCACGGTTCGGGGGCGATCTACCCCTGAAACCACAGACCGCGGAGGGAGGTTCCCGGTGGCTCAGTCGAGAATCCGGGCACCGCCGACGGGCTGGCAGACGTGCAGCGCCGCCTCGATCCCGAAGCGGCGCCGATAGGCACCGGTCACCGCGTCGAGGAACGCCTCGCTCCCCTCGGTTCGGACCAGCGCCACCGCGCTGCCGCCGAACCCGGCGCCGGTCAGCCGCGCCCCCACGCACGCCGGGTGCTCGCGCGCCAGCTCGGTGATGCCGTCCAACTCGGGGCAGGACACCTCGTAGAGATCGCGCAGGCTCCAGTGGGAGTCGTCGAGCAGGCGGCCGCAGCGCTCCAGGTCGGCCGCCGCGAAGGCCGCGGCGAGGTCGTGCGGTCGGTGCGATTCGGCCACCACGTGCTGCGCGCGGGCCATGGTCTGCGGATCCAGGAGATCCACCGCCTCGACCAGCATGGCGCCGTCCACGTCCCGGAGCGCGCGAATCTCCGGATGGAGCCGCTGGATCACCGCCACGGCCGCCTCGCACGACGCGCGGCGCTCTCGATACCCGCTGTCGGCGAGCTGGCGCTCGACGCCCGTGTCCATCACGACCACCGCGAGGGTGCCGGGGATCGGCACGGCCACCGTCTCCAGCGAGCGGCAGTCGATGAGCACGGCCGAACCCGCCCGCGCCGCGCTCACCGCCAGCTGGTCCATGATTCCGCACGGCACGCCGACGTAGGCGTTCTCGGCGCGCTGACCGAGCCGCGCGGCCGCACTCGGATCCCACGCGCCGCCGGCGGCCGCGACGAAGGCCCGCGCCATCGCGAGCTCCAGCGCGGCGGACGAGGAGAGGCCCGAGCGGGGCGGCAAATCCGCCGCGATGGCGACATCGATCCCCGGCACCGCGAGCCCGCCATCCGCAAGTGCCCACGCCACGCCGGCAACGTAGTCGCTCCAGTGCCCGTCTCCCCGCGGCGCCCCGACCGGCAGCGGCAGCTCCAGAGTCTCGGCGAAGCGCGCCGCGTGCACCCGAACCTTCGCGGCGCCGTTCGGCGTGAACGCCGCCGTCACGTAGCGGTCGATCGCCATCGGCAGAACGAAACCGTCGTTGTAGTCGGTGTGCTCGCCGATCAGGTTCACGCGCCCCGGCGCGACGGCGACGGCTACCGCGGCGTCCGAGCCGAAGAGGCGCCGGTGGGCGGCGATTGCATCGGAAACCGTCGGGTGACGCCACATCGGGTCGGTGTTCGTACGGCTGCTCACGGAGACGGCCTCCCTCCTGGGACGGGTATGGTGATGGTGATCGTCGTTCCGCGGCCGGGCTCGCTCTCGAGGGCGATCGTCCCCCCCCACGACTCTACCAGGCGGCGGCAGATCGCCAAGCCGAGTCCCGTCCCGCTCGTGGTCGTCGAAAAGTGGGGCTCGAACACCCGCGGCACGTCTTCGGCCGGAATGCCCCGGCCGTCATCGGCGACCGCCATGACGGCAGCCGCGTCCGCGGCCTGGACCACGAGGTCCACACGGCTTGCCCCAGCGTCGCGCGCGTTCTCGACCAGGTTGATGAGCACTTCCTTCACTTCGTCCTTGCGCACCAGGGCCATCACGGGCCCGTCCGCCCGCACGGCCACCTGAGTCTCACCGGCGATCGCATAGAGCGCGGCGGCATCGCCCGCAAGCACGACCAGATCCGCCATGCTCAGGGGTCCAGCCTCCGTGGGCGGCGCTCCGAAACGCGCGAACGCCCGTGCGATGGCATCGAGTCGCTCGATCTCGGCCAGGATCTGTTGAGAGGTCTGCTGCAGGGTGGCGTCGAAGTCGGCGCTCCCGTGCCGGCGGGCGCGCTGCAGG
>Ga0055464_10000101_pt1 | contig 11922 bp, 13 predicted proteins | sample Joice_ThreeSqC_D_FD_57690 | JGI IMG/M metagenome (GOLD analysis project Ga0055464, IMG submission 57690) | Wetland microbial communities from San Francisco Bay, California, USA, that impact long-term carbon sequestration - Joice_ThreeSqC_D2 | ecosystem: Environmental > Aquatic > Marine >...
GGATTCAGCAGTTTTGATGTTTTCGAGTATTTGCTTTTCCTGGTTCATCCCTGACAAAACGAGGGTTACTTCAGGATGATTCCAAACCCATCGCAGCCCCCATTCAGCAGGAGTCCGCTTAATTGGCACTGCATCGTAGATTTTTTGGGCTTCAACTGGCAATTTGTTGGCTAAGCTGCCGCCTCGCAACGGCTCCATAACCATAACCGCGAGTTTTTTGGAAGCCGCATACTTTAGGCCTTCAGTGCCAGCCTGTAATTTCTCGTCAAGAAAGTTGTATTGGATTTGGCACATAGTCCAATCGTTGGCTTCTATGATTTCTTTGAAGGTTGAAATGGAACCGTGGAATGAGAAGCCCATGTTAGCGATTTTGCCTTCTTTTTTGGCTTTTTCAAGGAATTTTAGAGCTCCGAACCTTTGCATTTTTTTCCAGAACTCTGCCTCAAGTCCATGCAGCAGGTAATAGTCTATGTGGTCGGTTTGGAGTTTTTGAAGCTGTGTATTTAACATTTTTTCCATATCTTCAGCTTTATGAAGCATGAAGGGTGTAAGTTTAGTGGCGATTTTTACTTTGTTTCGGTAACCGTCAAGTAACGCTTTTCCCAGTATTTTTTCGCTTTCGCCCATATGGTAGGGTGGAGCAGAATCAACATAGTTTACGCCGTTTTCTATGGCTAAGCGGATTTGTTTGATGGCGCGTTCTTCATCAACAACTTGTTCTTTCATGGGGAGACGCATACATCCGAATCCGAGAACAGATAGTTTGTCGCCGTTTTTTGGAACAATCCTGTATTGCATATTCTACACTCCGTCTAACCAAAAACACATTTTATTGACTGAGTAGTCAACATAAAATATTTTTACCTTTAAACCTTACCGAATCTACTTGCGAAAATCTTAAATTTTCAGTTTGCATTTTTTCTCAAAAATATCTTTCCACGGATTACTATTCCGCTTGGCTACACTAAAAATAGTGTAATCAGAAGGAGTTATGCCTTTTTTTACTTCGCTCCATTCCATCGGCGTAGAAACTGTTGCGTTTGGAGTAGACCTCAAACTATATGGTATTACCATGGTTCGCATCGGAGAATTCTGAAGGTAATCAGCGAAAACTTTTCCCGGTTTTTTGGTATCTTTGAATTCGGAAACAACCAAATCGTTTTCTTTAGCTAATTCGATTCCTATGCTGTGAACGAAAGCGCGGGTTTTCTCAAACGAGTGTTCAGGAAAGATGGGGATCACAACATGCAAGCCTTTTTTGCCTGAAGTTTTGACAAAGGGTGTTAGCCCAAGCTCTAAGAGTTTGTCTTTTAGAAGCAAAGCAACTTCGGCTGCGTCACTTAATGTTGCAGGCGGTTCAGGGTCTACGTCAAAAAAGAGCAGGTCTGGTTTGTTCAAGTCTTCCGTAGTGGAAAATGGCATGTGAATTTCGATTGAAGCCAAGTTTGCAAGCCAGATTAAGGTGTCTAGGTCATTGCAAACTATGTAGGCTACGTCTCGTTTGGATGCTGGAGAATAGATGCTTTTGGTCTTTACCCATTTTGGTGTGCCTTGGGGAGCGTTCTTTTCGTAAAACCTTACTTTTTTGTGATCTACTCCATCGGGATAACGAGTTAAAACTAGAGGTCGATTAGCGATGATTGGAAGAATTTTTGGAGCCATTTTGATATAGTGTTCGATTACTTGGGCCTTGGTTACTTTGATTTCTGGGTAGAATGTTTTATTCAAGTTTTTTAAGCCAACTTTAGTTAAGTGTTTGAGTTCTTCCATAAGGTGCGCTCCAAAAATTGGGGTTTAGAATATTTTATGTGCAGTCAACTTCTTTTGCTTTTTGGAGAAAAAAATTTTTAAAAGTGTATAAAAGTAATCTTTTCCTTACAAAAAGTGTTTTTTTTACAGTTACATCTATATACTCAGCACAATAGTATTAAATTGCAGAATTTAATCAAGAAAAAGTAAATTTTACTAGCTACAGTTTGCTTTTTTCGAGATGATTCGCTAAAAATAAATGGAGAAATAAGATAACATTATGAAACCAAAAAAGCCGACCTTAGAAGATCAACTCGCATTTATCTCAGCCCAAAACGATATTTATCCAACTGAGCTCTTCCAAGCTTTAGTTTCATCAAAAGAAGAAGGCAAAACAGCAGTAGCAAACTTAACAATAGAATATAGAGGAAACATTAACGATCAAGCTATCTTCCTCATAAAGAAAGACGACAAAGTCGTTGCACAATTCAGAGTCCCAGAAGAAACACTATCAAGAAAAGACGTTTCTTTTGACAACTGGATGGATACAAGCAGGATACGCAAAGAAATCGCCAAACAAAACCCATTGCCCTCGCATCTAAAAATCGAGGATTTGCGGGTTGGAATGAAAAAAATAAACTTAAACCTGGAAGTTTTAGAGACCGCCGAACCAGCAAGGGTTCACACTCAGTTTAGGGACAATGCAATCGTTTCAAATGCAGTTGTTGGAGATGAAACTGGAAAGATTCTGTTGTGCCTCTGGGATCAACAAATTAACTCTGTTGCTACAGGCGATTTCATAGAGGTCAAAAATGCACACGTTGCCATGTTTAAAGGCGAAAAACAATTGCGACTGGGCAAAAACGGAACAATCACTGTTCTTGAAAAACCACTCAGCAACTAATCCAGCTTTCTTTTTTGAAGTTTTTTTGACTTAATCTTTTTGGTATTAAATAATTTGAAAGCAGCATAATCCTTTAGCTCTTGACAAAAAAAAGTACACGCAATGGACAACCGATTTTTTTGAAACTTTAACTTATTGCCTAAATAGAAGTGGGATTTTTGAAGTAAAAAAAGGAAGATTAGACATATTTCTTGTCGTTATAGCAGTACCATCGTTGGTATTGAGGTATCCACGTTAATGGTTTGCCGCATGTTGGACATGTTGGTTGAGTTGTTTGTTCTTGTTGAGGGGCTTGAGTTTGTTGAAGGGGCTGATGAGTCCTAACAGATTCAGCTACTGGTTTTAAGACTATGAAATCGCAGGCAGCTTGAACCTCGTCCCAGCCAATAGTTTGAACTTCTCCGTCTTTTTTCTCAATCGTTATTGAGATTCCCATTTTTCCAATGGCGAAAACGACGTCTTTGACTTTTCCAACTAATTGTCCTTTTGCGTTTATGACTTGCATAGAAATTAGTTCATCGCGGGTTAATGGTTTGTCGGTTCCTTCCATTTCAGGTTCACTTCTGATCTGAATAGCTGTTTCTTGTTTAAAGTTTTTTCGTTTCTTGCTAGAACCAAATTTGTCTATTGTAGCGGAATTTCCCAGTAGCTGATTATGTCGCCTTTCACCCATTTGCCGCCTAAACTTCGCACAACTTCGTTTATGTCATCCCATTCAGTTTTTAAAAAAGTCACGGGCTTAACTATGACATAATCGTCTTTTACAGAGAAGTTGAGTAGTTTCTGTTGATCTGGAGTAAACTCGTTTTCCATTTTCGATGCATATCGACTTAATGGTGGCTTAGTAGGTCTGGGGATTAGTGGTTTGCTTTCCTCCAAAACTTCGGTTTTGACTGTTATTGTAGGCTTGGGCATAAGTTCAGGTTCTGAGGCTGAGAGGGTAAGTTCAGGAATCGGAATTGATTCAGCTACGTCAGCAAAACTGTCACTTCTTACAACAAGTAATATTTGTTTTGCAAACAAGTCCATTTTTGCACTCAATATTTCAGCATCATTTGGTAGATTTTGGGCAAAAGAGGCTTGTTTTGCCTTTAGTAGAGAGATTAAATATTCAGGCGTTAACTTTATGATTCTCAGTTTCATGATAATTTCTGGTTTGTTTTTAGGGGAGCGCATAACTTAAAAGTATTGGACAGAAATTTGGCTAAAGAAAAGGAAGAAAAAAGGTGTTAGTTTTAGTTTTTTTGGCGGTTTCGCCAGTCGGCAAAGTTACCTACGTACATGCCCCATGCTTTTAATTTTGGTGAAATAGCTCTTATCAAAGCTGGGCAAGCAATAATGGCTATAGGCAAGTTCAATACAAAGGTTCCCGGCAAAAGAGGCCAAGCGATTTCTGCAGGCAAAAGACCAACAAGTGTAAATTGCCATAATATTGCGACCGTTCCTGCGAATAATGTTAAGGCGTAGATGCTTGAGAGTATTGTTATGCCTTTTGCTGAGTTGGCTTTGGAAGCAATTTTTGGGATAAGCAGCCAGTTTAGGCCATAAATTACTATTGCAGTCGTTACTTCAACCCAAGCTAGATGCAAAGGTAAACCTTCAACGTAAACTCCGCCTATGAAGGCGCCGATCATGCTTCCTACTAGACCGCTCCATCCAAACCAGAGTGGAAAGACTCCGAGAAGAATTATTGGAAGGTATAGAACAGTGAAGTTGGGTACGGGTGTTGCAAATGATAGGAAAAAGAATACTGCGTATAGTGCAGCTGATATGGCGATGATTGAGGCACGTTTTGCGCTGCTTTGTTTTTGAATCATTTATTTTCAATCCTGTTTGACGCTTCAAAGCATGAAATACATAAAAGCATTTCCCAGTGTATTACAAATGTAATACATTAACCTTGGGAAGTACCCGACAACCAAATATAAAAGATTCAACCAAATCACTTAATCAAAAAGAACCAACCCAGAGAAAACACCCTTGAATCAAACATTAACCAAGAAGATCCTCATAGTTACAATAGTCTTGCTCATCACCCTAAACCTATACACACTAATCACTGCATACCCTGAAACTTATACACCGAGCCCAGGAATAAACACCGCAGGCGACATACTATCCAAAGACTTCTCTGCCTACTACATCGGCGCGTGGAGGTTTTGGAACAACCCGTCACAAATTTACCATTTCGGCGCACTAGGTGGGAATGAACCAGTTACGCCACCGCAGCCTGAAGCCTACAAGTATCTACCCTCTTTTTTGCTCCTTGTTTCCCCATTTCTTATGTTAGATTACCAACAAGCCCTAACAGCTTTTGACATCATTCAATTCTTGCTATTGCCCTTGATGGCTTACATGCTCTACAAAATACTTAGAGACAAACATCTGGCAGCAAATGTTGTGGTTATGACTATTGCTCTGTTACTACCTCTTCCTGGAACGCAATGGGGGTTATTTCCAAGTTATTATTGGCAATGGGGTGAAGGACAAGCCAAAGTCTTCCTAACATTTTTGCTTCTGCTTAGCTTCTATCTTGGCAAAAGAGACAGACCCGTCTTGTCAGGCATAGCTTTCGCCTTTGGATTTTTTGATCCCCGATTTGGGCTACTTGCAATCCCGCTTTACTTAATGTATAATCGACGAAACCTTAAACTTGCAGCTGCCAGCGCAATAGTCTTTTTGGGTTTGTCTAATTTGATTCTTTTTTACCCAGGGCTGGGAAGCAGTTTCATAGGAATGGCTTTCAACAACGCTGTTGCCACGCCACTGTATTATTACTCCTTGATTCCATTCTTGACTTTGATTGCGCTTATAGCAGTTAATTTCAAAGAATTGGTCGCAACGTTTGATTACAAAGGTGTATTCGCTAACTTCACAAAACCTTCAAGAAAATAGGTCGTTTTTGTCAGGGAAATCGAAAGCTTGGATTAATCAATTTGTGAATAGATTGTAAAAAAATGTTTGTCTCATCAGTCAAAAGAAGGTTAAATGTGTTGGTTTATCAACTTTACAGTGTCTATAACGGTTAAGTCGAATTTGCATTTTGGACAAGTTTTCAGAATTTCATTTTTCCCGCCCAGTTTTAGTGGTTCTCCACAATGACAGCAATAGTAGGTTAGGATTTGTCCCCTTCTAGATAATTGCTCTAAGAGTACATCGATGTCGGTTTCCGGAAGGTTTTGTTTTTTGATTTTTTTGCGCGTTTCTTCTGCTTTTTCTGGCATTCCTATTTTAGCGTATTCCTCGGCTGCATCCTCAAAGCGTCCAGTCATCTCGAACTTTTTGATCCTTGCTTTAGCTACATTGGCTGGGTCGGGATCGTTAGTGAAATATTCGCATTTTAAGTTCTGTAGATAAGGTTCCTCAAGTTCGGTACCAAAGAGTTCACAAGAGTCTATATTGAAGAAAACGCAGGCTAAACAACTGTTCTTTTTATAAGCGGCATCTAGTGCATTGTAACAGTTAGGACAAACTTCCACTTTCTTACCATCTTTAACAGTGTTTAATGGTATACCACGGAAACTTTCATCACAAACTTGACATTGGGATTTCATTGTTCTCAAGAGGCTCTGTGAGTCATCATTTATTTGGGTTTCTCAAGAACAAGCAAAATTACCCTTTTGTTGAAGACAAGTTATATTTGAAACCTAAGAGACTATAAAATTTATGAAATTTCCTTTCAGACAAACCGTGAAAGTAACATTCTGACAAGGTGCAATTATTAAAAATGCATCGAGCTATGCAATTTTTTGCAAACAAAATTTAAATAACTATTAATTTATAAATTCTTATTGAAATTTTGTGTTTTATTGCAGAAGAGGCGAGTGTTAATTGGATATTGAACAAGGAAGAATAAGTCGAATTCATGATTATTCTATGAATTTTGATTACTTAAAATCGAGGTTGACTGAGTTACGTGAAAATCATCCTTCAGGGGTAATAATTCCACTCATTGAAAGTGATCTTGAAACGCCCGCAATCGAAAAAATAATTGACGGGTTAAACAAATGCGATTACCTAAAAAAAACATACATTGCTTTATCTGCAAACACTGAAAACGGGTACGATAAAGCAGTCAACTCTTTCTCTAAGTTAGAAGGTCCACATGATATAGTGTGGTGCAATAATCAAAATGTAGCAAATGTTTTGGGTGAACTAAGAAAAAAAGGGCTTGATGTCACTAATTTACAAGGAAAAGGAAAAGATCTTTGGATAGCGCTTGGAATCGCGTCACTTGAACTTCAAGCAATCGCAATTCATGATGCGGATATAACAACTTACTCAGAGCTGTTACCGACCAAGCTTCTTTATTCAGTGGTTGAACCACGATTAGATTTTTGGTTTGCTAAAGGCTACTACGCGCGAATCAGTCTTGAAAAAAGGTTAATCTATGGAAGGATATACCGTTTATTCATTAATCCATTACTGGAAGCGCTCCATAAGAAAATGCCCCAAAAATCGGCATTCGTTCGTTACTTGCAATCTTTTAGATATACACTTTCAGGTGAAATGGCAATATTTACTGATATAGCATTGAATCTGAGAATTCCAAGCGGTTGGGGTTTAGAAATAGGGATCCTATCTGAGCTCTACAGGAACGCTTCAAGCAAACGGATATGTGAGGTTGATCTGGGTTTCTTTGACCATAAGCACAAACCAATTGACCCCGATGCATTGATAAAAACTGCTGAAACAAGTTTGATTACGTTGCTTAGAACCTTAACAGAAACCGAAGCAATTAACATATCTAACTCATCACTTTTGAGCCTTCAAGTTACTTATCGAAGGTTTGCGCAGGATAGAATTCGTCAATATTATGCTGATGCGATATGTAATGACTTAAATTATGATAGGCATGCAGAAGAAACGTGTGTGGAACTATTATCGGATGCGATAATTACTGCTGGACAACAGTATATGAAATGCCCCACTGGCGCCCAGTTGCCTGATTGGCTCCGAACATTGTCGGCAATGAGTGATGCACGACAGAAACTAAGAGATGCCGCGATTCAAAAATGATCTCTTCAAAAATAGTAATCTTTAGTGACATTGATGGAACCGTCATCGATGACAATTATAGTTTAAGAGAAACTGAAATCATCATTTCTGAAATATTAGAAAAACAAGTTAATTTCGTTCTATGTAGCAGTAAAACGAGAGCAGAAATAGAATATTATAGAAACCAATTAGGCATAAAAGATCCCTTCATTTCAGAGAACGGCGCGGCGATCTTTATTCCGAAGGGGTACTTTGATTTTTCTTATGATTACTCGAAACAAACCAGCGAGTTTGACGTTATAGAATTAGGCTTGGCTTATTCAGAAATTAGAGAACAAATTAGGGTAATAGAAGAAAAAGGGTCTTTTAAGATAGTTGGTTTTGGGGATATGACTGCGGAGGAAGTTTCGAAAGGCACTGGACTTCCCCTCGATCTAGCAATGCTGGCTAAGCAAAGAGAGTATAGTGAGCCTTGCATCATTTACGGGAAAAATGAAGAGGAGTTCTCCGGTTTACTACGAAACGAAGGTTTGCGTTATGAAAAAGGAAAAAAATACTACAACCTAATTGGAATTCATGATAAAGGAAAAGCTGTTGCACGTCTTAAGGATCTTTATGTTTCTAAGTTTGGAGCGATCAAGAGTTTCGCTGTAGGTAACGATAGAAATGATATTTCGATGTTAAAGATTTCAGATTGTTCCTTTTTTGTTGAAAAAGAGCAAAGCCTTAAGACTGTCTGGACTCGTGTTTACAGCAGCCTATAAATACGATCTTCAACTTTCGAATTGGTTAATTAAAATGTTTTTTTGTAAATGTGAGAGACAACTTTTCTTCCTTATTTCGGTGGTTCGTTTATGACTAGAATAATTTTTTCTACAGTGGAATCGCATATTTTTCGGATTCCTCTTTTTCCTCGTTCATAAGTAATGTTGATTAAGCCTAGATCTTCTAGGGCGCGAACTTGCTCACTTATGTAGGCTTCGCTTAATCCTATTTTCTTGGCTATCGTTGTAATGTCTAAACGTTCCGTTGATAATATTTGAAGCATCAAGAAAGTTGTAGTGTTTAGCGCTTCAGCTAGGGTCAGCGCTTTTTCTCCAGACACTATTACTTCTTTGGGAGATGGCAGAGTTTCACCGGCAACCAATATACTTTCCAGTTGTATTAATCGATTACTCTTTTTCGTAAAGAAATTAATTATATTTTGACTATTTTACAACAATAAGCATTTAGTCAAAAGTTCTCGAATACTTTTTTATTTTTGACTTGCGAATCATTTTTAAAAAATGGGTGCATAAGAATCGTGACAAAAGACTTTGGGATTGCCAATGAGTGAAAATCAATCAGCATTATCTTTAGATGCACACATTTATCTCCACGATATAGAAAGAGCAGATATTTTGGTTGGGATTCCAGCGTTCAATAATGTACTTACAGCTAGCTATGTCCTCTCTCAAGTGGTCAAAGGATTAGACACATACTTTCCAACATTGAGATCAGTAATTTTTGTTTCAGATGGAAACTCAAACGATGACACCCTAACTTCTGTCAAGAAGATTAACTTGCCTTCGGAAGTTAAGCTAATTCCAGCTATTTATATGGGGCTTTCAGGCAAAGGAACAGCGGTTAGAGCAATATTTGAAGCAGCGACTCATCTGAAAGTTAAGAGCGTTGCGCTTGTCGATTCAGATTTACGTAGCATAACTCCTGAATGGATGAAAATGTTAATTACGCCTACCTTGGGTGGAACAGGTTTTGTGGCTCCTTACTACAATCGTCGCAAGTATGATGGAACAATAACTAACTTCTTGTGCTATCCAGTGACGACAAGCTTGTTTGGTAAGGATATAAGACAACCTATAGGTGGCGACTTCGGATTATCAATAGATTTAGTGCAAGACCTGTTAGACTCCCCGATCTGGAAAAATCCGGATGTTTACCGTTTTGGAATAGACATCTTTGAGACTTGTACTGCGTTAGCGAAGGGGTATGAGGTCAAAGAAGCCTTCTTGGGGGTAAAGAACCATGATGCCAAAGATCCATCCAGTCAGTTAGCATCAATGTTTAGACAAGTCATGAATGTTATGTTTAGCTGTATTGAATATTATGAACCAGTATGGAAGGACACAAAGGGCGTTTCTAAGGTCGAAATGTTTGGTGAATCTAAAAATAGCTCTACACCCGAACCCATCCCAGTCTCTTTACCTGAAACAATTGAAGCTTTCAGAAGCAAGTATGACCAGTACAAAATCTTCTACCAATCATTTCTAGAACAGAAAATTCAAGAAAAGTTTGAGGAAATAAAGCAAATAGAAACCTGTTCGGTTGATTTTTCTTCGGAAATTTGGGCTAAAACAGTCTATTCGTTTATTGCTGAATTCCATCAGAACCCCAGCTATGGAAAAGACAAACTCATCGATGCATTGCGTGTGCTTTGGATCGGCAGAGTTGCCGTTTTCTTAAAAGAAACTGCGGATCTAACCAGAGAGGAAGCGGAGCTTAAAATAGCGGAAGAAGCAAAGGTATTCCAAGATTTGAAAGGTTACCTTATCGCGAAATACTAGATTTTTATTTTTAAAGCACAAATAGCTCTACTTTTTACCTTTTTTCATGTTAGTGATAATAGTATTTTAGAAATGTCTTACCAATTCAATCATTTGTTAGATACTTGTTGCTCTGGCTTTTTTCAAACATAAGTTATTGTCTAGTAGCTCTGTTTTAGGAAAAATTCTTAAGCTATTAAAAGTAAAATTTGAGTTGATAGGAAAATCAACATGTCTCAAGAAGAAGAACACTATCAGACTTTTGTAAATTTAGGGCTTACTTATCTTCAAGCAAAAGTGTATGTAACATTACTCAGACTGGGAGATGTTGGAACGGAGGTAAGAAAAATCGCCAGTGCCTCAGCGATTGCTCGTCAAGATGTGTACAGAATTTTACCTGTGCTTCAAAAAATGGGGCTTGTAGAGAAAGTTGTTGCAATTCCTACAATCTATAGACCTATACCATTGGAAGAGGGAATTTCTAAATTAATGAAAAAGAGGACTAAAGAGTATCAAGATGTTCAAAAGAAAGCAAAGTTTCTTTTAGAGAATTTCGTGGCTCCAGAAGTAGAACCTAAAGAGGATTCATCACAATTCGTTATTACGTCCGAGAGATCTCTTTTTCTGAAAAGAGTCAGAGAAGATACCGCTAAAACAGAATCATCTATAGATATTATTTACGGTGATGAAAGGTTAAGGACAATTGTATTTCATACGTTTGATGAGTTTCAGAAAGCAAGCGCAAGAGGGATAAAGATACGAGCGATAACGTACAAAACGGAGGAGGAGCCATTAGATAAAAATCTCCAAATTTTGTCAAGCAAAGCTACCTTTGACCTTCGATTTATCAACAGAGACATTCCAGTTGGTTTAGTTATTTTTGATAATACAAAAGTGAATATTCGTACAATGCATAGCATAGTTCCTAGTTTATGGACAAATAACGGTAATGTCGTTAGATTGTCTAAATTCTATTTTGACTGTTTATGGGAAATGTAAACAGTTGCAGTTAAGTGCTTCTTACTGGAAAAATAACGTAAATTTTTTGGGTAAATCATATTTAAAGTTGGCAGTTAAACTAATTATTAGTTTTATTGAATGTCGAAGGCATAAACTAAATACTTAAGAAAGATTACGTTTTGTCTATGGGATACCAGCCGCGGAAAAAGCTGTCAAGAGACGCAATTCATCAGTACAGAAAGCCTCTTCGGGAAAAAAGCAAAAATAGAAAATGTGTCCGTAACCTTCATGGAAGTCCGCCGGCTGAAAAGGCACAAATTTTTACTGAAAAAGAAATTTCGGAGGCAACCCTCAGGCGATTACATACCTTAGGAAGTCAAAAATTTGGTTCTTCTCCATTCAGTGAGCATTTTAACCGCTGGTTGATGAATGTATCCATCGTGCTAGATGAGTTTCAGGCGCACCCAAATATAAATGTGGACAAACAATTCGTAACGGAATGTACTCAAACGCTCGCCACCATTAATTTTCAACTTAAAGCAAGACATCGCCAAGAAACTTCGCTTGATCAGGAACTAAAAAATTTGGCATATTACAGAGAACGCCTAAAACAAATCAATACAGAATATTCAATCGAGGCTTCAAAGATTAAGGGTCAAAAAAATAGAGAAGTCAGGCGTCTTAACAGCAGCATAAATCGTTTAAAAAGAGAACAAGACGAAGTTATTCGGATGAAAACGGGTCTTTTTCGAAGCGTCTCAAAGAAAG
>Ga0055464_10000102_pt1 | contig 11816 bp, 10 predicted proteins | sample Joice_ThreeSqC_D_FD_57690 | JGI IMG/M metagenome (GOLD analysis project Ga0055464, IMG submission 57690) | Wetland microbial communities from San Francisco Bay, California, USA, that impact long-term carbon sequestration - Joice_ThreeSqC_D2 | ecosystem: Environmental > Aquatic > Marine >...
AAACCGCCACAGCGGCCGGACGCGCACCACACGATAGTGCGTGATGCGGAACACCCCGAGCGAGAGGTACGTGCCTACCGCCACGACCGTCCCGCCTGCAGGGAGTGCCGTATCGGCCCGGATCCGGAGCGTGCCGCCGCACCCGTCCCTGCTGTGCCGCACCGACGCCGACGTCACGCCGCTCTTCCCCGGGGCATCGTGGATGACGAGCACCGCCGCGGCGCGCCCCGGCGTCCATCGGTTGCGGCACGCCCCACGCTCGAGTCCGGCACGCAGCGTTCCGGCCAGCATCCCGACTGCGCCCGCCGCCACGAGCACACCCCACCAGCGGCCCCGGAGCGCCATCCAGGCGGCGGCGGGGCCGAGTATCCAGAACGCGCCGAACGGAACGAAAAATGAAAGGCCGGTCCAGAGACCGGCCCCGAATGCCAGCGCGAGCTGTGCGATCGGCGGCATAGTCATGCGCGCCGCCGGCCGAGCACGGGGAGTGCCCGCTCAGAACACGATGGCGAGCCCCCCGACCGCCGCCTCGGGTACGCCCGTGAAGGTTGCACCGGACGTGCCGACGAGCCGCACGCGCCGGTACGTGCCGATCCACGTCTCCGGACCGTCCACGAGCACCACCTTGTTGGCCCGCGTCCGCGCCTGCAGGCGCTCGCCGCGCCGCGCCACCTTCTCCACCAGCACTTCGTGCGTCGTGCCCACGAGCCGACGATTGCGACGGCGGGCAACATCACGGACCGTGGCGATGAGGCGCTCGAGCCGCTCGCCCGCGACCGCGTCGGGTACCGGATCGGGCAGGTGGAGCGCACCGGTGCCGTCGCGCGGCGAATAGCGGAATGTGAAGGCGTCGTCAAACCCGACTTCGCGCACCAGGCTCTCGGTCGCGAGGAAGTCCTTCCCGGACTCCCCGGGAAAGCCAACGATGATATCCGTGGTGATCGCCAGGTCCGGGATGGCCCGGCGCAGGCGCGCCACGCACGCGAGGTACCCCTCCCGGTCGTACCGGCGGCCCATCCGCTTGAGCAACCGCGACGAGCCGCTCTGCACGGGCAGGTGGACGTGCTCGCACACGGCGGCCACGTCGGCCATCGCCTCGATGGTCCGGTCGGTGAAGTCGTTCGGGTAGGGACTCGTGAATCGGACACGGCGGATTCCCGGGACTGCGCCCACGCGCCGCAGTAGGTCCGCGAAATCGTGGACACCGTCGTGGTAGCTGTTCACCGTCTGGCCGAGGAGCGTCACCTCGGAAACCCCGGTGGCCGCGAGCCCCTCGACCTCGCGGGCGACGTCCTCCAGTTTGCGGCTCCGCTCCCGGCCCCGTGTCATCGGAACGATGCAGAACGTGCACCGATAATCGCAGCCGCGCTGGACGGTGACGAACGCACTCGGCTGTCCCGATTCGCGTTGCGAGGGGACGTCCTCGTAGTGCTCCCACGACTTGAACGCGACGTCGGCGACCCGGGCTCCCCCCGCGGCGCCCGCAATCAGGTCGGGAAGGCCACGGTAGCCGTCCGGTCCCACGACGAGATCGACGTACGGCGCCTGGTCGAGGAGGCGCTCCCCGAGCCGCTGCGCCATGCAGCCCACGATTCCGAGAACCACGCCCTCACGCTTGTGCCGTTTCAGCTCCCCCATGCGGCCGACGACGCGCTGCTCGGCGTTGTCCCGCACGGCGCAGGTGTTGACGAGCATCACATCGGCCTGCGCGGGATCGTCGGTGCGCACGTAGCCGTCCCGCGCGAGCTGACCGAGGATGAGCTCGGTGTCCGCCACGTTCATCTGGCAGCCGTACGTCTCCACGTACACGCGGCGCGTCACGCCACGTGCTCCCGGTGTGCGCGCAGCGAGCCGTCCGGCTCGCGGGCGAGCAGCGCTGCAAACCGGGGGGGCGCGGCCGTCGTGGCCGGCCACCGGACACTCAGGAAATCCTCGGTGATCCCCTCGTACCAGCCCGCCGTCCGGCTCAGCGTCACGACGTCGGCGGCGGATGCGTCGCGACGGAGCGCATACCGCTCGGCCTTGCGCCGGACCAGATCGCGCAGCGCCGCCGAGCGCTCGCGCACCACCGCGGGCTCGAGCGGAGGACCGAGGCGCGCGGCGGCGGTGGCAGGACGCTCGGAGTAGGGAAACACGTGGAGGTAGGTGAACGGCAGGTGCTCCACCACCGCACACGTCGCCGCGAAGTCGGCATCGCTCTCGCCGGGAAAGCCCACCATGACATCCGCGCCGAGCCCGAAGACGGGGAGCGCGGCGGCGAGCGTCTCGACCCGTTGCCGATAGTCGCCGGCGGTGTACCAGTGCCGCCCCATCCGCCTGAGGACGGCGTCGCTCCCCGACTGCAACGGTGCGTGGAGATGGGGCGCAAGTCGTTCGGGTGCGCCGGTCATGAGCCGAGCCAAGCGGTCATCGACTTCGGTCGCCTCCACCGAGGACAGCCGGAACCGCACGTCAGGCACCTGCTCCGCGAGGCACTCCACCAGGTGGCCGAGGGTGCAGTCGCCACCGAGATCCCGGCCCCACGTGCCAATGTGCACCCCCGTGAGGACGATCTCGGCGTGGTGGGCGGCGAGCGCCCCCGCCTCGGGAACCAGGTCCTCCAGGGTACGCGACCGGTTGGCGCCGCGCGCCCGAGTCGTTGCGCAGAACGTGCAGTGCTCGTCACACCCGTCCTGGATCTTGAGCCACGCGCGGGTCCCGCGCTGAAAGCGGCGCAGGCCGACCGGCACGTCGGCGGCGGGGAGCGCCAGCCGATGCAGCACCTCGCGCGGCTCGCTCCCCCCCAGGACGGCGGTGACGCCGGGAAGTGCCGCGAGCGGGCCGTCGTCCAGCGCCGCGGCGCACCCCACGATCACGGTGCGGATGCGCGGCTGCCGCCGGGCGATCTTGCGCACGAACCCTCGCAGTTTCCCCTCGCCCACGTGCGTCACCGTGCAGGAATTGACGACCGCGGCGTCTGCGTGCTCGGGATCCTCGACGATCGTCGCGCCTGCGGCCTCGAGGGCCTGTCGCAGGACCTCGGAGTCGTACTGGTTTGCCTTGCAGCCGAAGGTGTGAAGGAGGACCCGCGTCATGGACGGAGCGTGAGGCCGAGTGCGAGCTGCCACGCCCGCTCGGTCGCACCGCCACCGTCACGCACGACTCGCTCGAGCGAGAACTCGAAGGAGGCGCGGCTGGACGCGAACACTACGCCGGAGCCGGCGCTGAGGCCGATCTCCCTCGGCTGGTCCGCGTTCGGGCTGAAGGGCAGCTGTGCGTACCGGAACCCGAGGCGCAGGGGGAACCGGCCCGCCCCAACATCCGGCCCGCCGATTTCGAGCCCCGAGCCCAACTCCCAGGTGTCGAACACGGTGAGGGTGGTCCACTCCGGGACGTCGCCCTGCGCGACGGACCAGGAGCGGTGCTGGGCCGAGACGGAGAGGCGCAGCATCCTCACGGGCGCGAGGATCGCACCCGCGGACACGGACCAGGGAAGCTGGACCTCGAGCGCGGGCAGCAGGGCATCGTTGACGCTGAGACGGGAATCGCGGCGCACGGCGGCCCCCACCCGGAGGATCCGGAGCGGGGTCGTGACCACGCCGAACGAGAGCCCCCATCCGGCGTAATCGACGTCCCCCCGCTGCGACACCGAGATGTAGACCGGATCGCTGAACGTGCGCTGGAGCTGCTCGCGGGTGGAGCCGGACAGGATGTGCACCCCGGCACCGACCTGGAACCGAGGCCCGAACGACCAGCCGAGCGCCAATCGGATGTCGGCGATGCCGCCGTCGGACTTGAGCCGGTCCTTCGTTTCGACGTCGACCCCGCGGATCGATACCGTGTCGGTGGTCTCGACGTCGTAGCTGCGCTCCGTGTACGTCGAGTAGCTCACGCCGAACGAGAGCGGGGAGGACTGGATGCGGCCGGACACGATCGCGAAGGGGAACCGGGTGTCGCGAAGGTTGTCCGACGATACGTCGCCCGCCGAGAATTTCCGGTTCGACGTCTCCGATACACCGGAAACGGTGAGGCGCCCGCTGAGCCCCAGGGTCGCGGGATTGACTGCCGACCCCGGGTCGTTCACGCCTACCGCATCGCCGAGCGCCCGGGAGCGCACCGATACCGGACGGCCCGGCATTCCGATGCCCAGCACGCCGTAGACCGAAGACTGCGCTGCCACGCGCGAAGCGGGGCCGATCCCCGCGAGGAGGAGCGCGAGTACGACCACGCGCCGGATCACGGGAGCGGCTCCTCGAGGGTGAAGAATGGCACGTAGGTGAGATGCAGCGCGGGGCGAGCGACGGCGCTGCTCGACGAACGGAACAGCAGTTGGCCGAGCGTCGATCCCTCCGGGATCACCCGCAGCAGCATCGTGCGCGGCCGGGTGCTGTCGGCCTGCATCGGCAGCAGCAAAGTCGTGATGTCGATCCGCACGGTATCCACCGAGCCGACGGCGGGCGTCGCGTACCCACGGGCGATTGAGTCGCTGGGCAGCGCCTGCGGCTTCGACTTTGGCCCGATGTCGGCGTCGACCGCAAACACCGCCACCGATACCGTGTCGCCGGGCCCCCCCATCACCGGCGCGGCAGGGACCAGCAGGAGATCCGCGCGCACGATGTTGGAGAACTTCATGATCTCGTCCGGCAGGTCGATCCTCAAGAAGGCCCGCGCCGACGGCACCCCACCGACGGCCAGCACGTCGTCGCCGACCGTCGGCTGGTCGGCAACGATGAACGAGTCGAAGCCGGGGACGCGCGACTCGGTGCGGTCCACCGCCGTCCCACTCGAGTCCGCCTTGACGAACCACGCCATGTACGACGCGCCGAACGTCCCCTCCCGCGCCCCGAGATCCACGTACGCCGCCTGGTCGATGCGCACGGCAAGCCCGACGGCGGTGGCGAAACTGTCCGCCTCGAGATTCGGGAACGCCGATGGCGGCAACGTGATGCCAATCGTGTCGACGGCGACGGAGACGCTGTCGGTGTTCGTCGAGTCGGTCGGCGCGAAGGAATCCGGTGGAATGATGATGCTGGCCAGCAGCGTGCTGTCCGCGAAGTACGGCGCCACGTCATCCCACCTGCTGGTGGAATCGACGGTGATGGGCAGCCGGTACACGAGCAGCTCCAGGTCCGTCACCTCCGTGGTGCGGCGCAGCACCTGCAGCCGGAGCCGAAACGAGTCCGTCTGCGACACGGGAACGAGCTCGCCTCCGATGGTGATCTCGGACGAGAACGGCGTGAAGCGAATGACGGCCCGGCTCGCGGCCTCCGTGCCGGTCGAGACCACCTCCATCGAGGTGGCCGCGTAGGGTTGGATGTAGCCGCGGAACCACTCCTCGCCCGTGAACACGCCCTGCAGGACGGTATCCACGACTTCGAGCCGCGCCGGGGGACAGTAGTCGGGACAGTCACCCGGGGCGGTGGTGCTCTCGCCACACCCCCAGAGCATCAGGGCCACCGCGGCCAGGCGAAGCGGCCTCATCTGGCGAGATCCTCGGGTCCGAATGGGTCCGGCAGCAGGTCGGCGAGGCTCCATCGGCGTGTCCCCTCGGGACCCCGAGCATGGACCTCGAGCGCCACACCAAACTCGGCGAGGGCCTGGCGGCATGCGCCGCAGGGAGCCGCGGGCGGATCGACGTCGGTCACGACCACGATTCGCCGGAACTTCCGCTCCCCTTCCGCCACCGCGGCACCGAGCGCGACGCGCTCGGCGCACACCGCGAGCCCATACGAGGCATTCTCCACGTTGGCGCCCGCGAACACGCGGCCGCTCTCGGTCTCGAGCGCGGCCCCGACGCGAAACCGGCTGTAGGGAGCGTATGCCCGCTCCTGTGCCGCCAGCGCCACCCTCGTCAGCTCGTCCACGATGCGACCTGCTCCAGAAAGGAGGTTCCCCACTCCAGCCCAATACCAAAATACTCAGCTGCACTGGCGCCGACGTCCGCGAACGTCCGACGCTCCCCGAGCGGCACCGGACGAACCCCCGGGCCCGCCACGAGCACGGGCACCGCTTCCCGCGAGTGATCCGTGGACGGCGTGGTCGGATCGTTCCCGTGATCCGCCGTGAGGATCATCAGGTCGTCCGCCCGCAGGCGGGCGAGCAGGGACGGCAGCACCGCGTCGAACTCCCTCAGCCCCACATAGAACCCCGCGACGTCGTTGCGGTGCCCCCAGGTCTGATCGAACTCGATCACGTTGACGAACACGAGGCCTCGCTCGAGCGAGTCCAGGGCCTCCGCGATGCGCGTGTAGCACTCCGCATTGGTCGGCGTGTGGACGGCCGTGATCCCCCGTCCGGCGAACAGGTCGTCCACCTTCCCGATCCCCACCCGCGGGATCCCCGCACCCGCCAGCCGGTCGAGCAAGGTATCGCGGGGAGGCTCCAGGGAGAAGTCGCGACGGTGAGCCGTGCGCGTGAACGCCCCGGGGGACCCCACGAACGGTCGCGCGATGACGCGGGACACCGCCGACGGACCCGAGAGGATCTCCCGGCGCGCCAGCTCGCATGCCGCGTAGAGTTCCTCGAGCGGGATCACCGACTCGTGCGCCGCAACCTGGAAGACCGAGTCGGCCGACGTGTACACGATCCACGCGCCCGTTTCGAGCTGGCGGGGGCCGAACTCGTCGAGGATCGCGATGCCGGATGCCGTCCGGTTTCCCAGCACCGCACGCCCCGTGCGCCGCGCGAAGCGGTCGATCACGTCGGCCGGGAATCCGTCGGGAAACGTGGGGAATGGCCGATCGAGCACGAGCCCGCAGAGCTCCCAGTGCCCGGCCGTGCTGTCCTTGCCGGGCGAGAGTGGCAGTGCGACGCCGTGCGCGGCAGAAGGCGACGCGCAGCCAACCCCCGCGAGCGGACGGCAGCAGCCGAGACCGAGCCGCGCCAGGCTCGGGAGATCGAGCCCGCCGACGGCGCGCGCGATGTTCCCAAGGGTGTCGGAGCCCTCGTCGCCGAATGCGGCGGTGTCCGGTGCCGCGCCGATCCCGACGCCGTCGAGCACGATGAGCGCCACCCGCCCGACCCCACGCCGCTTCATCCGGTGGAGTACTCGCGCCGTAGACGCGCGCCGAGACGAGTGAGGACCTCATAGCTGATGGTCCCGCTCCATCGGGCGAACTCGTGCACGGAGATCTCGTCCGCACCGTCCCGCCCGATGATCGTGGCAACATCTCCCACCCGCACACCATGTCCCGTCGGCCCCGCATCCACCATGATGAAGTCCATCGTCACCCGGCCGACGACCGGCAATCGCGCTCCGTGCAGCAGCACCTCCGCCTGCCCCTCCACCGACCGCGGCACACCGTCGGCATAGCCGATGCCCAGCGTCGCGATCGTCGTGGCCTGCGGTGCCGCCCAGTCGCCGCCGTAGCTCACGGTGTCGCCGGCGTCGAGGCGGCGCAGGCTCACCACCGGCGCGTGCACGGCGGCAACCGGAAGCGCCGATGGGAGCCCGACGCCCTCCGTGCCTCCGTAGAGGAAGATCCCCGGCCGAAAGACGTCGAGCCGCTCGTCCAGCACCCAGGCCCCCGCGCTGTTCGCGGCGTGCACAAGAGGAGGCCGCGCTCCAAGGGCGGCGAGCCCCTGCCGGAAGCGCGCCCACTGTCGCGGCACCGATCCGGGATCCTCGTCGGCGGCGTAGAAGTGCGTGAACACGCCTTCGAGCCCCTGGAGACCACCGAAGCGCCGGAGCGTTCCCGCGTCGTCCCACCGCACGCCGCAGCGGCCCATCCCGGTGTCGATCTCGAGATGGAACGGCGTGGGCCAGTCGGAGGCGAGCGCCGAATCTTCGAGCACCGCGCGCAGCGCGTGCGCCTCGTAGGCACCAGCCTGCACGGCGAACGCCGGGGAGAGCACGAGGATCGGACGCACGATCCCGGCTTCACGCAGCGCGGCGCCCTCCGCTGGCGTGGCGACGGCGAAGCCCCACGGGTCGAGCGGCTCGAGGGCGCCGGCTACCGGAACGGCCCCGAGCCCGTAGGCGTCGGCCTTGAGCACGGGCAGGAGCCGGGCTCCCCGCGCGGCATCACGCACCGCCCGGGCATTGGCAACGAGGTTGGCGAGATCGACGGCGAGCCAACCGCGGTTTGAGGCGTGCTTCGTTGACACAGTCACGGGCGGACGGGTATTGTACCGGCCCTATCATGCAAATGCAAGAACCGTCAGCGCTTGGCCGCATCGTAGACCTGGTGCGCGACCTCCGTCTCCGCTGCCCGTGGGACGCGGCGCAGACCCCGGAGTCGCTGAGGCCGTATTTCGTCGAGGAAGCGATGGAACTCGACCATGCGGTCGGTCTCGGCGACGGACGGCGCATCCGCGAGGAGCTGGGCGACGTGCTGCTCCACGTCGCGTTCCAGATCGTGCTCGCGGAGGAGCGTGGGGACTTCGGAGCACAGGACCTCACGGCGGCCGTCGAGCAGAAGATGTGGAGACGGCACCCCCACCTCTTCGCCGAGGATGGCACGCCGACCGACGAGTCCGTCGGCAAGGAGACGATCCGCCGCCGCTGGGAGGCCACGAAGGCGAAGGAGAACGGGGCCGACCGACCCAGCGTACTCGACGGGATCCCCCCGCGCCTGCCCGCGCTGCTCGCCGCCTACCGGCTCCAGGAGCGAGCCGCCGGGGTCGGCTTCGACTGGCCCGACAGGCACGGGCCGCTCGCAAAGGTCCGCGAGGAGCTCGGGGAGCTCGAGTCCGAGGTGGCCGTCGGTCCCGGCGGCACAGGGATTCGTGACGAAGTCGGGGATCTGCTGTTCGCGGTGGTCAACCTCGCCCGCAAGCTCGGGTGCGATCCCCGGGCCGCGCTCGAGCAGGCAAACGCCAAGTTCGAGCGGCGATTTCGTACCATCGAGCGACTCGCCGCCGAGCGAGGCATCGACGTGCACACCGCGGGCCTCGAGGTGCTGGACGCGCTGTGGGACGAAGCGAAGGCAATTCCGAATCACGAATAGGCAACACCCAATACTCAAGGGGAGCCGTTCGAGGATCATCCCCGAACGGCCCCCCTCGGATATTGACATTGCGTGTTGGCGATTCGGAATTGTCTACGGATAGAGCTTCGTCATCATCCGGGGGAATGCGATGACCTCGCGGATGTGCGAGATGCCGCAAATCCAGGCGACCGTGCGCTCGACGCCGAGGCCGAACCCGGAGTGCACGAAGGTGCCGTACTTCCGCAGGTCCAGATACCAGGCATAATTCTCTTCGGGAAGGCCGAGCTCCCGAATCCGCGCGAGCAGCCTGTCGTGGTCGTCCTCGCGTTGACTGCCGCCGATGATCTCGCCGATCCCTTCCGGGGCGAGACAGTCGTTGTTGAGCACGGTGCGGGGGTCTTCGGGGTTCTCCTTCATGTAGAACGCCCGCACGGCCTTGGGGTAGTTGTAGACGAACAGCGGCCGGTCGTATTCGGAGGCGAGGAGGATCTCCTCGTCGGCGCCGAGGTCCTGGCCCCAATGGACGTCCGCGCCGCGCTCCTGGAGCCGGGCAATCGCATCCGTGTACGACAGGCGATGGAATGGCGACTGGACGCGCTCGAGCGGCGTGACGTCGCGCTCGAGTTCGGCGAGTTCGTCCGCCCGACGTTCGAGACAGCGACCCACGATATAGGAGACGAACTCTTCCTGGAGCCGCATATTGTCATCCGAGTCGTTCCACGCCACCTCGGGCTCCACCATCCAGAATTCAGCCAGGTGGCGCCGCGTCTTCGACTTTTCCGCCCGGAAGGTGGGCCCGAAACAGTACACCCGGCCCAGGGCGGCGGCGGCGGACTCGAGATAGAGCTGACCGGTCTGCGCGAGGTAGGCCTTGCCGAGATCGAAGTACTCTGTTTCGAACAGCGTGCCGGCGGACTCCCCGATCGAGCCCGTCAGGATCGGCGTGTCGACCAGCACGAAGTCCCGCTCGTGGAAGAAGTCGCGGATGGCCTGGACCACCTCGTGCCGCACGCGCATGATCGCCACCTGGCGGCGGCTGCGCAGCCAGAGATGACGGTGCTCGAACAGGAAGGCCGTGCCGTGTTCCTTGGGCGAGATCGGGAAATCGACGCTCGGTCCGGCGACCGTGAGCGACGCGACGCCCAGCTCCACCCCTCCGGGGGAGCGCTCGTCGGCCCGCACGGTCCCGCCGACGATCACGGACGTTTCCTGCGTGAGCGCGCGGAACGCGTCCCACGTGCCTTCGTCGCAGTCGGCCTTGACGAGCACGCATTGGAGGTAGCCGGTGCCGTCCCGCAGCACGACGAAGGCGATCTTCCCGCTGGAGCGGGTCGTCATGACCCAACCGCGTACCGTGACGTGCTGTCCGATGTGACCGGGGAGATCGGCGATGTAGGTGCGCGCTGGCATAGGGCCGTTATCCTAGCGCTCGCCGTGATCGGTGTCAACGCGTCTGCGTGCGTGCCGCGTCGGGTCGACGCGCCCGCCGCCGAGCCGGCGGTCTGGTCGGTTTCCCTGCACGATCTGTCTCGCGCCCCGTCGGCAGACGCGTACGTGCCCGATTCTCCACGGGAGCTCTGGTCGAAGGACGTCGGCCGGGCGGCGGCCGGGCCGGTGGCGGTGGGTGACAGCGTCGTCGTCACCACGACCGCCGACAAGCGCCTCACGCTCATGCGCCGGGAGAGCGGGCACATCGTGTGGCAGCGGCAGCTGAAGGGCCCGGGAGCCGGCGGCCCGCTGTTCACGCGGGAGCGCGTGTTCGCCGCGAGTGCCGATGCGGAGGGACGCTTCGAGGCCGTGGACCTGCTCAGCAGCAAGCGACGGTGGGACCGGACCATCGGACCGGTGATCGGGCCGATCGCCCTGTGGGATTCGCTGGCGTTCGCCGCCACCGCGGGCGGCGTGCTCGTCGCGCTCGAGACGCGGAACGGACAGATCCGATGGCAGCGGCAGTTCCCGGCCGGGCTGCAGTCGGGCACCACGGTGCTCGGCAGCCGGCTGTTCGTCTCGACGGACGATTCCCTGTATCTCGTGGACGCCGCGTCCGGCACTACCGTCGTGGCCGCCCCCGGCCCGGGAGCCGTCCGATCCGCGCCGGCGGTCTCGGGCGACGTGCTCGTGGTCACCTCGCCGGACGGGGTGATCGCGGGTTACAACCCACAGACGCTGTCCGAGCGCTGGGCGGTGACCGTCGGCGCCCCGGTGTTCGGCGGAGCCGCCATCGCGAGGGACACGGCGTTCGCGGCAACCCTGGACGGTGACCTTTGGCGCATCCCCCTGCGCGCGCCCGACGAAAGCTGGGCTCAGCACCTCGGACGCCCGATGCGGACCACTCCCGCCCCGGTCCGCAACGGCGTACTGCTCGGCACGGTCGCCGGTGAGTTGATGCTGATCGGTGCGGACTCCGACACCCCACGCTGGAGCGTGACGCTCGACGGCCCGCTGGAGTTTCCCCCGGTCGTCGACCGCGGGATCATGTTCCTGATCGACGGACGCGGCACCGTGTACGCCTGGCAGACCGCGCAGCCTGGAGCGCGGGAACCGTGACGCGTCCGGAGTGTTTGGAATATGTGGCCTCACCGCGCCGGCGAACGTCGCGCCTCCTGCTGCTGCTCCTGCCGCTCGTGGGCCACGCGCTCCCCGTGACGGCTCAGACTCCGGCCGGGAATGCGGGCACGCCGTGGCTGGTGGAGATGTCGCACTATGGGCGGTGGCCGGTCCTGGCCGGCGCTGGGGCGCTGATCGGCATGGCGGCCGTTCGCAGCCACGACGCGAGAGCCGCACAGGGGGCGTTGGAGGATTTCTGTGCGATCGACACTGCGCAGTGCGCGCTGGTGGAAGATCCCGAGACGGGTGCCGAGCATTACGCCGATCCCGCGGCCGAAGCACTCTATCAGGAGTACGCCC
>Ga0055464_10000104_pt1 | contig 11631 bp, 8 predicted proteins | sample Joice_ThreeSqC_D_FD_57690 | JGI IMG/M metagenome (GOLD analysis project Ga0055464, IMG submission 57690) | Wetland microbial communities from San Francisco Bay, California, USA, that impact long-term carbon sequestration - Joice_ThreeSqC_D2 | ecosystem: Environmental > Aquatic > Marine >...
ACCCGGTGGGCATCCCGTGAGACAACCTCGCCCAGACCCAGCGTGTTGCCGGAGCGGTCCATCAGGGCCAGCTGGCGACCGATCCAGTGAGCAAACTCGCAAGGCGGCCGGCCGGTCAGGCGCAAATGTGACAGCGAGAGATCATGCAGGGCCGCCTGCTTCAGGAAGGCATCCCATACTCGGGTTCGTTCGAGGGCGCGCTGACTCTTGCTCGGCCTGCGTGCGAGGGGCGACGAAGAAAGGACCAGAACCTCGCAATCCAGCGTGTCGAGCATCTCCTTCGCATGATCACGCACGGAACTCTCCCCGGGGAGGATCGCCAGAACGGATTCGATATCGGCCACCTCCACCGTTGCCTCCAGCAATTCCCGCGCTGCCGGACCACGCACCACCCCTGGAGAATCCAATAGCAGAGACCCACCTGGAACCTCCGACGCGAGCTGCGACAAGGCCCGTACCAGCGGCAGCCGATAGCGCGCCGCATCCAGGGTGCAGATCGCGGCCAGGCGCTCCACCCGCCAACTCCCATCACGCCAATAAGCCAACGCGAGCGCCCCTGGAACACCGAAGGCTGGCGAGCCTGGGTCTGCCGATATCCCGGCGCAGATCTGTCCGGACCCCTCCTGCCGTGAGGCCAATAGGCGCACCAAGCTGGACTTGCCAATGCCGCTCGGTCCCCACATCAACACCCGACGCCTCTGCCGCAGCCAGGATTCGAGGACGGCCAGCGGGGCGTTCGCCGAGGAGCACATTTCGGGAGCCAAGCGATCGGGGTCTTGTCGGCTCCTCATTCAGGTTGCACCGAATGTCGTCGTGCGAGGTCGTGCCAAAGATCGACAATGCCTTTGAAGCCAACCGTTCACCGAGCACATCTCATCTGAACCGATCCCGAGCTGGCCGATTAAATCCCATGTTAGTATTGCGCCATCGGCCACCTGTCCCCAAGCCCCTTTTTCCGTCGCCATCGTTAAGGCGCCGCCGCGCGTGCGGATAAACGGCGAAACACAGGAACGTTGGGAAGGGGCCGCCACGGGGGGCTTGGTCAAAGCCGCGCATTTCTCTGCACAGGGACCCTTGGTCCGCAATGACCGAGCCGCTTTCAAACGCAGGTCCGTCCGAATTCCCAAGAAGAGAAAAGGCTCGTGTCCGTGTTGTTGGAATTCAGCATCTTTCCCACCGACAAAGGGGAAAGCGTGAGTACCCACGTCAGCGAAGTGATTCGGATGATCAGGGATTCCGGCATCGATTACCGGCTGACGCCCATGGGGACCGTGATAGAGACCGAGGATCTATCCGAGGCTCTCTCCGTGGTGGAACGGGCGGCGCGCATCTTGGAGGACCGTGACTGCAGACGCATCTACTCGACGATCAAGCTGGATATCCGCATCGGTAAGGGGGGGCGGCTGGAACAGAAGATACGCTCGGTGAGGGAAAAGATCGGCCCGACATGAACTTTGCCCCGGTGCCTCTTCGAACAGGCTAGACCCGTCGCGCATGCGTTTTTCACAAAGCAAGGTGGACTCATCGTACCTGAAAGCAAGGTGTTACGACGCGCGACAGCAAGCCCGTTCTCCAGCAGCCGCAACGCGGCTATCGGGAAGAGGAGTTTTGTCATATCAGAAGTCACCGTAACTCGCCGCTTACCACAATGGAGGAGACCAGCCGCGTCTCTCGGTTGCACGGGTTTCCTCATATGCGCAATTTAGCAAGGTTCCAAACTGTCCGACGAGACTCGCATCACGAACCTGCTCTGCCACTGCGGCGCGTAGATACATGAGCTTCGCCCGCCGCTCCAACTGGTGTCTCGGAGTATCCCCATGAGGAAAGTGCTCGCCCTGCTGGCGTGGATGGTCCTTAGCCCCGTTGTTGCCGACCCCATGGTCACCGAAGTGGTGCCGCTGGGCTTCCGGACGCTGGAGGAGATCGTGCCCGTCCTGCGTCCGCTCGTACCGGCACCAGGAACCCTGACCGGCATGCAGAACCGGTTGGTGATTCGTACCACACCCGAGAACCTGGATGAGATCAAAGCCGTGTTGGCGAGCCTCGATCGCCCACCACGCCGGCTCCTCATCAGCGTCAAGCAGGATCGCCTGGAAAATCAGCGCGGCTACGGGGCAAAAATCACGGGCAGTTACTCCGCCGGCGATGTGACCATATCTTCCGGGCGACGACACTCGGCCGGGCCGGGACTCGAGGTCGATTCCCAGGACGAGGATGGACACCGGGTCGGCGTAAGCTTGCATCAACACACATTCCGGAAATCGGACACTGGAATGCAGCAGGTCCAGACCCTGGAAGGGCGGGAGGCATACATTCGCACCGGCACCTCTGTCCCGGTCCGCGAGCGCAGCATCGCCGCAGGGCCAGGCGGCGCAGCGCGGCAGGAAACGGTCCGCTTCCGCAACATTACGAGCGGCTTTTACGCGGTGCCTCGGGTCAACGGTGACAGGGTCACCCTAGAAATTCGGCCCCACAGTATGCGCTTGACCTCGGGCGAAAGCGGCATCGTCGATGTACAGGAAGCAGACACCGTGGTCTCGGGCCGGCTCGGGGAGTGGATCCAGGTTGGCGCGGCCACGAGCGAAACGGACCGCCGGGGCTCGGGCATCACCTACTCCACCAATCGAACCGGGGAGTCCCGCGGGGTCATCCTGGTCAAGGTCGACATGCTTCCCTGAGAGGTTGTGAAAATCGCCCTCTCTACGAACGGCGGTTTTTTCGCGAGGTTTGAGAGCCGGGCTCGCCTCGGTGCTCGCGCGTCGATATGCCCGCGCTGCGCCTGTCGGTCCATATGAGCACTGCCGTTTCTAGGATTGCGGATCGCTCTTCTCGAAAAGGCACTGAGCGGGGGCCGCCAGATGCTCCGCGATCTGCTTCTGGGCCAGATCGCACAGGCCGCATTTGCGGCAGGCGTTGCTACCGTAAGGGCTCAGCGGCAGAGAGGCGAGGAGGCGGCGGCCGAATTCTTGTCTGAGGTTGCCGTCAGCGCGGTGTTCTCGAAGGATCTCCTCGGCTTCGGAGGTGAGCTGGCTGATGAAACCCTCCATCTCTCGACAATGCTCATGCCGACCGGCGGCATCGACCAGCTTGTTGAGGCAATCGACAAATGCACGGTTGCGCCGATCCGCCTCGGCATCGCCGGTCCGAAAACCACTTTTCCAGCGTAGCGGGCGCATGTTTATAGCTCCTATTCGGTTTCTCACAGACTTTTCGATTGTCGGCCGACAACAGTCGACAGAGCGGCAACTGCGAATCTGCTCGCCCCGGCACCGGCCTATCCTGCTCTCCGATTCGCTTCTATTTCCGAGGCAGGGTAGACGAAGGCTCTAGTGCCCGCCAATTCTCAGCGCAGCCGTTGCCGCAGCGCCTCGTAAAGGCAAATCGCCGCCGCAACAGAGACGTTGAGACTCTCGACCATCCCACGCATGGGCAAGTGCACGAGAAAATCACAACGCTCCCGAGTAAGACGGCGCAGTCCCTTGCCTTCGCCGCCCATCACCAAGGCAAGCGGGCCGTCGAGCTCGATCTCGAACAGGCTGGACTTCGCCTCCGGGGCGGCGCCGATCAGCCAAATCCCTCGCTCCTTAAGGGTTTCGATCGTCCGTGAGAGATTGGTGACCTGGACGTAGGGGACGGTCTGGGCGGCACCGCTGGCGACCTTGCACACACTGGCCGTAAGACCCACTGTATTGTCCTTGGGTGCGACCAGGGCGTGAACGCCCGCCGCATCTGCGGTGCGCAAACAGGCACCGAGGTTGTGGGGGTCCTGGACACCGTCCAAAATCAGCAGAAATGGCGGGCCTGGCACCATCTCGAGGATGCGGATCAAAGCCCGCTCGTCGCGGGCCGCCGGGATTCGGACCCAGGCGAGCACACCTTGATGCTTTGTACCCTCGGCAATATTGTCCAGCTCGTCGCGCGTCACCGGACGGACCGCCACGCCGGTCTTGTGCGCCAGCTCGACGACATCCGCGAGCCGCCGGTCGCGGCGCCTGGACTCCAGCCAAACCTCCAAGACGCCCTGGCTGCCGTGCTTCAGCGCGGCACGGACGCTGTGTATGCCGGCGATAGGTGCTCGATTGTCCACTGGATTCGAAGACAAGCTACGAATTGGCTTCATTCGTAGTTTTTTCATTCGCTCAATCAGGACTTGCGCTTGCGCTTTCTGCGACCGCTCTGAGCTCGCGACTGTGCAAGGACGAAGTCGATCTTGCGCTCATCCAGACTGACCGCCGCCAATTTGACGCGTACCCGGTCCCCGAGGCGATAAACCATGCCGGCGCGCTCTCCGGTCAGCCGGTGCCCGACCGGGTCGAAGTGGTAGAAATCGTTGTCCAGCGCCGTGATGTGCACAAGCCCGTCCACGTAGATTTCGTCGAGCTCCACGAACACGCCGAACGAGTTGACGCTGGTAATGGTACCCTCGAATTCCTCGCCGATCTTGTCTTCCATATACTCGCACTTGAGCCAGGATTCGGCATCCCGGGTTGCCTCGTCGGCCCGGCGCTCGGTGCCGGAGCAATGCTCGCCGATGCCCTGCAGCTCCGGCTTGGAGTAGTCGAAGTCTGCGGCCGTCCCTCCCCCGAGCAGATGCTTGATTGCCCTATGAACGATCAGGTCCGGATAGCGGCGAATGGGGGACGTGAAGTGGGTGTAGGCGGGATAAGCGAGCCCGAAGTGGCCGACGTTGTCCGAGCTGTACATGGCCTGCTGCATGGAGCGCAGCAGCACGGTCTCGATCAGGTGCCGGTCGGGACGCTCCTTGACCGCGTCGAGCAAGTCGGCGTAGTCCTTCGCCGTCGGCTTTTCTCCCCCTGGCAGGCTCAGGACCAGCTCGGCGAGAAACGCGCGCAGGTCGGTCAGCTTCTCTTTCGTGGGTACCTCGTGGATGCGGTACAGGGCCGGCATCTTCTTGCGCTCGAACAGTCTGGCCGCGGCGACATTGGCCGCCAGCATGCACTCTTCGATGATCCGGTGGGCATCGTTGCGCACCAGGGGTCGGATGGCCGCGATACGCCCCTGCTCGTTGAACTCGAAGTAGGTCTCGGTGGTGTCGAAGTCGATGGCTCCGCGCGCCGCCCGCGCGCCGTGGAGGGCCTGGTAAAGGGCGTAGAGCTCATGCAGGTGCGGCAGCAGCTCCGAAAAGCGCTCGCACAGCTCCGGAGCGGCGTCCAGGATCATTGCCGCAACCTGGTCGTAGGTAAAACGGGCATGCGAGCGCATCACCGCCTCGAAGAAGCGTGACCGCGTGACCTGCCCCTCCCGATTGACGTAGAGCTCACAGACCACACACAGCCGATCGACATCCGGATTGATGGAGCACAGTCCGTGGGAGAGGACCTCCGGCAGCATGGGTACCACCCGGTCCGGGAAATACACCGAATTACCCCGATCGCGGCCCTCCGCGTCCAGGGCGGTTCCCGGCTCCACATAGCTGGACACGTCGGCAATGCAAACCAGGAGCCTCCAGCCCTTGGGTTTGCGCTCGCAATAGACCGCGTCGTCGAAATCCCGGGCATTGGCGCCATCGATGGTCACCAGAGGGATCCCGCGCAGGTCGGCCCGCCCCTCCTTGGCCTCTGCCGGCACATCGGCCCCGAGATCCGCGATCTCGGCTTGCACCTGAGCGGACCACTGCACCGGGAGGTCGTGGGTGCATATGGCAATATCCGTCTCCATGCCCGGGGCCATGTGGTCCCCGACCACCTCGGAAATCTTCCCGATAGGCTGGGTGCGATCCGTCGGCTGGTCCGTAATCTCGGCCACCACGATCTGACCTTGTTGCGAGCCGGCGATCCGATCGCTGGGAATAATGATGTCATGGGCCAGCCGCTTGTTGTCCGGCACGACGAAGCCGATACCGCTTTCCTGGTAGAAGCGTCCGACGACCCTGCGCGTCTTGCGCTCCAGCACCTCCACCAGCGATCCCTCCAGCCGGCCTCGGCCGTCGCGACCGGTGACGCGCACCACGACCCGGTCGTTATGAAACAGGGCACGCATCTGTCGTGGGTAGAGATAGACATCGTCACCACCGTCATCGGGCTTCACGAAACCGAAGCCATCCTGATGGCCGATCACTCTTCCGGCGATCAGATCGCGTTTGTTGACCAGGCAGTAAGCGTCACGGCGATTGCGCACCAGCTGCCCGTCCCGCACCATGGCACCGAGGCGGCGTTGCAGCGCGACGACCTCCCCATCGTCACGGATATCGAGCGTTTCAGCCACCTCGTCGAACCGGAGCGGAACCCCGGTTTCCGCAAGGACCCGAAGGATAAGCTCTCGGCTCGGGATGGGATGGGAATACTTCTTCGCTTCGCGCTGGCTGTGCGGGTCCGAATCCCTGAGAGACTTCGCCTTTTTATGTTTTGTCACGATGGATTTTTCCGAAAAATGGATTGAGCCGGTTACGCCGACCGCAACACCCTTTCATTGAGGTTGCGTTGACAACGCCGGTTTGTCTCACTAAGATTTCGCACTCTTTCAGGCTGGCGGGGGTATCATGCCTTCGCGGGCCACTTGCCGAGGTGGCGGAATTGGTAGACGCGCTAGTTTCAGGTGCTAGTGGGCGAAAGCTCGTGGAGGTTCAAGTCCTCTCCTCGGCACCATTTTGCACTGTGTTCAATCCAGCTGGACGTGGTGAAGGCGTAATTTTGGCGTAGATGGTGGATTCTAGGCAACCGGCCCGGCGCCTTTTCGCTAAAGTCTTCTGCAAATCAAGCGTTCTCGGGCCATGAGATCGCCATCGCCCGCCCTGTCGCGGCTGGAAGCGGGTCAGCGCAGATCTTCTTCCGCCTTCACCGTCTTCGAATGATCCAGCATCGGCCGCAGGATGCATGCCGCCATTTGCTGGAATTCCTCGCCGATGGGATCGCGACCGCGAAAGGCGATGCGAACCGCAACATCGGCTCGTTCCGGTACGGGGTTGTAACGGCCTGACCAGGCTTGCTCGAAGGCGTTGCCATACCCTTGCTCTACCCAGGCCAAGGCACTCTCGGGAAAGAAGGCGACAGGTCGTCGCAACCCCTGCCAGCGCAGGTCGAGCAGGCCTTCGAGCAAGGCTCCGGGGTCTTCGACCGGGATCAGGGTCAGTGTCTGGTCCTTTGCGACATAGGTGCTTACCGGCTCGATGTCCCTGGGTGCCAGGTGGTTCAGCACCAAGTGCAGGACCCAAGCCCGCAGGCGGTCCTTAGCCTTGAGATCCCCGAAACGATAGTCCAGGAATCCCGTCGGCAGCAGCTTGTCCAGGCGCCCCTGCAATCGAAATCCGGCCAGTGGCAGATCCACTTCGATCGGCTCCAGGGTCTTGGACAACCGCCCTTCCAGCCGTCGAACGAAAGGCTTTGCCTCGGTAAGCTGCTCGTCGAGCAGCAGTTCGCCGGGCGCACCGTGGGGCAGACCCCCCTCCCCCTGCAGCCGTGCCCGGATGGATTCCCGGTCCCTCCCCCTCAGCAGACCCTGGAGCAAGGATTGACGCAGCCGATAACGCACCAGGTTGTCGGCATCGAAGGGCTCGCTATCCTCCGGTATCTCGGCCTCTTCCGGCAGCCTCGTACCGAGGCGCCGTGTCAGAAAGTACCGTGCCGGGTTGCGCAAAAAGCGGATCAATTCCTCGATTCCAAGGGTCCTTGAATCCTGGTCCGGCGGTTCCAGCTCGGAGGAAACGAAAGCCGGGATCTGCTGGTCGCTCTCGGCACGGGCCGCATTCAGCCAAGTGCGCGCGTAGCTGAGCAGCCGTCCGTCACTGCCATCGAAATAGGTGCGGCTGAAGGGTTGCAGCGGATGGCGCACCAGGAGATGCTCGAGCAGATCGGTGCCGTCCGCGCGCCGGTATCCTCGGCGCAGGTAGTCGAGCAGCTCGTCGACCACGACCGAGGGTACCTTGACGCTGTTGTCGCGCTGGTCGTTGCCGGTCCAGCTCAGGTACAGGACATCACGGGCGGAAAGCAGCGCCTCGAGGAACAGGTAGCGATCATCGCGGCGGCGTGAGCGGTCACCGCGCCTTGGACTCTGAGCCATGAGGTCGAAGGACAACGGTCGCTGCGAGCGCGGAAAGTCGGTGCCGTTCATGCCGATCAAGCAGATGATTCGAAAGGGGATGCTGCGCATGGGCACCATGTTGCAGAAGGTGACCCGCCCCGTCAGGAAGCGTTGGGCGCCGCTAGTGTTTTCGAGCAACCCCTGGAGCAAGGCGCGCAGCACGTCCAGGGACACCGACCGATCGAACCTGGCGGTCCCGGCTTGGTCCACGAGCTCGTCGAGCCCGTCCCGAACCCGCTGCACCAGGGCCTCCTCCTCATCATCCAGCTCGAAAAACTCCGCCAGGAGCTCGCCGGTCGCCGCTCGCCAGCCAGCGAGGGTCCGGCGACCGCAGAGTCGTTTACGCCAACTGCCTGCAACCTCGATGAATGCCTGCAGGGCGCCGAGATAGGTCACCTCACCGCCTTCGACGTCCACATAGGGCAGCACACCGGCGTAAGGATCCGCGTCCGGGTCCGGCGGCAGCGCATAGCCGAGGAACAGGCGGTCGAGGCCGAAGGCCCAGGTGTTGATGGGCTCACGGGGCAGACCCAGATCGGCGCGCATCGCCTCGTCCTCGCCCCAGCGCACCCCGCTCTCCCGCACCCAGGTGCGGATGCGCTCCAGGCCTTCGTCGTCCAGGCCGAAGCGCCTGCGCACGGCCGCGACCTCCAACAAAGACAACAGCTCGCTGGCCTCGAAGCGGCTGCGCGGTAACGCAAGCAGAAGCCTGAAAGCCTCGAGCACCGGCTGCTCGGCGGTAATCCTACGGTCGGCGACTGACCAGGGGATGCGCATGGGAGGCTCCGCGGCGCCGAGCACCGCCTCCACGTAGGGTGCGTAGCGATCGATGTCGGGGGCCATGACGATGATGTCCCGTGGCTCCAGACCATCGATCTGCTCGAAAAGGTGCAAAAGTTGGTCGTGCAGGACCTGGATCTCACGCAGGGGGCCGTGGGTGCTGTGCAGCTGGATCGATTGGTCGTCCAACGCTACGACCCGCGGCTCCGCGGCCTCCCGCGGGTCTTCCAGCTTCAGCAGATCCAGCTGGACTCGCTGCAAGAGGCTGTCGCCACTGGGAGTCACGAAACGGTCGTGGTCGACGCCACCGAGCTCCAGCATCTGGTCGAGGAACACCTGGCCGGCGTGTCCAAGGGAGGCGAGGAGCGGATTGCCCAAGTCCAGCAGACCGGTAGGGTCGGGCAGCCCGGCCCTCTGCGCCCGCGCCCGTCGGCGCGCCTGCCCGCGCTCGTCCACCCGGTCGGACCAGTATTTGCGGCAGGGATCGAGGAGGAAGATGTGCACCGGGACATGGCGCGCCAACGCCCCGATCACCTGAACATAGACGGGCGGCAAGGCGCTCAGACCGAACAGACTCACGCGCTCCGGCAGCACACCGGCACCGGGTCCGCCCTGCCCCATCGCCGACTCGAGCTCCACCAACAGCCGCGCCCGATGGGCGTGGCCGCCGTCGGCGCAGAGGGCGCGCCATAGTACCGCCTGCCAATGCTCGTCCCTCCCCTGCTCCCAGCCCAGGACCAAGCCGGGACGAAAAACCAGGTACTGGTCGAACAGGTCTGCGACGCGCTGGGCGAGCTGGAACAGCTTCACGCCCGCGCCGTCATCGGCGAGGTAGCGCTCGAGGGAGGCGAAGGCCGGCCGCTCGAGCAGGTGCGGCAGAAGCTTATGCACCCGCCACAGAAGGGTGCCCTTTTCGAACAGGGTCGCATCGGGCGCATCCGGCAGCCAGGCACCGAGCACCTGCCCGAGGAAGGTCGCCGGCAGCGGAAACTGCAGATGAGCGCTGATGCCCTTGTGCCGCGCCAATTGCTGAGAGACCCAGCGCGCCATACCCTGGTTCTGGAGAACGATGGTCTCTGTGCGAAAGGGATCGCCCAACGGTGCAGAGATGACTCGCGCCAGCTCCGCGAGCAGCACTTCCAGCCGGTTGCTGTGATAGACCTGAAGCATGACACCTGCTGCGCTAAGGCGATTTCTGTTAAATGACATATCAGTCTGCTTGTCTTGCGGGTTTGTGCCGAAAGGTCATGATGATGCCGGAGGCGCCGACGACGATCCGAATCCCGGAAATGATGAAGATTCAGGGTGGTGGTTACCAGAGGAGTTCACCTACCATGCGCTCAATCGCTGGTACCCTTTTACTTGCCTTTCTTGTGCTGGTCGGGTGCGCCACATCCGAGGAGCCGAAGTCCAGGGAGCCAACGGCACAGGTTACCGTCTATCGGGAGCCGTCGCCGCGCGACAGCCTTTTTCCGATGTCGTTCGCCGTCGACGGACGCCTAGTCGCACAGTTGCAGCCCGAGGAAGAGCGGAGCTTCGAGCTCGAAGGGGGGGATCACCGGTTCGAGTACGAGCTCGGCGTTTACTATTGCTCGGTCCGGGTACGAGTCGAGTCCGGCAAAAGCTATATCTATCGTTTGGCCCAGGGCTGCGTCATCGAGTCGGGCGGCGAGCCCTAGTACCCTGTTTCGTAGCTCACTACACGCCTGTTTTCGCGCCTTGCCGACGGAGGGTCCCCCTGCGCTCCGCTGTCCGTGCTTCGCTCGGGCGCCGGTCTCAGGCATCCTTCCCAGACCGTTCACCGCTTCGCAGCCCACTCTGCGCAAACGGGTAACTTCGATTTCCGTCACTCGTCTCAGCGTGGCGCCCCGTCCTTGCGGTAGCGCAATGGAAGCAGCTCCGACACGGAGGCTTCCTGCGGGCCTGTCTCTCCCGGTACGATTATCCGCGCATCCGGGGCATAATCGGCGATCATCTCCCGGCAGGCACCGCAGGGTGATACCACCCGCCCGTCTCTGTTCACGGCGACTATCACCTCGATCTCGGTGTCTCCCGCCGCGACGGCCATGCCGATGGCGACGGCTTCGGCACATAGACCCATGCGGCGCAACCGGGTATCGACGTTGACCGCCGTGAACAACTGCCCTGCACGGGTACGCAAAGCGGCCGCGATCTCGTGCCGATCCACTCTGTAACGGACGGCGAGCAGCCGGTGGGCGGTCTCCACCAACTTCAAATCAATCTCGGAGCAGGGTTGCACCATACAGACTTGTCTGCCAACTCACAGAAAAACAAGAGAATGCCTGTGTGCACAGGCACCACCACGAGGGAGTATATTCCTTGGTTATCGCCTTTTCGGCTTTTTCAGCCCCCTCGCGGCGACTTTTCCGACATGCAGCGACGATTTCGCGGACAGAAATCCGTCGCTCGCCCGTTCAAACTGCAAACCAAGACCATTGGTCGGATAGGCGCGGCTTCAAAGATCCTACGAGGAGTCACCGGGCGATGGTCATGCAAAGCTGCACGAAGCAAGATTCTGCCCTGCTCGGGGCACACAGAGAACGGTCTCGGCGGCCAGTTGTCAGATACGCTCAAAGCTTATCGAGTCGCCGAGCTTACGGCGAAGGAGGCAGCAATGCTGCTCGTAACATCGCACGGATCACTGATCCATTGGAGGAAGCAATCGCCTCGGAATTGGGTTTTCTGAACGACATCCGGGTTCCGGCCCGGCAACGGGAGGAAGCAACGATCCAGCGTCGCGAAACTCCCGAGGCGTGGAGCCAAGGCCACTGCCACCGGCGTTTCGGCTATGAG
>Ga0055464_10000107_pt1 | contig 11565 bp, 12 predicted proteins | sample Joice_ThreeSqC_D_FD_57690 | JGI IMG/M metagenome (GOLD analysis project Ga0055464, IMG submission 57690) | Wetland microbial communities from San Francisco Bay, California, USA, that impact long-term carbon sequestration - Joice_ThreeSqC_D2 | ecosystem: Environmental > Aquatic > Marine >...
GAGCGCGAGGAACACGCCGAGCATGCCGGTGGTGAGCACCAGCAACAGCGCGTAGTAGCCGCGCTCCTTCTCCTTGATGTAGTTCCACGACCCGAGCACCGCCAGCGGCATGGTGAACGTGGTGAGGAGCACCATGAAGAGGGAGATGCCGTCCGTCCCGAGGCTGAACATGATGCCCCAGTCGGGGATCCACGGGTGAGTGACCTGGAACTGCATCGCGGCCGTCCCCGGCTGGAACATCCACCAGAGCGGCACCGACAGTGCGAACTCGATGAGTGCGCCGACCAGGGCTATACGCTTCGCCGCCCTCGGCGGGCCGAGGAGAACTACGAGGCCCGCGAGCAGCGGAAACGCGAGCAGGAGATCGAGGATCCAGTCGCCGTAAGTCATCGTCCCTACCGCAGGAACGCGCGGAGCACGAGAATCGAGCCCAGCACGAAGAAGAACACGTACATCCCCACCCGCCCCGACTGGAGCCGGCTTCCGATCCAGCCGACCGCACGCGCCGCGGTGGCGGACCCGTTGACGAACAACCCGTCGATGACGCCGACGTCGACCACCTTCCAGCACGCGCGATCCGACACCCACATCACCGGCCTGACGACGAGGGCGTCGTAGATCTCATCTACGTACCACTTCCGCAGCAGCAGCTTCTGCAGCCCGTGTTCGGGTGGGGCCTCGCTCGCGGGCAGGAGCCGCGCGGGCTTGAGGAAGTTCCACGCACCCAGGATGCCCGCCGCCGCGATGACCGTCGCGAGGCCGAGCAGCAGCCACTCGGTCTTGCCCTCGAGATGCATGGCCGGGAGGTAGGCGGCGCTCCCCTCGGTGACCGGTTCCAGCCAGTGGTGCAGCCAGCCGGCACCCGGCAGGACCTCGGGGAGGTTGAGCGCGCCCGCGAACACGCTCCCGAGCGCCAGCACGACCAGCGGCCCCGTCATCACCCACGGCGCTTCGTGCAAGTGGCCCTGCTCCTCCGTCCCGGTCCTGTTCGGCCCGTGGAACGTGTAGAGCATCATGCGCGTCATGTAGAACGCCGTGAGCAGCGCGGCAACGCCGCCCACGATCCACAGCACGTAGAAGGCGCCGGCCTCGTGTCCCCGCGCGAACGTCATGGCGAGGATCTCGTCCTTGGAGAAGAACCCGGAGAACCCCGGCACGCCCGCGATCGCGAGGGTCGCGATCCACATCACGCCCGCCGTCCACGGCATGAAGCGCCGCAACCCGCCCATGTTGCGCATGTCCTGGGCGTCGGCGTGGCCGTGCGTGGCGTGGTAGGCGTGGTGCAGCGCGTGGATCACGCTTCCCGACCCGAGGAAGAGCAGCGCCTTGAAGAACGCGTGGGTGGTCAGATGGAAGATGCCGGCCGCATACGCGCCGACCCCGACGCCCATGAACATGTACCCGAGCTGCGAGATCGTCGAGTAGGCCAGCACCTTCTTGATGTCCCACTGCTTGGTCGCGATGGTCGCGGCAAACAGTGCCGTGGCGGCTCCGACCGCGGCGACCGCAAAGCTGGACACCGGAGCCATCGCGAAGAGCACGTTCGACCGGGCGACGAGGTACACGCCGGCCGTCACCATCGTGGCGGCGTGGATCAGCGCGGAGACCGGCGTCGGGCCGGCCATCGCGTCGGGCAGCCAGGTATAGAGCGGGATCTGCGCGGACTTCCCGGTACAGCCGAGGAAGAGCGCGAGCGTGATCAGCGTAATCGTCGTGCCGCCCACCTCGAACACCTGCGGCGCTTCCGCGAACACCGAGGCGAACGACAGTGTCCCCGTGGCCCGGAAGATCATGAACATCGCGATCAGGAACCCGAAGTCGCCGATCCGGTTCATGATGAACGCCTTCTTCCCGGCGTCCGCGAATGGCCGGTTCTCGTACCAGAAGCCGATCAGCAAGTAGCTACACAGCCCCACTCCCTCCCAGCCGATGAACATCACCGGGAAGTTGGCACCGAGCACTAGGATCAGCATGAAGAAGACGAACAGGTTCAGGTACGCAAAGTACCGCGGATAGCCCGGGTCCTCCCGCATGTAGCCGATGCTGAACACATGGATCAGCATGCTGATCCCGGTCACCACCAGCATCATGATGATGGACAGCTGGTCCACCTGGAGCGCCAGATCCACCTGCAGCGTCCCCGCCGGGATCCACGACCAGAGCAGGAGCACGTAGGCATGGCCGTGCGGCGGCTCGGCGAACACGGCGGACGCCACCACGACGGCGGTGACGAACGAAAGGACGAGGACGCCGACACCGACCGTGCTGACGGCACGCTTGGCGTCGGGTCGCACGAAGCTCAGCGCCCCGTTCACCAGGAAGCCCAGGAACGGAAACGCGACGACCAACCACACCCACCCGACGGAAGCCGGCATTAGCCCCTCAGCAGATTGATCTCTTTCACGTTCAGCGAGTTCTTGTGCCGGTAGATCCCGATCATGATCGCGAGGCCGACGGCCGCTTCCGCAGCGGCGACCGCCATCACGAAGAACACGATCACCTGACCCTCGGGCCCGAGCTGCTGCGCCAGCGCGATGAACGTCAGGTTCACCGCGTTCAGCATCAGCTCGATGCACATGAAGATCACGATGGCGTTGCGGCGGAACAGCACACCCGCCACGCCGAGGCTGAACAGGATCACCGAAACGGTCAGAGCAGGTCCGAGCAGCATCAGAGGCGCCTCTTGGCGAGCACTACGGCTCCGACAATGGCTGCGAGGAGCAGCACGGAGGTGATCTCGAACGGAACGACATAGACGCGGAACAGGGGCTCGCCGATCATCCCCACGATCCCCTGGGTTTCGGCCAAGTCCGCCACCGACTCGCTGGTCCGCATGAGCGCCTCCGGCGGCGTGAGCCGGCCCAGTACCCACAGCTGCGCCATCAGCAGCCCGGCGACCGCGAACATCACCGGCCCGGCGATCCAGCCGAGCCGGTCGCTCGGACCCGACCCGCCGAGGTTCAGCAGCATGATCACGAACAGGAACAGCACCATGATCGCGCCCGCATACACCAGGACCTGAATCGCCGCGATGAACTGCGCATCGAGCAGCAGGAACATGGCCGAGATCGCGAACATCGTGCTCACCAGCCACAGCGCGCTGGCCACCGGGCTCCGCCGCGTGATGCAGAGGAGCGCCGACCCGACGGCGACCACCGCGAAGATCCAGAACACCACTTCGACTTGGGTCACGAGTCACTCACCTTTGGGATCCGACGGATCCCACAGCGTCGACACGGGATGCGTCTGGGCACAGAGCCGTTCGAGATCGTAGACGAACCGCTCGCGCTCGTACTCGGAGTTCTCGTAATGCACCCCGACGTGGATCGCTTCCTCCGGGCAGACCTCCTGGCAGTAGCCACAGAAGACGCAGCGGAACTCGTCGATCTCGTAGATCAGGGGATAGCGGTGCCCGTGCTCGTCCTCGCCGGGAATCAGCTTGATGCAGTTGGCGGGACAGATCTGCGGGCAGAGCCCGCAGGCGACGCACTTCGCCCGCCCCTGCTCGTCGGTCAGCATGCGATGCGTGCCCCGCCACCGCGGCGCCAGGGTCCAGCCCGGCTCCGACGTCTGTTCGGGATACTGCATCGTGAACTTCTTCTGCAGGAGATGCCGGAACGTGATCGCCATCCCCTTCAGCGTGGCCCGCAGGTAACTGATCTCCCGCTCCGGCCGCTTCACCACCGTGACACGGATCGCCATCACGCCCTCCCCTCGCGCCGCAGTCGCTGGCCCCAGACGACCCGATTCCGATCCAGCCCCCACATGAGAGCGGCCAGCAGCACCACGTTCACGCCGAACAGCGCAAAGACGTACGGACGGCCGAAGGTCATGCCGAGCGACGTGAAGGCCCACACCGCCGTCGCGATCAGCATGATGTAGACGATCGACACCGGGAGCAGGACCTTCCACCCGAGGGACATCAGCTGGTCGAACCGGAACCGCGGCAGGGTCCAGCGGATCCAGATGTAGGCGAAGATGAAGAAGAACGTCTTGGCCATGAACGCGCCCAGCGTGAGCAGCGTCTTCAGCACGCTCGGCTCTCCCTGATCCCACGACGTGAACGGGATGTCCCAGCCGCCGAAGAAGAACGTCGCCATCAGCGCGGACATCGTGATCATCGCGCCGTACTCGGCCAGGAAGAAGATCGCGAACCGCATGGAGCTGTACTCGGTGTGGTAGCCACCGACCAGCTCTCCTTCGGCCTCCGGCAGGTCGAACGGCAGACGGTTGTTCTCGGCGAGCGCCGCGATCGCGAACAGCACGAAGCTCACCGTCAGCGGGAAGATGAACCACGCCGACTCCTGCTGCGCCGTCACCAGGGCCGTCAGCCGCACGTTGCCCGCCACCAGCAGCACCGCGATCAGGCTCATCCCCATCGCGATCTCGTAGCTCACCATCTGCGCGCTCGACCGGAGCCCGCCGAGCAACGAGTACTTGTTGCCCGAGGACCAGCCCGCGAATACGATCCCGTACACGGAGAGACTCGACATCGCCAGGACGAAGAGAAATCCGATCGGCAGGTCGGCCACGATCATCGTGACGCTGCCGTCGAACACGAAGCGGCCAAATGGCCAGAACGAGCGGTCGAACGCCACCGGCAGCGGTGAGGCCCACGGGATTACCGCGAACAGCAGCAGCGACGGAATGAACGCGAACGCCGGCGCCAGGATGAAGAGCAGTCGGTCGGCCTGGCCCGGCAGCAGCTCTTCCTTGACGAAGTTCTTGAGCCCGTCGGCGAGCGGCTGGAAGAGGCCGAACGGCCCCACCCGGTTGGGACCGATCCGGTTCTGAATCCAGGCAGCGACCCGCCGCTCCATCCACGTGACGAAGGCGATCATCAGGAACAGCACGCCGAACCCCGCGACGGTCTTCAGCGTGGCGACCAGCAGGTAACCCTTCAGCTCGGGCGTCATGTCGTCACCTCCGCCGGGCGCGCGGCGCCGAGCACCGCCCCAGCGAGTCCGAGCCTGGCATAGGACAGCCCGGCAAACCCCTCCACCTCGGCGGCGATCCGCTCGAACGCCTCGTCGGCCCCGCCAAGCGGCTCCTCGGCACCCAACTCCGCCAGGAGCTCGCCGAAGATCCACCAGGCCGGCTGGGCCATCCCGGGCGCAGGCTTGGCCTGCAGGTATCGCTGCACCCGCCCGTCACGGTTCACGAACGTCCCCTCCTCTTCGGCGACGTTGGCAGCAGGGAAGACCACCCGGGCCCCTCGGGCCTGGTCCGGCAGCGTCGTCCCGATGTAGATCAGGTTCGCTGCTCCATCCAGCGCCGCGCGCGTGACGCCGTGCAGGTCCTCGCCCAGCACGAGCACGAGCGCAGCGCCGTCGAGAGTCCCGAGCGCCGCCTCGAATCCGGCGCCGTACCCCAGCGCCTTCGCGCCCGCGACGTTCGGCGCCCGCTCCTCCCGAAGCGCCAGGTTCGGTACCCCTGCCAGCGGCTCCTCCCCGGCCACGTGCGCCGCGCGCACCACCGCCGTGAGCCGCAGGCTCTGCAGCACCCGCTTGGCCAGGTGCAGCGCCTCGTTCGACACGGACGCGCTCGCGAGAATCACGGCCTGACCCGTGGACCCCTTCACCATCTGCGCGGCCCTGGCCATCGCGTGGTCCCAGCCCACCGCCGTCAACGCGCCGCCTTCGAGGACCAGCGGCGCCTCGAGCCGGTCACCCCGGTTGAGCCCGCGGTAGGTGCCGCGGCCGTGATCGCACATGAAGTACCGGTTGACCTCGGGATTGGGCCGCGGCCGCACCCGCACCACGGTGTGCGCCCGCGTGTCGAGATTGACGTTGCACCCCTGGGAGCATCCCGTGCACACGCTCGGCGTGTGGTCGAGCTCCCACGCCCGCGCCTTGTGGAGGAAGTCCTTCGAGAGGAGCGATCCCACCGGGCAGAGATCCACGACATTGCCTGCCCAGGGGTGATCGAGGTCGCGGTCCGGGTGGATGCCGATGAAGGCACGGTCGCCGCGCTCCGACACATTGAGCACCCGTTCACCGGCCGCATGCTCCATGAACCGCACGCACCGGGTGCAGAGGATGCAGCGGTTCGGCACGTAGAGTACGTCGCCGCCGAAGTCCTCCACCGGATTGAACCGCTTCGGATACGTCGGGGAGTACCGGGTACGTTCGCGCCCTTCCTGGAACACGTAGTTCTGCAGCTCGCACTCGCCCGCCTGGTCGCAGATTGGGCAGTCGAGCGGATGATTGATCAGCAGGAACTCCAGCACGCCCTGCCGCGCGTGCTTCGCCTGCTCGGAGTCGTTGACCCGCACCACCTGCCCCTGGGCCACGGTCGTCGCGCATCCGATCGCCAGCTTGGGCATGCCCTCGACCTCCACGAGGCACATGCGGCAGACACCGGCCACCGGGAGTCCGGGGTGGTAGCAGTAGTGGGGCACCAGCACGCCGGCCTGCTTGGCGGCCTCGAGGATCGTCGTCCCCTTCGGGACGGAGACCTCGACCCCGTCAATACTGCACGTTACGAGTTCCTGGTCCGCCATTCGTCCTCACACCAGCGCCACGGCCCGCCGCCGCGCGCCCTTGATATACGCCTCGAACTCCTCGGGGAACTTCTTGATCGCGCTGCCGACCGGAGCGGCGCACGAATCGGACAGCACGCAGATCGTCTTGCCCGTCATCTGCTCGCCGACGTCCAGCAGGAGGTCGATGTCGCTCATCTCGCCCTCCCCGGCCAGGATCTTCTGGAGAATCCGTACGGTCCACGCGGTGCCCTCGCGGCACTGCGTGCACTGCGCGCAGGACTCGTGGGCGTAGAACTTCGCGATCCGCATCATCTGGTACACGAGGTCGGCGCTGTCGTCGAAGACGATCATGCCCCCCGAGCCGAGCATCGTGCCCGCCGCGACACACCCCTCGTAGTCGAGGATGCAGGCTTCGGATTCCTCACGGTTCAGCATTGGCACCGAGGAACCGCCCGGGATCACCGCCTTGAGTGTCCGTCCCGGCCGCATCCCGCCGCAGAGATCGTAGATGAGACTCTTCATGGGAAAGCCCATCGTGATCTCGTAGTTACCCGGTTTCGCCACGTGCCCGCAGACGCTCATCAGTTTCGTGCCGGTGCTCTTGGGGTTGGACAGGCTCAGCCCCTTGTACCAGTCGGCCCCGCGCAGCACGATGTGCCGCACCGAGGTCAGGGTCTCCACGTTGTTGATCGTCGTGGGGCTCCCGAAGACGCCCCGCGCCGCCGGGAATGGAGGCCGGATGCGCGGGTTGCCACGGCGTCCCTCGATCGAGTTCATCAGCGCGGTTTCTTCACCGCAGATGTACGCGCCGGCGCCCCGGTGGACGTGCACGTCGATCGCGACACCCGACCCCATCGCATTGCGGCCCAGCACGCCGTGGGCGTACGCCTCGGCCAGCGCCTGTTCCAGGACCGCGATCGGCTCGGTGAACTCCCCCCGAATGTAGATATAGACCTTCTCGGCCCGGATCGCGTGCGCCGCGATGGCGCACCCCTCGATCAGGGCGTGCGGCGTCCACCGCATGATCTCGCGGTCCTTGAAGGTCCCCGGCTCCGACTCGTCCGCGTTGCAGCAAAGGAAATGCGGCCTGGACTTCTGCTTGGGCATGAAGTCCCACTTCACCCCCGCCGGGAACCCGGCACCACCGCGGCCCCGCAGTCCGGACGCCTTGACCAGGTCGATCACCGCCTGCGGCTCCATGCCGAGCGCCTGCTCGAGCGCCCGATACCCGCCAAGTTTCATCCAGCCGTCGTAGGTCCGAGCGCTCGGATCACCGAAATGCTCGCTGAGAACGACCGTCTCCTTCGGATGCGACTTCTGGGGGTAACCCATCAGGCCCCTCCCCTCCCGAACCGGATCGGACGCATCTGCTTCACGCTCATCGGTACTTCTCCAGGACCTCCGGAACCCGCTCCGGTGTCACGCTCTCGATGAAATCGTCGTTGACCATGACCGGCGTGGCGAAGCCGCAGGCCCCGAGGCACTCGACCTCGATCACCGTATAGAGCCCGTCAGCCGACGTGGCGCCAAGCTCCCCACATCGGGTGTGCTCGAGGAAGGCCCGTACGACCTCTTCCCCGCCGCAGATGTTGCACGGCGTGGTGGTGCAGACCTGTATGAAGTACTTCCCGACCGGATGCTGGTGGTACATCGTGTAGAAGGTCACGACACCCTTCACGTAGGCCGGCGTGAGCCCGAGCACGCGCGCGACCTCCGCCATCGCGTCGTCGGAGATCCACCCGCGAGCCTCCTGCACCATCCACAGCGCCGGCAGGAGTCCGGCCTGTCGGTCCGGGTATCGCGCCAGGACCTCCTCGAGGCGTGTCAGCGTTGGGCCCGTGAAGACGGGCTCGTATGCGGTCGTCTCGTGCATTAGGTCGCCTCTCAACTCCTCGATCGCCACCGCCGGGACCTCAGCGGTCGATCTCACCCATCACGATGTCCACACTGGCGTTGATTGCAATCAGATCTGCGAAGAGATGTCCCTCAGCCATCTTCGGCAACGCCGAGAGGTTGAGGAACGAGGGGGGGCGAATCCGCCACCGCACCGGCTTGGCCGTCCCATCCGAGACGAAGTAGTACCCAAGCTCACCCTTCCCGTTTTCGATCGCGAAATAGACTTCACCGACCGGGGCCCGCACGCCCTCCATGACCACCTTGAAGTGGTGGATCATCGACTCCATGTCGTTCATGGCGGCGCTCTTGCGCGGCAGGATCACCCGCGGGTCCTGCACGTTGAGCGGTCCGTCCGGGAGTCGGTCGAGCGCCTGCTCGAGGATCCGGATGGACTGCCGCATCTCCTCCATCCGGACGAGATAGCGGTCGTACACGTCACCGTGCTCGCCGACCGGCACGTCGAAATCGTAGGTCTCGTAGCCGAGGTAGGGACGATCCTTGCGGATGTCGTACGCCACGCCGCTCGCGCGCAGCATCGGACCCGACAGCCCGTAGCTGATCGCCTCCTCGCCGGTGAGCGCCCCGATCCCCTGCGTGCGGGCGATCCAGATGCCGTTGCGGGTGAGCAGCCGATCGACCTCGTCGAGCACCGGCGGGAACTCACGGCAGAACTTCCGCAGCGCCTCCACGAACCCGTCAGGGATGTCCGCCATCATGCCGCCCACCCGCGTCAGCGAGGTGGTCAGGCGGGCCCCCGTCCATGCCTCCTGGAGATTGTAGCACTTCTCCCGCTCCTGAAACGTCCACAGGAAGGGCGTGAACGCGCCGATGTCGATCGCCGTCGTGCCGAGCCACACCAGGTGCGAAATCACTCGGCTGATTTCGCACGCGATCACCCGCAGCACCGTGCAGCGCTCGGTGATCTCGATGCCCATCAACTGCTCGGCCGCCATCGCCAGTGCGACATTGTTGGCCATCGGCGCCAGGTAGTCGGTGCGGTCCGTCAGCGGGATGATCTGATTGTAGAACCGGTACTCGCCGAGCTTCTCGAAGCCCGAATGCAGATAGCCGATGTGCGGCACCACGCGCCGCACCACCTCGCCGTCGAGCTCCACCACCAGGCGCAGCACGCCGTGCGTCGCCGGATGCTGCGGGCCCACGTTGAGGAGCATGTGCTCCGCGCCGAAGTCCGGCTCCCCGTCCCCCGCCACCCCCAGCGGGACCCGGATCGGGCGGCCCGAGGCATCGGCCCCCGTGGTCGCCAGCTCGAGCTCCACCGTCCGCGTCTCACCCATCGTCCCGCCTCCCCGGCTCGGGGATCATCCCCCGCTCGCCGCGCTCCAGCCGCTCCCGCATATCCGCCGGCAGGTCGTATTGCGCCTGGGCGATCGACAGCTCCGCCAGCGAGTAGTGCGCCTCCGGAGTCGCGGCGAGGGCACGGCGGACCTGCTCGGACCGAGAGAGCCGCCCCCGCAGCGGGAAGTCCTTCCGCAACGGATAGCCCTCGGTGTACGTCTCCCACATGAGGATGCGCCGCAGGTCCGGGTGCTCGTGGAACGAGATGCCGAACATGTCGTACACCTCCCGCTCCAGCCAGTCCGCGGCCGCCCACAGCGGCACCACCGACGCAACTTCGAGGGGCTGGTCCTTCGCCAGCTCGGCCTTCACCCGCAGCTCGGCGCCACGCGTGAGCGACCGGAGCTGATACACCAGCTCGAGCGGCCGCTCCGGGTCGCGATATTCGACCGCGGTCACGTCGACCAGAAAATCGTAATCCTCCTCCGGTGTGTCCTTGAGCCAGAGGAGGATCTCGCGCACGCTGCCGGGATCGACGTAGACGATCGTCTGGCCGCATGAAACGAGCGCGCGTCCAATCCGTTCACCGAACGCGCGCCGCAGGGATTCGACAGTCGGATTCACGGGAGCTACGCCGATCGGGTTTGATGGATCGAGTTGCCGAACGGCTCCGACAATTCGTCGATGAGCCGCGGTGGGATCCGCAGGCTGCCTGGCTCGAGCCACCGCTCCTTGCGGAGCTCCGGATCCGCCATGGTCTCGCCCTTAACCTTCTTGTGGAGGAGGAGAATCCCGTACAGGAGGCCCTCCGGACGCGGTGGGCAGCCCGGGACGTACACGTCGACCGGCACGACGGTGTCGATCCCCTGCACCATCGCGTAGTTGTCGAAGATGCCACCGGACGACGCGCAGGCCCCCATCGAGATGACCCACTTGGGCTGGGGCATCTGCTCGTAAATGCGTCGGATCACGGGCGCGAGCTTGAACGGGAGGCGGCCAGCGCAGATCAGCACGTCCGCCTGCCGTGGGGTGTACCCCATGCGCTCCATCCCGAACCGCGCGAGGTCGTACCGGCTGGCTGCGGTGGCCATGAACTCGATCGCGCAGCACGCCGTCCCGAACGGCATGGGCCACATACTGTTGGCGCGGGCCCAGTTGACGAGGAAATCGAGACGGGTGGTGATCCAGTTGGGCGACACCTGGCCGACGAGGGTCGTGCCCACGCCAGGCGCCTCGGTGTCAGTGGTCGATCCTAGTCCCATTCCAACGCCCCCCGTTTCCACACATAGACGAATCCGACCAGCAGGATCACGACGAACACGAACATCTCGACGAGCCCGAACAGCCCGAGTTGCCGGAACGACACGCCCCAGGGGATCATGAACACCGTTTCGATGTCGAACACGATGAACAGCATCGCGATCAGATAGAACTTGACGCTGAACCGCTCGCGGGTGCCACCGAGGGCCGGCATCCCTGACTCGTACGGGGCCTTCTTGACTGGGCTGGAGCGTTCGCGGAGCGTGAAATGGGACAGTACGATGATCGCCGCCGCCGTGAACACGACGAGGGCGATCAGGATTGCGAGAGGAGTGTATTCCTGAAGCACGCTGATGTGCTCCCGCATGAAATTTGAGTGCCGTGGCGACGGAACTTACCTATGCTTCTCAAGAGGTGTCAAGCAATTTAAGGTGGCGCACGGCCAACGGTTACGTATCTTTCCCGAGGTATCCGCCGGGCGGCCCGCGCGGCGCGCCGACCCCGAACCCCGAACGCCGAATCACCCATGGCAATCAAGTCCGACCGCTGGATCCGGGAGATGGCGCTGCGACACGGCATGATCGAGCCGTTCGCGGAGGCACAAGTGCGCGAGGGCGTGGTCAGCTACG